>TARA_R110000772_G_scaffold54818_1_pt1 | contig 54212 bp, 47 predicted proteins | sample TARA_R110000772 | Tara Oceans TARA_R110000772 (sample SAMEA4397948) | marine metagenome | biome: Polar Biome; feature: [SRF] surface water layer (ENVO:00010504); material: water (ENVO:00002006), including particulate matter (ENVO:01000060) such as... | depth 5 m | reverse complement strand
GTTATGGCCGAACTGACCACGCTGGCCCGCCCCTACGCGAAGGCGGCTTTCGAGTATGCTCGCGACAGCCAGAGCCTGGCCGAGTGGCTGCCGCAGCTGCAATTGGCCGCTGCCGTCACTCGCGACAGCCGCATGCAGGCGCTGTTGCGCAACCCGGAAAAAGACGGGCCGCAGCTTGCCAGCGCGCTGGCAGATGTCTGCGGTGAGCAGCTTGGCGATGCCGTGCGCAAGTTCCTGGGTGTGCTGGCGCAGAACCGGCGCCTGCTGCTGTTGCCACAGGTCACCGCGCTGTTTGCCGGTTACAAGGCGAATTTCGAAAAGTCAGTGGATGTAGAGGTTGTGTCCGCGTTTGATCTGGCGGACGACATGACCGACAAGCTGGCCTCCGCCCTGAGTACGCGTCTGGAGCGGAAAATAAACGTGCACACCACAACAGACCCCGATCTGTTGGGTGGTGTGTTGATCAGGGCCGGCGATCTGGTGATCGATGGTTCGGTACGCGGCAGGCTGAACAAGCTGGCCGCGGCAATGAATTTGTAGGATTGAGGAACAGAGCATGCAGCAACTGAATCCGTCAGAAATTAGCGAGATGATCAAACAGCGCATCGACCAGCTCGATGTGTCATCCGAGGCGCGCAACGAAGGTACCGTCGTTTCGGTAACCGACGGTATTATCCGCATCTACGGTCTTACCGACGTGATGTACGGTGAGATGATCGAGTTCGAAGGCGGCATCTTCGGGATGGCGCTGAACCTCGAGCGTGACTCGGTAGGCGCGGTGATACTCGGCGACTACAAGAACCTGGCCGAAGGCCAGTCTTGCCGCTGCACCGGCCGCATTCTCGAAGTGCCGGTGGGCCCCGAGCTGCAGGGCCGTGTTGTCGACGCGCTGGGTAACCCCATCGACGGCAAGGGTCCGATCAACGCCAAATTGACCGATGCACTGGAAAAAGTCGCGCCGGGCGTGATTGCCCGCCAGTCGGTAGACCAGCCGGTACAGATCGGTTTGAAAGCTATCGATGCCATGGTGCCGATCGGCCGCGGCCAGCGCGAGCTGATCATCGGCGACCGCCAGGTGGGCAAGACCGCCATCGCCGTGGACGCGATCATCAACCAGAAAGGTACCGGCATTAAGTGTATCTACGTGGCGATTGGCCAGAAGGCCTCCTCGGTGGCTTCGGTCGTGCGCAAGCTTGAAGAGCACGGTGCCATGGAGCACACCATTGTGGTGGCCGCGACGGCGTCGGACCCTGCAGCCATGCAGTTCCTGGCACCCTTCGCCGGTTGCACCATGGGCGAGTACTACCGCGACCGCGGTGAAGACGCGCTGATCATCTACGACGATCTGACCAAGCAGGCCTGGGCGTATCGCCAGATCTCCCTTCTGCTGCGTCGTCCGCCCGGCCGTGAAGCCTACCCCGGTGACGTGTTCTATTTGCACTCGCGTCTGCTGGAGCGCGCGGCTCGTGTCAATGCTGACTATGTCGAGCAGATGACTAAAGGCGAAGTCAAAGGCAAGACCGGCTCGCTGACCGCACTGCCGGTAATTGAAACCCAGGCCGGTGACGTGTCCGCGTTCGTACCGACCAACGTGATCTCCATCACCGATGGCCAGATTTTCCTGGAAGCCGACATGTTCAACGCGGGCGTGCGCCCGGCTATGAACGCTGGTATTTCGGTATCTCGCGTGGGTGGTGCTGCACAGACCAAGATCATCAAGAAGCTGTCCGGCGGTATTCGTACCGCACTGGCCCAGTACCGTGAGCTGGCGGCCTTCTCCCAGTTCGCGTCTGACCTGGACGAAGCCACCAAGGCCCAGCTGGATCAGGGCGAGCGCGTCACCGAGTTGATGAAGCAGGGCCAGTATGCACCGCGCTCCATCGCCGACATGGGTGTCGTGCTCTATGCGGCCAACGAAGGTCACTTGCGCGATGTGGAAGTGAACAAGATTCGTGACTTCGAAGCGTCTCTGCTGTCGTTCATGCACAGTGAATACGCCGACCTGATGAAGAAGATTGTCGACACCGGCGATTACAACGACGAGATCGAATCCGCCTTCAAAGCGGCGATCGAAAAGTTCAAGGCCACGCAAACCTGGTAACCCCGAGGACAGCAGATGGCAGTCGGAAAAGAAATCCGGACCAAGATCCACAGTATCCGGAGCACGCAAAAGATCACCAGCGCCATGGAAATGGTGGCGGCGAGCAAAATGCGCAAAGCCCAGGAGCGTATGGCCCTGGGCAAGCCCTATGCGCGGCGGATGCGGTCGGTGGTCGGCCATATTGCCAACTCCGCACCGGAGTACCGCCACGCCTACATGATCGAACGCGAAGTCAAACGCGTCGGTTTTGTGGTGGTGTCCACGGATCGCGGGCTGTGCGGTGGCTTGAACATCAACCTGTTCAAGGCCACGGTGAAAGCCATGAAAGGCTGGGCCGATCAGGGTGTGGGTATTGATCTGTGCCTGATCGGTGCCAAGGCGGCGGCGTTCTTCAAGAGCTATGGCGGTAACGTCACGGCAGCCGTGCGCGACATCGGCGAGGAGCCCACACTGGGCGACCTCATCGGCAGCGTGAAAACCATGCTCGATGCCTACGAAGAGGGGCACATTGATCGCCTGTTTCTGGTCAGCAACGAGTTCGTCAACACCATGACACAGAGCCCCAGTGTCGAGCAGCTGTTGCCGCTGCTGGCAGAAGACAGTGCGGAAATGAAGCACCACTGGGATTACATCTACGAGCCGGATGCGATGCAGCTGCTGGAAAGCCTGCTGACACGCTACATCGAATCGCAGGTGTACCAGGCGGTGGTTGAAAACGGTGCCTGCGAACAGGCGGCCCGGATGTTGGCGATGAAGAACGCAACCGACAACGCCGGTGAGCTGATAGACGACCTGCAGTTGATCTACAACAAGGCACGGCAGGCGGCGATCACGCAGGAGCTGTCAGAAATTGTCAGCGGCGCGGCGGCCATCGGCTAGGACGTAACCTATTCGGTAGCGCCGCGAGTTCGCGGCACTGCCCCCAGAATTGAACTTTGATGCAGAGGATCCGAACATGAGCAGCGGACGAATCGTACAAATTATCGGTGCCGTGATCGACGTGGAGTTTCCACGCGAAGACGTACCCAAGGTTTACGATGCACTGTTGGTTACCGAAAAAGGCCTGACCCTGGAAGTCCAGCAGCAGCTGGGCGATGGCGTTGTGCGCACTATTGCCATGGGCTCTTCCGAAGGCGTGAGCCGGGATCTGGCGGTGGAAAATACCGGTGCCCCGATCAATGTGCCCGTCGGGATAGAGACGCTCGGCCGCATCATGGACGTGCTCGGCAACCCTATCGACGAGTGTGGCCCGATTGGCGAACAGGAGCGCGCCTCGATTCACCGCAAGGCGCCGGCCTATGACGAGCTGGCCGCTTCGGAAGAACTGCTGGAAACCGGCATCAAGGTTATCGACCTGGTCTGCCCGTTTGCCAAGGGTGGTAAAGTCGGGCTGTTCGGCGGCGCCGGTGTGGGCAAGACCGTGAACATGATGGAGCTCATCAACAACATCGCCACCGAGCACTCGGGTCTGTCCGTGTTCGCGGGTGTCGGTGAGCGTACCCGTGAAGGTAACGACTTCTACCACGAGATGCAGGAAGCGGGCGTGGTCAACGTCAAGGACTTCCCCAAGTCCAAGGTAGCGATGGTCTACGGCCAGATGAACGAGCCGCCCGGTAACCGTCTGCGCGTTGCCCTGACCGGCCTCACCATGGCCGAGAAGTTCCGCGATGAAGGCCGCGACGTACTGCTGTTCGTCGACAACATCTACCGCTACACGCTGGCCGGTACCGAGGTGTCCGCACTGCTTGGCCGTATGCCTTCTGCGGTGGGCTACCAGCCTACGCTGGCAGAAGAAATGGGTGTGTTGCAGGAACGCATCACCTCCACCAAGACCGGCTCTATTACCTCGATCCAGGCGGTTTACGTGCCTGCGGACGACTTGACTGACCCGTCTCCGGCAACCACCTTCGCCCACCTGGATTCCACCGTGGTACTGTCGCGCGACATCGCCGCCAAGGGTATTTACCCCGCGGTGGACCCGCTGGATTCCACCAGCCGCCAGCTCGACCCCCTGGTGATCGGCCAGGAACACTACGACGTGGCCCGTGGCGTGCAGACGGTTCTGCAGCGCTACAAGGAACTGAAGGACATCATCGCCATTCTCGGCATGGATGAACTGTCCGAAGAAGACAAGCAGACGGTGGCCCGCGCGCGGAAAATCGAGCGCTTCCTGTCCCAGCCTTTCCACGTTGCGGAAGTGTTCACCGGCGCCCCCGGCAAATATGTCTCCCTGAAGGATACGATCGCCGGCTTCCAGGGCATTCTCGCGGGTGAATACGATCACCTGCCGGAACAGGCCTTCTACATGGTCGGTAGCATCGACGAAGCGATTGAGAAAGCGAACAAGCTGTAAGGCTTGCGCAAGAGGGTCTGGAGATGGCAATGACAATTCACTGCGATATCGTCAGCGCGGAGGAAGAAATTTTCTCCGGGCTGGTGGAAATGCTGGTGGCGACTGCCGAGCTCGGTGAAATGGGCGTCAGCTACGGCCACGCGCCGCTGTTGTCCTCATTGATTCCGGGGCCGATCCGTATCGTCAAGCAGGGCGGTGACGAGGAAGTGTATTACGTCTCGGGCGGTTTCATTGAAGTGCAGCCCGGTGTGGTATCCATTCTGGCCGACACCGCGCTGCGTGCCGGTGATGTTGACGAAGCTGCCGCCGAGGAAGCGCGCCGCGAAGCCCTGCACACGCTGACCAATCAGTCCGGCGATTTCGACTATGGCCGGGCGTCCGCGCAGTTGGCTGAAGCGGCGGCGCAGCTTGCCGTGCTGCGCAAAATGCGCAATCGCGCGGGCCGCGGTTAAGCACGCCCCCCAGGCCCTGTTCAACAGGGCCTTTTTGTTCCACTTCACACTTTTTGGTATGGCCTGAACAATCAGGTTGTTTCCATTTTCCCTCGCGTTAACATGCTAGCTGTTCGGTAGAGCCGCAGCTTCGGCTATTGGCTGGCTGCCTACGCTATAACAAAGGGAATCCGCTATGACTCTGGAAGTTATCATTCTGGCTGCCGGCCAGGGGTCACGCATGCGCTCCAGCACACCCAAGGTATTGCACCTCCTGGGCGGCAAGCCGTTGCTCCAGCATGTTGTCGACGCTGCCCGCAGCCTCAAGCCAAAGGCGGTTCACGTGGTCGTCGGGCACGGTGCGGAAGCCGTGCGGGAAGCCATGGCAGGCAATGCGCTGAACTGGGTGCAACAGACCGAGCAGCTGGGCACCGGGCATGCCGTGCTGCAGGCGCTGCCTGCGCTGGATGCCGACAGCACCGTGTTGGTGCTCTACGGGGATGTGCCTCTGGTGTCGTCGGTTGTGCTGCAGCAACTGGTCGATGCGGCACAGCAGGCGCCCGCGTTGTTAACCGCCGTGCTGGAAGATCCGAGCGGGTATGGCCGCGTACTGCGCGATGCACAGAACCGCTTCCGGGCCGTGGTTGAACACAAGGACGCCAGCGCGGACGAGCTCGCGGTCACAGAGGTGAACACCGGTATTCTCGCTGCGCCCGCGACACTTCTGCAGCGTTACCTGCCCAGGGTCGGCAACAGCAATCAGCAGCGCGAATACTATCTCCCGGACGTACTGTCACTCTCGGTTGCCGATGGCATCGCCGTGTGCTCGGCAAGCGTTGCCGACCCGCTGGAGGTGCTTGGGGTCAATGACCAGCTGCAATTGAGTCGACTGGAGCGCGAGCTGCAGCGCCAGCGGGCTGAGGCGTTACTGATATCGGGAGTGCGGCTGGCAGACCCCGCGCGCATTGATATCCGCGGCGAGCTCACCTGTGGGCGAGACGTCTTCATTGATGTGAACTGTGTGTTTACCGGTGATGTGGTGGTGGGCGATGGCGTGCACATTGGTCCCAACTGCGTTATTTCTGACAGCCAGATAGCCGCCGGTAGCGAGGTGTGCGCCATGAGCCATTTACAGCAGGCTCGTGTCGGTGATTCCTGTCATGTGGGGCCCTACGCAAGGCTGCGACCCGGCACAGAGCTGGCAGCCGGTGCGCGTGTGGGCAACTTCGTGGAAACCAAGAAAGCGCACATTGGCGCCGGCAGCAAAGTGAACCACCTGTCTTATATCGGCGATTGCGAAATGGGCGAGGGCGCCAATATCGGTGCAGGCACCATTACCTGCAATTACGACGGCGTCAACAAGCATATTACCCGGATCGGCGATGGCGCCTTCGTTGGTTCCAACGCGACACTGGTGGCCCCTGTGGAAATCGGTTCTGGCGGTTTTGTTGCAGCCGGCTCCACCATTACCCGTGAGGTTCCCACCGCGGAGTTGGCGGTAGCACGGGGCAAGCAGCGCAATATTTCCGGCTGGAAGCGGCCTGGCAAAAAGAACAAGGACTGAATCATGTGTGGAATTGTGGCGGCGGCAGCGCGTCGTGAAGTGTCGGAGATTCTGCTTGAGGGCCTGCGGCGCCTGGAGTACCGCGGCTACGACTCGGCCGGCATGGCGCTGGTGGATAACGAGCACAACCTGCTGCTGCACAAGCGGCAGGGCAAAGTGGCGGAGCTTGAACAGGCCCAGGCCATGGACCCAAAGTACGGCTGTGTGGGTATAGCCCACACGCGCTGGGCCACCCACGGTGTGCCATCGGCCGCCAATGCGCACCCGCATATTTCCGGGGAGCGGGTTGCCGTGGTGCACAACGGCATCATTGAAAATCACGAAACGCTGCGCAAGGAATTGCAGGACGCGGGCTACAGCTTCCAGTCCGGCACGGATACGGAAGTTATCGTGCACCTGCTGCACCAGCAACTCGATGAGGGGTGCAGCCTGCTGGAGGCGTTTCGCGCCGTGGTCCCGCGCCTGCAGGGTGCCTACGCGCTTGCCGCTGTCGACTCGCAGCACCCGGATGAGGTGGTGGGTACCCGGGAGGGCAGCCCGCTGGTTGTCGGCGTGGGGATTGGTGAGTACTTCCTCGCCTCGGACCAGCTCGCCCTGCGCCAGGTGACCGACCGCTTCATCTATCTGGAAGAAGGCGACCTGGTGCGCATTACCCCCACCTCGTTGGAGATCATGACCAGTGCGGGCGAGCGGGTTGAGCGCTCCATGACTCAGATTTCGGCGCTGGAGGAAACCACGGGGCTGGGCGACTATGAGCATTACATGCTCAAGGAGATTCACGAACAGCCACGGGCATTGGCCAATACCATTCCCGTGGCGGGCACCCGCGACATTGACGACAGCGTTTTCGGCAGTGAGGCCAGTGCATTGTTCGATCAGGTACGCGCGGTGCAAATAGTCGCCTGTGGCACCAGCTACCATGCGGGGATGGTGGCGCGCTACTGGCTGGAGGAGCTCGCCGGGTTACCCTGCACGGTAGAGGTGGCTTCCGAGTTCCGCTACCGCAAGCGGGTGCCCTTGCCCGGCACGCTGCTGGTGACGGTTTCCCAGTCCGGGGAAACCGCGGATACACTCGCCGCCCTGCGCGATGCCACGGAAGAGGCCTACATCGGCAGCCTGGTGATCGCCAATGTCGACCACAGTTCACTGGTGCGCGAATCAGATCTGGTTTTCCTCACCCGCGCCGGTGCGGAAATTGGTGTCGCCTCCACCAAGGCTTTCACCACGCAACTCGCGGCCTTCCTCATGTTGACGCGGGTGCTGGGCCGCCGGCACGCACTGTCTGCGCAAGCGGCAGACGAGCTGGTATCCGCCCTGCACAAGCTGCCCGATTACGTGGAACAGACCCTCCTTCTGGACCCGGTCATCAAGCACATGGCCACCGCGCTGATCATGAAGCACCATGCGCTGTTTCTCGGCCGCGGTATCCAGTACCCGATTGCGCTGGAAGGGGCGCTGAAGCTCAAGGAAATTTCCTACATTCACGCGGAAGCCTATCCAGCGGGTGAGCTCAAACACGGCCCCCTGGCCCTGGTGGATGCCGACATGCCGGTGATCGCCGTGGCGCCGGGTGATGCCCTGATGGAGAAGCTCAAGTCGAACCTCGAAGAGGTGCGCTCGCGCGGTGCCGAATTGTATGTGTTTGCCGACAACGCCGCGCATTTTGCCGAGGAGTCGCGGGTGCATGTTATTGCCCTGCCGAGCTGCCCGGAGCTGCTCAAGCCTATCGTGTACACCGTTGCCCTGCAGTTGCTGGCCTATCATGTTGCGGTGCAGAAAGGCACCGACGTGGACAAGCCGCGTAACCTGGCGAAGTCGGTCACGGTGGAATAACCCTGCCGGGGCCTTTGCGGAGGCCCCACCAACCCGTCAAAGCCGTCCATAACGCACACACCTCCACGATATGATCGCTGCGGGGTAAGGGTTTATATGCGTGAAAGAATATATATGTTTTATCATATATATGATTTATGATATATCTTCGTTGTGTAGCGGGAACTTCGCTCGCTCGCAAATGGCCGAGGCCCTGCTGCGGCATTTTGCCGGCGACCAGTTTGAGGTGCACAGTGCGGGCACCCGCCCCGCCGAAGTGGACCCGCGCACCCTGGCGGCATTGGAGGGCTTTGGTCTGGAATCCACCGGGCTCGAGTCCAAGTCAGTCGAGCGCTTCACAGACCAGCCGTTCGATTTCGTCATTAGTCTCTGTGACAAGGCGCATCGTGAGTGCCGTCACTGGCCGGGCAGTGGTGTGGTGATGGCGTGGGACTTCCCCGACCCCAAGGCCAGCAACGAGCCTAAGGCATTTGCGCGCTGTCTGCATGAAATCAGCGAACGCATACGCCTTTTCGTGCTGGTCAACAGCAAGAACGTGCATGCGGAGGTCAAAGCCCCCGAGCCCCTGATTTTCTACAAGTCCCTCGCGGATGAAACGCGTCTGCTCAGCGTACTGCTGATAGAACAGGAGGGAGAGCTTTGCGTCTGCGAATTGATGGAAGCCCTGGAACAGTCACAGCCCAAGGTGTCCCGGCACCTGAGCCAATTGCGCGAGGCTGGCCTTTTGCTGGATCGGCGCCAGGGGCAGTGGGTGTTCTATCGTCTGCACCCCCTGCTCGACGACTGGATGTGCACGATTCTCCGAGAGACCCGCGAACACTGTCCGCAACTGCTGGACCAACCTCTGCGGCGCTTGCGTGCGATGAAGGCGCGCCCGTCCCGAGGCGACTATGCCTGTGATCCGGGGGCGGTGGCATGAGCGGTGCATCCGGCAGTCTCTCTAATCGGTCCCCAGTTGCCAGGGCTGTTATGGCGTTTGATGACCACGACGCCGAGCGGGTAGAGAACGCCGAGCAGCTGTCGGCCCGTGTGAATCAGCGCGCGATATAGGGGGAACAATCACCGTGGGTATTTTCCAACGCTACATGAGCCTGTGGGTAGCCCTCTGTATCGTCGCCGGGGTACTACTCGGCGTGCTGGTGCCGGACGTTTTTGGCGCGATTGCGCAAGTGGAGTTTGCCCACGTCAACCTGGTGGTGGCGGTCTTAATCTGGGTGATGATCTACCCGATGATGGTGCAGATCGACTTCCGTTCCATCCGGGAAGTGGGTAGGAAGCCGAAAGGCCTGCTGCTGACCTTGATCGTCAACTGGCTGATCAAGCCGTTTACCATGGCGGCGCTGGGCTGGCTGTTCTTCCGTGTGATTTTTGTCGACTGGGTAGATCCACAGAGTGCGGGTGAGTTCATCGCCGGCATGATCCTGCTCGGGGTTGCGCCCTGCACGGCGATGGTATTCGTCTGGAGCCAGCTAACCCGGGGCGACCCCAATTACACGCTGGTACAGGTGTCCGTGAATGACATCATCATGGTTTTCGCGTTCGCGCCAATCACCGCATTCCTGTTGGGTGTCAGCGATATTCATGTGCCGTGGGCAACCCTGTTGCTGTCGGTGGTGCTGTACGTAGTGCTACCCCTGGTCGCCGGCGCCCTGACCCGTTACCGCTTGGAGCGTGATGGCGATGGAGAGCGCCTGGCCGGCTTGTTGCAAACCCTGAAGCCGTGGTCAATTGTAGGCCTGCTGGCCACGGTGGTGCTGTTGTTCGGGTTTCAGGCCGAGACCATTCTGGCGCAGCCACAGACTATAGGCCTGATCGCCATTCCCCTGTTGATACAGACCTACGGCATTTTTGTGCTTGCCTATGCCGCCGCCTACTGGCTGCGCTTGCCGCACACTATTGCGGCGCCGGCGTGCATGATCGGCACATCCAATTTCTTCGAGTTGGCGGTGGCCGTGGCGATCTCACTGTTTGGCCTGCACTCCGGCGCCGCGTTGGCCACCGTGGTGGGTGTGTTGGTGGAGGTACCGGTGATGTTGTCACTGGTGGCCATTGCCAACAAAACGCGCCACTGGTTTGACAGCCGAGTGAGCACAGCTGCGTGAGCGGCGGCTGCTGGCGCGCAGGTCTCCGCCTATCTTTCTTTTCGTTCCCGAGCTGAGTAACTGCCATGTCTATCAAAATTGGAATCAACGGCTTCGGGCGCATGGGGCGCCTGACCCTGCGCGTCCTCTGCGAACAGCCCGACGTGCGCATTGTGCAGATCAATGATCCGGCGGCTGATGCGGCCACACACGCGCACCTCATGAACTTCGATTCCGTGCATGGCCGCTGGCAGCGCGAGGCAACGTCCGTTAACGAGACGCTGATCATCGGTGACCAGCGGGTCGCTGTCACAGCCAACACGGCGATCAGTGCAACCGACTGGTCCGGCTGTGATGTGGTGATTGAAGCGTCCGGAAAGATGAAAACCCGGGCGCTGCTGCAGGCCTACCTGGACCAGGGCGTGGAGCGAGTGGTTGTCACCGCGCCGGTAAAGGATGAAGGCGTGCTCAACGTGGTCATGGGGGTCAATGATCACCTGTACGACCCCGCACGGCACCGCATCCTGACAGCCGCTTCCTGTACAACCAACTGTCTTGCACCGGTGGTGAAAGTGATCCACGAGCAACTGGGTATTCAGCACGGCAGCATGACGACGATTCACAGCCTGACCAACACCCAAACCATCCTCGACGCGGTGCACAAGGATCTGCGTCGGGCGCGCGCCTGCGGCGCGAGCCTGATACCCACCACGACCGGCTCTGCGACGGCAATTACGCAGATCTTCCCCGAGCTTCAAGGCAAGCTGAATGGCCATGCCATCCGGGTGCCGCTGACCAATGCCTCGATTACGGACTGTGTCTTCGAGGTCGAACGCGTAACCACCGCACAAGAAGTCAATGCGCTGCTGCAAGAGGCTGCCGCGGGCGAGCTGCAGGGCATTCTGGGTTACGAGGAACGCCCACTGGTTTCGATTGATTACAAGACTGACCCGCGCTCCAGCATCATCGATGCCCTCTCCACGCTGGTGGTAGGCGGCACGCAGGTGAAACTCTATGCCTGGTACGACAACGAATGGGGGTACGCCAATCGCACCGCCGAGCTGGCGCTGAAGGTGGGTCGTCGCTGAATGCTGAGGCCGGTGTCACCCGCCATACGCCAGTACCTGGTGGTAACGGGCAATTATTGGGCCTTCACGCTAACTGACGGCGCACTGCGCATGCTGGTGGTGTTGCACTTTCACGGCCTCGGCTATTCGCCGCTGGATATTGCGCTGCTGTTCCTGTTCTACGAAATTTTTGGCGTGATCACCAACCTCTTAGGTGGTTGGCTGGGGGCGCATTGGGGACTCAACCGCACCATGAACATCGGTCTCGCCTTGCAGGTGGCTGCCCTGTCAATGTTGCTGGTGCCTTCCGCCTGGCTGACAGTGCCCTGGGTGATGGCGGCGCAGGCGTTGTCGGGTATTGCCAAGGACCTCAACAAAATGAGTGCCAAAAGTGCCATCAAGCTGCTGGTGCCGGCAGACGCGCAAGGCCAGCTCTACCACTGGGTGGCGGCTCTCACCGGGTCCAAGAACGCGCTCAAGGGGATCGGATTCTTTCTCGGCGGCGTGCTGCTGACGTGGCTTGGGTTTGCGGGAGCCGTGGCGGCGATGGCATTGGCGCTGGCTCTGGTCTGGTTGCTGAGCCTCATAGTGCTGCGCCAGGATCTTGGCAAAGCCCGTAGTAAACCCGCCTTCCGCGATATTGTGTCCACAAGCCGCGCGATCAACATTCTGTCCGCCGCGCGGCTGTGCCTGTTTGGCGCGCGCGATGTCTGGTTTGTTGTCGCCCTGCCTGTTTTCCTCTCCCAGACCCTGGGCTGGAATCATGGCCAGACAGGTGGTTTTCTCGCTCTCTGGGTGATTGGCTACGGCCTGGTGCAGAGCCTGGCACCGCGCATAACCCGCAATGGGTCGGGCGCGGTCGCGGATGGTCGCACCGTTACGGCATGGGCGGCGGTGCTGACTCTGCTACCGGGATGTATAGCGCTCGGCTTGTTTTACACACTTGAGCCTGCCCCCGTGCTCATCGGCGGCCTGCTGTTGTTCGGGGCGGTATTTGCCGTCAATTCAGCGCTACACAGCTATCTGATTATCAGCTATGCGCGCAGCGACGGGGTGTCGCTGGATGTGGGCTTCTACTACATGTCCAATGCCCTGGGGCGCTTGCTTGGCACGCTACTCTCTGGCTGGCTCTTCCAGGTTGCAGGGGAGGGCAGCGTCGGCCTGCAGGCATGTTTGTGGGCCTCGCTGGCTCTTCTGTTGCTGGCCACGGTGATTTCCACACGTTTGCCGCAAATCTCTGGAGAAGGTAGTCGACTCCCTTGAGGTTCGACCGTAGCCAAGTGCCAGCAGGTGTTTATATACTCGGACGTCGCGGTGTGCTCAACTTGAGCACACTCATTTCGCCAACGTTGCGCTTGCAGGACCTGCCTACATGTTCAATTACGCGTTCTACCAGAAGAATATTCGCGCCCTGGGTGGTATAGCGATCCTTGTCAGTATTGGCGCCTGGGCGCTGGACTGGTTCGACGTGGTGTATGCCTGTCCCTTCTGCCAGGTACAGCGCACGGTAATCGGTCTGCTAGGGGCGCTTATGCTCCTCGGGAGCAGTCATTTCCTCGTCAAGTACTTCGCCTCCGTCATCGGCTTCTTTGGCGCCGGCGTAGCGATGATGCAACATTTCCGCGGCTGGGTGAAAGTCCACAAGGGCGAGTTCAGCTGGTACGAGCCAATCTACCTCGACGCGTTTCTGTTGTCGTTCTTTGCGCTGTTCATCATTATTGCCCAAGTCTGGTTGCTGTGTTTGCGCAACGTTAAAGAACCGTAACGCGGTTCTGCTGTGCAACAGGGCCACGGTGCGTTTCGCGCGCTGGCCATCGACAGACCGCACAGGTATTGTATCGGGCTCACTAACGATAGTTAATTAGCCTGACCGGGAGCTGTGCATGAAGACGCTGGAAACCCTGCTGACGGAGACGTCGGAGAAAATATTTACCATAACGCTGAACCGCGAGAAAAACCTCAACGCGCTGTCGTCTCTCGTGCTTGAGGAGCTGGAATATGCGCTCAATTCGGTGCGTTCGGACCCCGCGGTGTCGGTGATTGTGATCAAGTCCAAGGGCAGGGCTTTTTCGTCGGGCTATGAACTGGGTGGGGATAACTGGGTCACCTCGCAGTATCCCGGTAACGCAGACCCGATCGATCTGCAGGCAGACCGCCGCGATATTCACGAACTCGTGGATTACTGGATGCGGATCTGGCGCTACCCCAAACCCATCGTGGCCCAGGTGCAGGGCGACTGCCTTTCCGGAGCGGGCGAACTGCTCGCCGTCTGCGACCTCGCGATCGTCAGTGATCGTGCGCGCTTCGGCCACCCGGCAGCCTGTGACCTGGGAATTCCACCTTCTATCATGTTCTGGCCCATACTCATTGGTCTGCGCAAAACCAAGGAGCTGCTGCTGACCTCCAGGCTGATTGACGCCCAGGAGGCCCTGAGCATTGGCCTGGTCAACGAGGTGGTGCCCCACGATGAGCTGGAAGCGCGCGTACAGGCGGTTGCGGCCAAGGTCGCGAAGGCGCCTTCTGACAACTCCATTTTGTTGAAGAGCATCTCCAACACCTGGTTCGAGAACATGGGCATGCAGCAATCAATCCGCACCGGCGCCGACATTGATGCCATCTATCACCAGAACCGCAGCTACACGGACTTCTTCAAGACAGTGGAAGAAGAGGGTGTGAAGGCAGCCTTCGCCAAACGCGCACGCCTGTACAGCTGAGGAGGGCCGATATGAGCGCCGCAAAGAATGGCAGCCTGCCGATATGCAGCAGTTACGAAGCGTTGTGCGACCAGTTTTCCTGGTCGATTCCGGAAATGTTCAACATTGCGGATGCGATTTGCGACCGCTGGGCAGCTGACGAGGAACGCGTTGCCATCACCTTTGAAGACGCCGACAAGCAGATCCAGCAGTTCACTTACCGCCGCCTGCAGCGCGATGCCAACCGCCTGGCGAATCTGTTTGCTTTCCTGGGCCTTGCCCGTGGCGACCGGATCACGGTGTGTCTGCCGCAGCGCCCCGAATGCGCCATTTCGCATATCGCCTGCTTCAAGTCCGGTATCGTGTCCTGCCTGGCCTCTGTGCTGTTTGGCGAGGAGGCTTTGAAGCACCGCATCAACGGCAGCCACTCGCGCTTGTGCATAGTCGATGCCGACAATTACGCCAAGATTGAGGGAATCTTTGACCAGTGCCCGTCGCTGGAACACATCGTGGTCGTTGGCGAGGTGGATGCCGATCTGCCACTGGGCTTTTACTCCGCAACCCGTGAGCTCTCTGATGAGTGGGTCAATGTTGCCACGCGTGCGGAAGAGCCCGCCTGGATCAACTACACCTCTGGTACCACGGGTCTGCCGAAAGGTGTGGTGATGCCGCACCGCGCCCTCCTCGGTAATGTGTCAGCCTTCGAGTATCTGTTTGACTACTTTCCGCAACCGGGTGATGTACTGTGGTCGCAGGCAGACTGGGCCTGGGTTGCCGGGTTTGCCGATATTTTTCTGGTTGGCACCTTCCACGGCTGCCGCATCGTATCAACCAGCATGAAGGGTTTTGATCCGGTCGAAGGTTTCCGCATTCTGTCAGACCACAAGGTGACGGTCTCACTGCTGACACCCACCATGCTGAAGCTGATGCGCGAGGCCAGTGCGCGGGTGGAAACGGACAAGGTGCAGCTGCGCGTGGTGCTGTCGGGGGGCGAGGCGGTCGGTGCCGAGCTGGCTTCCTGGGCAGACGAGCATTTCAACCTGACCATCAACGAGGGTTTCGGTCAGTCCGAGTGCAATGGCATGATTGGCAGCAACCCGAAGATGATGGAGGTACGCCACGGGTCGCTGGGCAAGCCTACGCCCGGTGCGGTGTGCGCTATTGTCGACGAGGACGGAAATGAAGTCGCCGATGGTGAACGTGGCAATATCGCGATTCAGCGGCCTCACCCGGCGATGTTCCTTTACTATCTGGATGATGCCGAGGCCACCAGCGCGAAGTTCAGCGGTGACTGGATGCTCACCGGTGACACAGGCAGCCGCGATACAGAGGGTTACTTCTGGTTTCACGGGCGCTCGGACGACGTGATTACCAGCTCGGGTTATCGCATTGGCCCCACTGAAATCGAGGACGTTCTGCTCTCTTCGCCGGCAGTCAAGATTGTCGCGGTTGTGGGAGTACCCGATGAACAGAGAACCGAGCTTATCAAGGCCGTGGTCGTCCTGGCCGAGGGCGAGCAGCCCTCGGATGAGCTCACAGCGTCGCTGCAGGCGCTGGTCAGGAACAAGCTGGCCAGACACGAGGTGCCGCATATCATCGAATATGCCGACAGCCTGCCAATGACTGCCACAGGAAAAATCCTGCGGCGGGAACTTCGGGGCTAGCACGCCACCGCTGAGCAGTGATTTTTATTGTTAAGGATCAACGATGCACATTGCGTTATTGAATGACCGCGATATTGAGTTTCTGCTGTTCAAGGTATTTGACACCAATGAGGTGTTACACCGCGAGCGGTACAGCGAGCACACGCTGGAAACGATCAGCATGACCTTGCAGACCGCCAAAAGCGTTGCGGAGAAGTACTTCCTCAATCACTATGCCAAGGGCGATGCCCAGGAACCGGTTTTCGATGGCAAGACCGTTACCACTGTCGCAGAGACCAAGCAGGCCTGGTGGGCGTTCGCAGAGGCGGGTTTCTTCGCCGCGACCTGTGATTTCGAGGATGGGGGCATGCAGCTTCCCTACATTGTGATGCGCGCGGCCAATGCCTATTTCTATGCGGCGAACCCGGGCACCGCAGGCTACTGCCTGCTTTGCATTGCGGCGGCGGACCTGCTGGAAACCTTTGGCTCCGCAGAGCAGAAGAACACCTATCTTGCGCACATGCGCTCCGGTCGTTTCACCGGCACGATGGCGCTCACCGAGCCCGCGCAGGGGTCGGCGTTGCAGGATATCTCCACTCGGGCGAAACCGGCAGGCGATGGCAGCTACCGCCTGTTCGGCCAGAAAATGTACATTTCCGGTGGCGATCACGACCTGACCGAAAACATCATTCACATGGTTCTGGCCAAGACGGTGTGCCCGGACACGGGCAAAGAAGGCATATCGCTGTTTATTTGCCCCAAGGTGCAGGTGAACGCCGACGGCACGCTGGGCGAGCGCAACGATGTCGCCCTTGCCGGGCTGTTGCACAAGATGGGCTTTCGCAATGCCACCTCGACCGTGCTCAATTTCGGCGAGAAGGACGGCGCCGTAGGCTACCTGTTGGGCGACCTGAACAGGGGCCTGGCGCACATGTTCCAGATGATGAACGACGCGCGTATCGCGGTGGGGCTGTTTGCCACGGCGTTGGGCTACCAAGGTTACAACTACTCCCTGGTCTATGCGCAGCAGCGCAAGCAGGGCAGAACGTCGCGTCCCGCCAAACAACAGGACCGGGGCGCGCAGGTTGAGATCATCGAACACGCGGATGTACGCCGCATGTTGCTCACCCAGAAGGCCTTCGCAGAGGCGTCCCTGGCGATGACGTTCTATGCCAGTGTGCTGTTTGAAGACAGCCGCTCGGCGCCGTCTGCCGTTGCCCGTGAAGAGGCAGGTGCACTGCTGGACCTGGTGACTCCGATCATCAAGTCCTGGCCGTCCAAATATTGCCTGGCGGCGAACGACCTGGCGATACAGGTGCTTGGTGGCGCCGGTTACACGCGGGATCATCTGGTGGAGCAGTACTACCGGGATAACCGCCTGAATCCGATTCACGAGGGCACGGAGGGTATTCAGGCCATCGATCTGCTGGGGCGGAAAGTGGGTGCCGAAGATGGCGCGGCATTCCAGCGCCTGATCGCGGTCATCGAGGCCGACCTGCAGCGTGGCGCGCAGGATGCGCATGCCACGGTTGTTGAAGTCACTTCGGCACTGCAGCAAGGCGTCACTGCCCTCGTTCAGGTCACTGAAGCACTGCTGCCCGACATCGGCCGCGACCGAACCGCTGCACTCGCCAATGCGACGGTGTATCTGGATCTGTTCGGGCGGGTGTTTGCTGCCTGGATGTGGTTGAAGCAGGCGCTGGCTGCTGCGGAGTGCTTGCGCACGGAAGGCACCGCGGCAACAGAAGCAGATTTCTGCCAGGGTAAGCTGCAAGCCGCAAGGTTCTTCGCCCGCTGGGAGCTACCCAAGTACCAGCATGAGGCACAGATACTGCTGCAGCGCTATGATGAGCCCCTGAGCATGCCGGCTGAGTGGTTCTAACCTTGGGGCGTCTGCGCAGTAGAGCGTGTCTGCGAGACGCGCGCGGGTACAGGTGGGAGGGCGGCTGAACGCCAGTGATTTCTTTCAAGCAACTACGCTACGCGCTCGCCGTTGCCCACACGCTGCATTTCAAGAAGGCAGCGGAGCAATGCGCGATCTCCCAATCAGCGCTCAGTACGGCTATTGCTGAACTGGAATCGCAGCTGGGCGTACAGCTGTTCGAGCGCGACAACAAGAAGGTGCTGGTGACCCCGGTGGGTGAGCAGATTCTGGCACGCGCTACCGCCATTTCCCTCGAGATCGATGATATCTACCGCCTCGCCACCATGGCTCGGGAGCCGCTGAGCTTTCCCATGACCATGGGGGTTATCCCCACGATCGGGCCTTATCTGTTGCCCAAGGTGCTGCCCGCCGTGCGCCGCGAATACCCGGAGTTTCGCCTGAGCATTGCCGAAGAGCAGTCTCATGTGCTGGTGGACAAGGTGCGCAGCGGCGAGCTGGACACCGCTGTGCTCGCGCTGCCCTATGCGCATGAAGGCCTGCTGGACTTTCCGTTCTGGGACGAAAACCTGGTGGTGGTGACCCACCGTGATAACCCGCTGCACCTGCCGTCACCGGTGCGCGCGGTGGACCTGCGCGAGGCGCGCCTGATGCTGCTGAAAGACGGGCATTGCCTGCGGGACCATGCGCTGGCCGCCTGCGATTTACAAGCGTCCAGCCTGGATGAAACCCTGGAGGGCGCCAGCCTTTACACCTTGATCCAGATGGTGGCGGGCCACATGGGTTCCACTCTGGTACCCGAGATGGCGCTGGACCAGCTGCTGTCAGGCAGTTCGGAATTGGCGGCTATCCGCCTCGAGGAACCGGGCCCTCACCGCAGCATTGCGTTTATCGCGCGGCCCAATTTCGGCGGTGTAAGCAATATCATGTCATTGCGCGTTCTATTTCAGACCGCACTAAAAGAGCACGCCAAGTCACTGTCGGCCTGAGTGGGCCGGAGGAGAGGGTGCCGCGGCGTGTGAACCGACGGCACCCGGTCTTGCATCAGCCGGGGTTGGCTGCGCGGAATTCGCGGATCTCGGTGTTGAACTGCCCTGCCAGTGCCTCTTCGGCAGAGACCGCTTCGTTATAGGCTGCCACGTCTGCCTCGTAAGCCGCTTTCAGTGACTCGGCATCTTTCGCCTTGCCTTCCTCAATCGTCTTTTTGGCCGCAGTGAACTGCGTCTCCAGGCATGCCATGTACTCCAGGTTGGCGGCCTGAAAGGCCTTCACCGCCTGCTGGCCGGCAATCATGTCGTCCATGGTCGCAGAGCCGCCGTCAGGCAAGGTTGGCGCCTCCGGCTGCACGCATTCGGCCATCGCCATGGAACTGCCCAGTGCCAGCACGGCCAGCAGAGATTTTGCAACGTTCATGTTCGTACTCCTTATTGGGTGGTGAGCAAACCTTAGCAGCCCGGCGGGTAACTGCCAAGATGGCGCCCGGCTCATTCCTTGCCGACCCAGAGTTTGGACAGGCTGTATTCACGCTCCAGCTGCCGGGCAACCGTCTGTGCGGCGCTGTCTGACGCCAGGCCGATAACGCGCACACGGTAGAACGTTTCACCGTCGCGCTGGGCGCTGCTTACCGTCACGCGGCCGGCTCCCGGCTTGATGCGGGTGGACCAGCGCTCGGCCACGCTGCGTTCACTGTAGCTGCCGAAGTTCACGAACCAGTCGCCGCTGGCAGCGGGCGCCGGTTTGGCGGCGGCAGGGGCCGATTTTGGTGCCGCCGGCTTGCTCGCAGCGGCTGGTGTGGCCCGAGCCGTGGCCGCGCGCTGCGCCGTGAGCTGTTGCTCGAGGCCGGCCAGCGTATCGCTGAGCTGGCGGTTTTCATCGCGCAGGGCGGCCAGGTTATCTGACAACTGGCTGTTTTCGGCCTGCAAGGACTCCAGGCTGGCGCGGGCATCGCTGACATCATCCGGTTTCGCTGCCACTGCCAACTGTGCCTGCAATTCGCGAATTTGCTGCTCCATGGCCGCTCGCTGCTTCATTACGCCGTAGCCACCGGCTGCCAGCAACACCAGTGCCAGGGCGGCAACCGCGATCAGGCCAACCGGCCAGGTATCCGTAAAGCGTGCGGGTTGCGTGTCGTAGCGAACCTCTTCCTCGAACTCATCCTCTTCCCAGCCATCTTCATAATCGCTGTTGTCGGGGCTGGCATCGTCACCCGCATCAATGTCCGGATAGCGAGTGGTCTGTGGCAGTGGCCTGGCCTGCCCGGTGACGGGCAACACCGGTGGTACAGGCGGTACCGCGGGAGCAGGTGGCTCGTCACTGTCGTACTCAGCGAGGTCATCCAGAATGTCGTCCTCGACCGCATCGCGACGGCCGGCGTCTCCAGTGTCTTCCTCACTGTCGTGGGAGAAGCTGGGCAGGTCGTCATCGCTGGCATCGTCATCCATCCAGGGCGTCCAGTCCTGATCCGCGGAGTCTTCCTGGTTGGGATCGTCGCGCCTGTTGTCGTTCATCTATTCACTCCGCTGTGCCGCCTGGCCTGTGCGGATAATACCAGAGGCCTGCCCGCAATGCGCTCGGGGGATGCAATCTACGGGCAGGAGTTCGTTCGCGCGCGGTAGAATTTCGGTAGAATAGCGCGATGGACGTATCCGATATTCTCTCCCCACTGAATGCCGCACAGCGTGAAGCGGTTGCTGACGAAAGCCCCAACCTGCTGGTGCTGGCGGGCGCCGGCAGCGGCAAGACCCGCGTGCTGGTGCACCGTATTGCCTGGCTGATTCGCGCCCAGGATGTGTCGCCCTGGTCCATTCTCGCGGTAACGTTTACCAACAAGGCGGCGCGCGAGATGCGCTCGCGCATCGAGGAAGTTCTGCGGCTGCCTGCCCACGGCATGTGGGTGGGCACTTTCCACGGTCTCGCTCACCGGTTGCTGAAGGCACACTGGAAAGAAGCCCGCCTGCCGCAGAACTTCCAGATTCTCGACAGTGACGATCAACTGCGCCTGGTCAAGCGCGTCTGTCGGGAACTGGATCTGGATGAGTCCCGCTGGCCGCCGCGCCAGGCGCAGTGGTTCATCAATGCGCAGAAAGATGAAGGGCTGCGTGCCGCACACGTGGAGGTGCCGGCGGGCGATCTGTTCGGGCAAACCATGTTGCAGGTGTATCGCGCCTATGAAAGCGCCTGCGAGCGCGCCGGCATGGTGGACTTCGCCGAGCTGCTGCTGCGCGCGCACGAGCTGTGGCTGCACAGCCCGGCGGTACTGAACCACTATCGCGATCGCTTTCGCCAGATCCTCGTCGACGAGTTCCAGGACACCAACACCATTCAGTACGCCTGGCTGCGGGTGCTTGCCGGTGATCGCATTCCGGTGGTTGCGGTGGGCGACGACGACCAGTCCATCTACGGCTGGCGCGGGGCCAAGATAGAGAATATCCAGCGCTTCGGTGATGATTTCGCCCACACCCACACGGTGCGGCTGGAGCAGAACTACCGCTCGACGCAGACCATCCTGCGCGCTGCCAACGGCGTTATCGCGCACAACGCCGGGCGGCTGGGGAAGGAGCTGTGGACGGACGGGGAAGAGGGGGATCCCATCGCGCTGTATGCCGGGTTCAACGAACAGGATGAAGCGCGTTTCATTGTCGAGCAGGCGGAGTCCTGGATCAATGAAGGCCGCGAACGCGCCTCGGTGGCGATTCTTTATCGCTCCAATGCGCAGTCGCGGGTGCTCGAGGAAGCCCTTATTCGCAACGCAATCCCCTACCGTATTTACGGCGGCCAGCGCTTCTACGAGCGCCTGGAAATACGTAACGCGCTGGCCTATATGCGATTACTTACTAACCGGGGAGACGACGCCGCGCTTGAACGCGTAGTGAACACTCCGCCCAGAGGCATCGGCAGCAAGACGCTGGAAACCGTGCGCGAGATCGCGCGCGAACGGGGCGTACCGATGTGGCGGGCCATCGACCTCGCGTGGGAGGAAAAGCGTCTGCCACCGCGGGCCCTGGGCGCGCTGGAGGGCTTTCAGGTACTTATCAACGAACTGGACTCGGGTACCGATGAACTGACTCTGGACGAGCTGGCGGAACAGGTGATCACAGGCTCCGGGCTGGTGGAGTTTCACCGCAACGAGAAGGGCGAAAAGGGCCAGGCCCGGGTGGAAAACCTGGAGGAACTGGTGAGCGCCGCGAAGCAGTTCGGCCCCCAGGGTGACGAGCTCTCGCCCCTGCAGCAGTTCCTGGACAGCGCCGCCCTCGATGCCGGCGATGCCCAGGCGGACGACTTTGAAGACAGCGTGCAGCTGATGACCCTGCACTCCGCCAAGGGCCTCGAGTTTCCTCTGGTGTTTCTTGCGGGCATGGAAGAGAACCTGTTTCCGCACCGCATGTCGCTGGAGGAGCCCGGGCGGCTGGAGGAGGAGCGACGTCTGGCGTATGTGGGTATTACCCGGGCCATGCAGCGCCTGGTAATCAGCTACGCCGAGTCACGGCGCATCCACGGCAGCGAAAGCTACAACACGCCCTCGCGCTTCATTCGGGAAATTCCTGTCGACCTGCTGCAGGAGGTGCGTCTGCATACCAGCATCAGCCGGCCGGTGAGCAGCCTCACGCAGGCCACGGTGCCGGACACGGGGCTGAGCCTGGGGCAGCGTGTTTACCATCCGGTGTTCGGCGAGGGCACCGTGCTCAACTTCGAGGGTGGCGGCAACAATGCCCGGGTACAGGTGAACTTTGACGCCGAGGGCAGCAAGTGGCTGGTGTTGCAATACGCCAAGCTGCAACTGCTGTGAGCGCTGCGCCGGGCGGTTTGTTCGCACCGTCATGGGTGCTATGCTCCCTGCCCCCCAAGCAACTGATTTTCCAAACATAAGCAGAACAATATGCCGCAGTCCCGCACTGAACGTCGCTACACCCCCGCCATCATCCTGTTGCTGCTGGCGACCCTGGTGCTGGTGCTTGGCTTGTGGGCAGCAGAGCGCACCGGGGGTGTGAGTGCCCTGGCGGGGCGCGATGGCGTACAGGTGGGCAGCGGTGGTGAACAGGCCCGTTACAGCTGGAAAATCGTCACCACCTGGCCGAAGAACTTTCCCGGCCTGGGTGCGGGCGCCGAGAACTTCGCACGCATGGTGGGCGAGATGAGCAACGGTCGCCTCACGGCCCGGGTGTACGGTGCGGGTGAGATGGTGCCCGCATTTGAAGTGTTCGACGCCGTGAGTCAGGGTGTGGCCGATGCCGGGCATGGCGCCGCCTACTACTGGAAAGGCAAGATTCCGTCCTCCGTGTTCTTCACTGCCATCCCCTTCGGTATGACCGCCCAGGAAATCAACGCCTGGTTGCACTACGGTGGCGGCCTGGAGCTGTGGCGGGAAGCCTACGCCCCGGCCAATATCATTCCCTTTGCCGGCGGTAATTCCGGGGTGCAGATGGCCGGCTGGTTCCGCACGGAAATCAATTCACTGGCGGATTTACAGGGCCTGAAAATGCGCATCCCGGGTCTGGCGGGCGATGTATTCACCGCCGCCGGAGGCACGTCTGTGCGCATATCCGGTGGTGAACTCTACACATCGCTGCAGACCGGCGTGATAGACGCCGCCGAGTGGGTGGGCCCCTACAATGACCTGGCCCTGGGCCTGCACGAGGTGGCCAAGTATTACTATTACCCCGGCTGGCACGAACCGGGTGCCATGCTGGAACTGATTATCAACAAGGATTCCTACGAGGCCCTGCCGCCAGACCTGCAGGCCATTGTGACCGCGGCGGCACGCGCGGCCAACCAGATGATGCTGGACGAGTTCACCGCGCGCAATAACGCGGCGCTGCAGGAACTGGTTGATAAACATGGGGTGCAATTGCGGCAACTGCCCGACGATGTCATGCGGGCGCTGCAGCGGGCCAGCGAGCAGACCATGCAGGAGCTGGTGGCCAGCGATCCGCTGGCGGCGCGCATTTACGCCTCGTTTCTCACGTTCTATGAGGGCGTAAGAGCCTACCACCACATTTCCGAGCAGGCCTACATCAACGCCCGGGATGAGGTGCTGGAGGCGCAGTGATCAGCGCTTGATGGCGCGGGTGCGGCCCTTTTCGTCGATCGCCACGAACACGAACTCGCCCTCGGTCACTTTTATCGGCTCGCCATCGTGCTTGGAGTTGATCCACACCTCGACCACGATACGCACCGAGCTGCGCCCCACTTCCAGCACATCGCTGTAACAGCTCACCACCGCGCCCACGTGCACCGGCGTCAAAAACGCCATGCCTTCAATGGCCACTGTGGCAACGCGGCCACCGGCCACGTCGGCAGCGGTGATGGCACCGGCCATATCCATCTGCGACAGCAGCCAGCCGCCAAAAATGTCGCCCTCGGCGTTGGTGTCCTTGGGCATGGCCACGGTCTGGATGGACAGTTCGCCCTGGGGTACCGGTGTGTCGTCTATGTCGTTCATGTGTTGCCCGAGTTCGTTTGCCAGAAAAGTGTATACGCAGCAGGCGCTATTTCAGCACAGCCGGCAACCAGGTCGCCAGCGGTGGCCATATCCAGAGGGCGGCCAGTACCAGCAGCTGGATCAGTATAAAAGGAATGACTCCGCGGTAGATAGCGCTGGTGTGCAGAGCCGCCGGTGCGACCCCTCGCAGGTAAAAGAGGGCAAAGCCGAAGGGGGGCGTGAGGAAAGAGGTCTGCAGGTTGAGGGCGATCATGATGCCCAGCCAGATGGGGTCCAGCCCCATCATTAGCAGCACTGGCCCCACAATGGGCACCACCACGAAGGTGATTTCGATAAAGTCGAGAATGAAGCCGAGCAGGAAGATGACCAGCATCACAATGAGCGTAGCGCCGAACACGCCGCCGGGCATGCGATCAAACCAGTGATGGATGAGGTCCTCACCGCCGAAACCGCGGAACACCAGTGAGAACACCGCGGCGCCGATCAGGATCATGAAGACCATGCAGGTGACCTTCATGCTGTCGATAACCGTCTCCCGCAGCCGGGCGAAGGGCATCTCGCGCTTGATCCAGGCCAGCAGCAGCGCGCCCGTTGCCCCCACACCGGCGGCTTCCGTGGGGGTGGCGGCGCCGGCGAGAATCGAACCCAGCACCAGGCTGATCAGCGCCAGCGGCGGGGCCAGGCTGCCCAGTATCTCCGCGGTCGAAACCGGCTCCGTTTCCACATTGGGTGCCCGCCTCGGGTTCAGGTGGGCAACCGCGATGATATAGGCCAGGTACAGCGCCACCAGCAACAGGCCAGGCAGCAGCGCGCCCATGAACAGGTCGCCCACGGATACGGTTTTCGGGTTGAAGATACCGACGTTGAGCTGCGCCTGTTGATAGGCGTTGGAGAGCACGTCCCCCAGCAGAACCAGCGCGATAGAGGGCGGAATGATCTGCCCCAGTGTGCCGGTGGCGCAAATGGTGCCTGCCGCCAGCGCGGGGTCGTAGCCCCCTTTGAGCATGCTCGGCAGCGACAACAGCCCCATGGTCACCACCGTGGCCCCGACAATGCCGGTACTCGCCGCGAGCAGCATGCCCACCAGCACCACGGCAATGCCCAGTCCCCCGGGGAAAGCGCCGAAGCTGCGCGACATGGTGCCCAACAGTTGCTCCGCAATGCGCGACTTTTCCAGTATCACGCCCATGAGAATGAACAGGGGGACGGCAATCAGGGTGTCGTTGTTGATGGTGCCGAATATCCGCGCGGGCAAGGCGGCAAGAAAGGCGGGGTCAAAATGTCCGGCAATAATGCCTACCGCAGCGAAAGCCAGCGATGCCCCCGCCAGCGTGAAGGCCACGGGAAAGCCCAGCATGAGCAGCAGGCAGATGCAGGCAAACAGGTACAGCGCGATGGTACCGTCCACTACTCGCTCTCCCCGACGAGGTACAGAGTGTTGCGAACGGTTTCCGCCAGTGCCTGCAAAAACAGATTTACCGCCAGCAATGGCAGCAGGGATTTGAGCAGGAAGACCGCCGGAATCCCGCCGGGTTCCGGCGACGTTTCACGGATAGCCCAGGCAGCCGCCACGTAGTCCCAGCTCATGAACAGCATGAAGGCGCACAGGGGCAACAGGCAGGTGACATCCCCCACGCTGTTGATCCACGCTTTGCCGCGGGGGGAAAACTGCCGGTAGAAAATATCCACACGGACATGGGCATCATGCTTCAGCGTGTAGGCGGCACCCAGCATGAACAGGCAGCCGTGCAGGTACATGATGGCTTCCTGCGCCATGATCGAACCGGTGTTCAAGCCGTAGCGCAACACCACGACAGCCGTGGTTAGCAGGGCCATCGCCAGTATCAGCCAGGCGAGCAGGCGCCCGGAGGCTTCGGTAAACCGGTCGATGAAATGGGCCACACGGGCGAGCAGACGCATCTGTTATTGGTCTTTTTGAACAAACCGGTGCAGGGTATCATAGGCCGCTGTTTCAGGCGAAAGCTGTGTTCCCGGCACGCGCCATCCACGGATAACGTTCCATGCTGACACTCATCTCACCAGCCAAAACGCTGGATTTCGAAACACCCCCACACACCCGCAAGACGACGCAGCCCCAGTTCCTGCAGGAGGCCGCTGCGCTGGTTGAGGATGCCCGCAAGCTCGCCCCGGATGATATCCGAGAGCTGATGGGGGTTAGCGACAACATCGCCCAACTCAACCATGCCCGCTTTCACGATTGGGCGCCGCCTTTCACCCTGGACAACGCCAAGCAGGCGTTGCTGGCATTTCGCGGAGATGTCTACACCGGCCTTGATGCGGATACGCTCACAAGTGCCCAGCTGGCCTTCGCGCAGCAGCATCTGCGCATTCTGTCTGGCCTGTATGGACTGTTGCGCCCGCTGGACCTGATGCAACCCTACCGGCTTGAGATGGGCCTGCGCTTTGCCAACCGTGGCGGCAGCAACCTGTACCAGTTCTGGGGCGATGCCATCACGCGCAATCTGAATGCCCAGTTGGGCAAGAGCGGCAGCCCGGTGCTCGTGAACCTGGCGTCCAACGAGTACTTCAAGGCCGTGCGGCCGCGTGCACTCGACGCGGAGGTGATCACGCCGCAGTTCAAGGAGCTGCGAAACGGCAAGTACAAGGTCATCAGTTTTTATGCCAAGAAAGCCCGCGGGCAGATGGCGCGCTTCATCATCGAGAACAGCCTGAACGAGCCCGAGGCGCTACGCGATTTCCGGGCCGATGGCTACCGCTACAACCGCAAGGAGTCAGGGCCGCGCGAGCCCGTGTTCACACGCGAGGCGGCGCCGAGCTGACGGCACACGGCCGCTGTAAAAAAAACATAACAGGAACAGTGCATGAGTCACTCGAACAGCCACCAGGTCATTATTATCGGCGCGGGCATGTCCGGCATCTGCATGGGCGTGCGCCTCAGGGAAATGGGCATCGATGATTTCGTGATTCTGGAAAAATCCGCGGGCGTGGGTGGAACCTGGTACGACAACACCTACCCCGGCGCCTGCTGTGACGTGCCCTCGGTACTTTACAGCTACTCGTTTGAGCCGAATCCGAACTGGTCGCGCAAATATTCTCCCCACGATGAAATTCGGGCCTACTTTGAACACTGCGCGGACAAGTACGGCCTGCGTGACCGGCTGCGCCTGTCGACTGCAGTGCACAGTGCCGAGTTCGACGAGGCCGCCGGCGGGTGGCAGGTGACGCTGGAAGGCGGCGAGGTGCTGCGTGGCCGGGCGCTGGTCAGCGGCCTGGGTCAATTGAACATTCCCAGTACCCCGGCGTTTGCCGGCGCTGAAACCTTCGTCGGCGAGCAGTTCCACTCCGCGCGCTGGCGCCACGATATCGACCTGCAAGGCAAACGCGTCGCGGTCGTCGGCAACGCCGCCAGCGCATTGCAGTTCATTCCGCATGTGGCGCGCGAGGCGGCGCAGCTCTATGTCTACCAGCGTAGCGCGAACTATGTGGTGAAACGCAACGACAGTGATTACTCCGAGGGCGCCAAGCGTCGCTTTGCACGTTGGCCCTGGCTGCAGAAACTGCACCGGGCCGCTGTGTATCTGCGCGGAGAGCTGCTGTTCTACCCGGTGTTGCGCAATAGCCGCCTGCTGCGCCCCCTGTGGGAGAAATGGGCGCGCGATCACCTGCAGGAACATATTGATGACCCCACCCTGCGCCGTAAGCTGACGCCAGACTACCCGCTCGGCTGCAAGCGCATTCTGGTTGCGGATGATTACTATCAGGCATTTGCCCGCGACAACGTGGAGCTGGTGACTGCGGCAATCACCGGTGTGGATGTCGACGGCGTGGTGTCGGCGGATGGCGAGGCGCGCCCTGTCGATGTGATTATCTACGGCACGGGTTTCAACACATCGGCCATGTTGTCTGGCGTCAACTTTGCGGGCAGCGGCGGGCGCAGCCTGGCCGAGGCCTGGGCGCAGGGCGCGGAAGCCTACCGCGGCGTGTGTGTGGCGGGCTTCCCCAACCTGTTCATGCTCTATGGCCCCAACACCAACCTCGGCAGCAACTCGATTATCTTCATGGTGGAGCGCCAGGTGCGCTACGCGGCGGCCTGTATCGAAAAACTCCTCACGCATGATCTGCATTCACTGGACGTGAACGCCGCGGTGATGCGTGCCTACAACGACCACATGCAGGGAGAGCTGGCGGGTACGGTGTGGGTAGCCAATTGCGACAGCTGGTACAAGAACGCGGCGGGTAAGGTGGTCAACAACTGGCCCAATTCCACGCTTTATTACTGGTGGCATATGCGCGGGCCGGACTTCGCCGACTTCGATATGCGCTGACGCGCATCAACGCTCGCGGCGAAACGGCAGCAGGCTTGCGGCGTCTTCCCGGTAGGCCTCGATATGCGGACGCTCCCGGCGGGTGAAATCCGCGACCGCCTCGGCCAGCCGCGGGTCTGCTATCCAGTGGTTGGAGTAGGTGTGTACCGGCTGAAACCCGCGCTGAATCTTGTGCTCGCCCTGGGCGCCCGGGTCAAAGCGCTGCAGCCCCTCGGCAATACAGTACTCGATGCCCTGGTAGTAGCAGGCTTCGAAGTGCAGGCAGTCGAAGTCTGCGCTGCAGCCCCAATAGCGGCCATACAGCGTGGTGGAGGAGCGGAAGTAGAGCGCGGCGGCCACCGCCTGCCCGCTGTGCCGCGCGACCACCATGATGGCCTGCTCCCCCAGCGAGGGCGCCGTTTGCAGAAAGAAGTCCCGGGTGAGGTAACCGCCGTGGCCGCTGCGCCGCGCGTAGGTGGTCTGGTAGAAACGGTGAAACTGTTGCCAGTCGGCTGGCGATATCTCTGCGCCGCGCAGCAGTTGCAGGCTCAGCCCCTGTTGCGCCACGCGCTCGCGCTCGCGGCGCAGGTTCTTGCGTTTGCGGCTGGCAAATTCGGCGAGGAAATCATCAAAGCTGCGGTAGTTGGCGTTGAACCAGTGGAATTGTGTGGTCATACGCTGGGGCAACCCGGCCGCCAGTAGCCGGTTGGAAGTGTCCTCATCCGGGAACAGCAGATGCCAGGAAGACAGGCCACGTGCGCTGGCGAACTGCTCGATAGCGGCCCTTGCGGCTGGCCACAGGTTAGCGGCATCTTCCCCGTCGGCCACACACAAGCGCGGCCCGGTGGCCGGGGTGAACGGTACGGCAGACACCAGTTTGGGGTAGTACTCCAGTCCCGAACGTTGCCAGGCGTCCGCCCAGGACCAGTCGAAGACGTATTCGCCGTAGGAGTGCGCCTTCAGGTACAGCGGTAACAGGCCAACCAGCTTTGCGCCACGGCGCAGCAGCAGGTGGCAGGGTTGCCAGCCGGTGTCAGCGGTTGTGCAGGCGGTTGTTTCCATGCCGTATAAAAAGCGGTGTTGCAGAAACGGGTAGTCGCTGCCGGCCACCGCATCCCACTCGCTGGCGTTGACCCGCTCAAGGCTGTCAATGAACTCCGCGCCTGGCGGTGGGGGTGCTGCGCCTTCGGTGTTCACCTCGCTCACGCGGCGGCGCTGAGGAAATAATGCAGTGCAATGCCCATGAATATTGCCAGCCCTACCCAGTTGTTGTGACGGAACGCGCGGAAGCAGGCGGCGCGGTCGCGCCCGCGTATCAGGTACTGGTGATAACCGAATAGCAACGCGGCGACAAGGACGCCCAGGTAATAGGCAGCGCCCAACCCGAAACGCTGCCCGGCCAGCAGCCAGGCGAGCAGGCAGAGCGCCTGCAGGGCACCGATGACCAGTCGGTCCGCCTCACCGAACAGGACCGCTGTGGATTTGATGCCCACCTTGATATCGTCGTCCCGGTCGACCATGGCGTACTGGGTATCGTAGACCATGGTCCACAGCAGATTGGCGAGATAGAGCAGCCAGAGCGCCGACGGCAACGCCTCCAGCTGGGCGGCAAACGCCATGGGAATGGCCCAGGAAAACGCCGCCCCCAAAACCACCTGCGGCCAGTAGGTGTAGCGTTTCATAAAGGGATACGTCGAGGCGAGCAGCAGGCCGACCACCGAAAGCAGGGTGGTCAGGGTATTGGTCAGTAGCACCAGCCCGAAGGAGGCCAGGCACAGCAGCAGGAACAGGGCTCGAGCCTGGGTCACCGTCACCGCACCGGTGACCAGCGGACGCTCGCGGGTTCGCGTGACGCTGCCGTCCCAGTGGCGATCTGCTAGATCGTTGACGATGCAACCCGCCGAGCGCATGAGCAGCGTGCCGAGACAGAAGATGACGACCAGGCGCGGCTCGGGCGTGCCCTCTGCGGCGATCCACAGCGCGCCGAGGGTCGGCCACAACAGAAGCAGGGTGCCGATGGGCCGATCGAAACGCACGAGTTTGAGCAGGGCGGAAGTGGAAACGGTTACGGGCATGCTGCGCGGGCTGTGGCGGGTCGAGCGGCAAGCTTACTGCTTTATGCGGTGGATTGCAGCGCTCACTGTGCCGCGCCGGCTGCGGTGTACCGCCAGCGAGGCGTCCCAGGGGGTAAACCCCTGCAGGAAAACTTCACTGACCAGCAGGCGTTTGCCCCTGATATCGAAGCAGGAGCGCCGCGCCCAGGCGGGCACTTCCTGGCGCACCCAGGGCGCCATGTAGGCACTGTGGCCGCTGAGTCGCGCCAGCTCGAACGGGCTTCTTTGCATACCGGGGTAACGAAACAGAATCGCGCCCAGCGAGCGATGCTGCAGTTTGCGCAGGTGGGCAAGCTCGCCGTTCAGGCTGCTGATCGGGAATACGCTGCGGGCAAATACCACGGCCTGCCCGTCGAGCCGCAGCAGCACTTCGCGCACCAGTGCGCGTTGGCGTGCCGGAACCTGCAACAGGCGCTGCTCGGACGGCAGCGGCACCTGCCAGCCCTGATAGAGCCTGTGCACGCTGAACGCGCCGGCGTCGAGGTCGACCAGACGCGCGGTCAGGGAGCCATCGTCAAGCAGCCAGCGGCGGCGGGGCGCCGCAAGCTGGGTACTGGAGAATTGTTGCTCTGGGCGCCACAGTGGGTCGCGGCCTGAGTCTGCCGGCAGGGGGGCGGGCACGATAACCGGGTCTCCGGAGATGCAAAGGCGCGAGCATGCGCCAGCAGCGGTGGGCATGCAAGGGCGTTCAACCTGAGCGAAGTTCTGTCCAGCCCCCGCGCCCAAAGCGCTTGCACAATTTTCCGGTAACTTTATAGTGTTCTGCTCCTAATCAGGTCGTCTTCCGCCGCCGGCAATTGCGCGTGGCACTTGCGCTGACGACCCGCACAACCGAACGAGAGTGAGTGTCATTATGAGCAAGTGGGAATGCATAGTCTGTGGCCTGATCTACGACGAGAAGGAAGGCTGGCCGGATGATGGCATTGCGCCGGGCACCAAGTGGGAAGACGTGCCCGAAGACTGGCTGTGCCCCGACTGCGGTGTGGGCAAGGAAGATTTCGAATTGATCGAGGAAACCCCGGTCGACGAAACACCGCACCACGAGGAGCCGGTTGCGGACAAGGTCCACCCGCCCGTGGTGATTATCGGCACCGGCCTGGCCGGTTATGGTGTGGCCAAGGAGTTTCGCAAACACGACAGCGAAACCCCGTTGATCCTCATTACCTCGGACGATGGGCGCTCCTACTCCAAGCCGATGCTGTCCACCGGCTATACCAAGGACACCAGTGCGGACGACCTCGCCCAGCTGGACGCCGGGTCCATGGGCAAGCAGCTGAAAGCCAGCGTGTGGACCATGACCCACGTCGCCGGCATCGACACCGCCAACCAGATTATCAAGGTCGGTGATGCGGAAACCGTGATTCACTACGGCAAGCTGGTACTGGCGCTGGGCGCGCAGACCATTCAGCCGCCCATCGAAGGCGATGCGCTGGAGCTGGTGTACTCGGTGAATGACCTGCTCGACTACGATGATTTCCGCACGGCGATGCAGAAGAACAGCGTGCGCAAGGTGTGCATCATCGGGGGTGGTCTGATCGGGTGTGAATTCACCAATGACCTGCTCAATGGCGGCTACGAGGTGGAGGCGGTTGACCCGCTGGGTTACTGCCTGCCCACGCTGCTACCCGAGCCCGCTGGCAAGGCGGTGCAGGCCGCACTGGAGGCCAAGGGCGCCCGTTTCCATTTTGGCCCGCTGGTCACCGCGGTCAATCGGGGCGAAGAGGGCGTTGTGGTGAGCCTGAACAATGGCGAGCGCATTACCGCCGATATCGTGGTGTCCGCCGTGGGTGTACGCCCGCGGGTAGACCTGGCGAAAGCCGCCGGCCTCGACGTAAACCGGGGTGTGGTGACCAACCGCCTGCTGGAAACCAGCGCCGCCAACGTCTACGCCCTGGGCGACTGTGCCGAAGTGGCGGGCCATGTGCTGGTCTACGTGGCACCGCTGGTGGCCTGTTCGCGCGCGTTGGGCAAGACCCTCGCCGGCGAGCCCACGGAGGTGGTGTACCCACCCATGCCAGTCACCATCAAGACGCCGGCCTGCCCGGTTGTGGTGGCACCACCGGCGGTGGGCGCCGAGGGCGAATGGCAGATCGATGCTGATGGCAGCGATGTGCGCGCGGAGTTCCGCAATGCCGCGGGCGAGCTGCTGGGCTTTGCACTCACCGGTGATGCCACCAAGGCAAAAATCGAGCTGCAGAAAGCCCTGCCGGCCATACTGCCCTGAGCCACGGCGCGCTGGACGCCGGGCGAGCCCGGCGCCAACTGCAGGCCTGGCTGGAAGCGGGCGTGGTCGGGCTGAACCTGTGCCCCTTTGCGCGACCCCTACTGGGGTCGCCGTCGTTGCGCCTGGTGGTCTGCGAGGCGGATGACAGCGCGGCGGGGCAACGCGTCATGGCGAGCTGCCTGCTGGCGGAATTCGATCTGCTGCTGCGCAGCGACGAGGATGAGGTTGCCACCACGTTGCTGGCGTTCAGCGGGGGGTTGGCTGCCTTCGACGACTACCTGGATTTTCTCGACCACGCCAATGCGCTGTTGGTGGCTGCAGGGCTTGAGGGCATTGTGCAGTTGGCGAGTTTTCATCCGCAGTACCAGTTTGCCGGTGAGCCTTCCCAGGCCGCGAGTCATTTCAGCAACCGCGCGCCGCTGCCAGTGATACACCTGCTGCGAGAGGACATGCTGGAACGGGCCCTGGCCACCTGGCCAGACCCCGAGCGCATTCCCGAGGCAAACGTTGCACGCCTGAACAGCATCGGCCGCGTGGCGCTGGCGGCGCAGCTGGCCGCGTGGCAGGCGCTCTGAGCCGGCTTACACCTCGGCAAATTTCTCGCGGTTCGCTGTCCAGCGCTGGATCAGGGCATCGATGATTTCCGGGTCACCCTGCTGCAGCGTGTGGGCAATAGTGTGCACAGCGTCCAACAGGTGATTGTGTGCCGGCAGCTCGGCGATGCGAAACGCGAGCAGGCCGGTTTGTCGCGTCCCCAGCACTTCGCCGGGGCCGCGCAATTCCAGGTCTTTCTCGGCGATGTAGAAGCCGTCGTTGCTTTCCCGCATAGCTACCAGACGCTGCTGGCCGCTGCGCGACAGGGGTGACTGGTACAACAGCACACAGTGGCTGGCACCACCGCCGCGGCCCACGCGTCCGCGCAGCTGGTGCAGTTGCGCCAGCCCCAGCCGCTCCGGGTTCTCGATTACCATGAGGCTGGCGTTGGGCACGTCCACGCCCACCTCGATTACCGTGGTCGCTACCAGCAGTGCAATCTCGCCGCCCTTGAAAGCCGCCATTACGGCCGCTTTCTCGGCGGGCTTCATGCGACCGTGCACCAGGCCGACCTGCAGCCCCGGCAGGGCTTCGCGCAGGAGTTCGGCCGTGGCCTCCGCTGCCTGCGCCTGCAGCGAGTCACTCTCCTCAATCAAGGTGCACACCCAGTAGGCCTGGCGCCCGCTGGCGCAGGCGCCGGCAACGCGGGCGATAACCTGTTCGCGGCGCTGGCTGTCGATCAACACCGTGGTTACCGGCTCGCGGCCCGGCGGCAGTTCATCGATGACCGAGAAATCCAGATCGGCGTAGGCGACCATGGACAGTGTGCGCGGAATGGGCGTGGCGGTCAGCACCAGCTGGTGTGGACGGCCCTCGGCGCCGGCTTTCTGGCTCAGGGCGAGGCGCTGGTGCACGCCGAACTTGTGCTGCTCATCGACCATCACCAGGCCCAGGCGCTGAAAAGCCACACTCTCCTGAAACAGGGCGTGGGTACCCACCGCGAGGGCCGCCTCGCCAGCGGCGAGCCGCGCGGTCGCCGCTTCACGCGCTTTACCTTTCACCCGCCCACTGAGCCACTCCACACCAATACCCAGGGGTGTGAACCACGCCTCGAAGTTCAGTCGGTGCTGCTCGGCAAGGATTTCCGTGGGCGCCATGAGCGCCACCTGAAAGCCGTTGGCGATGGCCTGCAGGGCAGCATGGGCCGCCACCAGGGTTTTCCCGGAGCCGACATCACCCTGGACCAGGCGCAGCATGGGTATAGGCCGCGCCAGATCCGCGGCGATTTCCTGCATCACGCGCTGTTGGGCGCCAGTGGGGCTGAAGGGCAGACTCTGCAGCAGCCGGTGCTGCAGGCCCTGCCCTGCGTCGCTCGCCAGTGCCGGTGCAGGGGTGGACTGCTGGCGCGCACGCAGGCGCAGCAGTGACAGATGGTGGGCGACGAGTTCCTCCAGGGCCAGGCGCAGCTGCGCCGGGTGCCGACCCTCCAGCAGGGCGTCCAGCGGGGCATCCGCTGGCGGCGCGTGCAGGTATTGCAGCGCCTGCACCAGCGTGAAGGGTTGCCGGCTGCCGGCGGGTAGCAGGTCGCGCGGCTGGGCGCGCTGCAGAAAGCCCAGGGCCTGGCTGCACAGCTTGCGCCATTGCGCCTGGCCAATGCCAGTGGTGGTCGGGTAGACCGGTGTGAGCGTCGCCGGCTGCGCGCCACCCGTGGCGCTGCCGGGTTCTCCCGGCTCCAGCACGCGGTACTCCGGATGAAAGATCTCGAAGCCGTTGGCGCCGCGCCTCACCTGGCCGAAACAGTACAGGCGCGCACCGGGCTGCAGGCTGTTTTTCTGCGCGGCACTGAAATGGAAGAAGCGCAGCGTCAGGGTGCCGGTACCGTCCTGAATGCGCGCGACCAGGCTGCGCCGCCGGCCGAAGACAATATCCGCCAGACGCACCTCCCCCTCTACAGAGACTTCACTGCCGTCCTGCAGGCCCGCAATGGGGGTGATACGTGTGCGGTCCTGGTAGCGTAAGGGCAGGTGGAAGAGCAGGTCCTCGACCTGAGTGACGCCGTAGTCTGCCAGCTGCTGCGCCAGCTTGGGGCCAACACCGCGCAGCGACGTCAGCGGAATCGGCTCAAGCACGGCCACGGTGGGTATCCTTTGCCGCCCGCGCGCACTGGTATCGCAGCGGGGCACAAGGGCCGGCTTGGTGGGCTCGTCGGTGAAGACTACAGTACACTGGAAACACGCAGGCGAGCCCGTTGGGGTGAAAGCCCGTTAGTGTAACCAGTCAGGGAAGGCAAGATGAAGAGCAAAAGTATGCTGATTGTGGGCTGCGGTGACCTGGGCGAGCGTGCGGGTAGTCTGTTGCTGGACGCCGGCTGGTCCGTCACCGGCCTGCGTCGGGACACCAGCAGGCTCCCCGCGGGGTTTGCCGGCCTCGCCGCCGACTACGCCGCAGCGGATGCCGATTTCTCCGCGCTGGAGGCGCTGGCGCCCGATTTCCTCTTGTTGACCCTGAAACCGGCAGGTGGCGGTGTTGAAGGTTATCAGGCCGGTTTCACCCACGCTGTGCGCACCGTGCTTGATGGCCTGGGCTCGCATCGTCCCACCGGCATCCTGATGGTGTCCAGCACACGCGTGTACGCGGAGGCAGAGGGGGGCTGGGTGGACGACGACAGTGCGCTGACGACCGATGACCCCGCCGCACTCGCCATCATCGAAGCCGAGCGCCTGTTATTCGATTCGCCGCACCCTGCCAGTGTTGTGCGCAGCTCGGGTATCTATGGCGACCCGGACGGTTTTCTGCTGCGACGTATCCTGCGGGGTGAGTTGTGCCCCGAAAGCCCGGTGCGCTACGGCAATCGCATCCACCGGGATGACCTGGGTGGCCTCCTCGCCTGGTTGTTGCAGCAATGGGCTGCCGGTATAGCACCGGCGCCGCGCATGATCGCAGTCGATAACAGGCCGGCACCGCAGTTCGAGGTGGAGACCTGGCTGGCGCAGGCGCTGGGGCTGACCAGATGGCAGGCAGGGGCGTCAACGCCGCGCGGCGGAGGCCACAAACGCTGTCGCAATCTCGCACTGACAGCGTGCGGGTACGTGCTGCGCTACCCTGATTACCGCGCCGGCTATTCGGCGGTACTGCAGGCGCGCAAAGCCGGTGATCCCCAACGGCCTTGACTGTGCTCAGAGGGCGAGTATCGCCTCCACTTCAATGGCGACGCCCTTGGGCAGGCCGGCCACCTGCACGCAGGCGCGCGCCGGGAAAGGGGGTTGCAGGAATTCCGCCATGACCTCGTTCACGGCCGCGAAATCAGCCATATCAGTCAGGGAAATATTGATTTTCACCGCGTTGCTCAAATCGCCACCGGCGGCCTCGGCGACGGCGGCGAGGTTGCTGAACACCTGACGCGCCTGCTCCTGGATGTCGCCGGCGACCAGCTCCATGGTATCCGGTACCAGTGGGATCTGGCCCGACAGCCACACCGTGTTGCCGACCTTGACAGCCTGCGAGTAGGGCCCGATGGCCTCGGGTGCGTTCGGGGTGGAGATGATGGCTCGATTGGTCAACGATTTGCTCCGTTTTTCGGGCGCCGCGCAGGCGCCTCATTCTTCAGTCGTGATACGCGACGCACCGAGTTTACCGTGCGCAGGCGCTTCATGATATTGGCCAGGTGAATGCGGTTGTTGACCTGCATGGCGAGGTCGACGTAAGTGAACTGGTAGTCCTTGTCTTCGGTCGAGATCTTTTCGATGTTCACGCCCATGCTGTTGATACGGGTGGCGAGCACCGCGATCATGCCGCGGCGGTTTTCCACTTCGATGCGCAGCTCGGTGAGGTATTCCCCCTGCACATGGTCATCCCAGCGCAGTGCCACCAGGCGCTCGCGGTTCTCACGCATTTCCGTGAGGTTCTTGCAGCGCTCCCGGTGCACGACCACCCCTTTCTCGGAGCTGAGGTAGCCTTCGATGGGGTCGCCGGGAATGGGGTGGCAGCAGCGCGCATAGGTGACCATGAACCCCTCTGTACCGCGAATCGCCACCGGTTGCTGCTTGCGCTTTGCGGGCTCGGAGGGTTCGGCGAACTCGCCGAGGATCTGTTGCGCGGTGATGGGCGGCAGGCGGTTGCCGCGAGCGATATCTTCCAGTAGGTCGTCCAGGGCGCTGTAGTCATGGCCGGAAAGGTAATCCTGCAGACGATCTGCGGGCAGCTGCTCCAGGCTGCTGTCGAAGGCTTGTAACGCCCTTTCGAGCAAGCGCTTGCCCAGTGCGATGGAGTCTTCCCTCGTCTGATGCTTGAGGAAGTGGCGAATATTGGTACGGGCCTTGGCCGTCACCGCGTAATTGAACCAGGAGGGGTTCGGCCTTGCGCCAGGGGCGGTGAGGATCTCCACCGTTTGCCCACTCTGCAGGGGCTCCGACAGTGGTGCCAGGCGCCGGTTGATCCGGCAGGCCACACAGCTGTTGCCAACGTCGGTGTGCACGGCGAAGGCGAAATCCACCGCCGTGGCGCCGCGTGGCAGCTCGAGAATGCGCCCCTTGGGCGTAAACACGTAGATTTCGTCGGGGAACAGGTCGATTTTGACGCTCTCGATGAATTCCAGTGAGTTGCCAGCCCGTTGCTGCATTTCCAGCAGGCCCTGCACCCACTCGCGCGCCCGTGCGTGGCTGCCGTTGGCGGATTGGCTGTCGCTCTTGTAAAGCCAGTGCGCGGCAATGCCGTTGTTGGCCATTTCCTCCATTTCGCGGGTGCGAATCTGGATTTCGATGGGCACACCGTGCATGCCCATCAGCACGGTGTGCAATGACTGGTAGCCGTTGGCCTTGGGAATGGCGATGTAGTCGCTGAATTCACCGGGTACGGGCTTGTACAGGCTGTGCACCGAGCCGAGCACTCGGTAGCAGGTATCCACTGAGTCGACGATGATGCGGAACGCGTAGATATCCATGATTTCCGAGAAGGACTTCTTCTTGGATCTCATCTTGCTGTAGATGCTGTAGAGGTGCTTCTCGCGCCCGATCACCTCGACATCGTGCCCCTCCTGCTCCAGCGTGGACTCGATCTGGTGGCGAATCTTGTCCACCAGTTCCTTGCGGTAGCCGCTGCTGGCGCGTATCGCCGCCTGGATGCGCGAGGCGCGCATGGGGTAGAGCGCACTGAAGCCGAGGTCTTCGAATTCCATGCGCACGGCATTCATGCCCAGGCGCATGGCGATGGGGGCGTAGATTTCCAGGGTTTCGCGGGCGATGCGGCGCGCCTTGTCCTGTGGCAGCACGCCGAGCGTGCGCATGTTGTGCAGGCGATCGGCCAGCTTCACCAGAATCACGCGAATGTCGCGCGCCATGGCCAGCGCCATTTTCTGGAAGTTTTCCGCCTGCTTTTCTGCCAGCGAGCCGAACTCCATCTGCGTGAGCTTGCTCACGCCATCGACCAGCTCGGCGACCGCCGGCCCGAACTGGTTGCCGATGGAGTCCTTTTCGATGCCGGTGTCTTCAATCACGTCATGCAGCATGGCGGCCATCAGGCTCTGATGGTCCATATGCATGTCGGCGAGGATGCCGGCTACCGCCAGGGGGTGGGTGACGTAGGGTTCACCGCTGCGGCGGATCTGGCCGAAATGTGCCTGCTCGGCGAAGTAATAGGCGCGGCGCACCTGCTGCGCCTGCCCAGGGTTCAGGTAGCTGCGCAGGGTGGAGTCGAGGGCGTCTATGGTTTGCATGTTGTGTTACCTGCTTACCACGGAGGCCCGAGCCATTACAGCGACTCGTGGGACCCCATGACTTCAGCGAGCTCGTCTTCCGCATCGCGCTCTTCTTCGCGGGAGAGAATGGAGGAATTGATCAGCCCTTCGGCAATTTCGCGCAGCGCGATCACAGTCGGCTTGTCCGACTCTTCCTCGACCAGCGGGTCCTTGCCGCCGGTGGCGATCTGGCGGGCGCGCTTGCTGGCGACCATGACCAGTTCGAAGCGGTTGTCGACGTTTTCAAGGCAATCTTCTACGGTTACGCGTGCCATGTGCTGGTGTTTCCTGTCAGGGTGAACGAACCCTCAATTATACCCGGATACTCCCCCGGAGTGTACAGCGCGCTGGCGCCCTGTGGCGGTGTGAATAATGCGGCTGTGGGGGGCGGGTCAGGCTTGCAGCAGCCCCTGCAGCAACGCACTGAGAGTCTGTTGCTGCCGCGGCGTCTGCAGGCAGTGGCTGAGGACGATGGCTTCCAGCTCGGCGAGGGCGGTCTCGAAGTCATTGTTGACCACGAGGTAGTCGGATTGCACGTAGTGCGACATTTCTTCCACCGCCTCCGCGAGGCGGCTGGCAATCACGGCGGGGTCGTCCTGGCCGCGGCCTGTGAGCCGCTGCTCCAGCGCTTCGCGCGAAGGCGGCAGAATGAAGATGCCGCAGGTGTCGGGCAGCAGGCGCTTGACCTGGGCGGCGCCCTGCCAGTCGATTTCCAGAATGACGTCGGTGCCCGCAGCGAGCTGTGTTTCCACCCAGCCCTGCGAGGTGCCGTAAAGGTTGCCGAAGACCCGGGCGTGCTCGAGAAATTCGGTCTTCTCGAGCATCCCCAGAAACGTCGCTTCATCCACGAAATGGTAGTTGACGCCGTCCTGCTCACCCGGGCGCTGGGCGCGGGTGGTGTGCGACACGGAGACCTGCAGCGCCGGGCTGCGGGCCAGCAGGGCGTTGACCAGGCTGGTTTTGCCGGCACCGCTGGGTGCGGAGACGGTGTACAGGGTTCCGGTGGCGTTCATGGGGGGCAGATGTCCTTGTATCGTCGCGCGGGATCAAGGGCATTTTACACGTTGCGAAAGGTAAATGGGGCGTGTATCCGGCGCGGATTATCGGTCACCTGTGGTATTGGCTACAGCGGTGTGATGGCGATATTCGGTGCTACCTGACGGAAGAAATTGCGCAACAGCTGCCAGCTGAGACGGGTTTCCAGCGCCCCCACAAGGGGGTGCAGGACCAGGGCATCGTTGTCTTCCATGGCAGGGGCTCTGTGCAGCACCTGCTCTGCGGTGGTGACCTGGTAGGTGCCCAGTGCCTTGAGTGCGTCGGCGTCCAGTGCACTGCTGAACATCATGTCCTGGTCGCTGTCCTGCTGCCACTGCGCATAGCAGTTGGTTTCATACAGGGCGTAGGGGGCCAGTGCCGCCCAGTCCTGCTCCGGTTGCTCGGACACATACAGGAACGAGAAAGGCATCTCTGCCTGATAACGTGGTGTTTTGCCCAGACGTTCGCACTCGGCGGCATACACGGCGTTGAGCTGTGGCATGCCACCAATAAAACCATCCCCTTCCCGCGCGGCTCGACGTGCGGCGGGTGCCGAGCTGCCGCCCATAAAGATTGTGGGGTGCGGCGCCTGCAGGGGCCTGGGCGTTACCCGTGCGGCACGGCCACGGTACTCGAATACCTCGCCGCGCCAGGCCTGTTTGAGCGCTCTGACGCCTTCTTCCATCAAGCACCCGCGCTGGTTCGGTTCCACACCGAACATCTCCAGTTCCCGCCCGACATAGCCCCCCAACAGCAGGACCTCCGCGCGTCCGCGGCTGAGCTGGTCCAGCACCGCCACATCTTCCGCGACGCGCAGCGGATCGCTGAACGGCATGATCACGTTCACCTGCAGGCGCACATTGCGCGTGATGCGTGCGGCGGCCGCCGCGAGCATCATGGGGCTGGGCAGATAGCCGTCTTCGCTGCCGTGGTGTTCACAGAAATTGATGGTGACCGGGTACCCCTGAGCGTCAATCCAGGCAATTTGCTCCAGAGTCAGATCGTAGGTATCCGCAAAGGAGAGGCTGGTCGTGGCGGCCGGTGCTCGGCATTCGTACTTGATCATGACGGAAGGCATGGGGTGATCTCCGTTTCTGGCCGACTCAGACTTCGTCCGGTACGCCAAAGAAATTCTGGTAGCGCTGATACAGCTCGCGTTGACCGCTGCTCAGGCTATATTGGTGTTTGCCGAACTTGCCCTGCGGTTTGCGCGCCAGATAAGCCTGCATGGCATCGCGTCCGGTTGCGTCCAGGGGTGAGCCCATTTCACGGTAGAGCGTCTCCAGCGCGGCGAGCGGTTGGTTGATGAGGTCGTGATAGAGGAAGCTGTGGACCTGATCCGACGGCAGCTGACCCTGCTCCAGCTGCTCCACCACGGCGTCAAGCCGTGCCGCACTCGCGTCGGGTGTCATCAGGCTTTCGAACGCACGTGCATCGAAGGCCTTGCTGCTGCGCATCCAGTACAGTGTACCCAGCAGGTTGGTAACCGAGGCCTGAGCCACAACCGGGTCGCGGTGCGTAATCACGACCCGTGCATCCTGGAATACCCGGAACAGCACCGACAGGTTACCGAGGTGTGAGGGGGCCTTGAGTAGCCAGTGTTGACGCGGATTCCTCCACTGCAGCACTTTCAGCATGCGCTTGTAGTAGCGATAGGCCGGTTCCAGGTCCTGTTGATAGTACCAGGCGTTATAGCTCGGTATCTGGTATTGACCGGGCAGGTTTTCGCTGCGAAAGGTGCAGCTCATGGCGACGATGCATTCATTGGGAATTTCCGCGCCCATTTCGTGCATGGTGGCGTAGCTGGGAACCACCCGGTTCCACTGGGTTACCAGATGTTCGCAGCGCTCGATGCGGGGATCACTGTGATACTGAGCCGCTTCCGGTGGCGGATAGGGAAACATGATTTCCCAGTTGCGCGGCGAACCGAAGCGGCTGTCCTCGGCGAGCAGCTCAAACAGAATCGAGGTACCGGAACGCGGCAGGCCGGTAATAATGACCGGCTGGTCGATGATTTCGTCCTCGATTTCCGGGTGCTGCGCATAGGCGGCTTCAATGCCGAGCCTGGCTTCCAGCCAGCGCAGGATATCGGAGCGCGTCATCAGTCGGCCGAGCAGGTGCAGGTCTGCTTCGTCCTCCAGCGCCTGCAGGAACACGTGGAATCCCTCCTGCCAGTTGTCGCTGCCAAAATCGTTGAAACCCGTATTGCGCCGGGCCGTCTCCATCAGCTCGTCGGCGCGCAGCGGCACCAGACTGCGGATGTCCATGTGACGCCCTTCGTCGATCACGCGTGTGACCCACTCGGGGCGCTCTGGCGGTGTCCACTCACTCATAATTTCCCTCCCGGCTCCGGCACCTTGCGGCGTCAGGGCATGTAAGCGCCACCACTCACCGAAATAAGCTGGCCCGTGACATAGCCAGAGCGCGCGGAGGCCAGGAAAAGTGCCATCCACGCAATATCTTCCGGTCGGCCGAGTTTGGGGATGGGCAGACCGCTCATGTTGTACAGGGTGCCATCCTGCAGAGCTTTCTCCATCTCGTCCGGCTTGCCCATCGTCTCGAATCCAAAGCGGTTCCAGAAGCTGCCCTCACCCACCTCACTGGCCTCATAGGGGACGATCCAGCCGGGACAGATGTTGTTGACGCGTATGCCTTTACCCGCCCATTCCCAGGCGAGACCCTTGGAAAAGCTGTTGACGAAGCCTTTCACTCCGCCGTAATGCACCACGTTGGCCGCGGCTTCGCCCAGCAGGGAGGAGTTGGAGGAAATATTGATGATGCTGCCGGCTTTGCGGGACAGCATGTCTTGCGCAACCGCCTGGCAGCAGTTCACGACACCATCGATATTGAGGGCAATTTCCCACTGACGCGAGCTCGCATCAAGGTCTTCCAGGTTGGATGGCTGAGCGACACCGCCGGCGTTGTTTACCAGCACATCCACTGGACCGAAAGCCTCGTTGGCTCGTGTGACCATCGCATCGACGCTGGCGCGGTCGGTGACGTCGGTGGCGACAGCCAGAACCCGGCCCGGCAGCCCGAGGCTCTCAGCCTCGGCAGCGAGCTTTTCGCCGGTGGCGATATCGCGTGAGGCACTGACAACATTCAATCCCTCGCGGGCAAACTCCAGCACCAGCCCGCGCCCGATGCCCCCGCTGCCGCCGGTGATGATTGCGGTCTTGCCCTGCAGCTCTAAATCCATGATGTAGCCCTCTTGATTAGGTCAGTTCAGTCCAATGGGTCAGACGCCGAAGCGCTGGATGACACCGCGTCGCCTGGCGGCGATTTGAGCGGCGCGACCTGCGGCATCCACGCGCTGCACGTTCGCTGGCAGTACGGCATCCAGCTCGTGCAATTTCACTTGTTGGGCCCGGGGCCTCGGATAATGATCTGCCTGCATCCAGCGTACAGTGATGTAACCCTCGTTGAATCCGGCCGGATCCAGCCAGTTGGCGTGGCCGGTATCAACGTGCGCAATGACCAGGATCAGTTCACCGTCGTCCTGTAACCGGGCATAGTGGCAGTTGGTGTTGCTGAGCACGCTGCGGTAGTCCATGGAGCACCACCAGTAGTTGCCGAACTCCACGGCCCAGTAATGCGCGGTGGGTGGCGTTACCCGCACCACGAGCGCCTCGTCTGCCGGCAGCTGCCAGTAGGAGACCAGCGGTTCACCGCCAGGCGTGGCATCAATCGCATTGTCATCGAGCTGTCGGTAGGAGAGGAACGTATTGGGCTGCGATTTCCAGCGTTCAATCATGTCGGCCCAGTAGGCCAGTGATTCGCCCACCCAGCTCGACACCTTGGCCAGGCCGCGCTCCAGCCGTGCAGCGTCCATCACCGGTGCGCCCGCAGGCTCGCCGCTGATGCGGTCGATGCTCGCATGCATGGGGCGCTCGTGCTCCCAATCGGCGAAGAACTGCCGGAAGGTGACGCGGAACGTGTTGGGGGAAGTTTGCAGCCAGTTCCCCGGATGGGGGTCTGGGCTGCAGATCAATTCGAAGCTGCCATCCGCCGCCACATCCAGGTCCTGGCCGAAAAGTGTGTGCACCGCGGCGCCACCCCAGGGTGTGTCCCCGTGTTCGACCGCGGTAACGGCAAAGTAGCGCGCACTGCCGCGGTTACCGTGAATGCGATAGGTGTCGGTACCGTTGATCGGACCACCGACGTACACGGCATCGGGGTTGTCACCGCCCTGTTTGCGAATGGGGTCGAAATAATGCAGCAGCTCCGGACGCAGCGGGTCGTCATTCTCCAGGAAGAACTGCATGCCCAGACCAATGTTCTGTGCCAGGCAGCGGAAGCCGGCAGCACGGCTCAGGTCGCCAGTCGGAACACCGGGGCTGAAGGGCAAGCGTCCAGCGGACTTCAGCTGATCACAGAACTGATGCCAGGCCTGGGTGAGCATCTCGTCTTCGCTGCGTGTGTCGTGCATGGTCATGATGCGTGCTCCCGGGTCAGGTTGTTCAAGGTGCGTTCTATCAGGCTACGAAGGTACCGGGCCGAGTAATAGCGTGAGTCGAGCAACGCGGCGCAGCACGCTCCGGCCATGGAGAGGGTGAGGTCGCCGGCCAGTTGCGTCAGGTCGGCTTGCGCGCTGATCTCGCCGTTCTTCACCGCCTCTTCCAGGTCACCCTGGTAGCGCCTGCGGGTCAGTCCCAGGCGCTTTTGTTGTTCCCGGCGATGTTCCGGTTCAATGGCCGCCACGCTCCAGAAACAGAGGCGAATTTTCCATTCATCGCGGGCCTCCGAGCTGAGCGGCAGAATAGCGTGCAGGCGTGCGCGCAGCGCATCCAGACCGGAGAGCCCCGCCGTGAGCCGCTGCTCGCGGCGCACGTAACGGAGGTTCATCTGTTCCAGTGCAGCAGCAATCACGGCATCTTTGTCAGTGAAGTAGTGCTCGACAATGCCTTTTGAGACACCGGAGGACAGGGCAATCGCGCGCATGGTGGTGCCTTGCAGGCCATTTTCCGCAATACAGCGGGCCGCTGCGGAGGCGATCATTGCGCGACGTTGTTCATGGTCGACTTGTTTCGGCATAGTGCTCTTTAGCCCTTTTCCATATTCAGTGTGCGATAGCTGAAAATTTATTGCAAGCCAAACGGCTTATTATAAATGCGCCAATGCACGCGGTGGTGCTCATACAAACGCAGGAGTTATCCGGTGGCAGTATTCGCTAGGCTTGTCGCCAATGGCCATGGTTCACCCGAGAAATTTCGGGTTGCCTGACGCATAAACGTAAAAAACAGATCGATGAAGGTGACCACGGTGACACAAAGCGACGAAAATGACGGTGATGCAAGCAAAGCGCAGATTGAACTGCCGCGGTTCAGGCCTGTTACGGCCAGCGCACTGCATGAGCGGGCGAGGCAGCTGCGCCTGGATATTCTGGAGGTTATCAGCCATGCGCCGATGGGGCACTATTCAAGCAGTTTGTCCTGTGCCGAAATACTGGTAACCCTGTACCATCATGTGCTGCGGCTACGCCGGTCCGATCCGGACTGGCAAGACCGCGACCGCTTCCTGCTCGGGAAAGGTCACGTGGCTGTTGCCCTCTGGCCGCTGTTTGCTGAGCTCGATTTTTTCCCCCAAGCGTGGTTGCAGACCTTCGGGCAGTTGGGCAGCAAGCTTACCGATCACCCCGATATGCACCGCGCGCCCGGTGTAGATTTCAGCTCCGGATCCCTGGGCCATAATCTTTCGGTTGGGCTGGGTATGGCGTTAGCCGCACGTCGCCGGCAAAGAGATCACCGGATCTATGTATTGCTTGGTGATGGAGAGATCCATGAGGGACAGGTATGGGAAGCGGCGATGGCTGCGGCTCATTACAAGGCGGCCAACCTTGTCGCCATCGTTGACGCCAACGGCTCCTGCGCGGATGGCCCCACGGAGTCCGTGATGGGGATAGAGCCGCTTGCGGAGCGATTTGCCAGCTTTGGTTGGCACAGCCTCGAAGTGGATGGACATGACGCCGCGACGTTGATGGGCGCCTTTGCGCAGGCCAGCCAGTGCGTTGACAAACCGGTGTGCATAGTGGCGCGAACGCTCAAAGGGAAGGGCATTTCCTTCATGGAGGCGTCACCGCGTGAGTGGCATCTGGGTGCCTTGAATGGTGCCGATCTGGAGCGCGCCAGGCAAGAAATCAGGGAGGCAGAATAATGAGCGGCATGAGCGATCCTTTCAGCTTCAATGCGGGTGCAGTGGAAAGCAGCTACGTTGGCAATCTGGGCGAAGCGTTTCGGCGCTATGGCGAGCAGGACGAGGAAGTCCTGCTGATTTCGCCAGACCTGGGGGCTGGTCCGGTCACCGGCGCTTTTGTGCAGCAGTTCCCTGAGCGCTTTATAGACGCCGGTATTGCTGAATGTAACGCCATGTCCATGGCTGCGGGTATGGCGACCTATGGTTACAAGGTTTTCGTTTTGCAAATGGGCGCGTTTGGCGCCCTGAAGTGCGCGGAGCAGATCCGCACAGATATCGCCTTTTCCCGGGTGCCCGTGCGGATTCTCTCCGCCTGGAGCGGACTGGCGATGGGCTTTTTTGGTACGACACACCATGCGCTGGAGGATATTGCCATTACCCGGGCCATACCCGGCCTCACTGTGTTGGCACCGGCTGACGACAATGCCGCCTCTGCTATGCTGGCCGCCTCGGAGCAGGTTGCAGGCCCGGTATTCATTCGCCTTACCGACGCGAATGTGAATCCGGTATACGATGCGCCACCGGAAGTCAGGATCGGACGCTTTGGCCGCGTACGTGACGGCAGCGATGGCACAATTATCGGCACGGGCCTGGGCGCGCAACTTGCGGTGGGCGCGGCGGATTTGCTGGCTGCGGAAGGGCTGTCGATCCGGGTACTGGATGCCTACAGCCTCAAGCCGCTGGACGAAGATGCGATTGTGCTGGCGGCGCGAGAAACCGGAGCCCTTTTGACCGTGGAGGAGCATCTGGTGACGGGCGGCCTGGGCAGCGCTGTGGGAGAGGTACTGGCGCGCAACGCCCTGCCGACAAAATTCTCCATTCACGGTCTACCCGATGAGACCCTCACCGTGGGTATGCCCGATGAGTTATACGTGCATTACGGTTTGACCATCGAAGAGACCGCGCGGAGGATGCGTGTGCTGCTGGCGGGCAAGTGCTAGGGTGACCGCAAGAACCGGTTTGCGCCGCGGAGTGGGTGCACCCAGCGCTGTGGACCAGTAGCCGACATAGCGCCGCTACAGGCCGTAGATAGCACGAATGACATGGCTGACCAGCGATGACTGCTGCGACACTCCGACCTTGCGGAAACTCGCATAGAGGTGTGTTCTCGCCGTGTTCTTGCTGATGCCTGTGTCAGTCGCAAAGCCTTCCAGCGTGCCGCCATTGGCAAGTGCAATGACCAGTCGTGCTTCCTTGGGCGTAAGACCGAATGCGTCCATAACCAAACGGGTCTGGTCAATCTGGCGCAGCTCCGGATCTGTCATGTAAAGTGCGATGTGTTGGGTATCATCCAGGCGGTCCTGTCGCGAAAGTCGGCGCAGGGTGATAAAAAGCGGCGACTGTCCGCTTTCACGCTCCAACGGTATCACGTGAGGAACTGCCTGCTTGCTGTCAGCGAGGAGATGTCTCACGGTGTGTTGCAGTTGTTGATGTTCCCGATGACGCATTACCCGCAGCTTGTCACCCACCCTGGCGATAGTGCTGTTGTTCTTGAGGAGTTGCTCCGCAACGCTGTTTGCGTGCTCGATATGCAAGTCCGCGTCTAGCATAACCGTGCCCAGGGAAAGGCTGGAGAAGGCCTGCTCATGCAGATCGTGTTCGCGCGCCAGGCTGCGCCCGTTTTCCAGCCAGACAGCAAGCTCCCTGAACTGGGGTTCGAGCAGACCCAGAATATCGCGTTCTCGCGTGCTGAAGTCAGGCTCACCATGGCCTCGTATCAGACGAACGAATAGCGCTACTTTGCCATCCCGGTGTATATCGAAGCCCATAATCTGTTCCTGATCGAACGGCTTCATAAAGGCGTTGTAGTACACAGTTTCGCGCAACTGCTCGCGCGAGATCAGCTCATCCAGGGCAACGGTCTCCCCGTCTGGCAGGTCCACCAGTGGTGCCAGCGCGGAATAGTTGTTGGCGAAATTCATGAGGTCCTGTTGCGAGTAGGTGGCACCACCCACGTAGGCAATCCCGGCATCCCCCGGCGTCGGCAGCCGGAGTCCGATCACCGTCAGGCAGGGCCAGCACAGCTCGCGCAGTTCATGCAGGAAGTCATGCCAGGGATGCTGTTCCTGAAAGCGACCGCGGTATAGTGCCGCGACCAACGAGGCATACTGGTCCAGTGTGGGTGCACGCGACATGGTGATAGCCTGCGATGAAGAGCCGTCGATTTGCCGCATGCTGAGCCTGTGCTGGTGTCAGCTACGGATCCGCAGAATGCTAGCAGAAAACGACGTACAGCGTTTGCGCTCCCATTTACACCCAGGCGCTTCTCAACGATCGAAGTCGACCCTGGTGTTGACGTCCGGGTTACGCTGTTGCGCGATGTCAGCGGTGCGCTCCTCAAGCATTGGCATGAACCCGGTGTCAGGGATCAACCAGAACTGGCCGGCCTCGATACCCTTGAATACCTGAGCGGCGAATTCGTCGGGGGTCGTGCCGGCGGCCACGTTGTTGGCAACCACATCGTGAAACGCCTGCTCCGCTGCCCCCAGCTTCACATGCTGATCGGCCGGTCGCAGCCGATCGGAGTGCCAGATCCCGGTGGCCACTTCGGCCGGGCACAGTACTGACGCGGTTATCTCTCCTGGCTCTTGCGCCAGCTCTTTGTAGAGGCTTTCGGTTAATACGGTGACAGCGTGTTTGGTGGCCTGATAGGGGCTCATGAACGTGCCTCCGCCCAACAAGCCTCCAATCGACGCGGTATTGATGATTCGACCGGGTTCGCCCTGCTGCAGCATGCGCGGTACAAAGTGATGCAGCCCATGCACAACCCCCATCAGGTTGACATCGATGATCCAGCGCCAGTCGCGCAATGGGCGCTCCCAGCTCTTGCCGTCCACCAGCACACCTGCATTATTGAACAGGAGGTTCACCTTGCCATGCTCGGCATACACCCACTCGGCAAAATCCGCTACAGCATCGGTATCTGTAATATCCAGCATGCGCGTACTGAGCCTGTCGCGATGCCCCGAGTTACCAGCTGCCAGCTTTTCCAGGCCGTCGGCATCAATATCTGCGCCGATCACCTGCATGCCATACTGCAGCGCGTAGCGCGCCAACCCTGCGCCGATCCCACTACCTGCGCCGGTTATGACGCAAACACGCTTTGTCGAAGCTGTCATGAATTTGTCCTTCTGCTGCAGAGAGTTGCTGTGATTAACTCGCATGCCAACACGCAAGTCAAAAGAGTTTTGAGCAGGCTGCGTACGTTACTGGTGCGTTATTAACGCAAACAAACCAGCAGGGGTGTTAGAGCGCAAAAAAGATTATTCCTATTTATGAATAGTTCGCATCATACAAATGTATTAGCTTTCAAAAGTTATTTAATCCAGCGAGATAAATTATTTTCTGGAAATAAAAGGAATGCTAAAAATAGCGCACAAACCTATTGACCATAAGCCAAACGTCCTATAATAATTCGCGATAACTACTGTATTTGCAGTCCTTAAAAACCATTTTGGCGTGAGGCGAAATTTTTCGGGAAATTTGAACCTGTTAAAAAGCGTGCGCTTTTATCTGTCAAATTTTCAAAGATGTATGCCTGCCAAATTTAAATAACAACGGGAATATTATGCATATGTCAAAATTCAGAATTAAATCAATGTCGCTCGCTGTCTCACTGTGCGTAGGAGCTGGTTCTGCGACGATTGCCGCAGCGGACCCTGCCGGAGCCCTGGAAGAGATTGTGGTCACTGCCCAGAAGCGGGAGGAAAATATCCAGGAGACGCCCATTTCAATCACTGCGCTCAGTGGCAGCGCAATTGAAAAACGCGGCATCACCAACTCCGGAGATCTGATGGGTGAAATGCCCGGTGTGGCTGGTTTTGAGGCGCCCGGCTCTCGTGGCACCACCGGGCTCACCATCCGCGGTATGGCCAGTGGAGGACCTAACAATCTGTCGCTGGACCCCGCAATTGGCCTGTACCTGGATGGTGTTTTCATTGGCAAGAACGTCGGCTCTGCCATGGACGTCGCGGAACTCGAGCGCATTGAGGTGCTAAGAGGGCCGCAGGGCACACTTTACGGTCGCAACTCCACCGGTGGCGCGGTGAACTTCATTTCCAGGAAGCCTTCAGGCGAATCCGGTTTTCGTGCTACCGGTGCCATGGGGAATTATGATTACCGCAGCCTGAAGCTGAACATCGATTCCGCCTCATTTGGCGAGGTGGGTGAGGGTCTGGGTCAGATTGCCTTCAGCGCAGGATACCAGACGCGACTACGCGACGGCTTCCAGGAAAACGACAGCCCTGGAGGTGCGGACTTCAACGACCTCGATAGAGAGGCCTGGCGAGTGTCCGCCAAATGGGATCTCACAGAGAGTTTCTCAGTTGATTACAACTATGATCACAGTGTTCTGGATGAGTCCAACGCACTGGAACAAGTCGTGGGCTTCAACTCCGTGGATGCCGCTGGCCTCGTCGACAGAGTGGGCGCAATGCAGGGAATTCTGGCTGGCGCGCGAGCCTGGGCTGCCACCCCGGGCACTGACCCGCGCATTGGTGACCGCTGGATACCGTCACTGGAGCAAACCATCGCGGCCTATCAGGGTGTCATTGAGCGCGGCCCTGGCCGTCAGGACCGGGGATTGGCAGATTTTTCTCCCTCCACAAACACCGAAACCGAGGGGCATGCGCTTACCCTGACCTGGGAAATCGGAGACATCGTTCTGAAGTCCATCACGGCCTACCGAGAGATGGAGTCGTATGTCTTCGGTGACATCGAGGATCTTGATAGCAGCCTCGATAGTAACGGCATCGGCGCCTACAACGACCTGCTGCACCTAACGCTGGGTGGACTGTACGGGGCGACGGGCGGCTTCGACCCGGGCATTCCGCAGTTACCTTTCGACGCGATCTGGAACGGCATTGACGAAATAGGCGCCTTTCACACCAAGCAGGACACCGACAACTTCTACGAGCAGTTTTCCCAGGAACTCCAGCTGGTGGGGTCTTCAGATTCACTGCAGTATGTTCTGGGGCTGTACTATTTCGAGGATGACGCAGAGTACAGCCGACGGGCGATTTTCGTCGCGCCCATCTCCGGTGCCCCAACCCAGAACTACGCGCTGAGCACTGAAGCAGCGGCAGTGTACGGCCAGGCTACTTGGCAGCCCGGCTGGCTGCAGGATCGCTTGTCCCTGACCTTCGGGCTGCGCTACACCGAGGAAGACAAGGACATTATCTGGGACTACCTCGCCTATTCCACGCCCTTTGCCGGGCAGATACCGCGCCAGACCCAGGCCAACGCCGAGAGTTTTGACAACCTCAGCGGCAACTTTACCGCAGCGTTTCAGGCGACGGACGATATCAACGCCTTTCTGCGCTACGCAACTGGCTACCGCAGTGGTGGCTTCAATGGAGAACAGATCGGTACACCGTCCTTCAACGAGGAAACCGTGGAGCAGTGGGAAATCGGTTTGAAGAGCGATTGGTGGGATGGCCGCCTGCGCATCAACGGCTCGCTCTACACCTACGTCTGGGAGGATATTCAGCTCGCCAACACCGATTCAAGTGGCGGCTCAGCCACCACGCGTATCATTAACGCGGGCGAAGCGGATCGCTGGGGTGGAGAGCTGGAAGTGTTGGCGGCACCCATCGACAACCTGGTGCTCGGGCTCAGCTATGCCTACATCCACGGTGATTTTGATAAATTTCCGGATGTTTGCGGCACCGCCGTGCCACAGAGCTGCATTGATGGTGTGAGCTCGGCCCTGCGGCCCTATTCCCCCAGCAATCAACTCAACCTGACGGCGGACTACACGTTCGCCGAGACAGCCTACGGTGACGTCACAGGCTTTATTCGTGTCAACTGGCAGGATGAGTGGTATGAGAATGCATTGTGGAATGGCGTTGTCGATGGCCAGCCCGTGGTCTACCCCTCAGCGGTTATGGATGAGCGCATGGTAGTGGGTGCTCGCCTGAGCCTGGAGAACATCAAGGTGGGTGACGCGATGATGCGAGTCACCCTGTTCGGAGAAAACCTGACGGACGATGACTACCCCGTCTACTCCATCAACTTCGGTGCATTGGGCTTGATCTCAGAGCAGTATGGCGCACCGAGAACCTGGGGCGTGGAACTGGCTTACGACTACTAGCGCGACGACGCTGATCGATTACACCCGTGTCCGACAGCAGATCCATCGGCAGGCTCTACGCCCTGATAGCGGTGATTGCCACCGGTGGCCACAAGGTGCTTGGCAGCGACGTGAATGATACCTTGGTGGCGTATGCACTCACCGAGTGCAACGACGACCACGCACGTGACGACCTTTGGCTGACAGGAAGGACTCAGAATGAAACGACGTAACTTCATTGCCGGCAGTAGCGCCCTGCTGGCGAGCTCCGGTCTCGGTGTGGCGGCCGCTACGACCGATGCCGGCCGACAAGCGCGTTTCGACCATGAGGTCGACCTGGTCGTTGTGGGTTCTGGCACCGGTCTGGGAGCTGCACTGATCGCCGCCAGTCGTGGGCTGAAGGTTCTCGTGGTTGAGAAAGCCGATGCCATCGGCGGCACCACACTGGTGTCCGGCGGTGTGCTCTGGGTGCCCATGAATCGGGTGATGCAGCAGGAAGGGCTGACGGATGACCGCGATGACGCCAAGCGCTACCTTACCCGGCTTGCCCGCGGTCAGGCCAGTGAAGGCTTGATCGATGCCTTTATCGATAACGGTGCCGATATGCTGGAGGCCGTGGAACATCACAGCCCTATCAGCTGGCGGGTTTCCCGTTTTATGGGCGCTATGCCGGACTATCATGCCGAATGGCCCGGAGCCAGGGTCAGGGGGCGCTCGGTGGAAACGGCTGTCGAGGCTTCCGGTGCGCTCGGTGGGCACCTGATTTCGCTTCTCTACGAGGGCTGTCAGGCTGCGGGTGTGGAGGTGTGGACATCGTCCCCAGCAGAGCGCTTGATCACTACGGAAATAGATGGGCAGCGGCAGGTGAGCGGCATTCAGGTGCGCCGTGGCAATACCCTGGCTAGGGTGCGTGCCCACCGCGGGGTCATTCTTGCCAGTGGCGGCTTTGAGCGCAATGCGGAGATGAAGGCACATTTTCTGCGGGGCCCATCGCCCTACACGCTGGGAGCGCCGGGTAACGCAGGTGACGGGATACGCATGGGCATGGCGGTCGGGGCGGATCTGCGCAACATGAATGAATGTTGGCACCTCGTTGTGTACAAGGCGTTGGCGGAGGCCGAGGGCCATGTCGCCGGCGGGGCGGGCCTGTTCGGCCAGGTCGACAAGACCCAACCGGGTGCTATCGTCATCAATCGGCACGGTAGGCGATTCTTCAATGAGTCCGGTTCCTACGACGCATCCTGGCAGAGTTTTCATACCTGGGAAAACTGGGGTGACTTCCGCTACGGCAACCTGCCAGCCTACACGCTGTCGGATCATGCGCTGCGTCAAAATGGCTTTGTTGCCGGCTGCCGCGCGGGCGAGCCGCTGCCGGATTGGGTGCTGCAGGCAGATAGTCTGGAGGGGCTCGCGGAGCAAGCGGGTATCGACGCAGCAGAACTGCAGCGCACGGTGGAGCGCTTCAACCGCTACGCTGCCGAGGGGCGGGATCCCGATTGCCACCGCGGTGAAAGCCTGATGGATACCCTGGGCTCCGGCAAGCCCGAGGACACGCTGCGACCGCTGGGTGATGGGCCCTACTACCTTGCCGAAATCAGCCCGGCAGATCTTGGCACCAGCGGCGGTCTGCGCGTCAACGGTAGCGCCCAGGTGGTGGACGTATTCGACCAGCCGATACCCGGCCTTTATGCGTCGGGCAACACGGCCGGTGTAGGCGGCCCGGGAGTCCTGTATGGCGGCGGCGGCGGCACGCTCGGGCCTGCGATGACTTTTGCCTATATTGCGGCCAGGCATGCGGCTGGCGATGGTGCATGACAGTATCCGCTATCGATTATACTGCCTGCGGGAGCGTCTGATTTAGCTCGCCAAGGAGCTCGAAGTGGCCAACATTCCCCTAGTGGGCCGCTTGATAAATAGAGTAATTTAACGGGAAAAGGTG
>TARA_R110000772_G_scaffold18400_3_pt1 | contig 54450 bp, 52 predicted proteins | sample TARA_R110000772 | Tara Oceans TARA_R110000772 (sample SAMEA4397948) | marine metagenome | biome: Polar Biome; feature: [SRF] surface water layer (ENVO:00010504); material: water (ENVO:00002006), including particulate matter (ENVO:01000060) such as... | depth 5 m | reverse complement strand
ATTGGGGTGGCAAGCCGCTGGAAGACCTGAAGCTGGGCTATGCAGCGGCGCTGGAAATCGATCCGCAAATCGATGGCGAGCGATCCTGTGCTCTCGGCGGATCCTATGGCGGCTATATGATGAACTGGATCGCCGGCAACTGGCCCGACCGCTTTGACTGCCTGATCAACCATGCCGGTGTATTTGATCTGCGCGCGATGGCGCTGAGCACGGAAGAATTGTGGTTCGACCAATGGGATCATGGCGGCAACTGGTGGTCGCGACCCAACCCGGAAAAATGGAACCCCGTCAACAAGATCGCCAACTGGAAAACTCCGACGCTGTTCATCCACGGCGAAAAGGATTTCCGTATTCCCTATACCCAGAGCATCATGCCGTTCACGGTTTCCCAGGAAATGGAAATTCCGTCCAAATTGCTGATTTTCCCGGACGAAAACCACTGGGTGCTCAAGGGCAAGAATAGCGTCCAATGGTACCGCACGGTATTTGACTGGATGGGCAGCTGGACAGCTGCTGATAGTCAGGGGGGCGCAGACTAGTGCCCTATTTTTCGACCGAAGAACGCGATGGCACGATCATCGTCACCCTCACTAACGGCGAACGCAACACACTCCATCCCGAGTTGCTTGAGGAAGGGATCGCGGCCTTGCAGGTGCTGGCGAAAGACCCTCCCGAAAACGGCATTGTTCTGACCGGGGCCGGCGAACATTTTACTTGCGGCATGGACACAAAAATCGCCACGGCTCTGGACAAGGCAGGCCAGATTCAGGCCGCGGCGGCGATTGACCGCTTTGCGGCTGCGCTGCATCGCCTGCCCTGTGCAGTGGTGGTTGCGCTCAACGGCAACACGATTGGCGCAGGCGGCATCATGGCGCTCGCGGCGGACTGGATTATTGCCGCGCAGGGCGATTACAAGATCGGACTGCCGGAAGCCAAAGCCGGTCTTCCCTTCCCGCCCGTACCGCAAGCAATCCTCGATCATTGGCTCGACCCTGTCTGGCGGCGCCGGTTATCGCTATCCTCGCATTTGCTGACACCCGTAGAAGCCTTGAGCGCAGGATTGGCAGACGAATTGGCGGACCCGGCTCAATTGCTGGATCACGCGCTAGTGCGTGTGAAGGAACTGGCGGCTCAGCCGGGATTCAAGGCCTGCAAACGGCAGTTGCGGGCCAAAGCCAATGCAGAAATTGACGCCATTCTGGCAATCTAATTCCCCGTGTCATTGCGAGGAGCAATGCGACGAAGCAATCCAGAGCCACGCGTACCGCTCTGGATGACTTCGCTACGCTCACATTGACGATTAGACTGTTGTCTCGCACCAAAACCAATGCCAAAGGCTCAGCATGACCTTAGATAAAAATTTCGACCCCGCCGCCATTGAAGCACGCTGGTATGAGCATTGGGAAAGCAAGGGCCTTTTCCGCCCGGAGCGCGACGATCGCGAGCCGTTCACGATCGTCAACCCGCCGCCCAATGTTACCGGCAGCCTGCATATCGGCCACGCGCTGGACAATACATTGCAGGACATCATCATCCGGCACGAGCGGCTGAAGGGCAAGGACGCATTGTGGGTCGTCGGGATGGATCATGCCGGCATCGCCACCCAGATGGTGGTCGAGCGCCAGATGAACGAGCAGCAGCAGAAGCGCACCGATTTCACCCGCGAGGAATTTGTCGAGAAAGTCTGGGAATGGAAAGAGGAAAGCGGCGGCACGATCACCGGGCAGCTGCGCCGTCTCGGCTGTTCGATGGACTGGTCGAACGAGCGATTCACGATGGACGAGGGCATGAACGAGGCCGTGCTCAAAGTCTTTGTCGATCTCTACAATGATGGCCTGATCTACCGCGACAAGCGGCTGGTCAACTGGGACCCGGCCTTGAAAACCGCGATATCCGATCTGGAAGTAGAGACCAGCGACACCAAGGGCAGTTTCTGGCATTTCAAATATCCGCTCGCTGATGGTGTGACGCTGGATAACGGACAGGACTATATCGAGGTCGCAACGACCCGGCCGGAAACGATGCTGGCCGATATGGCGGTGGCTGTTCATCCTGGCGACGAGCGCTACAAAAGCGTTATCGGCAAGGAAATTCAGCAGCCGATTACGGGACGCCGGTTCAAGATCGTAGCCGACGAACATGCCGATCCGGAACTGGGTTCCGGCGCGGTGAAAATCACCCCCGGCCATGATTTCAACGATTTCGAGGTTGGCAAGCGAGCCGGTTTCGCGGCTGGCGAGATGCTCAACATGCTCGATGGCGAGGCCAATGTCTGCCAGACGGCGGACGGCCTGGTACCCGGGGAATATATCGGTCTGCACAGGTTCAAAAAAGACGGCATCAACGGCGCGCGCGAACTTGTGGTCGAGCAGATGAAAGAACAGGGCTACCTGATCCCGCATGTCTCAAAAAACAAGGACGGCGAACAAGTCGAACATGACGCCGAACCGCGCACCATTGCGACGCCATTCGGCGACCGCGGCGGCGTGGTCATCGAGCCATGGCTGACCGATCAATGGTATGTTGATGCCGAAACCCTCGCCCAACCGGCGATCAAGGCGGTTCGCGACGGCGATATCGAGATCGTTCCGAAGAGCTGGGAAAAGACCTATTTCAACTGGATGGAGAATATCCAGCCCTGGTGCGTCTCGCGGCAGCTCTGGTGGGGACACCGGATTCCGGCATGGTTTGACGAGAATGGCAAGATTTACGTCGCGATGGATGAAGCATCAGCACAGGCGCAAGCTGGTCCCGGCGTTGCGCTTACCCGCGATCCCGACGTTCTCGATACATGGTTCTCCTCCGCACTCTGGCCCTTCGGCACGCTCGGCTGGCCGGAACAGACCAAAGATCTCGAACGCCATTATCCCAATGACCTGCTGATCTCCGGCTTTGACATCCTTTTCTTCTGGGATGCGCGGATGGCGATGCAGGGCATCCAGTTCATGAAGGAAGTGCCGTGGAAGCGGCTCTATCTGCACGGGCTGGTGCGCGCCGAGGATGGCTCCAAAATGTCCAAGTCGAAGGGCAATGTCGTCGATCCACTCGGACTGATCGACCAATATGGCGCTGATGCGCTACGCTTCTTCATGGCGGCGATGGAAAGCCAGGGCCGCGACATCAAGATGGATGACAAGCGGGTCGAAGGCTATCGCAATTTCGCCACCAAGCTGTGGAATGCTTCCCGCTTCTGCGAAGTAAACGGTATCGGAGCGAGCAATACACTCGCTGCGCCAGAAGCCAGTCTGCCGGTCAACCGCTGGATCATCAGCGAGGTCGTCGAGACCCAGCGCGCGCTGGGCAAGGCACTGACCGACCTGCGCTTCGATGCGGCGGCAAACACGATCTATCACTTCACCTGGGACCGCTTCTGCGACTGGTATCTCGAGCTGATCAAGCCCGTTTTGCAGGGCGAGGATGCCAGTGCGGCAGACGAAACCCGTACCATCGCCGGCTGGGTGCTCGACCAGATCATCGTCATGCTCCACCCGTTCATGCCGTTCATCACGGAAGAGCTCTGGCACAGCATGGGCGACAGAAAATATGACCTGATCGTCGCCAAATGGCCCGAACCGAAAGCGGAAATCGACAAGGAAGCAAAAGCCGAAGTCGACTGGCTCATTCGCCTTATCTCGGCCACTCGCACGGCAAAAGTCGAGCTCAACATTCCGCCCGGAACAAAAATGACTGCCCATGTACGCGATGGCGATGATGCTCTGGCAGAACGCATTCAGCGGCAAGGCTCTGCGCTGGACCGTGTCGGCAGGCTGGAAAATATCTCCTTTGACCCGGCTCCGGAAGGCGCGACCGCCCAGATCGTCGTGGATGGCGCAACCTATGTGCTACCGTTGGCAGGCGCTGTCGATTTCGAGGCAGAAAAAGGACGGCTAATCAAGGCGCTCGAAGCATCGCAAAAAGAAGCCAAATCGCTGTCCGGCCGCCTTTCCAACCCAAATTTTGTTGAAAAGGCAAAGCCGGAGGCCGTGGAAAAAGCACGGGCGGATCTGGCGGCCAAAGAGGCGGAATCGGAGCGGCTGCAAGCGGCAATTGACCGGCTGGGATAATCCAGCTTTTGCAAAGGCCGAGCTTATCTGCTGCCTGATCCATATTGGAAATGGCTGGAGATGAGTTCCGCCTTCACGGGAGTAGAGACCAGCGACAGCGCCCTTAATGCGCCTCGCCGCGCCGCATCTTTTCCGCGCCGGCGCGCATTTTCTCGGCACCCTTACGCATTTTGCCCGCTCCAGCTCGCATTTCGGGCGCACTTTCCAGCAGTTGTTGCGCCGTGACCTTGCCGTCTCGCCAGCCATTTTGCCGTGCAGCCTCGCGCTCGCGAAATGCGGAGTCTCGTTCCAGCCGGTCCGCATAGGCCTCCATCTTATCGGCTCCGCGCAGCATCTCCTCCGCGCCTATCTCCATGCCCACGGCTGCTTCGGCCATCCCGGCCTTCACCTGGATCTTGATATCGCGAGCAAGTGTTTCGCTCCATTCTCTATCATGATGGATCCTGGTGTCATGCGCGTGGCTTGCCATTGCGGGCAATATCAACGCTGCGGCGAAGCCCGATGCTGCCATCAGTCTAAAATTGCGTTTATCAATCATCATATACTCCGTAGCATCTCGCCACGCCCGATACGCGGCCCAATGACTACGAGTGTAATCGTTGAGCGGAAATTTGGTACGGTTGATCGATAAACGGTCGATGAAAATGGATAAACGGTCCGGTCGAAAAATTACCGGCCCTGTGCTCTCCAGCGTTTGATTACACGCTGGATAATCTCTTCTTCACCACCATGTTCGCACCATAGTTCGGAGAAGATCGGATCTTCCGACGCGGGACGACGTTCTTCCGCCAGCGTATCCAGCGAGACGCGAATCGGAATTGCTACGCCTTCGCCGCAGCAAATCACTTCACGATTGCGCAGCGCCGGGATCGAGTCGAGGAACCCGCGCGCGCCTTCCGGCATGGCGGCTTTCACGAACGCCTGATCTCGGTCATTGTTGAGCCTCATGGACAGGATCGTACCGCATTGCGAGAGCACGCCTTCGGCGAGATCGGATGGCCGCTGCGTGATCAGACCAAGCGAAACGCCATATTTCCGGCCTTCCTTGGCAATTCGGCTGAGAATATCACGGACACTGCTTTCCTCGGCCACATCATCATTGGGAATATAACGGTGGGCTTCTTCACAGACCAGCAGCATCGGTCGAGCAGGTTCGTTTCGCGACCAGATGGCATAATCGAATACGAGACGGCTGAGCACGGACACCACTGTCGGCGTGATTTCTGATGGCATGGCCGAAACATCGATAATCGAGATCGGCTTGCCTTCGGACGGCAGTCTGAAAATCTTGGAGAGAAACGCAGCCATCGTGTCGCCGACGAGCATGCCGGAAAACATGAAACTGTAGCGCGGATCGGCCTTTATCTCGTCGATCTTGGTTTTTAATCGCTGATAAGGTGCGCTGTTGGTCGATTTGTCGAGCTTGCCCATTTCATTCTGCAGGATCGAGGTCAGGTCCGACAGCAGATAAGGCACTGGCGAGTCGACCGTGAGTTTCGCAACATTCGCGGAAGCCTGACTTTTGGCCTTTGCAGCCAGAAGACATTTGGCGAGAATGTCGCAATCCATCTGCTTTGCATCGCCTCTGGACTGGACAAATACTTCGCAATGCTCGCGAAAATTCATCAGCCAATAGGGAAGATTGAGATTGTTCACATCGAACAGCTTGCCGTTGTCCTTGAACGCGGCTGAATATTCACCGTGCGGATCGATCATGATGATATGACCTTCGGGTGCCAGATCACATATTTTGTGGAGGATGAGAGCAGCCGAAGTCGACTTACCGGTACCGGTTGATCCCAACAGCGCGAAATGCTTGCCGAGCATGGCATCGACATAAAGCGCGCCACGAATATCATCGGTCGGATAGACCGTTCCGATTTCGACATTGGCACGACCGTCCGAAGCATAGACCTGCTTCAGATCCGCAGTGGTTACGGCATAGACAGGCGAGCTTGGAGTTGGGTAGCGCGTCACACCGCGGCGAAAATTGAAGATATGGCCAGTGAGCTTCTCTTCATCACCTTCACCAAGGAAATCGATCTCGGCGACCACCAGTCCCGCTTGTCCTTCGTAGATTCTCTGGGTCCGGATATTGGCGAGCAGCCATGTTTGACCAACACGAATCTTGACCTGGCTACCGACCTGGCCGGCCATTTTGACGGTCGGATCAGGATGCTCCAGCAAATTCGTCAGAGTAGCGCAATCCATGACTACTTTGGACCCGGATCCCGCAATTTCGATAACTTCGCCAATCTGATGACCTTCGGTGCGCTTTGCGGCGGCCGCAGGGGCTGGGCTTGCGTGCCCTTGCGTTTCATTTTCAGAAACCGGGAGAGGCCTTGCGGCGGGGAAATGATGGGAACCCATGTCGGACATAGCCGTTTTTCCTGTTTTTACTGGTCTAAAAACCGGACTAGAGGATCATGGTTAAGGAAGATTTACCGGCGCGGCAGAAATATAAACAGCTGAATCCGAGGAGCCGCCAGCATCACATCTTGCGGAAAAGATAACCGGCAGACCAGCCGAGAACTACCGAAATGAACACAGCGATCAGGCCATAGAGAAAGCCATATTGCTGTGACAGATTGGTGATGAAGCGGCCCATTCCGATCTTTTCGATTGTCACTTCCTTGACTTCTGCCGCCGCGACCCGTCCATCAAGGATCAGAAATGTTTCAGCCGTATAATCCCCCACCGGTACGCTCGCCGGCAGATTGATACGCGCCTGATACAAAACATTATTGGTGATTTTGACGCTGTTTGGCAGATTTTTAAAAAGCTCTCCGCGGGAATTCAGGTCGACCAATCCGCCAACGAAACGATCCAGTTCCCGGCTATCAATCGCGCCTGCCGGGGAAAGCTGTAGATGGTCCAGTCCGAGTTCGTAAATGTCTGCAGTCTTGTCATCGACAATCTCGTTTATCGGCTTGGAGGACGCTACCGCGTAATAGCCGGGAGCTGAACGAAACTCGCTGCTGGCCGCATTGATCCAGATACCTGCAATCTGCTGCTTTTCGCGTACGACAATCGATTCAACCGGCCCTTTCAGGACCACGACAATATCCGCCTGATCAGCATTACGGGTTCCGGGTGGGTAGGTAATGGCACCGAAAAGCAACAATTGCGCGCCGTTGAAATCGCCCCTGATGCTTATGCGATCTTGCGACACCTCGGGGACCAGAACCGGTGTATTCGCGGTGATCAGAACGGCAATCCCGCACAACGATGCCACCCTGAGCAAAAGATAGTAGATCTGCTTCACAACGGTTGCACCGTGTAGATTTCATCCGGTTGGAACCCCAGCCCCAGCGCCATACGTATCGCGACGAGCAGCACCATCGATGCCAGAGCCAGCCTGAGATATTCTGGCCGCATCCTTTGGGCAAATTTTGCGCCCAGCTGAGCACCTGTGACGCTGCCCAGCAACAATAACGAAGCCAGGACAATATCAACCGCTCGGGTCGTCATGCTGTGCATCATCGTCGACGCTATGGTCACGAACAGAATTTGGAACAGCGAGGTTCCGACGACAACCTGAGCACCCATGCCGAGCAGATAGAGCATGGCCGGGACCATGATAAAGCCCCCTCCGACACCGAGCAACATCGTCAGGATACCCGTAAGAAGGCCGAGCAGGAACGGAGCGATCGGCGAGATATAGAGACCGGACCGGTAGAAACGCCACCGGAACGGCAGGTTGGCAACCAACGGATGGTGACGCCGCTTTTGCGCAGGCAGAGGCTTGCCTGCCCGCAACGCCCTGACGCTCTGCAGGGACTCCTTGAACATCAACCCGCCGATACTCGACAGCATCAATACGTATAGAACGTTGATAACAGTATCGATCTGGCCCCAGCGTTGCAAAATCTGGAACAGCCCCGTGCCTATGAGCGTCCCGAACATCCCGCCGGCCACCAATATTCCGCCCATTCGAAAATCGACGCCTTTGCGGCGCATATGGGCGGCGACGCCTGAAATGCTCGCGCCTGTAACCTGGGTCGACGCAGAAGCGGCCGCGACGGTCGGCGGAATGCCGTAAAAGATTAGCAATGGAGTGGTCAGGAAGCCACCGCCGACGCCAAACATGCCTGACAAAATCCCCACCAGTCCGCCAAGCAGGACGATGACAAAAGCATTGACCGAAAGATTGGCAATTGGGAGATAAATGTCCATATCGCTATGGGACTAATCTCTTTTTGTTGCGGGATAAAGGGCGTTGCGACGCCGAGCGCGAGAAATCAATCTGTTCTCGGCAAGAGAATGAAATTCCGTCCGCTCAAAAGCTGGTTGAAAGCGTTATCGCCGCTCCGCTTCTGGGCTGCGCATCGCCGGCAACCCGAACACGCCAGTCCACCGCTATACGTGCAGCCGCAGCCCCGAGCGGGATCCGGATATCAGCTCTCGGACCAATATCCAGACGGGCGACATTCCGTTGACCGCCGACCCAGGCTCCTGTTCCGATAGACAGTTTCTTGCGATCGGATTTTATGATCGGACGCTGCAAAGTTGCAAAGCCGTCAAAAAAATACGTTTTCTCGCCGCCCAGAACATATCCTGCCTGTGCGTAAGTCTCGATCATTATCTTTTCGATAATCGGATTCGGCCCGGTTCCGCTAGTCGCGAAAAAGGCCGTGCCGCCGCCCCGCCCCGATTCTGCGCTGAACCTCTGTTCGGCATGAATAGAAAGCGGAAGACTTTCAAAAAGGCGGAGCCTGCCGCCGAGAGCCAGTTCCTTTTGGGCCAAGGGCGCTAAAGCGGCACTGAGCCGCCCGTAAACCGCCACTTCGGGACCAGGGCTTGTGAATATCGGATAAGACAAGATGGCACCGGTCTGGCTCCCGCCATATTGCCCGTTCGAGATGGCGGCCCTCGTGCCGATCGCCTCCGGACCATTGATTTGGGGCGCCTGTCGGGCAAAGATCCAGAAATAGCCCGTCAATCCCCGCCGGTTTTCTTTCGCGGGCATGCTTTGCTCTCTCATTGCGCGCGATCGGGTTCTATCGGCAAGACTCCCGTTTGGTGGCAGTGAGGTCATCGATGGAAGCCGGTACGCGATGATTTGCGGTTGCAACTTGAGCAGCGAATGGCGGCGCCGTGTGAAGGGCAACCGGGCGGGATCCTGCTCAATCGATCGCCGTGCAGGATAATGTATATTTTTCGCATCAAGCTGTTTGGCTACTATGTTCCGGCTTACCATTGGCTCCGACGAACGGGTCCCAGTAGGGCCCGCCTTTCCTGCACCGTGCATCTTCCGGATGTCGCGGATTGCGGCATGGCCACGCAGGGAGTCCAGCGGACCCGGAGCAATATTTTCTGGCACATTCCACGCGATGAACCGCGCCAATATCCAAATGACCGCCAAGGTTCCGAAAGCCCGAAGCGGCGCACCGGAAGCCTCGCCACTCAAGACATCAGTTCCGTTCGCCAACAGAAAATTTTGGCCTAAGCTCCTGCACATCGTTGGCGTCGGGAAAGAAATGGGCTGTTTTTTCCCAATTCACCGGGTCGCCTACAAGTTGTCTTGTATAGTGACCAATGGCCCGCCACGCTGCCATGATATTGATTATATTGGCGACGACCGTCCGCGGCATCGACAGGAGCGCCTCGCGAAGGCCATAGAGCGCAAAGACGAAGCAGCTTTTCAGTAGCTGCCGCCATATCAACGCTCCGGCGTTGATGACTAACAATATCCCGAGAAATTCGGAAACCGGCTGCAATCGGTAGAAACCCAGCATTTCTGCTACCAGCAATATCGCTGTTAAAATGACAGCCATATAGGCGATTGCCAAGACCATGGCGGCGATCGTGGCCTTGCGATCTCGCAATCGCATCCAGTTTTCTCGCCAGCCCTTGTTCCAGCCCAGTCGATCCCATCCGGACAAGGAAATCCCCGCTATCCACCGGCTTTTCTGACGAACGGCATCTGCCAATTTGTCAGGAAAAAACTCTTGTGTTGCAACCAATTGTCCGCGCTGATCGCGAAGCCGCACAAAAATGCCCCGGGAAACTCCTTCTGTCAGCTTGAGACCCAATTCATAATCTTCGGTCATGCTTTGCGCGTCAAATGGCTTGCCCTGCGTTCGGGCCGAAAGTTGCATCAGAGCATCCCGCGCGAACGCGCAGCCAACGCCAGCCGATGGCATCGAAGCACCAAGCGCCTCGCGCATCACCATCTGCTTGCCATGCAATTCGGCAAATTCATCGCCATAATGGCCTGCGATCCACCGCGACCTCGTCGCACGACGCGGGATGACCGGCAGTTGAACCAGCGCGGCCCGACTGACCAGATGACGGAGCAGTCTCAGCTCTTCGGGATGAACGAGATCCTCTGCATCGTGGAGCACCACTCCGGCATAATTGCGCTTTTCCTCGATTTCATCCTGGCACAGCGCATCCCAGAGATGGTTGAGGCAATCCGCCTTGGTCGTTGGCCTGTTCTGCCGGCAGATGATCAACCGGAGCTCTCGCGAACCGGCCGCTGCAGCAGCAACCGCTGCAATGGTCGCCTGATCATTGGGGTAACAGCCGACATATATCCGATATGCACCCGCTCTCCATTGCCGCAGACATCGCTCCAGCATTGCACCAATAACCGGTGCCTCGTTCCAGGCGGGTACGAATATCGCGAGTCGGCCATCGGGCGTTGCATCGCCAAGGGTTTCAACTGTTGCGCGTCGATAGCGCGAATAGACAAACAACCTGCGTTTCAACCGGTAAAAAATCCAAAGCCCGTCAAAAACCATGTCGTCGATTGCACCAATCAGAAAACACAGGCTCGCGAAGAGCAGCATTTCTTTTTGAAGAACATCCAGAACCGGCAGAATATGGTCGCTCGCCATGGCAATACTCCATTGCTTCGCAGAAGCGGCGCTGCTGCGGAAATTTGAAGGTGATAGTCAGCAAGTGAAGGTGTAAATCGGCGCGTCGCGCTATCGGGGATCGGTCTCTCTATTCGCCATTATTGGCGCATGTTCGTGAGATCCAATCGCCAGTGCCAGCAACATCGGATAGGCCCAAAATGCCGCTACGGTCGCAAATGCCCAAGGCGTTATCTGTGGCGCCACCGCCATTGCCGTATGAATGGTCACCGCAAGCAGGTGAAATGCAGTTGCCCACATCGGCCAGAAACGATCGGATTTTAGAGCCAGGGCGATTAATGCCGCGAGAGCAATCATGTCTACCGCCAACATGCCCGCTTCCACACCCGTCCAGGAATTTTCCACCATTTTCGCAATCGCCAGAGTCGACAATGATCCCGCGACCATGATTGCTGCCCCGAAATATTCAGTTCGAGCACCGCGAAAAATCGCATGCGCGCAGCAGACCAGAAGAAACATATAATAGAGATAAGCCCAAATCGTGTTGAAAATCATATCTCTGCGATCTTCACTCCAACGTCCGCAACGGCGGCGCCAACAGATTTATCCATCGGCAGCTATGCAGCATCGTCAACCAACCTGACGATGTCTTCATTTTGCGCTTTCGCCTGCACGGGTGGCTTCATGTCATCGCTTCCCATAGCCATGGCTTGCAGTCCAATCTGATCGCGGGTTTCTGCCAGCCGATTGTGCGTCGCAACCAGCTGTCCTCTTGCTCGGACCAGTGCCGACAATGTTGCAGCCGCTTGAGATATCGCCTCCTGGCCAAAAACAGCCGATAATTTTGCATCCGTCCTCGCGGTGGGCATATATCCGGTCAAGTCCGCCATTCTACAGATTGCCTCGTCGACCGCCTTTTCCGTGGCGAACAATCTCGTCGCCAGCCTCTCGGCTGCATCGCGTCTTTGCTTTAGCATCGTGACTCCTTTCGCGGGAATTGACGTCCCGGCACTTTCCAAATGACCAAATCGAGGAGAGAATGCGCAGGCCCTGCCGAGTGTTTATCACCCTTTAAGCCGGGAAAGCGCCTCCAATCCCGCTAAAAGTCCGCCGAAAGACAAAGCCGAACCGATCAAGATGGCCAAAATCCATCCCATCCGCTCGACCATGTAGAGATAATTTTTCTCGCCACGATATTGCGGGAAAGGAAGACGTTGGCGCCTGGTTGAGGATGATTCAAAATTTGCCCCGGCGTCTTTGCCGTCGACTTTTGAACCATCCTCGATCAAGGCGATCTGCTCGTCTGCGCCCCCTCCGATTGACGTGCCCAGTCTCCCGCTTTCCTCTACTGGCTCAACCTCCGATACTTGATATATCAAGGGTTGATATCCGTCATCGGCATCGATCGCGGCAAATTCACGAGCGGCCTCAAAACGGGACTGCACGTTCAAAATACGCATGGCGGTGCGCAATCGTTGGTCGACAGTGTGCGGAGATACTCCCAATTGCCGTGCAATTTCTTTGGAATTATGATGCGCCAGCACCAGCCGCAAACAATCGCGCTGGCCGTCATTCAATCTGTCAGCTGCGGCAATGGTCATGTCGGAGAAGCCTGCTCGAATCGGTGGAGCGATGGCTGACATGTTTGAAAACAACCGGTCCATTGGGAGCAAAAAATTGCGATTCTCTGCATGAATTGCGGTCGTTGCGCCATAATTCCCCCTTGATTGCAATGGCCTGACTCAATGATACAATCCGTTACAATAGCAGATATCAGCGGTTTCGTGAATTTTTTTCATCTTGCGGGCTTGTCGCGCGACCGACTCGCAGCCCAAGTTCAAGCTCATCAAAGTCCGCTGGACTTGTCCGCCTGTTCAGGCCATCAACCAAAGAAAAGGGAGAGAGCATGAACGCAACTCAAACAGCGCCTGTGACCAACACCGGACTGGCATATCGATCCGGCGGCTATCGGAACTATGTAATAATCTCGTTGATGCTTCTCTACACGTTGAACTTCATCGATCGTATATTGATCGGTGTAGTCGCCCAGCCGATCATCGAAGAGTTCAAGTTGCAGGATTGGCAATTCGGCCTGTTATCCGGCTTCGGCTTTGCGCTCATGTACACGGTCATGGGCATCCCGATTGCCCGGCTTGCCGAGCGTATGAACCGCGTAAAAATCATCGCCGCCAGCGTCATCATGTGGTCGCTCATGACGGCATTGTGCGGGATAGCAGGCAGTTTTATCGCGTTGCTCGTATTCCGCATAGGTGTCGGCATCGGCGAAGCGGGCCTGACGCCTGCAGCCAATTCTATCATTTCGGACTATTTCCCGCCACGCAGTCGCGCCCGGGCGATCGCTATCTACACCATGGGCATTACACTGGGCGGGGTTTTGGCCAACGCCTTTGGCGGACCGATAACCGAATTATTTTCATGGCGCGAAGCCTTTCTGGCGCTTGGCATACCCGGCGTGCTTTTCGGCCTGATATTCCTCTTCACGGTCGAGGAACCTCCGCGCGGCTATGCTGACCCTCCCACCGCGATCAAGCCCAAGAAAATGGGAATTGCAGATACGGTCCGGGAATTGTCGGCCAAACGGAGCTTCTGGATCAACATGATTGCGGCCGCTCTGGTCGCCTTTGTCGGCTATGGTGTAACCAATTTTCAGGTCGCCTTTTTCCAGCGCGTCCACGAATTGTCGATTTCTGAAGTGACGCTGCAGATTGCCGTGCCGCTTGGCCTCGCCGCGTCGCTCGGTGCGTTCCTGACCGGCTATCTGACCGAGAAAATGAGCGGCCGCTTTCCCAATGTGGTAGCGTGGCTGCCCGGCGTCATGCTGATCATGTGCGTGCCTCTCTACTGGATAGGCTTCACCACAAACAGCGTACCCCTCGCCTTGGCGGTTCTGCTCTTCGCTGCAGCCCTGCACTACGGTTATCTCGGTGCCCAATATACCATCTGCCAGGGCGTCGCGAGCCCGCAGTCGCGGGCCACGGCCGTTGCGCTGTTCCTCTTCATCGTCAATCTCATCGGCTATGGCTGTGGCCCGCTCGTCATGGGGATTGCCAGCGACATGCTGATGAGCGCAGACCTTGCCAGCTCCCAGTTTGCTGCCGAGCTGACTGGCCAGATCTGCAAGGGCAGGCCGGAAGACCTGATAGCGGCTCTCGGCGCGGCCAAGGCGGAGGCTTGCCTGACGGCGAGCGCGGAAGGCCTGCGCTGGGCGATCATATATATCGTCAGCATATTCTTCGTCGCTGGCGGCATGTATATTTATGCCTGCAAGACCCTGCAGGAAGACCTCGTAGCGAAAATGAACTGAGGCCGCATGACCCGTCCCGAACCATGGCAGATGGTTGCTGAAAACTATCCCGTATCTGTCGTCATGCAGACGCGCTTTCAGGATATCGATCCGAACCGGCATCTCAACAATGTTGCCTTTGCGGCATTGTTCGAGAATGCCCGGGTAAGGCTGAACCGCGAACTCCGACCGTGGGGCGACCGGCCGAAGAACGAGCGCAGCATGGTCGCGGCGGTGACCATCAACTATCTCCGCGAAGGCCAATATCCCGACGATGTTGAGGTCAGCTCGGGCGTCAGCAAGATCGGCAGATCCAGCTATGTCATAGCGCAGGCCATGTTCCAGAATGACCGATGCATTGCCACCTGCGATTCCGTCATCGTGTGCCGGACCGATGGCGAGGGCAAGCCGCTCCGCGCAGCCGTCGTGGCCGAGCTCGAGAAGATGCTGACCAAGGGCTAGGCGTTCCGGTCAACAATTCCGCAAGCTCCTTCGACAAGCTCAGGACGAACGGCGCTGATCAAAGCACCTTTGCTCAGTCGGTGAAGTTCGGGGTCCGATTCTGCATGAACGCCATCACCGCTTCGACCTGATTGGGCGTGCGACTGACCTTGTCCTGGCCGGCCGATTCCATCATCAATATCTCGTCTTCGTTCATGTCGGGCAGCTTGTTGATCAGATCCTTGGCGATCTGTACCGCCTGCGGATGTTTGCTGGCGATCTCGGCCGCGATCTCCATTGCCTTGGCATGCGGATCGTCCGACAAATGGGTGACAAAGCCCAGATCCTTGCCTTCCTCGCCGGTAAAAATACGATTGGTGTAGGTCAGTTCGCGCAGAATGTCGTCGCGAACAAAACTCCGCCAGGTCGTATAGCTGCCCATATCCGGGATCAGGCCCCAGCGCATTTCCATGATCGACATTTTCGCGTCCGGCGCGACCACGCGAATGTCGGCGGCGCTGGCGAATTGCAGACCGCCACCGATGCACGGACCATGGATCGCGGCGATCACCGGCGCTTTCAACTTCCGCCACAACAGCACGATATGCTGATATTTATTGGCGTTGCCAAAGGTGCGCTCGCTGAGCGTGCTGGCGAGCGGCGAACTCTCGCTGCCCTTGTTTTCTTCAACCGCAGCGGCCGCAGATGCAGCGAAGCTGCCCATGTCGAGGCCGGCACAGAAAGCCTTGCCCTCGCCCGAGAGGACAATCGCCCTTATGCCTTCCATCGCCGCCAGCCTCTCCCCGGCTTCCACGATCGCGTCAATTTGTGCAGCATCCAGCGCGTTCATCTTTTCCGGCCGGTTGAATCGAACATCGGCTATGTGATCTTTGACGGAAATGGTGACACGTTCTGACATTTGCTATCCTTTTGCTCTTCCCGCTCGGCCCGGGCGACGTCGAGAAGGCGATAAGCCCACTGTGTTTCGCCACCACTCGGCACGACCGGAAACGAAGATTCGTTTCTACGCTCAGGCCTGTTTAATCGCCCAGTTAACCAGCGGCAACTGATCATTGCCGAAATACATTCTCTCGCCATCTTCAAATGGCACGAAGATGCTCGGCGACCCATAAGCACCCCGCGCAATTGCCTCTTCGGTATTGGCGCGCAGCCGGTCCTTGATTTCCGGCTCCTGCGTCCGTGCGGCCAAAGCGGAACCATCCATGCCAAGCTCGTTGGCGATGGCAACCAGCACCGCCGGATCGTCCAGATTGCGCTGTTCGTCATAATAGGCGTTGAACGCCGCGGTCGCGAACCTGTGCAGCGCTTGCTGATCATCCTCCAGCGCGCAACAGAGCCGCATCGCATGCACCGACTTGACCGGATGATGTTCGCTCGGGAAATTCATCGCTACTCCGGCTAGCCTCGCCCAGTCCTTGAGCACCCGGAAGCTGTGGACGAATTTTCGATTGTCGGGATTCTCCCGCGCAGCATAAACGTCCTGATTGACCGCGTTGAACACGCCGCCGACAAGAAACGGCTTCCAGATGATCTGGGCGCCATTTTCCTCAATTATCGGCTGGATATTGTGAAATGCAAGCCGGGTCCATGGCGAGGAAAGGTCGAAATAAAATTCTACGGTCTTCATTTATCAATTCCCTTTTTCATTGGGCTGTTCCGCACTTGATGCGGAACCCTGACGCATGGCGCTTGCTCTCTCGAACTCCGCATCAAGTGCAAGCGCACAGCGCTCACCTATTCCTTCAGCCCGAATAAAGTCTTGCGCACTTGCGCATCATCCTGCGGATTCCGATTGATCCGCTCGCGCCCTACGGCCATCCCGCGCCGCAGACCCTCGCGCTGTTTCAGCACTTCGTACCAGCGCTTCACATGGGCGAAGTCATCGAGATCGATTTCCTGTCGCTTGTAGGTCTGCACCCAGGGAAAACAGGACATGTCGGCAATGCTGTAATCTTCCCCGGCCAGATAGCTGTTGTCCGCCAGTCGCCGGTCCATAACCCCGAACAGCCGGAGCACCTCGTTGCGATAGCGTTCGGTGGCATATTCGATCCGCTCCGGGGCATAGAGTTTGAAATGCCCGTGCTGGCCCATCATCGGACCAAGCCCGCCCATCTGCCACATCAGCCATTCGGTCGCCGCAATCTGCCCGCGCAGGTCATGCGGCAGGAACGCCTCTGCTTTGTCGGCCAGATAAAGCAGTATAGCTCCTGTCTCGAAGACGCTGACTGGTTCCCCGCCATCCGCCGGATCATGATCGACGATCGCAGGTATCCGGTTATTCGGACTGATCGCCAGAAACTCGGGCGCAAATTGCTCACCCGCGCCGATATTCACCCAGTTGATATTATAGTCGAGCCCGCACTCCTCTAGCATGACGGAAATTTTCCAGCCATTGGGGGTTGGGGCGAAATAAAGATCAATCATAAGCGCAAATCATCCCGGACGTTCTTTACAAACTTTACAGTGTTAAGAAAAACAAACGATCGAGCCAAAAATCGTCTTTTTCGGCAACGGCAATATCATCGATCACGCTCTTCATCATCAGGACGCAACGTGGCATAAAAGCAGGCCGGTAGGACAGCAAAATATTGCTTCGCCGGCGATAGGCTGAAATATTATCGAGAAAGCCGGACCGAGTTTCCAGATTAAATGAAGGTCACTAGCCCGGCAGGTCCGGCAGCACCCGGTAATCGATCGGCTTGAAACTTCCGCCATTGGAGGCATAAGCCGAACAGGCGGTCAGCCCGATGACAAGATCCATTTCTGCCTGCATCCTGATGACGTCTCCAGCCTGACTGGTGGGTGGAAGAACTTCGATCTTTCCGGCCTGATCAACCGGCACATTCATGAAAATATTGAACGCACACGGGATTGCATCCGGCTCTATCCCGAACGGCGCAAGCACTTCTGCCAGATTGCCAAAACATCCACGATGCACCGGCTTGTCCGGATAGAAATGCTTGAATGTATCTTCACTGCATGGCGTCAGCAGAAAATCGTGCGACCCGACCGTGTCATGAGCAATTCTCAGCATCGGGCGGGAGCGGTTCGACCACAAGCGGTTGCCTTCGCTCAACCGGATGGTTTCCTCATAATCGAAAGTCCGTCCGTTAGACAGACATTCGCGGACATCGTCAGCATTATAGGCAAGCAGGTCCGAGACCTGACCACCTTCGGGATCGATCACTTCAAGAAACTGGCCTTTCAGAAGCCGGAATGCTGCCCCGGAACGCGGCGGAATTCGTGTCATATTCATGTCGTCCGCCTGTCCTGAAACGGGCATTGCCAGTCGTCATCGACCTGCCGCCCGCTATATTGGCGAGCTTCACTGGATTCTCCATGTTTGGCAAGCATCGGATTGATGTCGCCGGCCAGCTTCCTGTCGCGATCGAGGATGGTATCGCGCATTTTTTCATAGCGGCCCTGATCCCGCAAACGTTCGAACTGGTCGTGAAGATTGAATATCAGGGTCGGCTGTGAAAAGCGACGGGCCGGACGGGAGGCATGGGGATGCAGGCCGATCACGAAAAAGGCTTCTCCGCCAAAGCTGAGAGAAAAATGCGGGTCTTTCGGGTCGGCGCTGACACGATCGTCATAGGACTGACCGAGCCACGCATCCTTGTCTGCTATCGACTGGATTCTTTCCCACATCAGTTTTTCAAATTCGACTTCCGACAGGTCTTCAGGGCCTTCGAATATAACCGCCAGGCTACGAAACCCTTCGGTACATTCCCGATACTCCTTCGCCCAGGCAAGCAGTTGGCGATGGATGGCCAGGTCGTCCCAATTGCTATCGAGTCGATGAGCAATAACGGTTTTGAGATTGTCACGGGCCAAGGCTGATTTCGCGCCGACGCAGGGAAATTGCGGCTGCAAAATCATTGCACCGATAGTATCCTGCAGTTCTTCCAGACGCTTGATCTTATAGTCTTCATCAAGCAGGTTTGAATGGTTCATGCCGATCCATACGCTTAAAAAACGGAAGTGTTCCGTCTGGCCACTATAGCAGCAAAAATCGCGATCCTTTTCCTTTCAGGCCACACCCATTTTTGATCGGCGGAATATTCATCCGCGGTTTCCCGCTTTGACAACATAGCTTCCCCAAGGTCTAAAAGCCCGCTAATGGGCGCGGATGACCGCAGAAAAACCAAAGCTCATCATCCGCAGGGCGGAACTGGAAGATGCCAGAAGAATCTCAACCCTTTCACGCAAGGTTTATGGCAAGGGTGAAGGCTATACGGCGGAAGAAGTCCGTGGCCAGATCAACAATTTCGCCGACGGCCAGCTAGTCGCGGAATATGAAGGCAAAATTGTCGGTCATTGCGCGACATTCCAGATTTCCGAGAAAACCGCGCGCGCTGCGCACAGCTGGTCGGAAATCACCGGCGGTGGCTTTGCTGCCCGCCACGATCCGGCTGGTGAAATATTATATGGCATGGAAGTCAGCGTCGATCCGGATTACCGGCGTCTGCGCATCGGCCTGCGCTTCTACAGGGTCCGTCGGGAGCTCTGCCAGCATCTTGGTTTAAAAGGCATTATCTTTGGCGGCAGATTGCCCGGCTATGAGCGGCGCAAGCGCAAATTTCCCGACCCGGCCGATTATCTGGCCGCGGTTCTCGACAAGCAATTCCGCGATCCGGTGATCAATTTTCAGCTGAACCAGGGCTTCGTGCCGCTCGGCATCCTGAAAGACTATATGCCGACCGACAAACCGTCCGGCGGCAATGCTGTCCACATGTTCTGGGAAAATCCGCTGGCGGTCGAAGCGAAGCTTGTGACCCAAAGTCCGCATGACCGTCTGCCGCAATCGGTTCGTGTCGCGACCGTGCAGTTCCAGATGCGCAAAATCGCTTCGCAGACCGAATTTGAAGAGCAGGTGGAATATTTTGTCGATGTTGCCGCGGATTATGGCGCGGATTTCGTAACCTTCCCGGAACTGTTCACGTTGCAACTGCTGTCACTCGAGGGTGAAAAGTTGGATCCGGCGCAAGCAATCGAAAAAATTGCCGAATATACCGACCGGTTCAGGGAATTCATGGAGAAACTGGCGGTTTCCTATCATATCAACATCATTGGCGGCTCGCATCCGACGCGGATGAAAAATGGCGATATCCGCAATATTTCCTATGTCTTCCTGCGCAATGGGGCGGTCTACACGCAGGACAAGCTGCATCCGACACCGAGCGAAGTGCGCTGGTGGAATATCAAGGGCGGCTTTGGCGCCGAGGCCATTCCGACCGATTGTGGACCGATCGGCGTAATGATTTGCTATGACAGCGAATTCCCCGAGATGGCACGGCATCTTGTCGATCAGGGCGCGATGATCCTGTTCGTCCCCTTCTGCACCGATGAAAGGCGCGGCTATTTGCGGGTACGCTATTGCTGCCAGGCGCGTGCGGTGGAAAACCAGTGCTATGTCGTGATGTCCGGCGTGGTCGGCAACCTGCCCAATGTCGAGAATATGGACATCCATTATGCCGAGAGCGCAATCCTGACGCCGTCCGATTTCCCGTTCGCGCGGGACGGGGTTGCTGCTGACACGGCGCCCAATACGGAAACCATAGCGATTGCGGATCTCTCTATGTCCAGCCTGCTCACCAGCCGGCAATCCGGCGCGGTGCAGAATTTGAAGGACCGCCGCTTCGATCTTTATCGGGTGTTGTGGAAGGGATAGCCCTTGTACCGGATGGCGCCTGACCCGGCGCCATCCGGCAAGAAACGACTAGATCGCTTCGTTTTGCCCCGGCGTGTTGACGCCCATTTTTTGCAGATATTTCTTTACGTTGCGTGCGGCCTGACGGATGCGCTGCTCGTTTTCAACCATCGCAATACGCACAAAGCCTTCGCCATCTTCACCATAGCCAACGCCCGGTGCGACGGCCACGCCGGCCTGTGTGAGCAATTGCTTGGAAAATTCAAGGCTGCCCATATGTGCAAGTTTCGGTGGTAAAGGAGCCCAGGCAAACATCGATGCGGCTGGCGGCGGGATATCCCACCCTGCCCGGCCAAAGCTTTCGACCAGCACATCCCGACGCTTGTGATAGAGTTCGCGGTTTTGCGCAACGCGTTCCTGCGGCCCGTTGAGCGCTGCACAGGCTGCTGCCTGTATCGGTGTGAATCCACCATAATCGATATAGCTTTTGACCCGCGTCAGTGCGCCGATAAGCGTCTTGTTGCCGACCGCGAAACCGACCCGCCAGCCCGCCATCGAATAGGTCTTGCTGAGCGAGGTAAATTCCACCGCCACGTCTTTCGCGCCGGGTACCTGCAATATCGAAGGCGTCGGGTTGCCGTCATAATAGAGCTCGGAATAGGCGAGATCGGACAACAGCCAGACCTTGTTTTCCTTCGCCCAGGCCACCAGCCGTTCGTAGAAAGCGAGATCGACGACTTCCGCAGTCGGATTGGACGGATAGTTGACCACCAGCAATGTCGGGCGCGGCACGGTAAATGCCATGGCCCGCTCGAGAGATTCCCAATAATGCTCATCCGGCGTGGTCGGCACGCTGCGGATCGTCGCGCCGGCGATGATGAAACCGAAAGTATGGATCGGGTAGCTGGGATTGGGTGCCAGGATACAATCGCCCGGCGCCGTGATCGCGGTGGCCAGACTGGCCAGACCTTCTTTCGACCCCAGCGTGACGACGACTTCTGTCTCGGGATCCACATCGACGCCAAAACGACGGCCATAATAATTGGCTTGTGCCTTGCGCAAGCCCGGTATGCCCTTGGATGCCGAATAACCGTGCGCATCGGGTTTCTGCGCCACTTCGCACAGCTTGTCGATGACGTGCTGCGGCGGCGGCAGATCGGGGTTGCCCATGCCGAGATCAATAATGTCTTCTCCTGCCGCTCGCGCCGCTGCCCGCATGTTATTGACTTCAGCAATCACATAGGGTGGCAGGCGTTTGATACGGTAGAACTCTTCGGACATTATAAATCGTTTCTTGCGTTAAGTTATAGGGAACCGCCGCTTTGCGTAATTTTGATACAAATGTCGAGGAATTGAAGTCCATCGCGGCATTTTGTGTCCGGTCGGGGATGCGTGGCCCACAGCGGAGCGATCGTTCGCGCCGCCAACCGGGCTTCGCACACCAGGGAATCAGCCCTGGATGCGATTGGTCCCGCGCAGGACGGTCCGGCTTTTGCTACCCGTCAATGCAATCGACTTGGTCCGGATCGTATCCAGAAAATGCCATGTCGAAACCGCTTTCTCGGGCGTGAGCGTGACCGTCATATAGCCGCGGTGGGCGGTGTCGGTCCATTGCAACTGGGAATTGGTTTCCGTCAGCGCCTTGGCGGCAACGTCGGGATTCGCCCCGGTCAGATAGGATTCGATGCCTGGAGAGGTCACGCTATGCCCGCCAAACTCAACACCGGCGGCGCCGTCATCCGTGGCCAAGTCAAACGCCCAGGCGTTGTGGCTGTCCCCCGACAAAACGATCAGATCCGCATCGGCTTGCTGGGCGATCGAGAGCGCCCGCTCGCGCGCCTGGGGATAGCCGTCCCAGCTGTCAAAGTTGATCGGCAGGCCGATTCTGGCCGCCATCGCTCCGACCGCGAGGCGCTGTTTGGCAAAGGCGGGCGCATCGTCGGCAACCCAGTTGATTGCTTCCTGCGGCAGTTTCAGTTCGCCCATCACGCATTGCTGCGACCAGACCTGCCATTTCGTGCCGGAGGCTTTGGATTCCTGCATGGCAGACGCCAGCCAGGATTGCTGCTCGCTGCCGATCATTTCGCGAGCCGAATCCTGCCAGACATCGTCGCGGAATGTCTCCAGCGCTTTCTGGATGTCCTGCTGCCCTTTCAGCGACGCGGCCAGATCGACCGGTTCGTTGCGACCGCCAATCCGGCTCTCGGTCATGAAAATCGTCGCCAGATCGCCGATCTGATATTCGCTCCAGCGCGGACTGCCATATTCCATGTCGGTGACCGGCATCCATTCGCGATAGACCCGTTCGGCAACCCGTTTGCGCGTTTCCCAGTCGCCTTCGCTGCTGTCGTGGTTTTCCGCGCCATCGATATAGGCATCATTGGCAAATTCATGGTCATCCCACATCGCGATCATCGGCAGGACCTGATGGATGCGCTGAAGGTCGGGATCGCTGCGATAGGCGGCGTAGCGCAGACGATAGTCGGCCAGCTGGACCATTTCGTGCGACGGCTGGATCATCCGCCCCGCCAGCATCTGTTCCTTCGACGGATAAGTTCCCACCGGATATTCATAAAGATAGTCGCCGGTATGGACCATCAAATCGAGTTCCCGATTCTGGGCCGCATGGGCATAGGCGTTGAAATAGCCGAAGGGCAGATTGGAACAACCGACCACACCGACGGTGAATTTCCGGGTCGGCCCTTCCGGAAGGGTCCTGGTACGACCGACCGCGGATTTTGATCCGTCGGGGGCAATGAACCGGTAGAAATACCAGTGGTTCGGATCGAGACCCTGCACCGTGATTTTCGCGATATGGTCGCGATCGGCCAACGCCTCGACCTCTCCTGCGATGACGGTACCGGCGAAATCGGGGTTGCCGGAGATTTCAGCCGTGAGTTTGACATTCCCGCTTCCGACGTAGCGCGTCCACAGTAGCACCGACTGCTGCGAAGGCTCTCCGCTCGCTATCCCGTGGGTAAAACCTTTTCCGCCAATCAGCGCCGCCGAAGCCGGCATGCCAAGCGCACCCAGCCCGAATGTTCCCAGCGCCATCAATTGCCGACGATCAATATTCATGGTCATGATTTTATCCCAAAACACCTAGAGCGAGCAAAATAGCGAAGAACAAAGTCAGGCTGATGACGGTGAACACCAATAGCGCAATCAGTCGGAAAAAAGTTTCTATCTTGCCGAGTCCATAAGCATGGCGCAACTGACGGTGCATGTGGAATAATGGATAGAATAATATCAGCGGCAACCATATCGACTCTGCCACTCCGATTGCGGCCAAAAGCGCACAGGTGATGAATAGCAGCGACATGAAGCTGAGCGAATAGGTAGCGAAAATCGCATGATCGTAAAAATGAAAGCCGCGCCGGCCGATCAAGGTCAACCAGACGAGAGGCAGCGATATCGGAATGAGCAACCAGGCAAATTTATAACCATTGGCCTTGAGTTTATAGAGCAGAAGATCGGGATTGGCCGTGATCCGCCCGAATGCATCGCGAAGCCACTTGTCAGTTGCTGACGATCCAGTGCTTATGCTGCTATCTTCGGTCAGCACATTGCCCTTCTTTATATCCTCCAGCCCTGTTTCAAGCTGGTCAATATCACGGGGCGTCAAATTGCCGGTATCGGCCTCGCCATCGCTCAAGCTCACATCCGGATAGGGCGTGTCTTCTCCGGTCAGATTCGACATCATGTTGCGACCTTTTTTAAGGTCGAGTATTTGCTGCTCGAGCTTGGCCCTTTCTTCGGGTGTTGCCTGAGACAATTGGGCGGTTTTGGCCTTTATCTCCTCATCGATCAGCCCGGGCTGTTCCGCAACCGCATCGCTCACTTGGTCATTCGCAACGGCAATCTGATCGCTTGAAAAAGGATCATCCAGAAAGGAAAAGACCGCAAACATCATGAAAACGGAAAAAAGGAACAAGGCTATTGGTGAAATGAACTTCGCCCGCTCGCCGTGAACGTAGCGCCGCGTCAGATTTCCGGGATTCCAGACCAATAGCGGCAGCGTGCGCCAGAACTTGCCTTCAAAATGCAGAACGCCGTGCAGAATATCGTGCCAGAACGCGCCTATGGACCGGTGCACATGCAGCGCCTGGCCGCAATTTGCGCAATAGCTGCTGGTCACAGGAGCGCCGCAATTCAGGCACTCGACACATTTTCCATTTGTAGCGCCGCTGCCCTCATCTTCCAATGATTTGACAACCACATCTGCTTCCCTTGTGGTTCCCATTGCCTCCGCTTCCTCTGACATCGATCCTAGTTTGGCTTATCCGGTCAAGAAGGCAAGCTGCATTTTGCCAGCCGCTGCCCGACGGGCGCTGGATAAAATTTAACCATTGATTATTATGATCCTGCGTTCATCCGTTGAAGTTGAGTAGTTGATGGAAAATGAAAGTCGCCTGATCAAGGGGTATAGCCGGCTGATCACCGCTATATTGTTCGCACTGTCGGCCACCCTGATTATTCTGCTCGTAACAGCGATGTCCGTTACGGAACCGCTGCCCATTCCCATTTCAGTCTGGCTGCTATTGATCCTCTTGCAGGCCGGAAGTCTGTACTATTTCAGTCGCGCTCAAGACCGCAGCCTCGGAAACGCAGCAACAGCGGATCATGACGAATCACCCGTAGCCAGAGGACAATTCGAGGAGCAGGTGCAAAACAATGCAGCCATCTGCCTGCCTGAACGGGCCAGAAATATGCATAGCGGCTCGGGGCTTCCGACGCGCGAAACACTGGCCGCCAGAATGACGGACGACATCGGCAACGGTCTGGCGCAAGGCGTCCTCGGCGTTATCCGCTTCAGCGACTATCAGCGGCTGCTGGATTTTGACGAAATATCTGCTTCTGAATTTCTCACCAAAATGGTCGATCGGCTCGTCGGAGCTACCGCATCGCAGCGATTGTTGTCGCACGTCGATCACGGAACGATAGCCATATGGTTCGCTGGAACGGACGAGATTGAAGCCATGAAAAGCGAATTGGCCGCCCTGTCCTATGCATTGAAAAACGAGCTGGTTCTGGATGACAAAGTCATTCGACCGACCGTGGAAACGGGCTCGGTGGTCTTTCCGATCGACGGGAATGATCCCAAAGTCTTGTTGAACAGGGCTATTTCGACAATCAACCTCCGGCAATCAAAAGATGGCATCAGCAACTATTCGAAGCCGGTCGAGGACGACGCCAAATTTCGCTATACTATCATCCAGAAGATTTCCCATGCCATCGACAATGACGAACTGAGCCTGCACTATCAGCCGATAGTCAATCTTGCTGCCGGCAAAATCATCGGCGCAGAAGCCTTGCTGCGCTGGCCCCAGGCAGACGGCGAAATGTTGTCGCCTGCCGTGTTCATCCCGATTATCGAGGAATCGGATATTTCGGACCGGCTCGGCCTCTGGACCATCAACACTGCCTGCCGCGAATCTAGCCAGTGGGGAAAAAGCGGAATGGGCGACACCAAAGTGGCAGTCAATTTGTCTGCTCGCCAGCTGAGAAGCGCCCAATTGTCAGAGACCATCTTGCGCTCAACCCAGCTCCACGATTTTAGCACCGAGCGACTGGAGCTGGAGCTCACCGAAACCGCCGCGATGGAGGATATCGAATTTTCGGCCGAGATATTCGAAAGAATGCGGGTGAAGGGCATCAGTATATCGATTGACGATTTTGGTGCCGGCTATTCCAGTTTCAGCTATTTGAAAAATCTGCCTTTTGACAAGCTCAAAATCGACCGCGAATTTGTCAAGGACGTCGATCGGTGCGCAGACAATCAGGCAATTTGTGCGGCGCTGATCGCATTGGGTCGTGGGCTCGGTATCGCGGTTCTCGCCGAAGGGGTGGAACGGGAAGAGGAAGTGAACCAGCTGGCATCGATGGGCTGCATACTTTTTCAGGGTTTCTATTTCGGTCGCCCTGTTCCCTCCCACGCATTCTCTGCGCTCGGGAGCGATCAGACATTGGCGACAAAATTGCTGCCGCCGGTCGCAAGACGTCGGAACCAATTGACGAATCTGAGGTTGACGTCATAGCTATGTTAGAATGGAACTCCCCCATGCTTAATAAATCCGGTTGTTTCCTCGTACTGGTCAGCGCGCTCGCTATTTCCGCCTGCACCAAGAAAGAGGGTATCGCACCCGGTCCTGTGCCCATAGCGGCGCCGACGGCAGGCAGCGTTACCACACGGACCGCTCTGGATCTTATGGGAAGCGGCGAAGAAGCCCAGGCCCGCGAAATATTGGAAACAATTCTGGCGAGCAATCCCGGGGACCGAACTGCCAGAAAATATCTCGACCAGATCATTGTTGATCCGGTAAAATTGCTGGGCGCGCAAAACTATAGATATCGCGTGCAATCCGGAGATACCATGGCTTCGATCGCTCGAAACACATTGGGGGATTCCTCACAATTTTACGCGCTTTCGCGCTACAACGGAATCAGCGATCCGCGCAAAATCAACGCTGGCCAGATTCTCAAGATTCCGGGAACCGAGCCGAGGGCGAAAAAACCGGAACCCGTCGCAAAGCCGGCAGTGAGAGAACGGCCGAAACCACCACCGTCAGATGCGGGCAGTGGCAATACGTCAAATCCGAAACTGGCGACGCAATTGCGCGCTGAAGGGCTTGCTGCTCTCAATCGTGGAGCGATCGCGCGAGCCGTGAGCCTGTTGACCCAGGCGAGCCGACACGATCCTTCCAACCAGACGATCGCAGCTGATCTTGCGCGCGCGAAACGGATTCAGGCGACTGTGAGCAACTGAACCGGCATAAGGCCGGACTTGCTTAACCGGATTATAACTGTTCGCCCCCTACGATAAGACGTCCCCCCTACGATAATTTGTCGGCAGGCGAGGAAACAGACGGATTCGTGGAAGTCAGGTTATAAGATGCAAGAGGTCGGTCGTTACAAAATAGAGCGTCGCATTGGTCAAGGAGCGATGGCCGATGTGTTTCTTGCTTATGACGACCATATTGATCGTCCGCTGGCAATAAAGATTCTGAAGAAGGAATTTCGGTCCAATACCGAATATGTAACGCGCTTCCTGCAGGAATCGCGCGCCGCCGGCGTGATGTCGCATCCCCATATTGTGACCATATATGATGTCGGCAAAGCCGATGGTTTTCCCTATATCGCAATGGAGCTCCTGAAAGGGACGCCACTAGACACGATCATCGAGAAACGTGGAAAACTCCCGGCGGAAGAGGTTATCAAGCTCGGTCGTCAGCTCGCCAGCGCGCTCCAATATGCCCATGACAACGGTATTGTTCACCGCGACATCAAGCCGTCGAACATCATGGTTTCCGACGATGGTGAGAATACGAAACTACTGGACTTCGGCATCGCTCGCCTGGTGGACGCGGATCGCAAAGCAACGCAGGCAAGCTATGCTCAGACCCAGGTTGGTCAAGTGCTGGGAACGCCGCGCTACATGAGCCCGGAACAGGCTCTCGGCCTGCCGTTGGACCCACGTACCGACCTGTTCTCGCTGGGCGCGGTGCTTTACGAAGCAGCCACCGGCCATTGCGCTTTTGATGGCGAAACACTGGCAACGCTGGCTCTCCGGATCACCCAGTCGACGCCTGAACCGATAGAGCGTCTGGTTTCCGATTGTCCTGAAGGTCTCAGTTTCATAATCAACAAACTATTGTCCAAAAACGCGGACGAACGTTTTCCGGACGGCGCGAGCCTTGCCAAGGCCTTGAAACGTGAAGAAATTTCGCATGAGACTCTGGGGACGGATGGCCGGACCCGTAGATTTCCGCTGGCCGTTCGTCTGTCCGCAATATTTGGTGGTGCCACTGCAATAGCTTTGGCGTTCGCATTATATTTCATTCTTGATCGCCAGGAGCAGGCACTTGCTTCCAATGCTTTGACATCGGGCAGCACGATTACCAAATTTGTCGCCAATCAGGCAGCGCTGCGAACGGTCGAGAATGCCGGTCTCGATCCTGCTCTGCAGGACTGGATTCCAGTCCAGGCCTTTATCACGTCGGCTGCAGAAGATACCGATGTTCAGAAGATCACCGTGATCGATGGCGACAATATCGTGCGTGCATCAAATGAAGCGACACGAATCGGCAAACGATACACGCTTCCCAAAGAACCGATCGTGTTCAGCGAGAACGGACAGGCCATGACCTCTGCCGGCGATCACGGCCTGCGATTCAAGCATGACATCAATTATGCCGGCCGTTCATTCGGTAAAATTGACGTGGTTATGAACCGTGATTCTTTCGATAAGGCGATGCTCACATCCCGGACCTTGTTATATGGTGCTGGCCTCTCGATTCTCGCGCTGATCCTGTTGGTCAGCTTCATCATCGCGCAACGCCTGCAACGGCCGGTTCGGACATTGCGCAACGCTCTCGATGATGCGGCCACCGGCAATCTCGATTTCCGGATATCCCACCAGCGGAGGGACGAATTTGGCGAGCTGTTCGACAGGTTCAACACGCTGATGGAAAGCCTGAAAGCCAAAAGCAGCGCGGCACAAGACACTCGGGAAGAACCGCAGGATATGGGCGCTACGATCATTTCGTCGTCGGTCAACCGGGCAGCCTGATGCTGATATTGCGCTTGTTCAACAAAGCCGACTCTGCATCCCCGGTCGATGCCAGGATTATTGAAGACGACCCCATCACGATCGGCCGGGACCGCAGTTCCGACTGGATGATTGCAGACCCGGACAATCAGATTTCCCGCGTTCACTGCTCGGTGCAAAACTGGAATAACCGGCTGGTTCTGACCGATACTAGCTCGAACGGCGTATTTCTGAAAAATGGCGAAAAGCGTATCGCCAGGAACAGCCCGCATTCGCTTGAACCCGGCCAGCGCTTCTATCTCGGTAACTATTTTATAGAGGTTGCCCTCCCCCCCGAGGAAGAGGTCAGCGACAAGACCATGATCGGCCGAACCGAGGCATATGCCGATCATGCCGAGGCGGCGGCGTCACCGCACGCGGCAAGTCACTCTTCAGAACAGCCCGCTGACGGCGCTTTGCTTGCCGCATTTTGTCGCGGCGCCAGGATTGATGTCTCGGCACTGGTCGAAGAGGACAGCGTTGCGATCATGGAGCGCGCCGGCTCGATATACCGCGAGGTGCTCACCGGAATGAGCCGGCTCGTACACGAGCGCGCCAAGTCTCGGGAAATGCACAGCATGGACCGAACAACGATCGGCTCGGCAGACAACAACCCGTTCAAATGGGCCCCCGGCCAAAATCTTTCGGTCGATCTGCTCAAGGACAACCGGGCTGGTTTTTTGCCGGCCGACGAAGCGATCCAATTGTGTTTCCAGGATATCGATGCCCACATGCGTGCAACCGAAATCGCGATCGACGGAGCGGTCCAGGGCCTGCTGGCCGCTCTCAGCCCGGACATCATTGCCAGCGAGATAGACGCCGGCTTCGGTTTCAAATCCCAAAGAGCAAAATGCTGGGACCATTTTGTCAATGTTCACGGCAACCTGTCGGTGGACGCGGGCGAGCGCCAGCAAGCCTACCAGCCGAGTTTTCGCCAGAGCTATAGCCAGGCGCTGATCAGCGACCCTGACCGGACAATCACATGACGCATGCGAATCGATCGCAGCCGATAAAACAGCCAGCGCACGGTTCGCTGGCCGTTGCATGGCGCACCCATATTGGTTTGGTACGCAGCATCAACGAGGACCGGCTGCTGGTAAATACCGATCACGCTATCTTCGCGGTCAGCGATGGCATGGGCGGGCATTTGCGGGGAGATATCGCAGCACAAAAAGTCGTCGACGCACTGGCAGAGGTGACCGCTTCAACCGACCACCACCAGACGACCGAAGCTATTCGTGGGGCGATCGGGAAAGCCAATGCAGATATTTGCAAAGAGGCGCTGGGCCATGGCGTGGATGTTAGGATGGGAGCCACCGTTTCGGTGCTTGCCGTCACCGGCAACCGCTATTGCTGCCTGTGGGCGGGTGACAGCCGCATTTATTTGCTGCGCGACAAACAGCTGTCGCGGCTCACCAGCGATCACAGCGTCACCCAGGACCTGATCGACCGCAAGCTGATTACGGAAAGCCAGCGCAATTCGCATCCCCAGTCATCAGTAATCACTCGAGCCATTGGCATTTCATCCGACTTGGACATCGCAACAACCCGCGGTGATATGTTGCCGGGTGATCGTTTCCTGATTTGCAGCGATGGCATCTGCGGAATATTGGAGGACGACGAGATCCGCGAAATCATGCTGGAAGACACGGATAAACCGGCCGCCGATCATCTGGTGGAAGCCGTCATCAACCGCGGCGCCAGAGATAATCTGTCGTTCATCCTCGTGCACAACCGCCACACCTGATCCGGAAATCCGCGAAGCCGGATTTGATCCTTCGACTATTATTCTGGATCTTCAGCGCAATTTACCGATCACTGGATCATGAACATCAAGATTAGGCTAGCGAGAGTTCTGGCTTGATTTATCTATATTTACCTGCGCCATTGACACCGAAAGTCTGTATCAGGGCAGTCATGTCAAATTCAAATGCACTTTTGGTTGCCTTGCGCCAGATTAACCGGGCGATCGATCTACACTCGAAAAAACTGGAGAAAGACACCGGCCAGACGACCCCGCAGCTGCTGCTGTTGAAAGAACTGGAAAAGGACGGACGGGCAAAGCCATCGGTCATCGCCAAATCGGTACATCTGTCCCATGCCACGGTGACGTCTATCGTCGACCGGCTGGAAAAGTCCGAAATGGTCACCCGTGAGAAAAGCGAAGATGACAAGCGCTCGGTAGACATAGTATTGACCGAAAAAGGACGGGACTGCGTCGAAAATGCTCCCGAGATGCTGCAGGAAGATTTTCTGATTTCATTATCGAAGCTGGAACCCTGGGAGCAGAATCTGCTCATCTCTTCGGTTCAGCGGATCGCGGTAATGATGGACGCGAACCGGCTTGATTCCGCGCCGATTCTTGAGGTCGGCGAAATCCAGCCCTAGGTCGACACGTCGGAGGCGACTTCGGTCATGACTTCATCTGACGGCAAGTCCCAGGTCAGGTGCCGGTCATCGAGTACGACCATATTCTTGTCGGTGATCAGCGTGCCGAGCGTCTTGTAGCCTAGCAACTGCATCGCTGACAATGTCGGGTTCCGGGCCAGAGCCATGGTTTCGTCGGACGAGAAATTTGTCAGGCCTCTCGCCAATTCGTCACCGGATTCGCCATAAATATGAATGACATCGCCTTTGACATATGGCCCGTGAATGGAAAGCACGTCCTCCCGACCAATATTCCGCCGACCGGATTTGAAAGCTTCGGCGGTCGTCTCGTTTACCACAATACTTCCCGCCATTTGCAGGCGATCCGACAACCAGTTGGCCCAAGCAGATTCAGGCCGCTCGTTGGCAAAAATCTTTGTATGGCGTCTCTCGTTGTTCAGGATGGAAGTCACCGGATGCTCATATTCGCCGTGAGCGATGCGCGTTTCGCACCCGGCATTTTGCGCCATATGGGCCGCCTGTATTTTCGTCAGCATCCCACCGCTTCCCAGGCTGCTCACACCTTCGGTCACCGCGAGATAGGGTGACACGTCGGTTACTTCCTCGACCAGCCGGGCGTCTGGCTCCGAGGGGTCCTTGTCGAACAGACCGTCAACCTGGGTGAGAATGATCAGTTCGTCCGCTTGCAGCATCTGCGCGATCTTTGCAGACAACCGGTCATTGTCGCCGACCCGGATTTCTTCAGTGGTGATCGTGTCATTCTCGTTAATGATCGGCATGATATTGGCATCAAGCAGCCGATCAACCGTGTTCTTGGTGTTGAGGAACCGTTTGCGATCTTCAAGGTCCCGCAAGGTCACCAGGACCTGGGCGATCTCGAAACTATATTCGTGAGCAACTTGCTTATAGGCATTGAGCAACAAGGGCATGCCACAAGCCGCTGCCGCTTGCTTGTCGCGCAAACCTGCGGTCTCGGGTCGCTGGCCGATCATATTCATACCCAGCGCGACCGACCCGGACGAACATAATATGACCTTCGCCCCGCTTTCCCGCAACCGGGCGAGGTCTTCCAACAGATTATGCATGAAAGCCCAGCGCGGCGTCAGCCGTTCTTCATTTGCCAGCAGGCTGGAGCCAACTTTCACAACTATTGTTTTGCCTTGTACCATTTGATGCGGTGCCCTTGTTATGATGCTATGGAGGTAGGGATGGAACCGGAACGACGCAATAATTTAGTGATCAAAATATATAGTTTTCCGGGAAAGCCGTTAAGATAGGCATTTGTTGACATGCCTGCTTTGAATACTAAGGACATCAAGAAACATCCTGATAACCAACAATAAGAGAATGATTTGAAAAATATATTACTCCTCGGATGCGGAAATATGGGCGGCGCGCTGCTCAAGGCCTGGGCGGCCAACACCGCGCATAAATTTACCGTGGCAGACCCGGCCAAACCTGATCTGCCGGAAGGCGTATCTCAAGTGGATTCAGTCGAGCAGCTGGGCGACCAGATATTCGACTATCTTATCGTCGCGCTCAAGCCACAGCTTATTGATCAGGTTCTGCCTGAATATTTGCCCCGATTGAGTCCGGATGGTGTAATCAGCTCAATCGCAGCCGGCTATTCGGCCGAAAAGCTGGCCGGCCATGCACCGGGCCGCTCGGTCATCCGGATCATGCCCAACCTCCCTGCCCTGATCAGCAAGGGCGTAAGCGGCCTCTATGCGCACGGCGAGGTCCCAGAAACGGCATCTTGCGAAATAGAAGAACTCGCTCTCTGTTCCGGAACAATCGTATGGGTGGACAGCGAGGACATGCTCGATCGTCTGACCGCCGTAGCGGGCAGCGGCCCCGGATATGTTTTCGAAATGCTCCGCGCATATGTCGAGGCGGCTCAAGAACTGGGCTTCAGCGAAGAGGACGCCAAGAAACTGGTACTCGGAACCGTCCGGGGGACATTGGAACTGGCTCAAGAATCCGACCTGTCGCTTAAAGATTTGCGCAATAATGTAACCAGCAAGGGCGGAACCACCGCAGCCGGTCTCGACGCGCTGAACGGAACGGGCAAATATTCGGCCCTGATCGGCGAAACGCTGCAGGCTGCCTATGAACGGGCTGTGGAACTCAGATAAGGGAAGTGCGCCGGGCCTAAATCCGGCCCACCAATAATGATGACTCCGTTATCGCACGCCGACAGATCGGAACTGTTTCCCCGGTGCTGCGTAAGTGAATGACATCACACGCACCGCGGCATCCGCCGTTGCGATATTATGGAGAAGATCATGAAATATTTTTGGAGAACACTCACCGCCGCCGCAGTTTCGGTCGCTGTCCGCACGGTTATGAAGAAGATGCAGGAACGATCAGAGAAAAAGCAAGATGGCTCCAATAGCGTCAATGACCCCGTCTCGGCACACAATCCTTCTTGAACCAGTTGATCAAAAAGAGAGCATAACCCATGTTTAGCGACGATATGCAGGTCGATATTGCCTTGCGCATTATCATTCTGGCCCCTATCGCGCTGCTGTGGGTGATGCTCACGGTCAAAATTGTCGGTCTCCGATCCTTTTCGAAAATGACCGCATTTGATTTTGTCGTCACCGTGGCGACAGGGTCACTTTTGGCAGGAGCGGTGACGGTCGAGACGTGGCCAGCCTTTATCCAGAATATTGGTAGCATCACCGTGCTCCTCGCCTCGCAGTTTGCCATTGCCAAGTTGCGGAAGGCCAAGCCGCATATTGTCGAGGCTGCAACCAATGACCCGGTCTGGTTGATGAAGGACGGCATTTTCCTCGACGAGAATCTAGAAATCACGAGGGTAACCCGCGACGATATTTATGCCAAATTGCGCGAGGCGAATGCCCTGCGGCTGTCAGAAGTGAGGGCTGTCATATTGGAGGCGACCGGCGACATCTCGGTGCTTCACGGTAACAAACCCGACGACGAAATTTTGCCCGCCCGCAATTGACCAGCGGATCAACTGTCGATCGACATCAACCAAAGCCCGACGATCAGCAAAGCGCTTGCGGCACCGAACATGAATGTGATCATCCGGATTTTCATGCCGCCCACAGGTTCGGACGAGTGCGAATCCAGCCGCTCGTAGACGCGACAGGCGGTTCTCTGGGCCGCATAGAAAATCACTATGCCGATAAGAATGAATAATGTGGCGATCATCCGGGGAAGCCACCATGGGTCGAGAGTTCCGAATAACGCGTTGAACCCCAGACCGATACCAACCGCAGCCAACCCTGTCCGGATCCAGCCGGCGAAGGTGCGCTCGTTGGCCATCAGCGTTCTGTCCTCGGCCAGTTCCGTGCGATCTTCCGCACGCTCTGTCCTGTCCTCCGCCAGATCGGTCCGATCTGCGGCAGGATTTTTGTCATTCTGTTCCGCGGTATCGCTCTGTGACATGGCCATTCAACGACCAATCGAACAGATGGTTCCCAAAGGCAGGAAATGTCGTGGTCCGATTGACGGGCCGTCCTGACCGATTGCGTGACAGCCGAAACAAAAAATAACCCGACCGAGAGGATCAGGGAACCATTTGCTCCCCAGGTGCGTTGGGCATTTGAACGATACCACAAGTGTCAGGAGACGATGATGAACATCTACGAAAGAATTGTGCAGGACCATGACAAGCACCGCGAACTGGCCGCGCAGATCATGAAGACCGAAGGAAACAGCGAAGAGCGCAACGAGCTTTGGCAGCAATTCAAGCCGGAAGCGGTCGCACATGCCAATGCCGAAGAGCAGACATTCTATGCCGAACTTATCGAGGCAAGGAAGAGTCAGGAGCAGGCGAGACACAGCGTTCATGAGCATAAAGAAGCCGACGACCTGATCCAGGAGCTGGACGAGATGGACATGTCATCGAGCGGCTGGATTCAGAAATTCGAAAAGCTGAAGGACGAGCTCGAGCATCATATGGATGAAGAGGAGAATGACGTTTTCGAAATCGCGAAAAAGGTCATCAGCGACGATTTGGCCGATGATCTTGTCGACAAGTTCGAAAAACGCAAACGCTCGGAAATCAGCGAAAACGCTTAAAGATTGACCTTTGCGCCAGATCGGCTGCAAAAGAGCATCCATGATGCGACAGAAGGCGAAAGGCCTTGTTTCTGGATGGCGATTTTATGAAGAACATTTTCGACGAATCCCGAAATTGCTGGAAAGTCGATAAGGCGGAGAAAGCTTCGGTCATCATCGATGCCGAAAATTATTTCCGCTATTTGCGGCGGGCAATGGCCAAGGCCAAACATCGCGTAATCCTGATGGGCTGGGATTTTGATGCCCGGGTCGAGATGCATGATACCGAACAGCAAATTGTCGGTCCGCTGGAAATCGGAAAATATGTCAATTGGCTGGTTGCAAGAAACCCGGACCTGCAAATCTATATTCTGCGCTGGGATACGGGTGCAATCAAAACACTGTTTCGCGGCAGAACTTTGCTGACCCTGATCCGCTGGCGCCTGCACCCGCGCATCCATCTCAAGCTCGACAGCACGCATCCGGTTGGCGCGGCGCAGCACCAGAAAGTTGTGGTCGTTGACGAAGACACGGCCTTTTGTGGCGGTATTGATATTACCGACGACCGGTGGGACACGCGTTCACACGATGAAGACCAGCCCCATCGCTCGCCCCCCAATGGCAAGGATGGCGGCCCTTGGCATGATGCTGCGATGGCGGTGCAGGGGCCGGTAGCCAAGCATCTCTCCGAATTCGCGGTTTCCCGCTGGAAGGTTGCCGGCGGTACCCACATGGTCGATGCGGAAGCAAATAGTTGCTGGCCGGACAAGCTAGAAGCCGATTTCGAAAATGTCGACATCGCGATTGCGCGGACCCAGCCGGAATGCGACGACAGGCCGTCCATTACCGAAATCGAGAATCTTTATCTGGACCTGATCGCCAGCGCGAAACGCTATATTTACGCAGAGAGCCAGTATTTTGCATCCCGCAAGATCGCCGTAGCGATTGCAAAACGCCTCAAGGAACAAGACGGCCCCGAGATCGTCATCGTCAATCCCGTCACTGCCGAGGGCTGGCTGGAACCGGCGGTTATGGATAGCAAGCGGGCACGTCTGATCAAGGCGCTCATCGAAGTCGATCATGAGAAAAGGTTCCGTGTCTACCATGCGCTGAACGAAGCGGGCAGCCCGATCTATATCCACGCGAAACTGATGATCATAGACGACCGGATCATCCGCGTGGGATCTTCTAACATGAACAACCGGTCGCTCGGTTTCGACACCGAATGTGACCTGGCGCTCGACGCGGGGGATAGCGGCAACAGTCGGGTGCGGGAGCAGATCGCAAATCTGCGCAACGACCTGCTCGCCGAGCATCTGGGTACGACCGTCGACCGGATAGCAAAAATGTACGAAGACACCGGGTCGTTGATAGAAACCATCCAGCTGTGCCGTTCGACGGGAACGACCCTGCGCGATTATCAGCTTCCCGATCTGAATGACGTGGAAAAAATGCTCGCGGAGAATGATATTCTGGATCCGCAAAGTGCCGACGACAATTTCGCAGCCCTGAATAGAAAAAGCGGTCGTATTTCGCAGATGATCAGGCGGGTCAGGTCAAGGCGTTCCTGATGGACGACAGACAGATCCAGACAATTTCAGGGACTCACCGTCAGATCGCAAGGGACAGCCTCGCTATTTTTCGGCTCTTCTCATCGACGAACCGAACAGCGGCTCGCCGAGAAGATATCCGATTATATTGGGCGTGCCGGTATGATTGAGCAAGATCCGGAATATCACTACCAGCGGCACCGATAGCAATGCTCCAACCAGCCCCCAAATCCAGGAGAAAAAGCTGACGGCTATTATGATGATTACCGGATTGATCGACAGCCGCTCGCCCAGCACAGCGGGAGTTATGAGATTGGCCTCAATGGTCTGAAGCCCCAGATAGGCCACAGCCGGCAGGAGCCCGGCAACCAGAGCGCCCTCATCCAGAACTCCGGTAATTCCCAACAGCACCGCCAGTACCAGCGGACCGACATAAGGTATGAAGTTCAATATTGCGGCCAACCCGCCCCACATAAGCGGTGATTCCAGACCAAATAACCAGGCGCCGAGAGTCACCACCAGTCCGACGCAGAAATTGATGACGATGACCGTCCCGAGATAATGGGAAACACTTCTGGAAATCTCGCGAACGGCAAGACCAGCCTTGCGTGTTGCACTTATCGTTACGCGGTCGCGGATCAAGGATTCATGAAATTTGACCCTCGACACCAGCATAAGATAGCTGATCAGAAGCGCGAGCAGTATCTGGCCGATTACAAATGGTGTGGCGAAGGCTACCGCCTGAAACATTGATGATGTCTGGTCCATGACCTCTTTTTCGGCAGAGCTTCGCAAAGCGTCGGAAAGCCCAGCACTGATCGTCGACAGCGGTAGCGCGAGAGAACCCGGCTCGGCCAGTTTCCCGGTCACGAAATTGGTGATGATCGGTAGTTGCTCAAACAGATCCAGTGCCGGCTGGAAGATCATGAAAATGGCCAGGGTCAAAAGCCCGGCAAAAAGCAATATCGCAATGAATGATGCGATGATATTGGGTATTCTCAGCTTCTGCAGAGCGTTGGCTACCGGCGCAAGAATGATTGTGATGACCACAGCGGCTGCCACCGGCAGGAAAAAATCCTGACCCGCCGACAGCACGAAGGGAAGCGCCAGCAATAGCCCGCATGAGAGCAGCAATATGATCGCCGAACTTCTCCGCTGGCTTAGGACCATTGGCTGACCCTCGTTATTGGTAGCCTTGTCAGTCAGGACGTCTCTCCCATTCTCTCGTCATTGCATCTCTGGATCCGGATATGAAAACCCCCGATAGCCATGAATATGGTTATCGGGGGCAATCGCTTTCGCACGTTTAGCTGGTCAGACCGCCTTCACGGAGCCTTTGGGTCCTGCAAAATACCAGATGATCAGTCCGATGACCGGCAGAATTACGATAAGCGCGGTCCACAGCAGTTTTGAACCCACTGATGCGCCGCTTCCCCAGACCCCGAGCAATGCCCAGATATCCAGAGCCAGAATGACAAGTCCTAAAATTCCATATTCCATGATTTATTCCCTTCTTCTTGATTGTCGTTTGAACGCTAAAAACTAGACCGAAGCTTCGAGATGATCGATCAGGCGTCCGTCGGCGCGCAATTCGCCATTGAAACCGCTCAACAGCGTTTTTGCCGTTGCTGCGAGTTCGTCATTTGCAAGAGCGTCTTTCATCTTGTTGCGCAGATATTCCTCGCCGTCCTCGACTGCTTCGACTGCGGCTTCATCATTGCCCTCTAGAGCAGAGCTGATCGATAGGAACATGCGATGGGCCTTGGCCAGAATTGTCCCCTCTTCTGCAGGCTCGCCTCCAAGGTGCCGGATTTCGGCCTGGGTCTTGGCGACCATCGAATTTCGTGCCGCGGCCCGGCGCGTGAAAAACTGTTTGAATACGTCGCGATCGGCCACTTCAGCGGCCTTCTGATATCCATCTCTGGAATCAAGCAATGTCTCCAGAACGTCATTCAGAATGCTGATAGATTTATCGTTTGTCATATGGTCCTCGTTCGTTTGAATTTATAGTCAACCAACTGGCTCGATGAGCAACAGTTCCAAAAAAATCTGGACAGAACATATCGAACAGGTCCCAACAGGACAGAATTCCGGACTTCCTGCCGAAAAATATTTGACTGTTTTTGATGGGAAGCTACTGGCAGAGCAGATCAAATCAGCGCTTTCCTTGGCTAGAGTTTGTGAATATGGCCGCCAATCAGCTTGCCTTCTTGCGGCTGGTCAATTCTACCAAAAGCGGATAGGCTCGAAATTACATCTAGATAGCCAGAAGAACTTGGGGGGCTTGCTGCATCATGCCAGATGGGTTGATTGCATCGATTAGCTATATCAGCACCGCGCGATCCGATCTTGCTCATTCGGATTTCCATAATATCCTCGAGAGCGCCAACCTTCGAAACGAGGAGCTCGACCTGACTGGATTACTGGCGTTCAACGGGCTGAATTTCATGCAAACGCTGGAGGGGAGCCGTGACAATTTAAACAGCTGCATGCGTCTGATCGAAAGCGACAAGCGCCACGACGGTATGGTCATATTCAGTCGGCGAGAGACTTCGCAGCGCGAATTTCCGCATTGGAGAATGGCTGGCGTCTTGCTTGTTTCGGACTCCAGAGAACAGGAAACAACCATAGAACAACTGTTGTCATCCAAATGGGTTACACCCGAGACAAAACAGCATTTTGAAAGCTTTAAGTCCTTCGGCTCTCAAGCCCAATAGCAGCAGAACCCCTCGCCTCTCTTGAATCAGCCTTTGACTGCCCTGCCTTGCGCAGCCGCCCGCCTCGCTTGCTCCAGCTCGTCAGCTTCGTCGCCGTCCAGTGCGTCCGCGGCTTCTTCCGCCTTCGTCTCGACATCGGCATTTTCCGCGAATTCATGCTGAGCTTCCTGATAGCGCCGCGATCCCTCACGGCTGCCTTCGCCTTCCATTTTCAGGCCTGACTCTTTCTTGTCCTGTTCAACCGCCATCAATCGATCCTTCCGTTACTGTTTCGATATCCGGTCAACGATGCCAGCCTATATTTGTTCCCCGTTAATTGGACATTTGCGACAGAAAATATTATGGAACTTATCCGCCCCTGCCGGGTTATGTCATCATGAAATTAGAGAATATGAGGCCCTCCTTTGCCAAACCAGGAAGAAAACAAAGATGACGATCAGGAGCAAAAAACTGAGTCGCCAAGCCAGAATGCTGCAGAATCGGGCACAGGTGAAAACGGCATGACATATGAGACACAGCAAGCTCAGGACCGGCTAGGCCTCGGCCTCAAGAACATGTATCAAAACGTGCTCGACGAACCTTTGCCAGACACTATGATGGCATTGCTTGATCAGCTCGGCGATTTTGATGATGAGTCCGGATCGGATTCCAGCTCTGATGAGTGAGGGAGCGCCGCTTTCGGATCCGGATTTCAAAAAAGAACTGGCAGAGACCCTGCCCCATCTGCGTGCATTCGGACGGAGTCTTTCGGGAAGCCCCGACGCCGCCGATGACTTGGTACAGGACACTTTGCTCAAGGCGTGGGCAGCACGCGAGCGTTTCGTGGCCGGCAGCTCGATGCGAGCGTGGACCTTCGTCATTCTGCGCAACACATATTTCTCGCAAATGCGCCAGAATAAATTCAAGGGCAATTATGACGAGCTAGTGGCTGAACGGATATTGTCGACGCCTGCGCCGCAACAGGACCCCTTGCATCTTGCTGATTTGCAGCGCGCCCTGATGGAATTGTCGGATGACCAGCGCGAAGCGATAATATTGGTTGGCGCCGGCGGGCATTCCTATCAGGATGCGGCCGATATTGCCGGGACCACGCTCGGGACGATGAAAAGCCGGGTTTCGCGAGCCCGTGCAACTCTGCACGGCATCCTCGATGACGGCAGGTTTACCGACGCCTCGGCAGGCTCAAACCAGTCAACCGACACGGCGCTGGAAAAAATATTGGAAGCTGTCGACGCTGCAACAGCCTGAAAATGAAGTAAATGCTATAAACGGCGCGCAGACCATGTCTGTGCGCCGTTTTCATATCGAGACCATATCAGCGCCACCACCCGCCAATACGATCTGCAGAGAAACCTCGACAAACCAAAGGCCGCGCCACTGTTGCGGCGCAGCCCTTGGAGTTTCATCGCTTGTCTATTCTGTCGTCAATATATTCTAGGCATCCTGCCTTGCAGGGGTAAAGAATAGCGCCTGGCTGATTGCGGCGCGGATCGCGTTGGGCTGGAACGGCTTGGTAATCAAAAATGTCGGTTCGGGACGCTCGCCTGTCAGCAGCCTTTCTGGAAATGCGGTGATAAAAATGACCGGGACCGTAAACTGCGACAGAATGTCTTTTACAGCATCAATACCGGAACTTCCGTCTGCCAGCTGAATGTCCGCCAGCACCAGGTTCGGCTTTGATTTTGCTACCGCTGCCAGGGCACCCTTGTGGGTCGTTGCAGTACCACAGACCTTGTGACCCAAGCCGGTAACAATCTGCTCGAGCTCCATCGAGATGAGAGCCTCGTCCTCGATTATCAGGACATCCGACCGAAGCTCGTTGTCGATTTCCAGAATCGCGTCTTCCAGCAAACCGTTGATCGAGTTTGCGCCCACATCCAGAATCTCCGCTACCTCTTCGGTCGAAAATCCTTCGAGCGAGGTCAGCAGCAATATCTGCCGGCTGATAGGCGGAATTCTCCTGAGATGGTGCTGGACCGTGTCACCCTCGTCCCGCTCTACTTCCAGATTGGCACTTTCCCAGATCTTGCAGAACGCTCTGTATAATTGAACCCTCAAGTTTTCGCCGCCTGCAATCGTTCCGGGATCGGCGATAATCGCTTCCAGAGTGGCGTTCACAAATGAATCGCCGCTGTTCTGGCTGCCGCTCACAGCCCGTGCATATCGACGAAGACTTGGCAGATGTGGTCGAAGTTTATCCGCTAATGACATATAAAACCCTCCAATTTTGCCCAATATACGCAATCGAATCCGTTTAGTTCCAACAAAATCGAAAATTCTTGGGCAAATATTCTTAGCATCACGAGAGGCTGGAACCGATATATGGTTAGATGGTAGGGTGTTTGTAATTTCTAAGAATCAGGAACCGAAATGGCACTGACCACCGCTGACGATTTCCCATCGGATATGAATGATCCGCTCGAACCTGAACGCCTGACTACTCTCAACAGCTACGATATCATGGACAGCGAGCCGGAAATTGTTTTTGATCGGTTAACCAGACTGGCAGCGAATATTTTCAAGGCTCCCATCGCTTCGATTTCGTTGATTGATGACAAGCGCCAATGGTTCAAATCGGTGGTCGGGCTGGATCGGAGGCAGACGGCGCGCAACATATCATTCTGTCGCCATATCGTGCAGAGCCGAGAAGCGCTGATCGTCAGGGACGCAGCAGAGGATGAACGTTTTCGTGCAAACCCCTTTGTACTCGAAGCGCCCTATCTCTGCTTTTACGCAGGCGCACCTCTGGTCGCCGAGAATGGCCTCGTAATAGGAACATTGTGGATCGGCGACACGAAAGCGCGAACCGATTTCAGCCCGCCCGAGGTCGAGCAGTTGCAGACAATGGCCGATATCGTGATGAGCGAGCTGGAGTTGCGTCGCGAGATCAGCGCGCGGAGACAGGCACAAAAACAGGCGGCAGAAGACCGCGCCAATCTAGAACTGACCCTGGCACTGAGCAACACTGCCAGCTTTGTGCTGGATCTGGTGGAAGGCAAGATTGCCTGGGGTGGTGCCTATTCGGAGGTCTGGGGCGAAGATACTGCAGACAATCTTGTCACCGAGAATGCTGCGTTCGAACGTATTCACCCGGACGACAGAGCAGCTGTAAGGGAAGCCATGGCAGCCGCCGGACTGCCAGGCCAGAGCTATGACGCCAAGTTCCGGATCGTGCTCCCTTCGGGACAGACAAAATGGATTCATGGATATGGCGATTATGTCGAGCGGAACGGTGCTCCGTTCCTGACCGGACTCAACGTGGACATTACCAAATCAATCGCACAGCAGGAACAGTTAAAGCTTCATACCCGGGAGTTGCACCACCGAATGCGCAACCTCTTCGCGACTTTGCAGTCGATCATGTCCCTGACCAAGAAATCGGCAACCTCGATCGACGACTATATCGAAAGGATCCAGGGCCGGCTGAGAGCCTTGAACCGCGCGCAGCAGATATTGCTCGACACCAATTTTGTCACCGGGTCATTGACCGCACTCGTTCAGGATCTGACTCAATCCTATCCCCGGATATTCTTTGAAGGCCCCGAGATCACCATCCCGGAAAATGCCATGGTATCGCTATCCCTTGTGTTGAATGAATTGGCGACCAATGCTTCGAAATATGGCGCCTTGTCCTCGAACAAGGGCAGAATCCGTATTCAATGGACCATAGAAGCTGGCGACGAAGCTGAGCAGATCATCCTGATCTGGTCTGAAAAGGGCACATCCGAGCCACTCGACACCCCCCCAAGCTCCGGCTTCGGCTCATCGCTTATCGACCATAGCGTCAAGGGAAATCTGCAAGGCGAGATCGTGCGCGACTGGCGCCCTGAGGGGCTGGAGTGCAGAATCCGTTTTCCGGTACCGGAACTGGCCGCCTAGAAAAAACACTCTGCGCAAAAAATTTTCGACAAAAGATGGAACCATATTTGCAACGGATCGTAAATGGTTCGAACCAAATGGAGGACATCTAACATGAACAAGATTTCAATCGCAGCCGTGGCAGCAGCCGCTCTGGCACTCACCGCATGTGAAGCCAATGTCACCGATGAAGGCGAAATGCCTTCGGTAGACGTCGATGTAGCCGGCGATGCCGGCGAGCTGCCTGAAGTCGACATTGAAACCGCTGACGTGGAAGTGGGCACGGAAGAAGTGACCGTCGACGTTCCAGAGGTTGACGTAAAAATGCCTTCGGAAAAATAACCTCAAAAAACCCGAAGAACTGGGGCCGGGTCATAGCGACCTGGCCCTTTTTTTATGCATGAAACGCAAAGATGCGCTGGCGTGGGAAAGGGTGCCGGGAAACCCGACAGCGCATATTGGGAGGGTAATGGGCGCAGGTCAGGCTTCCCGACGAAATGCAGTCAAGAACGGGGATACGTTGTTCAGCTGCATTCGCATCTGTAACGCCTCAATGCGACATTGGTTCCGAACATATGTCGGGCCAATTACGGAACTTGCAAAATTATGGCGCCCCGGCCTTGCCCGGCGCGCAAATAAGCAGGTCGCGACGGGGAGTTGGCGTTCGAACGGCTGTTCGCAATCGCACTTAAAGTCACGCAGGAACGGATCGAAGTATCAAGCTAGAATCTGTTGGCAAACGCGGGGAGCGTGGCAATTTTAATGATGAATATATGTCCAGACCAAATCATTTTCTAGCTGCCAAAAACTATCCCATGAAAATGGGCGGCACACCGTCACCAACAAAGATTGACGCATGCATGCGAGATAATCGCGTCAACCAAAGTGGTAGTATCTTGGTTAATGTACTTTTAACTTAAGTTAAAATTAGCTAGGGTTCTCAACAAGGTCGCAAACCGAGTCGCTTGCCGAGTTTCGAATTATAAATTTTTTGGAACATGGCAACTGGCAACTTGATTGAGGTTAATTGGGTTTTGTTTGTAGGGATTCCTGTTTTTTTGTTGGACAACCTGACTTATAAAGATTGTGAGTGACATCTTGATGCACTTACTGAGCTGCATTGTTCAGCCCCATTCAAACTTCATCAAATGCCAGAGACAGATTTTATCTGCGTCGAGTTGGCGCGATATTTGATATTCTGGTCTTCCAGGCGGAAGATTTGGATAGTTCGAGATTACCAGAATCTTGAACGAAACCGGCGCTTAGCTGCGCCATAACCTTTGGATGGGCAATTCCGCCAATCCAAATAGGGGGATTTGAAATGAAAAAACTACTCATGGTAGCAGTCGCTACCGCTTCAATTGCCGCGACTCCAGCAATGGCTGCGGACAGCGATTCGAAAAACTTTCGTATTCGCGCAAATGTACAACCAGAATGCAGCGTTGCAGATCCGCAGAATGTCAACTTTGGCAATCTTGCTATCGAGCGTGCGCCTGGTTCCGGAGCCTTGCTTCTAACAACTGCGTTTGACAATGATTTCCAGAACATCTGGACGAGCTGCAACTATGCTGCAAAAATCACGCTAACTTCTACAAACGGCGGCATGACCACAACAGAAGTCAACGACGGTCCGGATGCAGCGGATTTCACTGATACCATTCACTACAACCTGTCCCTGCGTCCATCCGATGGCACCGCATTTTCGCCAGTATTCTTGACCACGGGCCAAGGTGTATTTACGCGTTTCAGAGATCAAACCGATGCATTCCATGATGACGCGGTACTTCGGACCACGATCACTCAGGCTTTCAATCCGCTCCGTCCACTTGCTGGTCGTTACACGGATACGGCTGTTGTTTCGGTAGGCCCGATCTAGGTCTATTATCATCTATAAAGCAACAAGGGGGAGAGGTGTGCAGCCTCTCCCTTTTTGATTAGCGTTGCGGCGCTAACAACTGGTTAATGCGGTTGCATGACGGCGACAACGCGGCGCGACAACAATATACTGACAGTATAGGATTAGTAGATGGCTCGCATATTATTTCAAATAGCGTTGGCTCTAGCGATGGTATTCAGCCCCGCTACTGCGGAAGCAGCTCGAGTATCTCCAATGATTGTGGAGCTGGAACCAACCGGCCGCGCCTCGGTAGCTCGCGTCGAGTTGACCAACGACAGCGAACGCAACATACCGTTCGAAGTCAGAATGATGCTGGGGGAAATTAGTGAAGAGGGGGAACTGACACTATCTCCTGCTGAAGAAAATTTTCTGGTTTTCCCTGCGCAGGCTATCGTTGAATCAAAATCGCAGCAAGTTTTCAGGATTCAGTATGTCGGCGAGCCAGAGTTGGCCAAGTCTGAAATCTACTATATGTCGATTCAACAAATACCTGTCGAAATCGAAGCGGAAGCTTCACAGGTTCAGGTCGTTATCAATTATAACGTATTGGTCAATGTCGTACCGGATGGTGTCTCTCCGGTGGCGACCATTCGGTCGATTGAAGCCAGGGTGGAAGAAGAGAAATCAGGGATCCAGGTTCGTTTAGCGAACGATGGAACCGGATATTTCATGGCAGGCCTTTCCGATTGGTCGATTACTGGAACGACTCAAAACGGGGAAACCTACAGCGAAAATTACAAGGGCGACGAAATGACCCGCAAGATTGGCGTAGGGGTTATCGGGCCTGGACGAGTAAGAAGTTTCTTCATTCCTTTGGACGAGGAACTTGCGCCTGATTCCATAAAAATAAAAGTAGAACCATAAATGACTCGGGGGGGCAAGTTATCATTGGTGGGGCGTTGCAGTAAACTCACACTGGCGAGTGCAATCTGTGTGCCTTTTGGGCAGCCAGCGATGGCTTGGCAGTTATCACCGGTCCAGATCGCGCAAGTCGATCCTATCCCACAACCACGCCGGATATCGTTTTCCGTCCCGTTGATATATGATCGCCGTGTTTTGGGCGACGTGATGCTGGAACTGAAGCCCGACGGGGAGCCGCTGTTTGAAACGGCGTCGCTGCAGCAGCAAATTGCCCCTTTATTGAATGAGGACGGGAAGCAACGTTTAGCAGAAGCGCTGGACGGTCAAACATTTGTGACATCAAATGACCTTTCAGCAACCCAGATTGAAATCCGGTTCGATCAGACTCGCCTCGAAATCGTGGTTGATCGCATCAAGGGGGAATATCGTCCCACAGGGACATTGGGTCAGGCTCTCCCCAACCGTTCTCAGCTAACATTGCCCACATCTGAGCCGGCCGATTTCAGCGCCTATATGAACTTCAACACAAACCTTGAATATAGCGAACGCGACGGTGCCCAAAAACCTGAGGTTTTCATTTTCGGCGCAGCTCGTTTCCAGAATGTCGTTCTGGAAGTTGATGGGGCACTGAGCGATCAGTTCGAAGGCCAATATAAATTCTACCGCCGAAGTGTGAGGGCGGTCTATGATCAACCAGAACAATATCGAAGGTTCAGTGCCGGTGATTTGCGCCTGTCAAGCATTCCATTGCTAAGAACACCCTTTATCGGCGGTGTTGCGGTTGAAAAAAGCCGGCAGATTTTTAACCCATTCCAGCCGATTACGCGACTGGGTGGGCGTGAGGTTTTTCTCGATAGCCGCTCTACCGTGGACGTGTTGATCAACGGCGGCCAATATCAAACTTTCGAGTTGGACGCAGGGCGTTATGATCTTGCCAATTTACCACTGCAAGTCGGATCCAACGATGTTCAGTTGCGCATTCGGGATTCTGCAGGACGCGAACAGACCATTGATCTCGATTATTTCTTCGAGCCGCTTGATCTTGAGGTTGGAGAAGAAGAATATACGGCAGGCATAGGCGTCATAGCGCGAAACTTGAGTTTCGAGCCATCATATAGCGATGATCCGGTTTTTACGGGTTCTTATCGTCGCGGAATATCGGAAAATCTCGTTCTCGGCGGGGCCACCCAGATTTCTGAAGCTCTTCAGCTTATCGCAGGAGAAATGACAATTGTCCCTCAGATCGTTCCTGGCGTATTTGATGTTCAGGCAGCGGTTAGCAGGGGTGGCGGTACCGGGTTTGCTGCACGCGCAGGCTATCGAATTCGAATCGGAAACAGCTTTTCCAATCGCAAGCAATTCAGCCTGACAGTTGATTATGAGTCTGCCAACTATCAAACAGTTGGAGACATAATACCTAGCAGCTTCAACCTATTGACCCTGAGCGCAAGCTACACACAAAGTTTCACTGAACGAACATATGCAAGCACCGGGCTTAACCATTCCAGGCGCGGCGGGGGGCTCGCCGATCGTACGTCTGCATATTTGGATATTATTCACCGCCTGAATGATCGCCTCCGGCTGACTGCGGGTATTGAATATGGCGACGATGATTTTTCCAACGATAATTTCGGTGTGCGTATAGGGATTTCCTATGTGTTCGGAGGTGATCACCGTGTAAATGCCGACTATCGCAGCCGAACTGCGACTACACGCGCCACTGTTTCGCGCGGATCGGATAATGGCGTGGGATCGATTGGCTATGACTTGAGCTTTAGCGACTCACAGGGTCAAACAAGTGCCGATGCGAGCCTTGATTACGTTGGCAATCGCTTTCAGGCGCGGGCCTCCGTGTTTACCGATGGAAACAACCTCGGCAATATCGGTGATGAACCACGCGCGCGATTGCAGTTCGGAACTTCGATCGCGTTTGCGGACGGTGCATTTGGCGTGGGGCGTCCGATTTCAGATTCATTTGCAATCGTGAAGCCACATCCGTCGTTAAAAGGACGTAATGTAATCTCAGGACGCAGTCTGAGCGACAATGAATATTCTGCGCGGAGTGGGGCTCTCGGAGCAGCGGTTCAGTCCGACCTCTCCTCTTATTCTGGGCAAAGTGTGCAATTTGACGTCGACAGCCTCGAACCTGGATATGATATCGGCGATGGAGTTGTCTACGTCGACCCGGCGTTTCACAGCGGATACAAGGTAATCGTGGGAAATGATCGCTATGTGAGCGCCTTGGGTACCCTGCTAGCCGATGGCCTTCCGGTGATGCTGGTTTCCGGGAAGATCACTTCCGAGGATGACGAGGGTTTTGAGCCTATGCCCTTCTTCACCAATTCGATTGGACGTTTCGGGATTGTCGGTCTGGCACCGGGAAAATCCTATCAGGTTACAGTCGACAGCTTAGGTAGAATGTTTACAATCACTGTACCGGCAGAAAATGATGGTCTATTTCGCATTGGTGAACTAGATTTGAACGCTGAAAGCGAATAGGAGTTTAATGTGCGAATTCTCTCAATATTGACGATGAGTTTGACGCTGTTCGCGTTTCCTGCGCTAGCCGCAGAATGCGAGCCCGAGTTTGTCGACAAATCACAAACTATAGTCGTCTCCGGCATCAAAATAGGGCTTGGTGAAGTCTCTCGAGAGAATTTCTCGATCCGGGTTCGCAATGATGGTACGAGTCCCTGCTCCGCATCGGTGAGGTTCGCCAGGCTGAATGGATCCGCAGTTTCCGAAAATCTTGAATATATGTTGAGATCGGGGTCGACCAGTCTGTCCATACTGCCGTCAGAAGGGTCTACCGGTACTTCGGCAAGCGATCTGTTCATCCCAAACCTGCCAAAATCGAATAGCGGCCGCAATGTTCCGTTCATTCTGACCGTTCCAAGCGAATGGGGAATAAAATCGGGGTTTCACAGCGAACAGATACAGTTAAATCTGATTGATCCTTCAGGTGCTGTGAAGGACACGATGCTTTTGACTATAAATGTCAACATCCCCCCTGCTGTCAGCATCCGGGTCGTAGGAGCTACCGGATCTGGCGAGATTGCGCGCATCAATCTCGGAGATCTGAATTCTACGGAAATCAGCAGATCGGATCCGTTCGGGGTTAGAGTCTGGAGCACTTCGCCCTATCTGGTCACCTTCAGGTCCGAAAATGGTGGAGATTTGCTTCACGCAAACGGACGAGACAGAATTCCTTATCAATTGCGAATGGGCCAGCAACTCGTCAATTTGGGGGGCAGCAATCAGTTTACCTTTAGCGAGCATACGTCGTCGCTAGGGGAGATACACGCGATGCAGGCGCAGGCTGGCCCTGTGACCGGCGTGCGCGCCGGACACTATGATGACCGGGTTACTGTTACTGTCACTGCCGTCTGATATTTAGAGTGCTGTAACCGCAAAACTGAGGGCAATGGGGCCCTCAACATTATTTGCGTGAATGGTTATCGGCACATAACCGAAACGTGCGCCTGCCCGGAAAGCTACCGAGGAGAATCCGTTCGTTGCAAGCTGTGAAGCAACACCGCCATAGGTCAGATCAACCTGCTCTCCGCTGAGCAAAGGCCGGTGATTTGCCAGGACATGAAAACCGCGCGAGCTGTTACAGTATTCCTGCACTTGCCCCGTAATAATGTTGGTCGTTTGATCGATAATAAAATCTGTTGCTTCGAGGTCACAGATCACCGGTACGGTGACGGCCACGGAGAACCCTCCCGTATCGTTAGGCGCTGCGTGGGCGGGGAGCGCAAGAAACGAACCGCTTATCATTGCTACAGCGATGGCAATTGGTTTAATTAACGGCGATTTCAGCATCTAAATTCTCCTGATATCGCTGCCCTTAGCACCGCACGTTTCAACCGTTCCTTTGTGAATATGGTTAACGAGCCATTAGGGACTTGTGAACTCGAGGCAGGTCGGGGGCATCTGCTTGCTTGGGTCGACATTTAACATATCGCAGGCACCAACTAAGCACCCTTCATTTGTTCCGACCTCATTTGATATAATTGAGTTTGCACCATCACTCACCCGACGCAACCTGTTTACGGTAACATATGATCAACAATTTTTGATCGGAGTGCTGAAATTCAGCCAAATACTGGTTTTTTCGCGGCATGCGACATTTTCCGGCCACAAACAATCCGGGATTGGCGTCGAGGGTTCAAACGAAGGCCTGTGGGAATTCACTAAAGTCCAATCGATAACGACGAGGCCATTGATTGCGCCGCATTGAATTTTTATCGATCGTCATCGATAATTTTTCTGGATCATAGTGTCGGCCCTGTTTCCAGTTGAGCCAGTCTTATATCCGTCGCCATCCTATTTCATTTCGCGAACGTCTGCGTTCTTGCATGTTTTCCTGAAAAACACGCAGACCGCTAACGACCCAGTTTAAGCCAACGCAAAATGACATAAGTTGGGTGGAAGACTTCCATTCGGAAGGTCGTATTTGGACGACAGCTTGTGGACCGATTGCGGCCTAATAGCACTTTTCGCACCCGCGCAAGACGGGCAAAAATGATTGAACTATGCTCGCCCTATTTGCTGATTAGCTGCCTGATGGTCTCCGCCTGTGTCATGATGTTGGTCACCAGTTCCTAGCAAATCGGGATATCATGGATCAGGGCATGGCGTTCGACGACGGCAACGCGGGCGGCGAGAAAGGCACAAAGATATGCGACGACCTGAAAATGGACTGATCAGCCATGAGGGAGACCGACAGTGGTTGCCGATGCGCCGCTGGCCAGCATATCAACCAAATGCCTTGGCCGCTTCGACCGTGTTCATGAAGTCGCGGAACAGTAGCCATTTTTCGTCCGCTACGGTGATGACATGGACGAAGTCGGACTCGATCTCCCTGCCGGTGGAGCGGGCTGTCAGACGCAAATGGCCGGTAACAACGACCTTGTCGCCATCACAGATAAATTCCTCCGGATCGAACTGGTGGATGTCGACAGAAGACAGGACGGTTTCGAAAAAACCGCGGGCTTCCTCAAGTCCGTCATAATTGCCGGCATAGGGAATGACCTCCGGCCCGTAAAATTCGATCCGGACATCCGGGTGCAGCCATTTGACGATATTATCGACATCATGGGCGCCAAAAGCTTCGAAGACGTTTTTTGTAACATCAATCGGGGCGATCATAGATATTCTCCATTGAAAAGATGACGCCGGTCGCCTCAGAAATTGAACCGCAGATCGGCGCCATAGGTGCGCGGCGCGCCGAGCGGCCCGACAAATTCGGCGCCGTAGACGGTGCCGGTGAGTATCTGGTTGGTGAAATAGGTCTCGCCGGTGATATTGTCGCCGAACAGCCGCACGCTCCACCTGTCATCGGCGCTGGTGAAGCCAAGACTGGCGCGCAGCATGCCAAAGCTTTCCTGCGATGCGGCATCGATGTTGAACACGGTGAAATAGATCTTGCTCTGCCAGTGATATTCGGTGCGGGCGGTGATTGTGCCGCTGTCGCCCAGCGGCTGCTCGACCTGACCGGCAATGCTGAACTTCCAGCGCGGCGCGCGTGGCAGGCGCAATCCGTCAAGGTCCCGGACAAATGTCCCTGGATCCTGCGTAAGCGGTGCCGGGCGCAGGACTTCGGTCAGCTGGCCGTCGGTAAATTGCGCATCGACATAGGTCAGCGCGCCCTCCAGCCGGAAAAAGTCGGTCGGGCGGGCCACGGTCTCTACTTCGAAGCCGCGCACCCGGGCCTTGCCGACATTGCGGATGATCGGCTGGTTGCCGACGCTGTCCTGCGCCTGCAGATTGGTATAGTCATACCAGAAGGCCGAGGCGTTGAGCAGCAGTGCCCGATCGAGCAATTCGGTGCGCGCGCCGATTTCATAGGACCAGATTTTTTCCGGCTCGAACGGGTCGCGCTGGCTGCTGCCGATATTATAGCCGCCGCTCTTGAAGCCGCGCTGCACGGATGCGTAGAGCATGACATCGTCGCTTGGTTTGAAGTCGATGCCCAGCTTGGGGGTGAAGGCGCTGAAGGTCGTCGGGCCGTTGACCGGAGCGATGACGAAACCGAACGGGTCGGGTTGCGCGGCATCGCGGTCTTCGGTGATCGCATTGGGAAAGAAGATCGTATTCGGCGCGATGCGGATATCGGGGAGCATTATAAGATCGAAATTCTGCCGCCCGTCACGCCGTTCCTCGCTGTAGCGACCGCCGATCCGGATGGTGATCTGGTCCGACACTTCCCACTGGGTATCAAGATAGGCGGCCCACGCCTTGGTTTCCTGTTCACCGCTCAAATGCAGCTCGCAGCACAGGTCACTGTCGGGAAAGACCACTGGGAAGGGCGGCAAGACGCCAGCTGCCTGCAGATCCATGAATCCCTGGATCAGGATCGGCTCCCAGAAATTGCCGAAAATATCATTGTCGATGATATTGCGTTCTTCAAAATAATAAGCGCCGGCGATCCACGAGAAGGGCTTGTCGATCGGCGAACTCAGCTGTACCTCGCCGCTCCACTGCCAATGGTCCTCTTCGCGCCCGACATAATTGACATAGGCGTCCGACAGGTCGAACTCGTTCTGTGAAATCGGGTTGGTGTCGCGGTAGCTGCCGATCACCTTCAGATTATAGTCGGCAATATCCCAGTCGAGCGTGGCGCCAAGGCCCCAATTCTCGACCTTGTTGAAATAGGGCACGTCGGCAAAAATATCCCGGGAAGCGGCGGCGGAAACGCGGCCGGAATTTTTCATCGCGAAATAGGGGATGGTTTGCGAGCCTTCCCGCGTGCCGTACCAGCCGGGAATCTCGTCGGCATAGCCTGCGCTGGCATAATAATAGGCGTTGGCCTTGTCGTCTGCGCGGTAATAATCGCCGTTGAGGGTCAGGGTCGCGTCAGGCGAGAGATCGGCCTCGACCGTCAGCCGGATGGCATAATCCTCCTTGTCTTCCACGCGTTCCGTTGTGTCGTCGGGCCGGGTTACGGTCGCATAGCCGTCGCGGTCCTCCCATTGAAAGGCAAGGCGCGCACGGATCGCGTCGTTTAGTGGCCCGCTCAGCGCTCCGGCCAGACGGAAGCGGTCATAATTTCCGGCTGTCAGCTGCAGATTACCTTCCAGAGCATCGGTGGGACGATTGGTAACAATATTCACCGCGCCGCCGGTGGCGTTGCGGCCATAAAGCGTGCCCTGCGGTCCGCGCAGCACTTCAATGCGCTCGATGTCAAAAAATTGCGGGCCGATCGCGGCTGGGCGGCTGATATAGACTCCGTCGATATAGGTGGCGGTGGAACTGTCGGTGCCGGCGATGATTGTCGGCGTGCCGATGCCGCGGATGAAAATCGACGTATCGCCCTGATAGGTGGATATCTGGACGCCAGGCGCGATCGCACCGACCTGTTCGATCGAGGTGATCGACCGGTTGGCGAGCTCATCGCCGCCGAATGCGGTGATCGCCATCGGCGCATCCTGGATCGATTCTTCGCGGCGATTGGCGGTGACGATGATGATATCGCTGTTGCTTTGCTGCACTTCGTCATTTGCACCCTGCTGGGCGTGTAGCGGCGCTGGCGCAGCCATGATGGCGAGCAGGCTGGTGGTTGCCAGCACCGCTTTCTTGGCGTTCCGAATGTTCATCTTTTCCTCCCTCGTTCGGTGACCGTGCTCACCGTTGCCTTTGAATATTGTCGGCCGCTAATCCCGGGCGCGAAAAATCACCGGATTGCTTTGCAGCCCGTGATTGAGCAGGCTGATATCCTGCCAGACTGGCTCACCGGCCCGCTCGACCTGCCGATACCGCTCCCGCAACATGCGGGCGGTGGACTCCGCTTCCAGCTGCGCCAGCGGCGCGCCGAGGCAGCGATGGATGCCGTAGCCGAAGCTCATGTGACGGCTGGCATTCTTGCGGTTCAGTCGAAACTCATAGGGATCCGGAAAAGCGTCCGGATCATAATTGGCCGCGCCGAAAAAGCAGGCGACCCAGTCGCCTCGTCTGATATCGGCCTTGCCGATTGTGATATCCCGCGTGGCCACCCGGAACAGGCGCTGTGGCGGGCCGTGAAAGCGCAGGACTTCCTTGTAGATGGCGTCAAACTGACCGGGATCGTCCGCGAATGTCCGCCATATATCGGGAAAATCCGCAAAAACAGTGATCAGATTGCCGAGATAGAATGATGTTGTCTCCGCGCCGGCCACTGTTACCGTCATGCAAAAACGGACGATTTCTTCAAACGAGAGCCGGTCCCCGTCCACCTCGGTGCGAATGAACGCATCAAGCAAGGGACCGGGAATT
>TARA_R110000772_G_scaffold108722_4_pt1 | contig 54816 bp, 39 predicted proteins | sample TARA_R110000772 | Tara Oceans TARA_R110000772 (sample SAMEA4397948) | marine metagenome | biome: Polar Biome; feature: [SRF] surface water layer (ENVO:00010504); material: water (ENVO:00002006), including particulate matter (ENVO:01000060) such as... | depth 5 m | reverse complement strand
CCGTCGGCTACGGCGACAAGGCGCCAGTCACCAGAGCCGGACGCCTGCTCGCAACAGTGTGGATGTTTGTCAGCGTCATCACGATCTCCAGCTTTACCGCCGCCATTGCCTCGTCGGTGACCCTAAACCAAATGCGTACTGCGGTGAATGGTGTTGACGACTTAGACCGGGTTCGCACCTTGGTGGTCGCCGGTTCTACTGGTGAGCAAAGCCTTGCAAACAGAGGGATTAGGGCAAACACCGTCACCGATCCAGAAGCCGGGCTAAACACCCTTAAAAGCGGCCAAGCTGACGCGCTGGTATACGACGAGGCCGTGCTGCGCTATTTACTGCGCAATGACGACGCCAACATTCAGGTCTTGAGCTTTTCTGGAAGCAAGCAGGATTATGCACTGGGTTTGCGCTCAGGCTTTGAGCAGCGCGAAAACCTTAACCGCAGTTTGCTAGAGGTGACCCGCAGCAGCGCGTGGCAGACAACCATGCAGCAATTTATAGGAATAAAATAAGCAATGCACAATCTCCTTACTGCCCGGCTATTTGCCTGTTTGATACTCCTTGCCGCCAGCGTTTTTGCTATTGCCCAAGACGAAGAGCGCGAGCGCATTGCCCGCGCCGAGGCCGACATTAGCCAAGAATTGCTGCAAATTGACGGTGACATTTTGCGTGACCGGGAGCGGCTACGCAGCGCCGAGTCGGCGCTCACCAACAGCATCACACCCAGTATTTTAGAAGATGCCAGACTTGATCTGGCCTCGCTCCGCTCCCGCGAGAGCGGTCTTAAAACCCGATTAAAAGCGCGCCGCAATAAGCTAAGTCAGCTAGACGCTGATATTGCCGACATAGAATCAAGTGGCTCAGCCAGCCCCGACGAAGACAGCCTGAGGCAACAGCATTTACAAGAGATGTACGCGCAACGCGAGCTACTGCATAGCCTGATCGACCGTCTCGAACGCTTAAATGATCGCTTTCAGACCCGAGTTGCCTTAGCTCGGCAGCGCCTTAATTTACTGCAAGCGCGCTTTGAATTGCCCGACCTAGACGCAACGCGCAAAAAGCCCAGCCGCGAAAGCCTGGCCTTACAGGACAAGGTCGATTCGCTACTCAGTACGGCGTCTACCGCGCGGCGGGATGCCACACAATTAACCGGCGACCTTCCCGCTGATCGCGCCAAACGTCGACTCTTAGAACTAACGGCACTGGCATCTGAAGAGCGGGCAGAGTTTTATCAGCTCAAAATTGTCCGCTTGCAGGCCGAGCGCATGCTGCAGTCTTTGGCCATATTCAGCGGCTCGCAGGCCACCCCCGTGCGGGTAATAGAAAAAGCCCTCGCCAATATCGAGAAATTGCGCGACGGCCTAACAGACCAACAACAACTCATAAAACAAAAGCACGAACAATTCAAAGACCAAGGAAAAATTATTCGTCAGCAGGGCGAAATTGCCAGCGGCGCCGACAGCACCTTTCAGCAGCGCTTGGGCCTAATTAACGACCTTATCGACTTAGCCGAGCAAGACGATAAGGCGGCGAGCAATTTAATTGCGAAGCTCGACGAGGTAAAAAATATTTACCGCAACGACTTGGCCGGAAACGCCAGCGCCGAACTACTCATTTTGCGGGAGCTGCCCTCTGACGGGCAAGCTTGGCGCCAGCTTGGCAGAAACATGTTAAGCCTGCCGCTTCGGGTCGGCGTCGCCTTAAAACAAGCATTTATTAATACTGGCAAAGCGTATTCCCGCAGTGACGATGGCATAAAAGGTCTCTGCATTCTTGCGCTGCTCGGTTTGGTGTTTGCGGGTATTCAAGGCCGCCGCGTGCTAGCCAAACAACTGCAACAGGTTCAAGCTCGCGCCGACAGCGAAGAAGCGGCCGCCTGGGTACCTCTCGCCATTATTCACCGCAATTTACTCGGTATACTGCCGCCAATCTTTGTTGTTATTGTTGGCTCGCTATTAAATATACGCGAGTCAGACCTTATTCTGCTGCTCACGCCACTGCTTATTTTCCCGGTAGTTAAGCTTGCGCTAGACTTCATTAATAATTTACTCGACCACTACACACCCGAACTTAGCCGCGACAAAACAGCGGTGCTGCTGATGGAAACCCGCTGGGTGATTGTGCTCAGCGCCCTGCTCAGTGGTGTGTTGGTTATTGCTCACACCGTTGCCCTGTCGCCCACCGTGATCGATGCCATCGATCGCCTGTCGATGCTGTGCCTGCTTTTTATTACCGTACCGCTGCTGCATTTACGCCGCCTGTTACTAGAAGGGGTGGCTGGCACCCTCGAATCCAAAATGCTGCGCAGCTTTACCTTACTCGTTCCCTTACTACTGCTCGTCTGCGCCATTACCGGGCTATTTGGTTACGTTAATTTAGCGCAGGCGGTGGCCAAACGTCTTGGCTGGCTATTTGTAGTCGCGGTGGGCCTGCACTTTGTGCGCAATATTTTGCGCGCCAGCTTCAAGGCCATCGGCCGCTGGTTTGACCGTCGCGACAATGAGTCTGCAAGCTACTGGCGTCAATATATTCTCGGCCCACTGTATCGCATCGCGGTATTGCTGAGCGTGGTACTTGGCGCGCAACTTTTGTTCAGTTTGTATGAATGGAATATGCAAACGCCTGTGGTGCGTTATATACCACTAGCCTTAGACACCACCTTATTTATGGCGGGCACTACGGCCATCAAGGTAAAGACGTTTGCGCTGGCCTTGCTGGTTTTGTTTGTGGCGATATGGGGTGCTGGCTGGAGCAAGCAGGTTAGTTACCGCTGGGTTTACACTGGGGTTAGCGACCAAGGCATTCGCAATAGTCTTTCTACTTTTACCCAATACTTTGTGGTGGTTTTAGGTTTGGTCTTGGCCATGAAAATTATCGGTCTAGACCTAACCGCACTCACTGTATTTGCTGGTGCCCTGGGGGTTGGTATTGGCTTTGGTATGCAACAGATTGTTGTTAATTTTATTAGCGGCATACTGCTGCTAGTAGAGCGTCCGCTGGCCACCACCGACCTTGTTAACGTCGACAAATACGAAGGCGAGGTGACCCGTATCGGCATTCGTTCACTTACGGTAAAGACCTTCGACAACCAAGAAGTCATCATTCCTAACTCGGCGGTAATTACCAAACCCTTCACCAACTGGACTCGTGGCGACGACGTGATGCGCACCATACTCATGGTTGGCATTAGTTATGACGACGACCCCCATCAAGCCGTCAGTCTTATCAAGGCCCTGCTCATCGACCACCCCGCCGTGCTCGAAGAGCCGAGCCCCAAAGTATTATTATGGGAGTATGGTGACTCGGCCCTCATGATTCGGGTTCAATTTCACTCACGGATTCGCGGTGACGTTGGCAAAGCGGATTTGCGCTCGCAATTACTCTTCGCCATTTGGGATGCCTTTAAGGAGGCCGGCATTACTATTCCCTACCCCCAGCAAGATGTTCACTTGCGCAACTACCCGCCCAAACTAGAATAGTATGCAACGCTGGCCTTAGGCTATTCGCTTAAGGCCGCGCCCTTCTATGTTAAGCATGCAAGTCAGCCACAATGGCGCGCCACATATCATCGCTTGCCGCATACGGTGAATAGATTGCCAAGCGATCTGCCAAACCTGCGTACTTTGTTTTTAACAAGCCAGCAATGTCTGCTGGGCGCCCGCGGGTAGTAAACGCATCCAAAAAATCGTCGTTAATATAATCGGCCAATTCCTCCCACTTGCCCTGCTTAGAGAGGGCGTTGAGCGTTGGCTGTAAATGTCCGAGCCCCACCGCATCCATTGCCGGGCGATAGGCGGGCGTCGAACCGTAGAAGCCAAGCAAGCCCTTTACGCTCGCCTCAGCCGCGCGGTATTCCTCATCGCTGCTGCCCGTAATAACAATGGCATTAACCTGCAAGCAAAAGTCACTCCGAGCGCGCGCCGATTTTTCTAAACCGCGTGTTACCGCAGGCAAGGCGAGCTCACGGAGAAAAGGCAGCGTATTGAACGGGTGGACAATAAAGCCGTCGGCAACCTCGCCCGCCACCTCGGTCATTTTTGGGCCAAACGCGCCGAGCATAATGGGCGGTATACCGTAGGGGTTAGGGCCTGGATTAAACATTGGTGTCATCAGGGTATGGCGGTAGTAATCACCCTCAAAATTCAACGCCGCGCCATGCTGCCAACAAGCAAAAAATGCTTTTACCGCTAAAATATACTCGCGCATTCGCGCCGCTGGCGGATCAAAGGCGAGGCCAAAACGTTTTTCAATGTGGGGTTTTATTTGCGAGCCAACTCCCAAGCTAAATTTGCCCTTAGAATACGTCTGTAAATCCCACGCTTGGTAGGCTATATGAGACGGATTGCGGGGAAACGCGACCGCAATCGCCGTTGCTATATCAAGCTCTGGCGCGTGTTCACTGGCCAAAACGAGGGGCAAAAATGGGTCTGAACTTCCTTCTAAGGTGTAAATTCCGTCAAAACCAATGTCTGCGAGACGCCTAGCCTCAGTGGCGGCATTATTTAGCTGCGCATAGAAGGGCCCATCAATTTTCATCACCACACTCCATTCTTATTATTAATTATCAATAGCTTAAAGACGCTCTTAGAACGCCCCTCAGTGTAAAATTCGGCATTTTGAAAAAATAAACGGCCTAGGCCCCATACTAACGGCACAAACAATGTCACAAATTTGCCACATTGCTATTATCGAGTCCGTTAATTTACGGTAGGCTGTATGCACTGATTACATATAACTACACAAAAATAATATTTGGTCGCCAAAAGGCATTGCTACTTCGTAACCACTACTTACGGTCAATTTTATGAATGCTCGTCTATTGCCCCTTGTTTTTCTATCCTTCACATTGATTAGTGCCTGCGGCGGTTCCAGTTCCAGCAGTACCAGTAGCCACAGCACCCCCAAACCCAGCTCTGAAGTACCGCAAACCCGCTTTGCCATGGCCAATGGCTGTTATGCACTGCAGTCGGTAAAAACCGCAAAGTACGTTGTTGCCGCAGCGGAATCCGGCTACGCCACTACTGCCGCGAGCACTAGCGGGGCAGAAGCCTTCTTCATGCAGCCAGCGACGCTGGGCAAGTATCTGTTTTACACCAAGGACAAACGCCTCCTAACCGCCGCTGCCGACACCATTAGTGGTGAAGAGGCCGCGACTGACGCGGCTATTTGGACCATCAAGCTGAATACCAGTAACGCCAGCTTTAGTATTGTGTCTGACAGCACTAGCCAGACTATGCAGGTAAATGACAGCGGTGCGCTAATCGCTGGACCAGCCAGTACGGAGCCCGCGGCCCAATTTAAATTCGCCCCCGCGACCAACTGCACCAGCTACCCAGAAATGCCGACATCAATAAGCGGCGAAACCTTTAAAGGCAGAGGTGTAGACAAGCCTATTATCGGCTTTGCCGATATCCACACTCACATGGGTATGTCGAATGAAATGTCTTATGCCGGAGACGTTGGTCCCTCGGCTGGCGGCGTTTTATACGGTGGGCCTATCCACCGCTTTGGCGTAGACCACGCCCTAGAAGACTGCGAAGAGCTGCACGGCCCCAACGGTATTCGCGACGGCAATAATGTAATTAGTGAAAACCCCACCGACAGCCATGAAACCAAAGGCTGGCCTACGTTTGTAGACTGGCCGCGCCGCGACTACTTAACTCACCAAGTCATGTATTACAAATGGGTCGAGCGCGCCTATTTGTCTGGCTTGCGCCTGATGGTGAACCACGGCACTAACATCGCGGGCTTATGTAACGTCGGCAAGGTGATTGCCGCCAACCCTAACGCCGACTGCGACGATATGAGTGTTGCCGTTAAGCAAGTTGAATACCTCTATGAAGTGCAAGACTACATCGACGCCCAGTACGGCGGCCCCGGCAAAGGCTGGTATCGCATTGTAAAATCGCCACAAGAAGCGCGTACCGTGATTAACGACGGCAAAATGGCCGTGGTCCTCGGCGTTGAAGTTGCACAGGTATTTGACTGTGGCGTCACCTTTTTGCTCGGTGGGATCGAACAACGTAATTGTGACGAAGCCCAAATTGATTCTGAAATTCAGCGCTTGTGGGATCTTGGCGTTCGCCATGTTTATCCCTTCCACGACATCAACAGCTCACTGGGCGGCGCCGGTCTTTTTAATGGCAGCACCATGAACTTGCTTAATTTCTTGGACACCAAAGCCTTCTTTAAAACTACCACCTGCCGCGACTATCCCGTAGACGAGCCCTTAGTTCGCTCTCCCGGCACAGAGATGGCTACCGGCATTCCCGGCACTGGCGACGACCCAATATCACAAGCCTTTTTTGAAGTGAGCGCCGGCGCCTCACCACTCTACCCCGCCGGTGTTCGCTGCAATGCGCGCACGGTAACCGATTTAGGTGAATACGCGCTGCGCGCACTGATGAAGCGCGGCATGGTGATTGATATTGACCATGCCGCCTACCACAGCAAAGACATTATGATTGAACTCGCTGAGCAAGAAGTGCCCAAATACCCGCTGTCTTCCTCGCACGACGCTCACGGCGGCTTAACCAGCGACCAAGCCGCAAAAATGCTGAAAAACGGCGGCGTTATTTATCCCTACAAAGGCAATGGTATTAAGCACAAGGAGTTTTTAGAGAAGTTAAAATTCTGGCGTGCAAAAGCAGGCATTAGCGACACCGATCAAGTGTTAGGTCTAGGCTACGGCGCCGATGCCAACGGCTTTGGCGGCCACCCAGGACCTCGTGGCGGCGACTCAGAACCAGTTCGCTACCCATTCACCCTATTTAGCGGCGACGACTGGGGCCCACAATTTAGCGGTTTCAAGCCCGTTACCGTCAACATGCTGTTAATTCCCGATAGCGGCAAATACTGGCATATCGACGAAACCGGCATGTCGCACTACGGCCTTGTTGCCGACTTCGTTGAAGAAGTGCGCCTAGAAGGTGGCAAAGAAGCCCTTGACGCCCTGTACAACTCGGCCGAAGGCTACGTGAAAATGTGGGAGCGCGCTTACAACCGCAACGCGAATCTGAGTAGTGCCAAATAAACCGGTGCTACCTATGCCGCGCGTCTAGGCGCGCGCCAGCAATGCAGCAGTACGCAACAAGAATAAGCCTATACCTCGCCGGACTGCTTGCGTCCGGCTTGGCGCAGGCCCACTCCTTTGGCGAACCCTATATTCTGCCCATGCCCTATTGGATGTATATCTATGGGGCGATGGCCGCGTTAATTTTGTCTTTTATCGTCTTGGCTTACTTTTACAATGCCGACCATGCCAACCGTCCGGCGCGGCTTTGGCCCATCGGCCACCCCCGACTGCTTCAGGCATTTAACACAATACGGCTTGGCACATTGCTAAAAGGGCTTGTTTTACTGTGTTTTGGGCTTGCCATTGTCAGCGGCTTTATTGGCAACCAAGACAGCTACCGCAACTTCAATATGACCTTTTTCTGGATTAGCTTTGCATTAGGCGCAAGCTACCTCAGTGCGGTATTCGGCAACTGGTATCACTACCTTAATCCCTGGCACGTGATACTGAGTCCGCTAAAACACTTTTGCCAAGGTCGCCAAGCCTACCCCAAGCAACTGGCTTACTGGCCCGCCGTAGCACTGTATATGGCCTTTATTTTGTTAGAGCTATTTGGCAATACCAAGCCCTTCTCGCTGTCCTTGGCACTCATCGCTTACACACTCATTAACACCCTAGCGGTATGGCGTTTTGGCAGCCAAAGCTGGTTTCGCCATGGCGAGCTGTTCTCGGTGATGTTTCAGCTAATCGCCAAAATGGCACCTATACATTATGACCCCAGCGCCAAGGGCAGAGCCAAGCTCAGCCTATGCATGCCCTTCAGCGGCTTATTACACCAACGCCTAGAGCACCGCAGTCTGCTGGTCTTTCTTCTTTTTATGCTGTCGTCTACCGCCTACGATGGCCTGCGAGAAACGACGCTGTGGTTCAATCTGTTTTGGACCGACCCCCTGCATATTTTGGAACCCTTGCTTGGCAAGCACCCCCTCTATGCCTACGTCACCCTTCGCCCCTGGTACTTAGCCTTTGAAGTTGTCTGCTTACTGCTGTCGCCTTTTATCTACTTATATTTATTTTTATTCTTCCTGTGGGCGGGTAAGCGCCTGACCCGCAGCGATCTGAGCGTCACTGAACTATCACTGCGCTTTGGCTACAGCCTGCTGCCCATCGCCTTGGTCTACCACATTACCCACTACTACACTCTGCTACTCAGCCAAGGCCTTAAAGTACGCGGACTCATCTCCGACCCATTCGGCTGGGGCTGGGATCTATTCGGCACCGCGATCAGCGGCCGACTGCCGATACTCCCCGACATGGGCCTGATCTGGAACAGCCAAGTGTGGCTCATTCTTATCGGTCACGTCGCCAGCGTATACCTCGCTCACGCCGAAGCACTGCGCAGCTTCCCCAGCCAACGCCAAGCCAGCCTCAGCCAAGTGCCTATGTTGCTATTAATGGTGATCTTCACCGGCGTAGGCTTATGGATACTTGCCCAGCCGCTGCAAGGCTAAGCAAAAGCCTATAAATACCGGCAAAACCGTATCCCACAAATCTAATTCACATTAATTTAAACTTATTCGGCAATAGGGCTTGCAAGAATTAATTTCCGCTCCTATAATGCGCGCCCTGTCATAGAGAAAACGACAGCAGATCAGTTGCGGGGTGGAGCAGTCTGGTAGCTCGTCGGGCTCATAACCCGAAGGTCGTAGGTTCGAATCCTGCCCCCGCTACCAATTTAAAGAACGGCAAATCAGTTACTTACTGGCTTGCCGTTTTTTTTCGTCTGTTGGTTTTTATCGCCTGTGACGCTCTGTGACGGTTTCTGTGACGGTTTTGAAAATTAAGAGGCTGAAGGTGGGTTCATAAATGACCTTCGGGCAACTTGGGCTCGAAATGTCGCGAGCTTAAAATCCAAAGAATTATCTGGCAGTCGCAGCATATACGCCGCGGTGGCAATGAACATCACTATTCAATAATGGACCGTGCTTGTGCGTTGCTGTTTATATGGTTTATTAGGTCAGCCGTTCGGCGAAGGCTGGATATACTGCCAGGCACCAGCATCGTGCTGCCATGGGAGAGATTATTGCGCAGCCCAGAAACAGTGCCGATATAGTAGTGAATACCTAGGTTTCGAGTTAAACCATCTTGCATGTCGTCCTTGGTGATGGGGCGATTTGGGTCTTCGGATACTTGGCCTGCGTCGCGTAATTTATCTGCAGAGCGCTTTCGCTCCTTTCGGATACCTGATTTGGTAAGATCGTCCAAGTGATCTCCGAAGTAAGCCGTATCTAGGAACCCAGCATCAAAGGCCCAGCGCAGTAGACGGCCCAAACCAATTGGCGTCTTTCCACTTGCAAGCTTTGAGTGGAGTCTCTTCAATGTAAGCTCAAGCGCACCAAACCCCACGCTTTCGGCCACTTGGTGAAAGCGATAAACAAAGCGTGAATATAAAGCAACGTTCTTGGCAGTTTCAAAAAGCTGGCGAACGTCCACATCTATACTGGTGTCTAGAGTGACCGAGGACAAATCAGCGTGAAAATCTTCAATCTCCCCAGTTAGAAACGGTCGATCATACTCAAAAATGGTTGATAATGACTTAAGGGGGTCTTCTACGTCTTCCATGGAAAGTTCTCAGATATCTGTGCTCGACCGCGGAGTAAAACATATTGCTGCATCACGATTATCCACCTAAGCATAGTTATATTCAGTGAATAACACTTACCGATAATTGGCATACAGCCCTTTTCCAGTAAAGTCCTACAAACTCATGAGGCGGCGCTCAGCCAAGAGCGGAAATTCTTATCAATTAATAATTTAATTCGACAATTCCTTTAAAATCAGCGAAAGATTATTGCAGCCCTATTTCCTGCTACGGGCATACTCACACCCCACGGGTAAGTCGGATTCTGACCATTCTCATATTGCCAAACGGTCAGCGCTGGAAGATTGCGCTTGTCGTAGATGCGCCCGAAACGGATTACAATGCTACTAGGAGCAGCGAGAACGAGGTTTACCCGCTTAACGCCCGTACCACATAACGCACGCATCGTGTCAAAAAACTTCTGAGCAAGAGTTGATTGCTTGTCTTCTGACCAATGACCATCTATTGATAGCTCCGATAGAGTTAGCGACACAATGGGTTGTCCAGAAAATGTCTGAATAATCGCTGGCATGTTAGTTTCGTATGAAACGGATATGCTAACTACTATCTCTTCTGCTAGGCCAATGTGCTCCATACCAGTTACGGTAAAGCGATCACCGTCGTCCTGACTATCCAATGATCGCCAACAATCTCCTTTGCGATCCCAATCCATGAGCGTCACTCCGCTTTCATCGTCCAACAATACGCCCAAAAGAAAACTAAAAGGGACTGGTGCAAGCCCACCAGCAACATATGTTATCTCAGACCGATCAGCCCCCGCCTCAAAATGTGCAATGGATGTAGGTAAGTGAACAACCTGTTGAAGCGCATTTTCAGGATCGAGTATGCAACCATCTGACCGCCTAATATTCACTAAAATTTGTTCTCTTCTGCCTTGGATTTTACGCGGAATTTTGTCTTTCAGCGGATCTCCGGCGGTATCGCGTAAGCCTCGTAGCTCTATAGCGACAGCCCGCCTTTTCCCTAACCTACGCTCTTCAATGATCAGCAAGACAATCCCCATTACGATCAAAATGACGTCTAGTATCAAGCCAATAATAATCAGATAGGCTGGATTTCCTTGGCTCATATCTAATGAAAATATAATTGTGCCCGATGAGGTTGGAACGATGACATTCATAGTGAAGCTCATCCCCAGCAGCACCAACAAAACCGGAATGCTTATTCTTATGAGGGTTAAACCCGTGGAGCGCCTTCTCCAAAGCCAGTCAATCGCACCCTCGATAAAATTATTTAAATGCCCCCTCATGAATATCCTTCCTTAAGATCTTGTAATTACTTGAATATTGGATAGCTCTTCGCCTTGCTGAAAAAGGGTGGCGGTGCAAAGAAACCTCCGCCACCAACCACGCTTAACAATCAGTAAGATCGCAAAGGATATATTGCTCTCCTCATCAAGAAGATCGTTCATCGAATTGATGTCGGTAGTGCTTGGATTAGGGGAATGATTGGGGTGAGAATGCCATTCGCCCAAGTAGTTATATCGCGCATAATCGTTGCCAGTTCGCGTAAAAAAGGCTTCTAAGGCAGCTCTGTGGTAATCAGGAGATCGGACGAAATGCGCTGCGCTGCCAGTGATTTCGTCTAAGGAAAAATCTATTATTCGGAATTCACCTTCGTTGATCTGCTCGGCCATAAGAATGCCGCCAATCTCTCGGTGTTTCTCATTTCTGAGGCACGACATCATTCGTTTCCGTACATCTCTCGTCAACTCAATTCTCATCCGTCACCCGCGATGCGTCAGGAAACAGCTCCTTCATTAAGGCGATTAATTCTTCGCTTGATTCTTCAGACGCGGGTAGTTGCCATTCCCCCCCAGGCTCGAGATTGATAGGAAAAGTATCGAAAGGTGCACTAAAAATCCACTCTTGCCGCAGCCCAATCGCGTAGGCGGAATGAGGAAAGATCGTTACTTCCCTGACAAGAATATCGATTATCAGCCGTGTTATATGCGCTGCGATGAGTGTGACTTCTGCATCGTCAGCAACCAATGGTGGGGCATCATCGCGAGAAAGATCATACGCCTCAGATTCCTTTCCATCCCATGGCACACCTTGATCTGCGCACCATGCTGCAAGCTGTCGCCTTGCAAGCAACGGTATAGGATCAATGTTAGGTCTAGCTCTTGCAACTATTCCGCCTACACCCCCAGCAAAAACCTCTCCCCATATCAGCGGTTTGCACTGACTTTTCGCCACCGCTGCACAGAGATTGAAAATTGTCGCATCAGCAGTTGCATCAATAATGACATCGCATTTAGCAATGCTTTGCAAAGCGGCTTCAGTCGATGCTGAGCTTTCCTGCCCCCCCATAAGGACGCGCCTAACACTCACTTTAGCGAATGGGTTAATTTCTTGAATCCGCGCCATGACAGCATCTGGCTTGTTTAACCCTATAGAGCGCTGATCCAGATCGTTTCTTACGATGTTACCGGGATACAGGATATCGCCATCAACCAACACAAAATTGCCAATGCCAGCACGCGCGAGAGAACTAGCTACTTTCGAACCGATAGAGCCACAACCAATCAACGCTACTGTATTCTCTGCTAATGCTTCATATTCGGAGCTTTGGCGTTGGGCTCTAGGCGGTAAAGAAATGGTCTTGTACCTAATGGCATCCTTTTTCTCCTCACTTGGTAACAGGCTTAGAAGCTGCGAATTACTATCATCCACTAGCAAAATTGGCCGCTCAATCGAGCCATCCGAAATGAACGTTGTAAGCTCTTCATTATTAATGCTTTTTGCCATCTCCACCAAACTATCATATGTATTCGGCATACAAGCTACCATTCCAGAAGGTAGGCGCACTATAAAGCCAAAACGCTTTGCAGGCTTAAGGGACTCAAGGCTGTGAGACCATATTGGATGTTCAGCGTTACCGATTCTGCTGGGACGAGCTACCCACCTGTGAGCTTGATAGATCTCTTCAAGTTCTAGGGCTGTAACTGATAACTCAGGAAGTTCTAAGAGGTGTTGTTGAACTTCACCAGACATTATCAATCGGAAAAGTTCTCCGCGAACATCTTGCGCAATCGTAGTTCGATGAGCATCAGGCACTTCTTCGCGCTCACCGTCTTCCCTATGCTCACTTGATAATAACCGATAAGCACTTTCAATCATCATCGCACCTGTAATTTCAGGCTCCCAATTATCGGACCGGATTTCCAAGCACAACTCACCGCCCGTGCCATATTGATGACGTGACAGTCTTGCCTCTCCAATAGGGTGTACCTGTGGTGGAACATCAGGAAAGAATGCTGGATAGGTTATCTTTAGTGGCACATCCGTACCATCTACAGTGATCTCGAAATTTGCTGAAAGATACAAATCATTGGACATAGTCCATTTAACGCTCTTCAACCAATCGGCATTTTCCTGAAGATCAGCGATATTGACACGTTCACTTCTCGCTCTTCCAGCCTGTGTCAACCACCAGCTCATGCAAATCCCTTTGGCTTCGTTGGAATGCGTGGCTCGCTGCCAAACGAAGGTTCTGCAGCAAGTGTGGCTGCCGATGCAGCACTTACACCTTTTAAAAGACTCCCAGGCTCGTTTACACCTGCGCGCTTCTCAACCCTTCTAGCTAGCTCTCGTCCAATGTGAGGTGAAAGTGTCTCAGTAATCACTTTACGGCTGTACTCGTCTCCAACAGCTCTGAAATCCCGGCAAGCGTGTTCCTGCCATCTAAAAAAGGCATCCTTTCGCTCCGGATGCTCCCCCCACTTATCCGCAAAGTTCTCGGACGGATCACTTGGATTTTGAATCACGTAATTTTGACCGTTCCATTGGATAAAATTATTCATTTTAGAAAGTATGGAGAAGAGCGCATCAGAGATTTTCTCTTCGCCCTCATAGGAATGTCCTGCCAATGTCGTTATGATGATCGAAATTGGGGCGCTGTTTGTATGATCTTCTGCAAACATTATGTCCCGATGTCGCTTAAGAATCATGATTGCTGATTGCAACGGTGTTCTGACTCGATAGTCAGGGATATCCTCTATGTTTGCGTGCATAGCTTTCGCCAGTTCAGCTTTTCTTTGCTCTAGTAGGATTGTCATACGCGATTTAAACCATTGCAAATAGCCCTTAGGATTTGAGCGCGGCCAATCATCCGTAATTACGCTGTAATTGTCCTCCTCGTTGTCAGTTATTCCAATCGCAGTTTCAACCCACTGCGTATCCAGGCTACGCTGTTCCAATAACAGCCTAACTCCTTTTTCATTTGGCAAAGCAGGGACAACATCCATATGGAATTGCGCCCCGTCTGCATAACCAAGCTCCCAACAGCGGCGTTTTTCTACTAACGGCTTATTCATATTATTTGCACGACGATAGGCTTCAATTTCAACGCCGAGTAGTTTCTTCAATTGTTTTTGCGTAAGTTCAGATTTAGAAAGCAGCTTCAGTTCGCAAGCTACATCTACGTCATATTCTTCTGCGTCAGTATAAGGCTTTATCACAGTACCAAGCGCAAATGATCCCTGGGCATATATGTTAGGGGTATACTGCTTAATTGATGATGCATCACGCTTCAGCCAGTTTCCCAGCGAGTGATAGCGATCATGAGCTTGATCATAGCGGGTTTCACTAATATTAAGCTCTTCAGCTAATGCTTCTAAGTAGTCTTCTGCTGATTTCGTTGCCATACATTCCAAGTCCTTAACATTATAAAATTTACTTAATTTATTTTTCCTGCCTCAATGTCCACTTTGTGTCGATTAGTGCCCTGAACTTAAGACTAGCAGTGCTCATGCCCGTCACTCTCAGGCAGTCTTTTGCGCCTCTTGCGCCTTCTGAAGGCTGAGTGTTTCTCGGTATTCCTCCGCCTCTGCCCGCATGGTCCAATGAACATCAGAACCGACTTCTCGCTCAACTATTTGTCGAATCTCAGCGAGAGTGGTCTTGAAGAATTCTTTGCGATAGTTGACCTTGTTTACCCGTGCGTGCTCAAACTGCCGATGAAGCTCGGCCTCGAGGGCGGGCGCATCTTCGGCGCTGATAATGGCGTGTACATCAAATGAGAATGGTACTGAGGCGTCACCGAGTTCTTTCACTCTATCGAGGGGCTCAAGCCTCCTAGTCATACCGACCTTATAGGTATGCTCACCGAAACTACCGATATTGCTGATAACGTAAACATGCCCTCGGCGGGTTTGCTGGGCCATCGACATGGCACGCTGTTCTTTTTCTTCGGCCGCCTTTAGCTTGGCTTCTAAGTCGATAATTTGTGCCTCAAATTGAGCTCGTTGATCTTCGCCGGCTTGCGCCAACTCAGCTCTAGCCCTCTGCATTGCATCTTGAAGTAAACGCTCTTCCTTCTGAGCCTCTTTCATTGCTTTCTCAATCTCTTTCCGGACACGCTCCTCTTCTCGCATTTGCTCACGAATTTCGCGTTGTTCTTCTTTTTCCTTTAGCTGAAGCTCTCGGACGGTAACAGCCCATTTCAGCTCTTCGAGCCGAGCGTCTAAATAGGTCTGCTCTATACGCGCACTTCTGAATGGTTGACCATGGAAATTGACCTGCGCAAACGCGTCAATGATTTCTTGCCTTAGCTTCCCGTAGTTATTGTGCTTTACCTTAGCTAAAACTGAGTCTGCCTTACCGTTGAAGGCATCAATCACAAAATGGATGGCGGTTTCCCTTCGGTTCGCTTCTTTATAGTCGCAGTTAGCAGCGCGCTCTTCCTTAACTAATTTCCGAATTCGATCCCGCACAACCTTCAACTGTTGTCCGGCATCTTTGTGGCTATATTCATCCGCCAACTCATCAAGCACCGAGTGATTGGGAATGATGTAATCGTCACGATATCCTTCGATCGCATTTTTCATGGCGGTAACTACAGCAGAGAATTTGTCGGCGTTCTGTTTAACGTCCAACGCGTCTCCTGCAATTTGTTCGGCCTGTTCTCGCGCATACGCAAGCAGTCTGTCGTGCTCCACTTGCGCTGCTTGCTCAGTTTCAGTGGCTTGCTTTCTTGCCGCCTCTAAAAGCTCGCGCTTTTCTTTGCTCGCATGAGCTGTGATGATCGACGCTGCGTGCTCAGCTTTCTCACGAATAGCTAGCGTAGCCTTTTCAATTTCTTCAGCTTCTGCTTTAACTTTTGCCACATAATTGTCAATGGATATGATGGGTGCATATTTCTGCTCTAAAGCCGAACTCTTAAGTTGCAGCTCTGCTGCAGAACGCTTTTCATCGTCTACTACACTTTTCAGCGTTTTTGACTTTTTGTAAAATATAATTGCGAAAGCAAGAGGTCCTATAACAAACAGGAGTATTAGTAGCGATGATATTGTCCCAGTATCCATGGGTAACTTCCTTGTATTAGAAGGCGGCTTTACTTTGTTATTATTTGACCGCTCAGCACGATGTAATTTATTGGCCTATCATTTCAGATTTCCCTACTTTACTTCACGAGCACTCATATTCCTAACGTTGTCTGCAGCCCTAAGCTTTCCACATCAAATCATGTCTACCAGCTGGCCTACACGTAAACCAAATAACTAACGGTCATCTTCGAGCGTCAGCAATTCGCCTATCTCACATTCCAGATAACGGCACAACTTGTCCAGTGCTTCAAAATCAACACGCACCGCTGTTTCATGGTAAAGACGCGTGATAGTCCCCCTATTTATTTCTGTATCTCGCGCGACATCGGCAATCTTTAGCCTCTTCTCTCCGAGCATTTTCGAAAGGTGGCACTTGATCACATTATTCTCCAAAAATAAAAAATGATCTCCAAGAGACCAAAAAATGTTGCAATAGGTCATTTTAGTGCTATTATGATCTTCAGGAGATCAAAAAATGCCTACTAAAGATCGACATGACTTACTGGAGAGCGTAATTATGGCACACACCTATTTAACCACAGAAGAACTTTCTGAGCGCATCAAATATGACGTTCGCACAATCCGCCAACAACTAAATGACAGTGTCTTGCTGGAGGGCAAGCACTACATAAAGCCTTTCGGACGACGCAAAATCCTGTACCTATGGGAAGCCGTTGAAGAAGAGATGCTTAGCGGACGCCATGTAGGTGAAATGGATATCCCTATGGCTAATGGAGCTGTGTGTCATGGGTAATATCAGAGCACGCAAGGAAAACGGCAAGTTACTGCTGGATTTCCACTTTCACGGAGTTCGTTTCAGAGAACAAACCGCACTTCCCGACAACCAGCAAAACCGCAAGAAGGTGCAAGCACTTCTCGACAAAGTAGAAGCCCGAATAAGGCTTGGGGAGTTCAACTATTCTGAGTTTTTCCCTGGCAGTAAAAACATTCAGAAATTTCTTGAGGTAGATCCAAGCCAAGCCGGTGAAAACCAAATACAAAGTGTGCGGCTTCAACCCTCTAGCGTCGCTACGAATATTGCTGCTAAAGCACCACTATTCGAAAGTTTTGCACGCCAATGGCAAACCGAAAAGAAAATAGAGTGGCGGGCATCTCATGCCCGCAATATTGAATCCGTGCTTTCAAATTCGCTCATCAAGTTTTTCGGCAAGCGCGTTTTATCCTATATCACCAAAGCCGAGATCCTTGAATTCCGATCCAAGCTCGCATCTAAGCCAGGCCGTGGCGGCAAAGAACAGATTGCAGCTAAGACCATCAATACTCATATGGCGCTATTAAAGGCTATTTTGGAAGAGGCCTCAGATCGCTATTCCTTTGAGAGCCCTTATAAGAATATCAAGCCGCTCAAGCTCCAGCGTACTCATGTTGAACCGTTTTCCCTGATAGAGGTTAATCGGATCATCGAATCGGTACGCGAGGATTACCGCAATTATTATTCGGTGCGCTTTTACTCCGGTATGCGTACCGGCGAAATCGATGGGCTTCGCTGGGAGTTTGTCGATTTTAAGCGCGGACTAATCGCTATCAGAGAAACATTGGTTCAAGGCAAGACCGAATACACCAAAACTGACGGCAGCCAGCGGGATATACCTATGCTAGGGCCGGTTAAAGCCGCATTAGAGGCTCAATATCAAGCAACCGGCAAGCTCAGCCCTTATGTGTTCTGCAACACCGAAGGCAAGGCCCTAGACCACAACAATATTACTAAGCGTGTCTGGTACCCCCTACTCCGCCATCTAGGCCTGAAGATGCGACGGCCTTATCAAACCCGCCATACCGCTGCGACGCTATTACTGGCTTCCGGTGAAAACCCCGAGTGGGTAGCTCGATTTCTTGGCCACGCCAGCACCGAAATGCTCTTCAAGGTGTATTCACGGTATATACCCAACCTGACAAGACAGGATGGATCCGCATTTGAGCAAATGCTTGGCGTACAGGAAGAGCGAGTGGATAGCTGATGAACAAATACATTTGTCGACATGGCCTATCACTGAAAGCAGACATCTCAGTACCTGAGAGGAGGTTTCAATGATTGTTGAGAGCATACCCATCAGCCGGCTAAAGCGGGAGATGAATCTAGTTTTCCGCAAGCTGGCTCGTAATCGCGTTGTCGCCTATATCGTTACACGTAAAGGGAGACCGGTCACCTATCTCGTATCGATAAGTCACTTTGAAAGTTTGTTGATGGAATTATCCAATCTGGCAGGCCAGCTCGAGCGACTCGATATCGATGATTCTATTTAAGTAAGAGCAGCTGAATAAATTAACGAAAATCACGATTTGAAAAACACTTAGAAACCAGGAGTCACTATGAGCATACTAACTATAGAGACAGCACGCTCTCTAGCAAAGGTTATCAATAACAGTCTATCTACGTACTATAACGATGATTTGGTGGCTATTCTTGGTACCGGCCGAGAATCCAATAATGAACAGGCCGTGCAGTCATGGCTATTGTCTCGCTTTGCAAACATCGAAGTCGGACGTAAGGAGTTATTGGTAGAGTATGCGTCTGAAGCATTGATGCAACACCTCAATGACTTAAGGCTTGAAGTCGCCATTGGAGGTAAAGCTGAACTACAAGCACAGCAATGCTTTATTCCGGCAAAAGCGCTTACCAACCGAGAACTGCGTTGCATTGCCCGCGCAATATACCTGCTGATCTCGCATGAACAATCAAAATCTTACCTAGATGCACTGATCGAATTAGTGCTGGAAGGTGACGGTAATACGATTGAAAAAATTACTGCGTGGGTATCCTCCCAAGCACAGGTCTATACCTACTTTCCCAGCGAGCTAACATTGCCATTAGCGCAGCAATTTATGTGCAAGCTAAAACAGGCAAGCGAATCACATTAACCTAGGACGTTAACAATGGGAGGAAACTGCTACGCGCCCACCTAACAATTAAGATATATCGCAATACTGAGGGTCTTGCGATCCAAACCGTCGCGCGTCCAAACGCCACGCCAAGCATGCTCCATAGCTGCCTCTTGGAGCGGCATATCGAAAGCAGTCGCACTGCACAGAGAATTCTAAACATGGTCGCTACCCATAACTTCGCGGCGAATAATTTAACCGGCTTTTTGAGCTTCAATACTCATGAATATCCTCTAACAATTTCCGTTGCAATACCACTATTCATCTAAGATCGGGACCTGAGAAATAGGTAATACATCATAAGGAGCCAAGCTATACAAATCTAATTGGTCTTTTGATAATTAAGTCTATTTGATATAAATATTAGGTTCTCTCACCCCATGTCTACCAATCGAGATATATCAGCGCCTAGCTCTCGATTCCACCGGCGAAGGTCTCTTGAAGCGTGTTAGCCATTGCCCGACATGCAGTAGATAAAGGATAGCGTCGATTGGAAATCAAGCCTACTTGCTGGCGAATAATAGGCTTCAACAACGGTCTGCAGTGCGCACCCAGCTCAACCATCTGCGCTTTACAAAGAGATGGCACCACACTAACCCCAAGCCCATTAGCCACCATTCTACCAATTGTCGCTAGTTGATGTGTTTCATATGCAGGTGATATCGACAAACCCACATTAGCAAATTCTGCAAATATTAATCGCCGAACAACCGAAGGCGCTTGTAGACTGATAAAATCTGACTCAAGTAATTGCTTTGCACTCAGTTTTTTTAGTTTCAGCAACTCGTGTCCCGGCGGCAGCACCGCCACGAAACTATCTTCAAATAACGGTGTAAATATAAGGTCTTCATTGCCCTGTCGCTTGTCGCCCCCCGGATCAAAACTAATCCCAAGTTCAACCCGCCCGCGGCGAACCATAGCAACCACTTCCTCAGCGATCACGTCATTGAGGGTTATCTGTACCTGAGGATAATTATTTTTGAATTTGCGAATCGCACCAGGTAATTGATTACTGGCAAACGATGGCATTGCGGCAATACTAATTTTGCCTTCACGGAGTACAAAGCGCTTATGTAGGTCATTGACCGCGCCATCCCAATCGGCGAGCAAACGGAGAGCCACTGGGTAAAAGTCCTCTCCTTCTGGCGTTAGAGAAAAAGAGCGAGTTGTCCGGACTAGCAGCTTTCCACCTATTGTGGTTTCCAGTACTTGTATTGCGCTACTCAAGGCGGGTTGCGAGAGATGAAGTTCAACGGCAGCGTCAGCAAAACTGCGGGATTGCACCACCGCAACGAATGCGCGAACCTGTTTTAGCGTAACGTTAATGATAAAGGCCTCTGCACAACATATTAATACAATCTATCAATCTATAAAATTAATCCATTTGATAAATATAAACAAGTCATCCATTCTAATTCTGCATTTGGCCTCCTCCGCTCAACACAAATTCTGCGGCTGAAGCCAGCCTCTTTACTTTAGGAGCACAGAACAATGGCCGGATTTAATAAAATTGTCGGAAGCTATAGCGAGGCAATGGCGGGTTTAGAAAATGGCATGACCATTGTTGCCGGCGGCTTTGGCCTCTGCGGCATCCCAGAGAATCTAATAGCCGAGATAAAACGCAAAGGCTGCCGCGACCTGACTATTGTTTCCAATAACTGTGGTGTAGACGGATTCGGCTTGGGCATTTTGCTAGAAGACAAACAAATCAAAAAGATGGTGTCCTCATACGTTGGCGAAAATAAACTTTTTGAACAGCAACTATTGGCGGGCGAATTAGAAGTTGAGCTAACCCCACAAGGTACCCTAGCCGAAAAAATGCGCGCCGGTGGTGCAGGCATTCCGGCCTTTTACACCGCTACGGGCTATGGCACTCCCATAGGCGAAGGCAAAGAAGTGCGCGAATTTAATGGCCGCAATTACATTCTCGAAGAGTCTATCACCGGCGATTTCGCTATCGTTAAAGCATGGAAAGCAGACTGCTACGGCAATTTAGTATTCCGCCATACCGCGCAAAACTTTAATCCGATGGCCGCAACCGCAGGTAAAATCACCGTTGTTGAAGTCGAGGAGATCGTCGAGCTAGGCGCATTAGATCCGGCACATATCCACACCCCAGGAATTTATGTAGACAGACTCATTCAAGGTAGCTTCGAGAAGCGCATTGAACAACGCACCGTACGCAGCGCATAAGGAGAATCAACGTGGCATTAACTCGTGAACAACTGGCGCAACGTGTAGCGCGTGAATTACAAGATGGATACTACGTAAACCTAGGGATTGGTATCCCGACCTTGGTGGCAAACTACGTACCCAAAGGCATCGAGGTTATCCTGCAGTCAGAGAACGGATTGCTAGGCATGGGTCCCTTCCCAACGGAAGATGAAATCGACGCAGACATGATCAACGCTGGCAAGCAAACCGTGACAGCAGCGAAAGGAGCATCCATTTTTTCGTCTGCCGAATCCTTCGCCATGATCCGCGGAGGTCATGTGGATTTAACCGTACTCGGCGCGTTTGAAGTCGACGTGGCAGGCAACATCGCCAGCTGGATGATTCCCGGCAAACTCATCAAAGGCATGGGCGGTGCGATGGACCTGGTGGCCGGTGCAGACAATATTATTGTTACCATGACTCACGCCAGCAAGCATGGCGAATCTAAGCTATTAAACAAATGCAGCCTACCGCTCACCGGCGTCCGCTGCATTAAAAAAGTCGTTACTGACTTAGCCTACATCGAAATTGCCGACAATAAATTTTGGCTTAAAGAACGCGCACCAGGTGTTAGTGTAGATGAGATTGTTAAACTCACTGAAGGTGAGCTTATTGTTCCCGAATTTGTACCTGAGATGAGCTTTTAACGCTGACCAATCTCAGCATCAACAATATTCGCCGGAGAAGTTATATGAGCACAAGCACAGAATGTAAAGTCGTGATCGTCGAGGCAGTTCGTACAGCAATAGGCAATTTCAATGGGGCATTATCATCTGTACCAGCACATATCCTTGGCGCCAATGTCATCAGCGCATTACTCAGCCGCTCAGGCCTTAGTGGTGAGCAGATTGACGAAGTGATTTTAGGTCAGGTGCTGACAGCCGGCGCGGGCCAAAATCCCGCGAGACAAGCCGTCATCGCCGCAGGTCTTCCAGAAACCTGCCCAGCGATGACGATCAACAAGGTCTGCGGCAGTGGCTTAAAAGCGGTACACCTCGCCGCCCAGGCCATCCGCTGCGGTGATGCCGACATTGTCATTGCCGGTGGCCAAGAGAATATGAGCCTATCACCCCATGTCTTACCTAAATCCCGTGACGGCCAAAAAATGGGCAACTGGGTATTGAAAGACACCATGATCGAAGACGGTTTGTGGGACGCGTTTAACGATTATCATATGGGTGTCACCGCAGAAAACGTCGCTAAAAAATACGCGATTAGCCGCGAGCAACAGGATCAGTTTGCCACCGCATCGCAAGAGAAAGCACAGCAGGCAATCGCCAATAATAAATTTGATGATGAAATTGTTGCCGTTGAAATACCCCAGCGCCGAGGTGATCCAATCCACTTTGCCGCTGATGAATTTCCGCGCAAAGGCACAACGGCAGAATCCTTAAGCAAACTTCGCCCCGCCTTTCAAAAAGAGGGTAGTGTCACCGCAGGCAACGCCTCCGGCCTGAATGATGGCGCTGCCGCCCTGCTCATCATGAGTGAACAAAAAGCGAAGGAACTCGGATTAACTCCGCTCGCAGAGATTGCGGCTTATGCAAGCGCAGGTGTCGATCCCGCAATTATGGGCACAGGCCCCATTCCCGCATCAAAAAAATGCCTAGCCAAAGCGGGCTGGGATATTAACGAACTCGACTTAATTGAATCCAACGAAGCCTTCTCCGCCCAGTCCTTAGGCGTAAATTGCGAATTGGCGTGGGATACAAGCATCGTGAATGTGAATGGCGGCGCAATTGCACTTGGGCATCCAATTGGCGCCTCTGGAGCGAGAGTTTTAGTAACCTTACTACATGAGATGAAACGTCGAAACGCAAAGAAAGGATTAGCCACACTTTGCATTGGCGGCGGTCAAGGCGTTGCCATTGCCATTACAAGATAAATTAGCTTCCGTTAGCGATGCGCACAAGCACTCAGCCGAAGACGACTAGCAATACAGGCTGGCATCCTTACTATTACGCACGGTATTTAGAATGTCTGACGCAATATTATTTGATGCTCGCGAAGACGGCATCGCAATCATTACAATCAACCGCCCAGAAAGCCGCAACTGCTTAAGCCCTGAGGTACGCAAAGGTCTATTCAACGCCTGGGATCGTTTCGAGCGCGACCCAGCATTACGGGTCGCAATTCTTACAGGTAGTGGTGAAAAGGCTTTTTGCGCCGGCGGCGACTTAAAAGAAATGGTAGATCGACAACTTACCGTACCTCCCCGAGATATGTTTCCGGTGCCCGGTGACAACATTCACCTCAGCAAGCCTACCATTGCAGCGGTGAACGGCGTGGCCTTTGCTGGGGGCTGGATGATCGCCCAAGCCTGCGATCTGTGCGTGGCAAGCCACAACGCGAACTTTGCGGTAACCGAGGTTAAAGTTGGTCGCAGCTCACCTTGGGCATCCCCCCTCATCCACATGATTCCTCAGCGGATAATGATGGAAATACTGCTTACCGGTAAACCTATTAGTGCGCAACGTGCCTACGAAATAGGCTTAGTGAACCGCTTAAGCACTCAAGCAGCACTCATTGACACAGCGATAGAGCTCGCCCAAGAAATACTAGAGGGCGCGCCATTATCTGTAAAAGCCGCTCGTGAAACCGTATTAGTCGCCACAGAGATGGGCCGCTCCGCCGCCTTAATCGCGGCACGTCACGCATCTGAACATTGCTACAACAGTGAAGACGCACAAGAAGGCCCAAAAGCCTTTGCAGAAAAGCGTAAGCCTCGCTGGAAGAATGATTAGTGCTATCCAGCTATAAGCCTAAACATCGCTAGATAATAAGATTGGCCGCTATAACGGATTAAAATCTATGACGACAAAAATATAACGTTGACGTTAACGTAAACTTTAAAGTAGCATAATCTCATTATTTAAAATCATGGACAATGTCTTATGACTAATCGCAGCTATAGCATCACCGAATTAGCCACCGACTTTGATATCACGACCCGCACGATTCGCTTTTACGAAGAAAAAGGCCTGCTCAACCCACAGCGCAAAGGCCAAACTCGAATATATAGCGCCGCAGACCGAATTAAATTGAAGCTGATTCTTCGCGGCAAACGGCTGGGGCTTTCGCTTGAAGAAAGTAAAGACATTATCGAGATGTACCAACCCGAGCACGACAACAGCCCCCAACTGATCAAGCTAATCAACAAGATCCGCGAACGCAAACGCTTACTTAAGGCGCAACTCGAACAACAATTAAAAGATCTCAACGACATGATGTTTGAATTAGACGAGGCTGAAGAGCGCTGTGTTGAAGCGCTTAACGACATGCAAAAGAAACCCCGTAAGACTGCATAAATTGCACATACCAAGTCAATAAAACAAATACAGGTGACCACCATGAGCTCTAGCTATCCTTCCCTAAATTTTGGCCTCGGCGAAGACATTGATATGTTACGTGACGCCACCCACCAATTTGCACAAAGTGAAATTGCCCCCCGCGCCGAAAGTATCGACAAAGACAATGCGTTTCCAATGGATTTATGGCGCAAAATGGGTGACATGGGGCTGCTTGGTATTACCGTTAGCGAAGAGTTTGGCGGCAGTGATATGGGCTACTTAGCCCACGTGATTGCGATGGAAGAAATCAGCCGCGCATCTGCCTCTGTAGGGCTCTCCTACGGCGCTCACTCCAATCTTTGCGTAAACCAAATTTATAAAAACGGCAACCAAGCCCAAAAGGAAAAGTACCTACCCAAGCTATGTTCTGGTGAGCACATTGGCGCCTTGGCAATGTCTGAACCCAATGCCGGTTCTGATGTTGTTAGCATGAAATTAAAAGCCGACAAGCAAGGTGACCACTATGTATTGAACGGCAATAAAATGTGGATCACCAACGGCCCCGATGCCAACACCTACGTGATTTACGCCAAAACCGATGTTAATGCCGGCCCCCGCGGCATGACAGCCTTTATTGTTGAGCGAGATTTTCCCGGCTTTAGCCGCTCCCCCAAACTCGACAAGCTCGGTATGCGCGGCTCTAACACCTGTGAACTGGTGTTTGATAACTGCAAAGTGCCCGCAGAAAATATTCTTGGCAAAGAAGGTGAAGGCGTCAAAGTATTAATGAGCGGTTTAGATTTTGAGCGCACCGTCTTGTCCGGCGGCCCGACCGGCATCATGCAGGCCTGCATGGATGTTGTTGTCCCCTATCTGCACGACCGCAAACAGTTTGGCCAAAGTATTGGTGAGTTCCAGCTTATGCAGGGCAAGCTTGCAGATATGTACACAGAACTGAATGCTAGCCGCGCCTATTTGTACGCCGTAGCCCGAGCCTGTGATCGCGGCGAATCCAGCCGCAAAGACGCAGCTGGGGTCATTCTTTACACCGCAGAAAAAGCCACCCAAATGGCGCTGCAAGCTATTCAAGCCTTGGGCGGAAATGGTTACACCAACGAGTTCCCCACTGGTCGCTTACTGCGCGACGCCAAGCTCTACGAAATTGGCGCCGGCACCTCAGAAATACGCCGCATGCTTATTGGCCGGGAATTGTTTAAAGAAACGCTGTAAATCTAATTGATGCAGTTGAGGTAAGGCCACCCATAAAAAAATAAACAATGGGTGGCCAAACTAAAAACCAAAAAATAAGTTTTTGACAATATAAAACAAAACATAGGCAGCCATCATGACCGTATTGAAATCAACTATTAATCCCCGCGATGCCGGCTTTCTCGAAAACACAGAACACATGCAAGCTCAGGTCGACGATCTTGAAAAGATCGTGGCAAAAATAAAACTTGGCGGAGGCGAAAAATATCAAAGCCGCCATACCGAGCGCGGCAAATTACTCGTACGGGAAAGAATCAATGCCCTTGTCGATGTTGGCTCGCCCTTTTTAGAGCTATCGCAACTCGCGGCCTACCAAGTTTACAAAGAAGACCTCGCCGCCGCTGGCATCATTACCGGCATTGGCCGTGTCTGCGGCCAGGAATGCATGATTATCGCCAACGATGCCACCGTTAAAGGCGGTAGCTATTTTCCACTTACCGTGAAAAAGCACCTGCGCGCGCAGAACATCGCCCAAGAGAATCACCTACCCTGCATTTACTTAGTGGACTCCGGCGGCGCGAACTTACCCCGCCAAGACGATGTATTCCCAGACCGCGAACACTTTGGCCGCTTCTTTTTTAACCAAGCCACTATGTCAGCAATGGGTATCCCCCAAATTGCCGTGGTAATGGGTAGCTGCACGGCAGGTGGCGCGTACATTCCGGCCATGGCGGATGAATCCATTATTGTTAGAGAACAAGGCACTATCTTCCTTGCTGGCCCGCCATTGGTCAAAGCCGCCACCGGCGAAGTGGTCAGCGCCGAAGATCTCGGCGGCGCAGACGTTCACTGCCGCACCTCTGGCGTTGCCGACCACTACGCTCAAAATGACCACCACGCTTTGCAACTGGCCCGCAACGCGGTGAAAAGGTTAAATCGACGTAAAACCATAGAGCTCGATACCGCACCGAGTAAAGAACCGCTCTATCCCGCCACAGACATTTACGGCATTGTGCCTAAAGACAGCCGCAAACCCTATGATGTGCGCGAAATCATTGCCCGTATTGTCGACGCATCTGACTTTGATGAGTTCAAAGCCTTATACGGCACCACCTTGGTGTGTGGCTTTGCCCGCATTTTTGGTTACCCGGTAGGCATAGTCGCCAATAACGGCATTCTGTTTTCTGAATCTGCGCAGAAAGGCGCACACTTTATTGAGCTTTGCGCCCAGCGCAAAATTCCCCTTATTTTCCTGCAAAACATCACTGGCTTTATGGTGGGCCAACAATACGAGGCCGGCGGCATTGCCAAGCACGGCGCAAAAATGGTGACGGCGGTAGCCTGCGCCAAAGTGCCCAAGCTCACGGTACTGATTGGCGGCTCCTTCGGCGCTGGTAACTATGGTATGTGCGGCCGCGCCTACGACCCGCGCTTTATGTTTATGTGGCCCAACGCGCGCATTTCAGTCATGGGCGGCGAACAAGCAGCCGGCGTGATGGCACAAATTAAACGCGACCAATATGAGCGCGACAATAAAGACTGGCCCGCAGAAGAAGAAAAAGCATTTAAGCAGCCCATACTCGACACCTACGAAAAACAGGGGCATCCATATTATGCATCAGCGCGACTGTGGGACGACGGCGTTATCGACCCTGCAGACACACGCATGGTGTTAGGCTTGAGCTTGTCTGCCAGTTTAAACAAGCCAATTGAAGACACAAAATTTGGCGTATTCAGAATGTAGAGTCTTGTATTTTCTATACACATCACTCAATACAAATAGTTTTAAAAACTGAATATTTGCTCATTAAAAAATACGGAAGCGCAAACATGTTTACTAAGATTTTGATTGCCAACCGCGGGGAAATCGCCTGTCGCGTTATCAAAACCGCTCGCCAAATGGGCATACGTACCGTCGCGGTATACAGCGATGCCGACCGCAATGCACTGCACGTTGCTATGGCCGACGAAGCCGTCCACATCGGTGCTTCCGCTGCGCGGGATTCCTATTTAGATATCGATAAAGTCATCGCCGCTGCAAAACAAACCGGCGCACAAGCCATTCACCCCGGCTATGGATTCCTATCCGAAAACGCCGACTTTTGCCGCCGCTGCGCCGCCGAAAACATTGTGTTTATCGGCCCACCTACCCCAGCCATTGCAGCAATGGGATCTAAATCTGCCGCTAAGCAAATAATGGAAAAAGCCGGCGTACCGCTAGTGCCCGGTTATCACGGCGACGATCAAAACCCAGAAATCATTCGCAAAGCCGCCAATGACATGGGCTACCCAGTATTACTTAAGGCCACTGCCGGCGGCGGCGGTAAAGGCATGCGTCAAGTGTGGCGCGCCGAGGAGTTTGACTCGGCGCTTGACGCCGCCAAACGTGAAGCCATGAATGGCTTTGGCGACGACACTATGCTGGTAGAAAAATACCTTACCCAGCCTCGCCACATTGAAATTCAGGTGTTCTGCGACACGCACGGCAATGCTGTGTACTTATTTGAACGCGACTGCTCTATTCAACGCCGCCACCAAAAAGTCATTGAAGAAGCCCCCGCGCCCGGTATGACCGAAACCCTGCGCGCAGAAATGGGAGAGGCTGCCGTCCGCGCCGCCCAAGCCATTAATTATGTCGGCGCTGGCACCGTCGAATTTTTACTCGACGCCGACGGCAGCTTCTACTTTATGGAAATGAACACCCGCCTGCAGGTAGAGCACCCCGTTACCGAAATGATCACCGGTTTAGATTTGGTCGAGTGGCAATTACGAGTTGCCGCAGGCGACGTACTTCCGCTGAAGCAAAACGAATTAAGCATTAATGGCCACGCCATCGAAGTGCGGATTTACGCAGAAGACCCCAGCAATGAATTTTTACCCCAAACTGGCACCATTCGCTTTTTGGAAACCCCGGCAGATTCAGACTACATTCGTATCGACACCGGCGTAACGGAGGGCGATGAAGTTAGTGTATTTTACGACCCCATGATCGCCAAACTCATCGTGTGGGACAGCGACCGTCAACACGCACTGCGGCGTTTAAGTGGCGCCTTAAAGGAATACCGTTTAAATGGCGTGACTACCAATATCGACTTTCTGTACACGCTTTGCCAACATCCTGACTTCGCCAAGGCCGATTTCGACACGGGCTTTATCGGCAAACATGAAGAGCAGTTACTTAACCCCGGCACCTTAGAACTTGGGAACAATATTGCCCTGGCCGCGCTCTATCTCGTGTTAAAACAACAGCAAGTCATTGCCCATCGCGCCCGCACCAGCAGCGACGCTGAATCGCCCTGGAATAACGCCCACGGTTGGCGAATGAATCATCCCTCACAGCATCATTTTGAGCTGCAAATTGACGAGGGCATTGTCTCAGTCAGCGTCACAGCTCTTACTGCAGCAACGAATTCTGAACCCAGCAATTTTATTATTAGCGCTGGCGACAAAGAATACACAGTCAGCGGCAAGCTACATGAACGAGTATTACAAGTTAACATCGACGGCCACCGTCAGCGCGCCAGCTTTGCGGAGTACGACGGCCATTTTAGTATGCATACCGCCGAGCGCGCTGTGCAATTTAATATAAAACGACCTGACCTAGGCGACAGCAATGGGGACACCTCTGACAAGAAATTGAGCGCTCCCATGAATGGCACCATTATTAGCCACCTCGTCGCTGCCGGTAGCACTGTCAGTAAAGGTGAGGCCCTGCTAATTATGGAAGCCATGAAAATGGAACACACTATTCGCGCCCCCGCCGACGGAATAGTCAAAGCCTTTTACTACCATGCCGGCGAGTTAGTGAGCGGCGGTGCCGAACTAATTGAATTTGAGAAAGCCGAATGAACCAGCTTGAACTGCCAAAACAAGTACGGATTGTTGAAGTGGGGCCTCGCGACGGCCTGCAAAATGAGAAGCAATATATTCACACTTCAACACGTATTAATTTAATTCACTTACTCACCGATGCCGGCATAAAAAGCGTTGAAGTCGGTAGCTTTGTGAATCCAAGCTGGGTGCCACAAATGGCCGGTAGCGACGAAGTTCTCCGGCTACTCACACGTCGCGACGATGTTCGCTATATCGCCTTGGTACCCAATCTTCGCGGGCTGGAATACGCCCTAGAAGCACAGGCAAATGAGGTAGCTATTTTTGCCGCTGCCTCAGAAGCCTTTAGCCAAAAAAATATCAATTGCTCCATAAGCGAAAGCATTGAGCGTTTTGTTCCAATTATGAGCGCCGCAAAAGCTGCGGGCATCCCTGTAAGAGGCTACGTCTCTTGTGCCTTAGGGTGCCCCTACGAAGGCGATATTGCACCTGCAAAAGTCGCCGAGGTCGTTGCACGCTTATTGGCAATGGGCTGCTATGAAGTGTCTTTAGGCGACACCGTTGGGGTAGGCACCCCCGCCGCCGTTATTCGCATGCTTAAGGCTGTATTAGAAATTGCCCCCGTCGAAAAATTAGCCGTGCACTTTCACGACACCTACGGTCAGGCCTTAGCCAATGTCTACGCCGCACTACAAATGGGCATCGCCGTGGTAGACAGCTCTATAGCAGGCTTGGGTGGCTGCCCTTACGCAAAAGGCGCAGCAGGCAATCTCGCCACTGAAGATTTAGTCTATATGCTTAATGGGCTTGGCATTGAACATGGCATTGATCTCCCTAAACTGATCAGTGCCGGTGAATTTATATGCGATAAATTGTCCCAAAAAAGCGGCTCAAAAGTCGCCCTAGCGACTACAGCTTAATCTGTTTTGGCCCAGAGGAAGCTATCACCTGACAAAAACTACAAACCGTCAGGATAGTTGACCTCTTGGGCTATATAGAGCTGAAATAATTTTTACTTGCTCAGGATAAAACATCCAACAGCAATTCCGTGGCACATAAATCCACCATCAATGAGAAAGAATAAGGCCTCATCAAAACTGCTAAAATACTTTGCTTAATTGACTTTTCTATGGCGCCCATTAATTTAGAAGAAGTTCAACTAACTAATAATATTGGGGATTGAAATAATATTTGATATTGACCAGATGAGGTCAATCATTAAACTCGACAGCTACAATCTAAGCAATGAAGCACTGGGGAACATAGGCCAGGCTTACTGAGCACCGTAGAGCACTACATACAGCCGCCTCATAACTACAATCGAACGCTGTATTATGGCCACCCACATATTACGAGGTGAGTGGCCATATTGTCTTAGTGAATCCAAAGCCTAACTCAGCAGTTAGAAAACTCGCGTCATTATCGCTATTTTCGATCAGGTTCGCTGGAAACTTTAACCAACAGCTTTCCTGTATTAGTTCCGTTAAAGAGCTTGCTTACAGCAGCAGGTGCTGACTCCAAACCATCAACAATATCAAGTTTGTATTTCATCCGCCCTTCCAAATACCAATTGGTCATGTCTTCTTCTGCCTTGCTCCACCACTCTTGATCTGCGGCATAATCGAGCACAAGAAAACCTTCCATTCGAGCACGTTTGTATAACAGGGCAAGAATATTTGATGGCCCAGGCTTGTTATCATCCCCATCGTATTGAGAAATGCCACCACATATAGCAATTCTCGCTTTCATATTAATGCGCCCTAAAACAGCATTTAGTATTTCGCCGCCAACGTTGTCAAAATAGGTATCGATACCATCAGGACACGCTGCCGCTAGGGCCGCATCAATGGATTGTTCACGATAGTTTATTGCCGCATCAGCACCTAGCTCATCGGTTAGCCAAGCACACTTTTCAGCTGTACCTGCAAGTCCTACAACTCGGCAACCTAGTATTTTCCCAATTTGAACCGCCATACTACCAACGGCACCGGCAGCACCAGAAACAACCATCGTTTCCCCTGCCTTTGGACGTAAAATATCTAAAATACCAAAATAAGCCGTCAGACCAATATGCTCAAAAAGGGTGAACCTAGACGTAAGCGGAAGCCTCGGGTCCATGTCTACCAAGGTAATGGCACCGGTGCCGTCAGATACACTATATTTCTCCCAACCAAGAACACCAGTGACAACAGAGCCAACAGGAAACGCAGCATTAAATGATTTTTCTACCACGCCCAAAGTAAATCCGCGCATTACATCACCCAATTGGACCGAGGGCATATAACTTTCCTTCTCCCTTGTCCACAAGCGAAAAGTGGGGTCCAGCGACAAATAGATAGTACGAATTAAAAATTCGCCGTCACTGATTTCCGGAACCGCCGTCTCACGCAATTCAAAATTCTCGGCTGACAGGTCGCCAACAGGGCGACGAATTAAATGCCAGCTAAGATTACTTGCCTGTTCAGCCTTAGTCATTATGTATACTCCTTTAAGGATGAAACTTATTTATTTTTAAACTTGTTGCCGTCTTCAAAGATACATTATTCAATTACGCTAAAATCGCGGTTCGATTCGACACAAAAAACTGAATAGAGCTTGGGTTTGCCATTGCGTCTATATTTGCGGATTTCTCCACACTCGCTCCGGTCAATATCTTACGTACTGGCACTTCCAATTTCTTATTGGTTAAGGTGTAGGGAACATCATCAATCTGTATGACTTTATCGGGTACATGCCGAGGCGAGTACTCCGTTTTTAAAGCAGCGCAAATTTTCTTTTTCAAGGTCTCGTCAAGTGTCAAGCCTTCCTTTAATTTAACAAAAAGTGGCATTAAAAATTGCCCCTCAGAAAGGCTTAGATTGACGATTAAGGAGTCTTCAACTTCAGGTAACGCCTCTACAACTCGATAGATTTCAGCCGTACCAATTCGGACCCCATAGCGGTTAAGCGTAGAGTCTGAACGACCATAAATAAAACAGCCTCCACGCTCGTTAACACGAAAATAGTCGCCGTGGCGCCATAAACCTGGATACTCTTCAAAATAAGATTCTTGATAACGACGATTATCTTTGTCATTCCAAAAATAGATGGGCATTGACGGCATTGGCTTACACACCACCAACTCACCAACATCATTGACAAGTTCATTACCATTATCATCAAGTGCGCGAACATCAACACCAAGACAGCGAGTTTGGATCTCACCGGCATACACCGGTAATGTGGGGGAAGCACCAACAAATGCAGAGGCAATATCAGTACCGCCACTTTGAGAAGTCACCCAAAGATCTTGTTTCACATTATCATAGAACCAGCTCATCACATCGGGATCGGCGGGTGAACCACCTAGTAACACACCTTCAAGTCGAGAGAAGTCAAAGTGTTCACTGGGAACAAACTTCATCTTTTTCATGGTTGAAACAAATGTTGGACTCGAGCCAAAGAAAGTCGTCCCGCTGTCCTCAGCTAATCGCCATAATACGGCAGGATCTGTTCCTATGGGATTGCCGTCATACAACACAGCCGCACAGCCCGTCACCATTGCGCCAATAGTAAGATTCCACATCATCCAACCGGTGGTCGTAAAAAAGAACATCGACGAGTCCGGCTTCAGATTCATATGAAAACCAGCCATTTTAAGGAACTCGAGGGTGATGCCTCCGTGGCCATGAACAATTGCTTTCGGCAAGCCGGTTGTACCTGAGGAATACAGTATCCATAGCGGGTGATCAAATGGCACCCGTTCAAAATGGAATTGCTCTTTATTGACTGCCGGCCCCGACATCAATTCGTCCCACAGATAAGCAGAATCTACAACCAAAGGACCCTCTGGATACAGATTGGGAACCTGCACACCATATTGTAAGCTAGGCAGCGCGCCCACTATTTTGCCAACTTCCTTTCGGCGATCAAATTCCTTCCCGCCAAATTGATAGCCGTCAGTAAAAAACATAACCTTTGGCTCAATTTGTTCAAAGCGGTCGAGCACACTCTGATAGCCAAAGTCCGGTGAGCAGCTTGAAAATATAGCGCCTACGGAAGCCGAGGCCAGAAAGGCGACAACCGCTTCAGGCGTATTCGGCAGGTAACTCACTATACGGTCACCCTTAACTATGCCCATACTGCGTAGTTTTTGTGACAACAAGCGCACCTGAGCTCCCAGCTCCTGCCAACTAACACGACGCGCATCACCGGTTTCCGAATAAGCATAAAGCGCAATAGCGTCGGGACGCTCATTGCGAAGAATATGCTCGGCAAAATTCAAGCGGCTGCCTGGAAACCACTTAGCACCTGGCATGACTCGCTCTGAAAGCACCTCTTCATAGGGCGTTTCAGTGACTATTTCATAGTACTCCCAAAGTGCCTCCCAAAATTCTTCAATGCTGTCTACCGACCAATCCCAAAGCTCATCATAGTCATTAAATACTTTATCTTTTTTAACGTTTAACCACGTCATGAAATCAGCTAAATTAGAGTCGCTGACTCTAGCCTTGCTGGGTGACCAAAGCCAATCCCCTTCACTTACCGCCATCAAGTGATCTCCCGTCTCTCAAGACTTTTCTCGTAGTGTCGCCAATACATCCAATACTTGTTCAGGTACCGCATCGGCAGGAATATCCACGAACCAGAATTGATTATCAGCAAGGTCTTTGTCAGCACTACAACTCCCAGTCCAATAAGACGGTGCCAGCTTGCGCCCTTGAACATTTTCATTAGCCGACCCCAAACACAAGGTCACTCCTACCTCAGGGCTAGGTTGAAAATCATCGGCGCAGCCGTCGAGTACTACACTCCATCCATAGTGCTTTGCAACATTAATCAAGGGCTGATAATGCGCTACCTCTTCGTTACTACAGGGAGCCTCACCGTTCTCCTCGCGAAGTACGATTCCACTTAAACCGCAACTAGAAAACTCTCGGAAAAAATCTGCGAGATACATGGCTCCGGACTCCGCTTCCTGCCAAGACACCTCTACTTGCTGAACTTGCTTTGCATCACAATGAGCAGTACCAAGCCAACGCCGTGGCGAAGGAAAACTTATTAGCACTGGCGTGTTTTTATGAACTTCGCAAATTGCACTAACAATTTCCTTAAGATGACTTCGCGCCTGTTGATCAGCTAATAGTGTACGCAGTGCATAACCAAGCCTATTCTTGGCCCCCATTTCGCTGAGCAGCGACGGATGGCTCTTTAACCAATTTTCATAAAAACTTTCTAAGTCTATGGTCAAGACATCAGACTTGAGCAAACTTTGTAATTGATTAAAAAAAGAAACCAGCGGGGCGACTTCGCCCCAAGGTGAATTGCCTTTGCGCAATAGTTTCTCGCCATACCGCCAGCCGTTGATCCACAGCGGGGTTTGTTCGGCCGCTACTGCGGCCAAATGAGCTTGCAAATTATTCGACACAGTGTGCTTCCTCAGTTTGATCCCGCTTTTTGCTGTAAGTCGGCTATCTGCTTTTCTAGTCTGGAGATGTACAAATCCTTCGGATTGGCAAGCATCATGCCTTCGGAACCAGCTTTGATCGTACGCCCTGGCACTCCGGGTGCATTCGCATATATCACCGAATCGTCATCGCCCCAGCTTCCCATATAGGGCAAACCTTCTGGTGGGGTATCCTTCACCCAAGACTTAACAAATTCATCGTAAGGAATACCCCGATCAATTCGCGCTTGTTTTTCTTTATTGCGCAGATTTTTGGTTTCTTCTAAATCAAGCACCAAGTTGTCTTGGTTAAATGCCACCTTATACATTTTCACGGCCAGCTCTGGACTCAACAAACCCTCTTCAACATCCTTGATTACCATCTCTGGCGCGCGATCAAGGACATCGCCATAACCACCCCCAGCACCTTGGCAAATCATATACAGCTCACCCTCAGCACAGAATTCAAAATTCATTGCACCCTGTGTGCTGTAATCACCACCTGGAATTTTCCTTGAGTTCATCAACTCAACCATGTCGAAATCAAACTGTTCGGGGTTATTCGTCAGAGTCTCCAAAACATTGATATTTTTTATCTTCGCGAGAGGATACGAGGGACAGCTATAGCCACCAAACAAGCCAGGAGAGGTGCTAAATTTCGCACCACACTGGCCGCTCATAAAGCCAAATTCCGAACTTTGCCGAACTGTTGCTACCTGCTCATAACCCTGGCCAGAACGGAATTTTCCGAACCCAACTCGATCTTTAGCAAGTTTTTGTGACACCAGGCGAACAAAGGGGAGTTCCTCCTCGGCCAGCTCCATTTCACCTGTATCAGCCATATAACCAAATACAGGTGAAAGCGCATGCTCGCCGTCTTTATCTTCACGACCGCCAGTACCATTGCCATTAATGTCAGCGCAGAAGTTACCAGTAATTTCACTGTGTTGGGTCAGACCACCATAAACAAACGTAGCTGGCTGATTATAAGATGCCGCCGAAATAGCCGTGAAACGCTTGGGCATGCAGAACTGTGCTTTGGCAAGCGTTACCGCAGGCAAAGAAAACGCTCGGAAGATTGAAAGCAAACTCATTGCATTGGGCGCTTCCACTGACGAGTTCACCAAACTATTGTCGTCAAAGTTGACTTCTATCGGCGCAAATGCAGCCTGATTTTTCGGTAAATCCGGCCAGACATATAGTGTCAGACCTGTAGCCAAACAGGTTTTAAACGATGCCCCCACGGCATTTATAGATCGGTTCGTATACTGGGGTGCAGCACCTTTAAAGTCCCAAGACATATGTCCGTCTTTTATCGTTACCCGCATAGGCACTTTAGACAAAAGATTTTCCCGTAACGTACTGTCAAGGAAGGTGTTAATGCGATAAGTCCCGTTCGGAATTTCCTTGATGCGGTCACTCACCATTTGTTTCGTATCTTCAAGAGACTTTCTCATGGTGCCGATCAAAACATCGACGCCAAACTCTTCGATGATAGCGAGAATGCGCTGGCGCATACGAATAGCAACGTGCAGTTTAACTTTCATATCTGCCAACTGCAGCTTTGGATCACGTACTGAATTTTGTAAAAAGGTAACCAAATCTCGACGCAATTCGTCATTCGATACGACTTTAAATGGGCACATTTTCAAGCCTTCATCGAATTTCGATTCAGCAATCGAAGGCATACCACCCGGTTCTATCGCGCCGTTTTCACCTTCATGTATCGTTGAAGAAACCCAGCAAACCAACTTACCTTCCCAGAAAACCGGCATCATCATACTTTGATCGGTGTTATGAATATTTCCATACCGAGAATCATTGTGGATGAAGGCATCGCCATCATGTACGCCAACACTGGGATCATCTACCCAATATTTATTAATAAAGCGAATGGGATAGCCAACAACAGATGCAAATGCCACCAAACCATGGGTACCGGTACTCGCCATATCACCGCTTGCGGTAAAAATCGTGGTCACGATATCACCCCATTTGGCGCCGGGCGCTACCCCCATTTGCTCTACCATCGTATGGCTTTCGTCCAACGCAGCAAGTATGCGGCCTCGGCAGAGATTCGCGGTATGGGGATCAAACTCCCCACTCAGAATGCGCTCCTCATCTTCAGAGCGCGGACACAGACCATGGTCTCCCATAATTTCTGGATCAGGACCGTGAAACAGTTGATTTGCCTTAAGAAACTTATCGAGAATTTCTTTATCCTCGACGGAAAGATTTTTTGTTTCTGCATTATTAGCCATTATTTTACTCCTGAAATTCTATTACGCTTCAAATTATTATTTGCTGTCTTTACGGAAGAACCAAACGGCACCGCGATGCGAAGCATGGAAATTCCAGTCTGGCTCAACGAGGTAGCTTGTATTCACTGTCGTCACAACAGCCGGCCCCTCGATAAAAGTCCCAGTCGCCATGGCGGCATCATCAAAAACAGGAGTATTAAAAGACTCTTCAAAGCCAACGAAATGACATTTCCTGTATGAGACAGGCTCAACAGTGAGTTTTTCTTCTACCGGTTTGACGTGACTGAAATCAACCTTATCAAGCTCGATATATGAGCTCACGCGAATAGTATTGATACGCACTCCGGATTCAGTAGCCTGACTTCCCTTACCGAAACGTTCGCCATAGCGCTTATCAAAGCGGCTCATCAAATCCAGTACATCATGCATACTGTTGAATCTTGTCACATCTGTTTCGACCGCCGTCTCAACGCGCTGATTGCCGTAGCGCATATCAAATTCTAAGCGAATCTTAATATCATCAGGATTCATTCCCTGACGTTGTAGATCATCTCTACCACGGGCTTCCAATTCTTCTATCGCGTTGTTAATTTTCTCGTAATCAGTCAGCATTGACTGGCTTCCCGTGTGATACAACACGGTGTAGGTCGACATTTCATGAATATGCATTTGGTTGACATTGCCGGCTCCAAGGGCCGAGAAAACCGAACTAAATGGCGGCGCTAACACTCTATTTACGCCGAGTGCATTTGCAATACCACAGCAATGAAGAGGACCATTACCACCATACGCTAGCGTGGTGAACTCAGAGGGATCATATCCCCTGGAGCGAAGCTCAGTAGCAATACCGTTGGCCATATTGGAGTCGGCGGTTTGCTTGATTTGCTTACAAATATCAAGAACCTCCATATCCATATCGTCACATAACTCTTCTTCTATAACGAACCGAGAACGAGACGGATTCAGCGCTATCCGGCCGTTTGCATAATTGCTGGGATCAAGATAACCGAGCATCAGGTCCGCATCTGTCACCGTAGGCTTCATGCCACCGCGATCATAGCAAGCCGGCCCAGGATCGGAGCCCGCACTTTCTGGACCGATCTTTATCGAATTATGAATATAGTCATACGACGCTATAGAACCGCCGCCCGCACCCAGGGTCACAAGGTGAACCATTGGCACACTAACCAACCAGCGATCTATAACGGGATTAAAGTCGTAATGCTTTTCACCGCCATCGACAACAATACCAATATCAAAACTGGTGCCGCCCATATCAGTGGCAACAATATTCCCCAGATCGCCGCTAAGCGACAAATGCTCTGCAGCTGCGACACCAGAAACCGGACCAGAGTGAACCGTCTGCAGTGCGTCGGTAGAGTTGAGCTGAGCCATACCACCAGAGTTATGACTGATAAGCATGGGCTTTTCATAGCCATTTGCTCTTAGGTACATCTCCAAAGTGCCTAAACCGTGATACATAACCTGATGCAAATAGCCATCGATAATGGTTGATGTAGATCTAACGTATTCACCTTTGCGCCCCGCTACCTGATGGGAAAGTAGCAACGGTATAGCACCGAGCAGGTAAGATGGATACTCCTCTAGAAATATCTCACGAGTGCGCAATTCATGCTCAGGGTTAACAACACTGTTGGCATAAACAACAACAATCGTTTCTGCCCCCTGATCGACGAGCTCACGCAATTTCTGGCGTAAATCATCTTCATCCAATGAAAGAATTACATCGCCATCGTAAGCTACGCGCTCTCGGACGCCGCGAATCATTGGAATAGGAACAATTGGATCGGGTCTAACGGCGTTACATAGATCTCTTTGTTTTTCAAAAGATAAACCTTCGCCGTAACCGCGGCCTCGGGAAATTGGCACGGTACTATTAAAGCCCTCGGTCGTTAGCAAACCAATACGCGGACCATTTCTTTCGATAAGCGCGTTAGTACCGAGCGTGGTGGAATAGCGAACTGAATCCACTTTGCTAAGGAGGGTTCTTTTATCTATGCCCAACTCTTCAATAGCAATATCAAGCGCATCGTTAAATCCTTGAGCAAGGTTATGGTGAGTCGTTAGCGCTTTTGTTCCAACATATTGATCTCCCCACGCGACAAAACAATCAGTGAAAGTTCCGCCGATATCTACTGATATACGTTCCATATTTTTATCCTCTGGCAGAATCCTAGTGTTGATGTACGTGACGCGGAATTTCAATATCTGGAATTTCGGGTCTTTCTGGCACGTCTCCCCACGCCGCTACCTTCTTTTTCAAATCGTCTATATCCGGCTCCATATCATGAACCGGAGCATGACCAGGAACGGTATATTCGACCTCAATCATGGTGCCGCAATGTGGGCAGTAAAATTCCAATATCGCCATGTACTCTGGGTCAGGACAAAATGTGTACTCATATTTTTCCGCATCCAGCAAAGGCTGATGTATTTCATGCGGCGGCCGGTCATGCACTAACAAGCCGCGCTTGTAGTTGTCTCTGGCAGATACAATTTCGTTATTACAATTTCTGCATTCCCACATTTCCGTATCTAGATTGATACGAAGATACTCAGTCATATTCGCGTGCATCACATACTCCTTATTATTTCTTTTCCAAAATCAAATCACTGTTTCCAGAGACGGATAAAGTCCAACCTTTGTCCACCAGACCAGTAAAAAAGGATTCTTCGATAATCAACGGACCGTCTATTACAGCCCCAGGTAGCTGGTCTTCAACCCTGACAACAGGGATCTCCACATGATTACCAGCACCAGTATTAACCTTCCGCAAACCACTAATATTAGGATCTCTCGATGCTTCTCCGCCGACATCCGCCAGCTTCAAGCCGCCGATATTTTTCCTAGCTTCATAGACCAAAACAGCCTTTTCATCCGGCATGAAATCGCTGGGGAATAAAGACCCTTCACCTATTTCAATGACCTGCTCAAGACCATTACTGCCAATTCTTGACAATGAAATGCGAATCTCACACTCTGAAATATCGACACCTTCAGCATATAAATCCTTCTCTGCCCGCACGCGGGCTTCCTTTATCACCGCCTCAATACCAGAACTAGATTTATCAACCAAATTCATACGATAAACTTGGGAAATAGGAGAAAAGCCAATACCAAAGGCACTAAATACTGCGCCCAATGCCGGTATGATTACGCGACGAGCCCCACAAGCATCGGCAATGCGCGTAGCGGCTAGCGCACCCGCGCCGCCAAATCCAGCAAGCGTGGTATCTGCATCAACGTCCGAAAATTTAAGAATACCTTCCGCGATTTTTTGCACCCATGCGGCGAACATAAGGTCCAAAGCCTCATTCAGGCTTACCCCCATCGGCTCAGCAACATTTTTCTGAATCGCATCTGCTGCTCGATTACTGTCCAAATCCAACTCCCCACCAAAGTAGGTCGCAGGATCTAACACTCCTAACAATAAAAACACATCAGTAATAGTTGCTTGCTTGCCACCCAAACCAAAGCAAGCAGGGCCCGGTGCAGCCCCGACTGACTCAGGGCCAACAATAATGTCCGTACCATTCGACGTGATAATAGAGCTACCACCAACACCTGCACTGAATATTTCAGCCAAAGGGAAATTGACCTTGACACCCTCAACCGTACCCTGTGATAGCTGGGCTAACTCCCCATCAACCACAACGCCAATATCTGTTGTGGTTCCGCCAACGTCGTAGGATAGTAATTTTTTATAGCCATAGTGCTTCGCCAATTCCCGCACCCCTTCCATACCGCCACGGGGACCAGAACTGTAAGTTTTAATAGCCATCGTTTTGGCAACACGTGCTGCGCCACCATCATTCCGGAAAATCAACAATGGGTTTTTCGTCTTCAAGTCTTTTAGACGGTGATCTGCGCTGTAGAGGAAGCGCTCCATAGCGGGATGTAAAAATGCATTCAATAACGCTGACCAAGTACGTCGCGCAAAATCCTCGTCGTCGCTTAAACCGCCAGCCGCAAGAACCGGCACAACACCTAATAGATGAGAAGGGAATTTTCGAGAAATAATCCGATTTAGCTTGCTTTCAATGCTCTGAAAATCCTCTTCACAGACCGAGAGCACTATACGACCAGCCCCCTCACCTGCTATCCGATTAACAGCACGCATAACATCCAGCTCGAGCTCAGCTCCACTTAACGCGAGATCTATCTCAGCAACTCTGTCACCGACAATATCGTTATAGAGAGAGCTTTCTTCCCCAGTGGCCTGAAGACTAGCGATATCGGTACCTTTACCAACCAAAAGACCCAATCTAGGGCCTTTCCGCTCAACCAAAGCATTTGTTCCTTGCGTGGTTGAATAGCGTATATAATCAGTATCCTGCAAAAGCTCTGCTACTTTTGCCTCATCACCGTAAATTGCTTTAGAAAGCTTTTTGAGGCCATCAAAAAAGCATTTACTAAGATCAAATGGTGTCGTGAGAGATTTTGTGTGGAATACTTTGTCGCCGTCAAAGGCACAGAAGTCAGTAAGCGTTCCGCCATTATCTATATTTATTAACTTCCCCATAATCATTACCTTAATGTTACTTTTATCAGTTTTAGGATGAGAATGACGAAATATTAGTTGTCTGCCAGTACCAAAGCACTACCCCAGAAGGTAGTTTTTGGCTATCCAAAAATGCCATACCAAAGGCAAATCAGCAGGTAATGCTCCGCACACAACCACACAAATTGATCAGAAACCGCGCAGCTTGACATAAGCAGCTCTATGGCACGTTTCTATCATGAGATTGCAAAGCGAATCACAAAAATCTGTTACCCCAGCCACTAGTAAAAGCACAAAAACACACGTATTGTTATCTACTCACTATCAGCTAGTGAGCAAAGAGACGTTGCGCAGTGCATCCTGACAATAAAATATTTACATTAGCGGTTTTTAATATAAGTAAACTGATATACAGGGCATTGAGACTAACAAAAACCAAAAGCTCAGCACGACCCCATAAATATCAGTATTTACAGTTCTAAATAGCCATTTTGAACGTGAAAAAGATGTCAATATAGCAGCACACCAAGCTGACATTTGAAAAGCAGAAAGGATTGCCATTTCCAATTATAATACGTCGAAAAAAGCACCGACTCACTACGAGTAAAGAAGCCCTTCGATTAAGGAAGGCGCATTTAAAAATAAGTACAAAATAAAACAGAATGAATATATGAATAATATAAAAATCAGCAAAATTACGCCTGGAACACCCGATTACTCTCACAAATTTTCGCCACCATCCCCTCTTGTAACGGCGATCCCACGACCACGCCTTACTAAATCACTGCAATCTAGGGATCGCTATTGTGCAATCGTTATCCAGGGACCTGCCGGATACGGAAAAAGCACACTCCTGCAGCAGGTGTATGATAATTTTACAAGTAAAGGGGTAATAGCACGCTGGTTAACCTTTGATGAATCAGACAACGATATAAGTCGATTTAACACATTATTAAATAAGCTTTTACTGTCTTTCAATGAACATATAGATAACACCAATCAAAACACCTCTCTCTTAAAAATCGGCGGTCAAAGCGCAATTGAAAACCTTTTAAACTCTCTAGCCGCTACGACAAAGCCGGTCGCTCTTTTCCTAGATGAATTTCAGGCCGTAACCGACAGCATCAATATTTCGCTTATCTGCAGCCTAATCGAACGATGCCCTCCCAACATTACTTTTTACATTGGTACAAGATCCATACCAGAGTTTGCCAAAGGAAAATACCTTATTAGCAGCCGTGTGAGATTGCTAGATACGGAAGACCTTTGCTTTACCTCCGAGGAAATTCAGGAATTTTTTACATTAGTGGGTATTGATGCCGCGGGTACTGAAATCGAAGAGTTCCGACGCCGAACCAATGGATGGCCAGCAATTCTACAATTACTACAACTGGCATTAAAAGGCGGAAAAATTGACAAGCATAAACTCCTAACCTGGATAAAAGGCTATGAGGTAGAGTTGGCAGATTATCTAACCGCCAACGCAATGAAAAACCAACCAGCCCGGTATGTTGAATTTTTACTCAAAACCAGCCTCCTCCCTCGTCTTTCGGCGCCGCTTTGCGAGGCTGTCACGGGCATGTCAGATTCCAACATTATCCTTCAAGACTTGGTATCACAAGGTATGTTTATCCGGGAGGTTGATGCCAAAAGAGAGTGGTATAAATATCACTCCTTGTTTTCTGATTATCTACAGTCCGTCTTCGCAGATAAATATCCTTCAGCGGTGCAAGAACTCCACCTTACCGCAGCGCAGTGGTTTTACCGCAATAAAATGTGGAGCGAAGCAACACACCAAGCCATTGCTGCAGAGCAATTCGAATACGCTGCCGACATCTTATCTGAGTGGTCAATACTGCTAGTTTGCAATGCAAGACTTCAGACACTTGTTCAATTGTGCTCATTATTACCAGACAATGTCATTAGCAAACGTCCAATGCTATGTTTATCGCTAGCGTGGGCAAGGCTATTTTTCTTAGAACAAAAGTCCGCAAGCGAACCGCTCACATGGCTTGAAGAAATCATTTCCAATGATCCAAGTGCAGCAGAATTTGAATCTTCAGCTAAAATATTGCGGTGCTGTTACTACTTTGTTAACAATTTTTATGACGAATTTTCTAATTTATTACCCAAACTAGAAATAGAAACGGGAGACATGCCACAGTATAAAAAATTTGGCATGGGCGCACTCGGAAATCTTTCTGCCATCTATCACCTAAGAAAAAGAAACTTTGTTTTAGCCAAGGGTGAATCCACGATAGGGCTTTCCCTCTCTGAATCCGGAAAAGCGGCATTTAGCGGCGCTTATGCGGTTGCGCTTACATCGATCTCACTTATGCAGTCGGGTGACTTAAAGCTAGCATTAAAAAAACTAGAAGATGGTTTACACGGTGAGGACTTGCGAATACAAGGTTCTTTTTCATCTGCGGTTCTATCATCAACCTATGGCCTTGCACTTTATGAGTCCGGTCAGTTCGCCGATGCAGAAAGTCATTTACGCGATACAATTGACACAATTTCAAAAACGCTACCAACTGAATGGCTTATAGCTGCATTTATCAGTCTAGCGCGGGCTAGTGAGATCAATGACACCAATGGCTACGATTCCGTTGAATTCCTGATGCAAGCCGAGAAACTAGGTATCGATCGTCAAGACAGTCGACTACTTGCCGCTGTGCGGCGAGAACATATCCGCCGAGCACTAATGAAAGGCAATATAAAAGAGGCAACAGTCTTCGCCGAGCGAGTGTTTAGCAAGAAAGCCGCAAATGTTAATGTCGATTGCTATCATTTCACTGAAGGGAGTGATGATGACACTATTAGCATGCTTAGATTAAGAATATATTCTAACGATCAGCATGATGTCATCACCGATCTTGATGAAGAAATTACTGAAGCTATCCAGCATGGCTGGGTACGGCGCCAAATTAAGCTCTTAATCCTTAAGAGCATCGCCCATAAACTTGATCAAAATATATCTCAAGCGAACGACGTAATGTCTAAAGCCTTAGAGCTTGCCGCACCACAATCATATACTGCAACCTTCATTGAAGAAGGGACGGCTTGCCTAGAAATTATCGGGAATATATTCAATCAAACCGCCAGTAAGAAAGAAACTAAGCTTCATGATTTCATGTCATTTTTTGTGGATGACAGCAACGCGACAACCACAAATAGCGACAATATCAACAGTCCACTAGTTGAAAAGCTAACTAAAAAGGAGCTCGAAGTTCTTACTCTAGTTGTATCAGGCTTTTCCAATATGGAAATAGCAGAACGCATATTCGTAAGCACGAATACCGTTAAATTCCACATGAAAAATCTCTATGGTAAGCTCGGCGCAAATAGCCGAGTTAAATTAATCAGTGCTGCTCGCGCTCTGGGCATCGAGATATAGAGAATCTCTGACACGCCACCCACATTTGTTAATTTTTAAGACGCATTGCGTACCAAAAACACTCTTACCTGTCTTCCGTCAAAAAGGTAGTCAACCCCAATAAAAAAGACCCAAGGAAACTTGGGTCAACGCTGGGTCACTGTTAAATCGATTCATACCTCGCCATAGCAATGTTATAAATTTTCAGAATATCATCGCTAGAAGTCCAACGACTCCGTTGAGTCCCCCTTACAAGCCTGGCAATTCAGGCAAAGGTAGTTTTGTCGTAACCCCACCCACAACGGCGAACACAAGGGTGCTAACTGAATCTAGGGTTGCAGGATCTAGTAGCATCAATACTTTCGTAGGATCGGTAAGAAACTCAGGGGTAAGTACTGTTTGCAACACGGGCATAGCACCTTGTAATGCAGCACCGCTGAGCACCGCCCCAACAACGGGTATATCACCATTCAAGCTATCGGCCCCTAAAATACCACCTCCGCCGCCAAGGACGGGTAGTCCATCTAATACAGATAGGCCTGGACCAGCAGATAACAAACCACCAATAATTGGAATTTGCGCCTGAGCCGATGACATCGCTAAACTAATGAATACTAATCCTGAAAGAATATTGCGAATATTATTTTTCATATTTTTCACCTTTTAACGTTTTAGTTAGTTTTATTAACAAGCCTATTAATAGTAATAGACTATCTTGCACCGCAAGTACGGATTCCAGTGTCAGCAAATAGCCCATATCAAGAACCATTCTGCACTAAAAAAATATCCTAATTTCCCAATACTCTCAATGCTGTATTGGTCAAATAACGTCTGTAAATGTCTTGAGAATTTACTTGCATCTTATGGCCATTTCCAATGCTTTCCAGTTGTTCAATTCTCGTCATCTTCCCGGACTGAACATCAAATGCGTGTGCATGTCCCCATGACCAATAGCTATGTTTGCCATCCATGACACGTTCATTTTCGTTTTCGTATAGTCCATATGCGCCATCAAAAGATCTGAAAAGTTCTCCGCGCCGATCATACGTGACCATACCTAGAGGTAACTGGGTTCGAGCGTCAAACCAAACCCTTTTTTTGCCAACCGGTGCACGAGGAAAACCAATAGGCTCAGCATCTACTGCAATAGCTTCCGGCACCAACTCCAATTCGGTATCCCAAAAAGTCTTTCCCTCCGGACCACCGTGAACCTCATGCTGCCAATTATTTTCTGACCCAGTCCATGCTCCACTGACGGCACCCAAAAGTGGTCCACGCCAGGCTATTTTATAATTCCCCCAGGTATGCAGCGGGTCGCCAGCGCCCCACGCATCAGAGAGATAAAGACTTGAACCTGGAACAAGTGGTTCAAAACGCTGATCAGTAGGATAACGACGAATACGTTTGAAATCGGGAATATAACCGAAAAGTTCTGGAAATTTACGTTGATCGTAATGCCAGATATTAAGAAATGAAGTACCGCGTACACTATTCGGCTCAGTGAAGAAAACACTTTGATATCTCAGTTTATCTTCGTGCCCTTTCCAGTACACATCCGGCATTGTAACCCGACCTACAGGAGCATATTCTGCCCACCCTAGCTCATATTGATAGGCAACTTTGCCTTCTAGATTGAGATCATATTCACGGATAGGGTAAAAAGAAGCATCGTGCCTCCCCCAACTCATCGTTAAACCGGCGAAAAATTCGACGCCTCTCGTCGCGCTTGGGAATGGCAAACCACCAATCCAGGGTTTCCCGTCACTAGTTACCACATTACCATTTTCATCAAATTTCGCTTTCCCTCGGTGACGAAAACTAGCTTCCATATAATCATATGGACTTAACTTCATCACATCCTGAGTTGTTTCTCGGAGCTTAAAGCGACGCCCCATATTTTTAACTTGATGATACTTAACAGGCTCCAAAAGCTCTTTTATCAATTCAACATTGTCGGCGTCGATATAATCACCCGCCTTCAATTTTCCTTTAGTATAAGACTCTATCGATAGAAGCTCATCAGGATACGCTGCCGAAAACTCACCATGCTTTTCCATTGCAGCCCAAAGTGGCGATAAAATTCCTGCACCAACAAAGCCGGCTCCAAGCTTTAAAAACTCACGTCTTGCGAAATTTTTATCGAAACGACGAATAGTAAAACTCATAAAAACACCTTAAAAAGGCCGGCGACTAAGTCGCCGGCAAGTCCCAACAGACCTAAAGGTAGGGTTTTGGTAAGTTAGTACTGGTATGCCACGCGAATCCCAAGTTCTTCCGCGAATTCAAGGGATTCGATAATATTGGTATTTTCATCTCCACCCAATGAGCCATCCAGATAGTTGTAGTAGAACTCGACGTTCCAGTTACCGCTAGGCTTCCACTTCACAGCAGGTTGGAAGAGTAAGCCGCCTCGAGTGTCATACAATATTGCTGCGTCCACACGCCAAACCAGTCCAGGGAAGGGTTGCTGCGCCGCTAAAACCAGACCATTCCAGCCGCCGTCCACACCGGTGGGCGCATTATTTACCGTCCCCCCCATGCCGCTCAGGTGACGCCCAAACAAATCAGTTTCTGAACGATGCATCCACTGAAACACCAAGTAGGTCGCCGGAAAACTCGAACTAAAGCGTTGATATTTTTCCAAAACAAGGGCGGAAGTGTATTCATCTTCAACCAGATAATCCTTACCCAAGCTCGGTGAAGTGAAGGTTTTATCCGGTGTATACGACACCTCAAAATTCATAATCAACTGATCTGTCCAGCTGCCTGGGTCGCCAGAAAACACATAACTAAACCCGGCACCAAAGACATCTTCACGATGAAAAGTTCGCTCTATATGCCCTCTCAGCGGCCCCGCCACCTGAAAGAAGAAATCCAGTTCATTACTCGCCTGCTCATAATTTGCAGCATTAGTCCCACCCAACAGCTGTTCAGCCGGAAAATCTGCAATCTGCGAGTTCAGCGCTTCAATGCCATCCAGTCGCACACGGCCTGCGTAGGTAAACCATTCCTCGGCACTCCATACACCTGTAGGGTCACGCTCTAAAGGAGTTTCTGCGAGAATTGCCCCTGAACCTGGGATAGTGGGTATATCGCGATTTACATTTGACTTGGTCCAGCGGAAAGTGCCGTCTGGGTTATAGCGACTTGTATACATTAACTGCACACCGAAATCGCCGAAATTGCCTTTTAAGCGGAAACCAGAATTAAGCTCCTCATCATAATTTTCATACCGCTCATGAACGGTGAATTGTGATGGAATAAGGTTATACGGCGTTTCTGCGTTAGGAAGGATGGTTGGTATAAACATCTGCACAAACGTATCCAGCTCCCAACCTGATTCAAACTGGTAAGACGCTCTTATCCCAGGTGCAGATATCCGTTCATCTGCATATTCCTCGGAAGCAAAGTCTAATATAAGGTGGCGACGCAGATCCAAACCATTAGCTACATCCATAACTCTAAAGAACAAAGCTTGCCCCCATGCAACCTGCTGATTACCAGTCCGAACAAGCAAGGGACCATCTTGATAATCTAAATACAACGAGGGGAAATCCAGCATGTAGTTGTCACCGGCAACTTCTAGCGGATGAAATGAACCACCGTCATCAAAATCATCGTGCTCAAAGTAATTTGGCGCGCCGGAATATAGGTGTCCGCCACGCATACTATTAACGGAGCTCGGATCAAATTCATCGTATTCCGCAGCATCAAATATACCGCGCACTTTCACTGTAGCCGAGAATTTGTCAGTAAAGCGAAGCTGTAGCGTATTTTCAGTGCGAATCTGTACCTGATTGAAATCGTTGTCTGCAGGAACGCCATTACGCGTGGTGGTGTCAGAAAGCAAGGCCGGTAACTGTAAACCCAACACGGGTAAGCCGCCGTTTCTTTCAACTTCTTTGCCATTAAACAAATTCCCGCGCTGATTATTCGGGTTCTCTTCATCTACCGTCCTTATAGCTGTCTCCAATCGAATCATGCCACTAAAGCTCATATCGATATCCGAAAATCCATCCCCCCACGCGGGGTTGCATACTCCGATATATCCTATGGCTGAAATAGCTAAGATATTATTTTTATTTATCATTTTCATGTTTATTATCCTCGCACAAAAAGAAATCAAAAATTAACTTTGACAACTTGGGCCCGCTGGCCTACTAAATAAAAATCACTGTTGTGAATAGCAACATCCACGTACCAATCCTCCAGGAATTCCGGCGCCTTCAACCTTGTAATTCGACGGTCTTTTGCTGTTACTGCAAGCGCTTCACGAATCCCGGATATAACGGCGTCACCATTGTCGCGCACAGCGACATCTAGCAAGATAGCCTCAGTCCCTAACTCCAATTTACGCCACGCTTTGCCGCCATCATGACTTACAATGACAGCCCCACTTTGACCAACGGCGAACCCAACTCCAGACGCGTTCATAGCGATGCCAAATATCGATTCCTCGCCAAGGTGTAGCGTTTGCCAGCTATCTCCACCATCATCAGAGCGAGCAATCATTCCAAACTCACCGACAATGATAATTCCACCCTGGGCGTCAATAAGGCAGTTATAAACATGAGGCTCATAGCCCTGCTGAATCACCTCTTGCCAGTCAATGCTAAGCTTCTCCCACGTAGAGCCATCATCTTTAGAGCGCAACACCGTGCCGAATCCGCCAACAGCTATCGCAAGACCATCGCCTCCCTGAGCTACACCTAATAATCGCTCTGATGTTGGCGATTCCGATTGACTCCACACCTCACCAGCAAATCGCATAATTGTGCCACCCTGCCCAACAGCAAGCCTGGTATTGCCGCGCTCAGACACTGCGAGTAAGGCAATATCAGGTGATGAAATATTGCTATGTAGCCACTCGTTACCGTCCTCACTACGACTAAACCGCCCACCGGAACCCACCGCAATAAGTCCTTGTTTGGAGGCGCTAACACCAAAGAAAGCGTCATGTGCCTTGCCCTGGTGAGTCATGCCCGTATCACTTGCAACGGCATTTGCCGTTGCAAGCAACAAGGACATAAACATCATGGCCTTGTACACTTTCATTAGGTTGCCCCCAGTCGCTGCATCGCTTGCACTGTCAAAAATTTATTGTAAACATCGGTGTAATCTTCATCGAAGCGAGTCTCATAACCACCGTTGATCGACCTAGCATTGAGTATCCGACTCATACGATTAGACTGAACGTCATGGCTGTGAATACTCGACCACGTCCATGCAGTATGATTGCCATCCTTAACTGTATGCTTATCGTTAGACAGTTGAGCGTAGTGAGGCTCGAAAGACTTCCATATCTCGCCGCGACGATCGTAGGTCACATATGCTATATACATTTGGTTACGAGCATCGAGCCATACACGCTTTTTACTAACCGGCGCCCGCGCATAACCAGTTGGCTCCGCCTCCAACACAATACATTCCGGAACTAGCTCCATATAGGTATCCCAGAAGGTATTACCTTTAGGCCCACCGTGAACCGGCTTTTCCCAGTTATCATGGTATCCACCATGAAAATTACGTGGACCAATTGCCGCGAGCATAGGTTTACGCTCAATGATTTTGTAATTGCCCCACGTTAATAATGGATCGCCTGAACCCCATGCATCAGACAAGAAGAATGTAATACCTGGTACTAAAGGCTCAAAACGCTGATTAGTTGGGAACTGTCTTACACGGCGGAAAGCCGGGATATAACCATGAAGTTCTGGGAATTTTTTCTGATCGTAGTGCCAAGTACTTAAGAACGATGTACCAGCTGCGTCATTGGGCGCAGTAAATATTACCGACTGATACCGTAGAATATCTTCTTTACCACGCCACACCGTACCATCACCACGGGCAGTCGTATTCAACTCACTCCAAAGGAAGTCGTACTGATACGACAAATCACCGTTGGGGTCGATATCCCAATCTTTCATAGCATACTGGGAATAATCGTGACGCCCCCAGCTAAGAGTTAAGTTGTATGCGGCCTCAATACCATTTTTAGGTGTTGGAAACGGCATACCACCTATCCACGGCTTACCATCTTTGGTGTAGACATTGCCATCACTACCAATGACGGCCTTACCTGAATTCTGTAATGTCGCCTCTAAGTACTCTGCTGGAAACAGATAGCTAACATCTTTTACTGGCTCGACAATATGAATGCGACGCCCCATCTCTTTCACTTGCATAACCGCTATGGGATCAAGTAAATGTGCGACGTGCTCTATATTATTAGCCGTTATAACATCACCAGGCTTGATCTTGCCCTTGGTTTGCATTTCGATTGAAACCAGCTCATCAGGATACGCTTTACTAGTATCACCCGCATTAGCAATGAGCGGCCAAAGAGAGGACAGAACTCCCCCAGCAGCGACGCCTTTTGCAGTGTTCTCTAAAAACTTGCGACGACTAAAATTGTGGTCATATTTTTTTATATGCATTTTAACCTCCAGGGTTTACCCCTTAATAAGTACTGCTCTATCGAAAAAATCTAATGATTACGTTTAACTCTCTACTACAGCCGGAGCAGATGGTCGGCTAGAGGGAACTGCTTTCTTCTCGTGAAGGTTTTGATCAGCAATCAATTTGCTTATATCAATACCTTCACCCAACACGAGAATATCTTTACTAGACACGAACTTGGGCTTGATCATCCAAACCAACAATGGCAACACCACCAACGCAATGACCATGTTGATTAACATAACGAGCACTAATAGCAGCCCCATGTCGGCAAGAAACTTTAATCCAGACATAAAATACCAAGGTAGGATTCCAATCAGCATGATGCTAGCTGTAAACAAAATTGCCTTGCCTGTTGTCGTCAATGCTGCAGTGATGGCACTCCCATATTCCTCTCTCTCGTGGTACTCCTCGCAGATTCGACTCAACAGATAAATGCCGTAGTCGATACCCACACCAACACCGATTGCCGCAACCATCAAAGAGTTGATATCTAGACCGATACCCATAAATGACATACAAGTGGTAAGAATCATGTTTGAAAGGTTCACCGGCAGTAGCAAAATCAGCCCTGCTACAAATGAGCGATAGGCATAACTTGAAACCAATAGAATAACCAGATTAAGCAAGCCCATAACCAACCAGTGATAGCGCTCTACAACATGATTTATTGCTTGCTGAATAGCGATTGTGCCGCTGCCCAAGCGCACTAAGAAGGCATCATGATCTACCCCAACTTCCTCAACAGCAGCTCGCGCCATCGCCAAGGCATGATCAACCGTGTCCTGCTTGTTGTCTGGATACCAAAATGACACAGTTGAATTTTGCAATTCGAAATCGACAACATTCGAAAACGCTTTTGGACTCGAGCCCATCAACACAGCAGATGCAGACGCATTTACCGCAGCATTATTATTATCCAGCGGCAACCACTTCGGATGACCACCGGAAATCAGGCGATTCGCATCCATCAAATAGTCCGCGAAAGACAAGGTGGCGCGAGGTGGATTATCGACGGACTCCATAAACTGCTGTAACTGCAACATTACCGCCACCGTTTCAGCCTGCTTGGCTACGCGATCACCCGTGTCATCATTCTTGGCTTCAAGAATAATTTCTAAGGTGTTAACACCAGGAAAATGGCTGTTTATTTCTGAAACGGAAGTATTAAATTCGGAATCCTCCCAAAGAAGGCTACTCCCTTCTACAGGATTACCAATTTGTATATTCATCGCGTGATAAAAGGAAAAGACGCCGACCACACAGAAAATAGCGGCTGTATATTTAGCCCTTCGCCCTTGAGACAAGGTTGATATTGCCGCGAGCACAGCCTTGATCTTGCCGTGAACGCCGCCCGAATGATCAGAAATAATCTTGTCGATATTTTTGGGTTCTGGCAGCACCGACAAAAGTAGAGGTGCGAGTAAGACCCCTGTTGGCACAAGCATCATTGCCCAAAAGCCGCAGAAATATGAAAATCTTTCCATTGCTGGTATGGGCGCAACCGAGATCAGAAGTATCCCCGCCGCGTCTGTAATAACACCAAGCACCGAGGGCGCCATCATTACACTGGTGGTAATCTCCGCCGCCCGAACCTTGTCGCCAACTTGCTCGTAGATTTCGTAGTAGCGCTCGGTAAACTGCACGCAGTGACTAAAAGATCGCGCTATCAACAACAAGGGGACAATCATCAATAGCGGCTCAATGGAGAGATTCATCCAGCCTGCAAACCCAAACCCCCAAATAGCAGCAACAATACTCGCGAAAATGGGCGTCACTACACCTGCCACATTCTGGGTATAGAGAATAAGCGCTACCACCAACGCGCTTAGAGTAACAGCAAAAATGCCGAGCATCTGATGCTGATATTCGTACACCCAACCTGTTAACGCCGGCTGACCAGCGACATATATTTCATGCTGATCATCCCGAGCTTGATCAGCAATCTTCTGCACATACTCAAAGGCAACACCATAATCCAACCGCCGTTCAATAAAGGTTGCCGAAACCAGGGTAGCTGTCTCGTCTGCGGATATTAGAAAGGCCTTTGCATTGGGTGCTTTTTGAACATTCTCCTTAAATTCCGCCACTCCTTCCGGCGTTGTAGGCACCGAATCACCCATAAGTGGCTGAGCATCAATACCAAAAGGAGTTGCCTGGGCATACCGAGCCTTTGACGAGGCAATAGACATAATTTGATCATGATCTACACCAGGAGTAAGATCGATATCTCGAGTGAGATCCCAGACTTTTTTAAGCGTATCCGGATTATAGATATCGCCATTCTTGTTTTTCACCATAATGGTGTAGGTCAACGGATTACCAAAATTTGGATGATCATTGAACACTTGAATAAACGGATCATCTTTAGGCAACAGATCGGAGAAAATGGTTTCCAATGTTAGGTTTTGCAACCCCACCGCAAAAAAACCCGTTAAAACTGCGAATATAAACCATGCGATACCACGGTGACGCAATACCGCGATTGCAATACGAGCTCTGATTGTATTCATCTACATTTCCCAATTATTCTGCGTAACCGGCATGACATTTTTTCTATTATCTATTGCCGAAGCTTCGCCAAAATCTGAAGAAGAAATTGTGCAATTAGCTTTATATTTTTTATTTCACCAAGCTCCATCGGTGACCGCTTAGTTTTAGCACTATCGCGATCCTCTTTGTTTCTTGAGGTTAGTGAAGATTACTATCGCAACATCACCAATATTTTTGACTACCCCACGGGGTAGTTTTTGCTACCCCTCAGGTAGAAGGCGGCCAACTAGCGTGAAAATGGGATAGATCGACAAAAATACTGAAGGGGATTGAGAGCCGAATTGCCTAGCTCAAGACTTATTCATGCGGAATCGATATGAACGGGCATACAGCCCGGTAATCCTCCCATTTTTAGCTGATGCTCAAAGTAGAGGTTAAGTGGTCATCAAAGTGTATTTTTGCGACCCTTATAGTCCTTGTAATGAATGAGATGAAGGGGGTTTTGTAGTCCCTGACTATAAATAAGTATTTATAGTCAGGGGGGACTGAGAGGGGGAGGTAGCAATTAAATACAATCCATGACATCTGACCAATTCATCTAAAGCCATAAGGTTAAGGCACCAGAGACTTACTGAACTCGAGGACCAACCATGCACTCTCCCGCCCTTCGAAATGAATCTAATTTCCGCTGAAAGCACGGCTAGCGATCCGACTTTACAAGCGATTGTAGAAATCGGAAAACCGCCGCCATGCATTACGTATATGTCAATTTAAACCTATACATTAAGCCTTTAGCTAAGCACAAATAGTTACTGAACGGCTGTAATTGAAACCT
>TARA_R110000772_G_C13310322_1_pt1 | contig 54890 bp, 95 predicted proteins | sample TARA_R110000772 | Tara Oceans TARA_R110000772 (sample SAMEA4397948) | marine metagenome | biome: Polar Biome; feature: [SRF] surface water layer (ENVO:00010504); material: water (ENVO:00002006), including particulate matter (ENVO:01000060) such as... | depth 5 m | reverse complement strand
CATAATGCTATGCCTTCGCTTGCGGTTGATTTGGCTCCCTACCATTCGGTCTATGGTTATTTGTCGGGCCATAAAACCCAGATTAATAGAATAGCCGGTGCGGAGAATATCAGCTACATGGAGGCCCGCTGCTTTATTGCGAGCGAGTATAACCGATTGGCCGGCATAGTTTTATCTTGCGCTAAGCATTTGAATATAAAATTAAGGTGGGGCGGCGACTGGAATTCAGATAGTAATACTCTGGATCAATCATTTATAGACCTGCCTCATTTTGAGTTAGCAAATTAAAAGGAGTCTTTATTGTGAATCTATATTATCAGGATGCAGAAAGATATATTTATAAGATTAGCGAAAAGGTATCGATTGAGGTTCCTTTTGAATCGGGCTTGCTGCCTACTCAAGTTGTGGCTAATGAGTTTATTAAGCTTGAGTGTATTGATACGGGAACAGTCCTTATAACGGCAAAGAAAGGTTATTCGTGGGACGGAGCGAGCGGTGCTATAAATACTGAATCTTGGGTAGTTGCATCACTAGTCCATGACTGCCTTTATCAGCTTATGCGCGAAGGGCTACTTAATCGATCGTTACGAAAACAGGCGGATCTCGCCATGTATTACTTTTTAAAAAAATCTATGATTCGCGGTAATTACTTCTCAAGGAAATGGGGCGCTGGACGAGCCAAAGCTTCTTATTTAGCAGTGCGGGTATTTGGTGCAAAGCACACCAAGCCACGCAATATAAAAATCAAGAAGGCAAAAATATTTTACAATAATTAGTCACCTAGTTTTTTATATAATTGCCTCTATTTATTTGTGAGCGGTCTTTGTATAATGTATTCTAATATAACCCACACAGGCGAAGGTATTAAAATGTCAGAAAAAGGTGTATATAGAGGATATTGCTTAGTTCGAGATAAGAACGGCGAGCCTAAATTCGATAGCATTGTCAACATACCTCAGCCTTATTGGGATATGTTAACAGAAGAAGAAAAATTGAAAATTATTAATAAACGGAAGGAAGCTTAATCATGGCAGTAACTCACTCAGCAGCAACACGCAACGCAATTGCCGACGCAGTTCTCGCAGATATTGATATTGACGCGGGCGCTGGAACGTTGGAGTTTCAAACTTCCGGTGCGGCAGAAGTAGCAACACTAACCCTAACAGATCCAGCAGGGTCAGTATCAGGCGCAGTATTAACCTTCTCGGCGATTACTGACGATACTAGCGCTACTGGTGGCACAGTGGATCGTTTTGTAATCAAATCTAATCTTGGCGGTGACCGTGTATTAGGGAATGTTTTAACCTCAGGCGGAGATATTAACTTATCTAGTCTGGTCGTAGGGGTTGGAGATACTGTTTCAATTAGCTCATTGACATACACAGCAGCACCTTAAACCATGGCTCCGGCAAGTAACGGGGTAATATTCTTTCAACTAACTTGGAGTTAATAACTCATGGCTACTGAGAGCTTATACCCCGATGGAGAGGTCGGCACCACTGTCAACTTCACCGGAGCCTATACCAACGTAGACGATCCGCAAGCCACTCCCGGTTCGGATTGGATGGACCCGACGGATGATGGCACCGACGATGAAGTTACCTATTCCATGCAGTCGCCTACTGGCGACCTTAATACAGGCGCCGGCTTACAAACTTTAAAAGTACACGTTAGAAAACAAGTTTCTGGAGGTACTGACCCCACCTTTGATGTTTTTGTCCGAGAAGCTGGGTCGGCTACTGATTTAGCAACTTTAGCTAGTGGTCAAACTATTACCAGTGATACTGGGGAAGATTTTACTTGGACTTGGGATGCCACAGTCTTAGCTACCATTTCTGGTGCTGATGTAGAATTTTATTTCATGGGTCATCGCAGTGGCGGTGGTCCAACTGGTCGAAGAAATTTAAGTATTGGTGCTGTAGAGTGGGTCGCTGATTATTCTGCTCCAGTTACCGTTACTGGTTCAGGTACTCCTGCTTCTCAGTCATCCACTATGAGTGGTACAGCTGAGATAGAGAAAACAAGTTCTGGTTCTTTAGTTTCCCAATCGTCAACCGCATCGGGTACTGCTGAATCAGTTACAATGGTTTCAGGTTCCGGCACATTAGCCTCTCAATCTTCCACGGCTTCCGGTACAGCTGAAATAACAAAGACTGGCTCAGGTGCCTTAACCTCTCAGTCTGCAATTATCTCAGGTTCCGGAACTATAGGGAGGGATGCTTCAGGTGCTTTACTTTCACAAGTGGCTACAACAAGTGGCACTGCAGAAATAGAAAAAACCTCAAGCGGTAGTTTAGTTTCTCAAAATTCAGAAACGTCGGGTGCTGCAACAGCATCAATGACGTTCACCGGCTCCGGCTCATTAATTTCTCAATCTTCTGCAGCGTCCGGAACGGCAGAAATAGAAAAGACTTCCGTCGGTTCATTGCTGTCACAATCTTCTTTAGTTAGCGGTACTTCCGAGGTCGAAAACACTTCGTCCGGAGCCTTATTATCCCAGCCCTCTACAGTTAGTGGCTCAGCTGAAATAGTAAAAACTTCAAACGGAGTTTTGTTATCGCAATCTTCAACCATCGACGGCACTGGAGAATTAGAAAAAACTTCGTCAGGGGCTTTATTATCCCAGTCCTCTACAGCCTCAGGATTAGCTTTTATTGAGAGGGTGGGGTCAGGCTCTTTGCTTTCTCAATACTCAATAGTGCTAGGCACTGCTGAGGTCACTAAAACTTCGTCAGGGTCGCTAGACTCGCAAAGCTCCACTACTTTAGGCACTGCTTCTGTTGAGGGCTCTATAGCGGGTTCGGGTGTCTTGGCATCGCAAAACTCTACAGTTAGCGGCGCAGCCGAAATAGAAAAAACTTCGGTCGGTGCGTTGATATCACAAAGCGCGGCCACCTCGGGGACTGGGGCGGTCGATAGCGCAGTTGTCGGGTCGGGTTCATTAATATCTCAATCCGCTATTGTTTCTGGCGCAGCTGAAATTACCAAAACTTCGACCGGAAGCTTAGTTTCTCAAGGTTCAACCGCGGCTGGCTCTGGAATAGTTGGCGGAGCGGTTAGTGGGTCGGGTTCATTAATATCTCAATCCGCTATTGTTTCCGGCTCGGCCATAGTAGAAAAAACCTCGTCCGGCGCATTAATTTCTCAATCTGCCACAGCATCCGGAACGGCAGAAATAGAAAAGACTTCAAGCGGGAGCTTAGCTTCTCAAAATTCCACCATATCCGGCACGGCAGAAATAGAGAAAGTAGGCTCAGGAAGCTTAATATCTCAACCCTCAGTTACTTCCGGAGCCGCCACCGCTGCCACCGTTAGCTTAGGCTCAGGGTCTTTAATTTCACAATCATCCGTCAGTGCTGGTGGCGGGTCTATTGATAAAACTAGCTCAGGGGCTCTAAACTCTCAGTCTTCGGTCATTAGCGGCACGGCCGAAATAGAAAAATTGGGTTCTGGTTCTTTAAATTCCCAAAATTCTACGACCTCTGGCACAGGCATTGTTAACAAGCTATTAACTGGCTCTGGTGCAATAACCTCTCAGCCGTCTACTACCACAGGAACCGCTTCTCTTCATATTGCAGGATCAGGAAGTTTAGTTTCTTCTTCTTGTGTTACCTCTGGTTCTGGTATAGTAGATGACACCGCCATGGCTAATGTGGAGGATATAACCATAGACTCGCCTTTTGATATTACCGACGTGGCAGTCTCCTCCATATTTGGATTGAGCGACATAAGCGCAACAACTGAATTTGGGTTTAATGATATAAGTATAATGGCTGAATTATGAATAAAAACGAGTATGGAAATTTCATAAGAATTAATGTCGGTGAAGATATATCGACAAACACAAATGAACTTAGGTTATTAAGTCCCACCTCGGTTAGTAAGATAAAATTAGCAGGGGATGGTCTGGCTGTGGGGGTGGTTGATTTTATTGATAATACAGAAACCCCTCCCGTAACATTTTTAGCTAATGAATATGTTGAATATAGAACCATATCGACAGACATAGACGAAGCCGGAAAATGGGGAGTAAGGGTTTTCTCTCAATCATCCGATACCCTTGACTGTAAGATAACGGACAATAGATCGTTTAATGTTAGTGAATAATATTAATTCTGATTTAATGTTAATCTAGCCTGTCTGGCTAGTGCCTTTTTATTAAATATCATTTTAATTCGTCGGTAATAATCAGCGTCGAACCGAACAATATCATTATTGTCATTGAGCCAGACAACCTTTTCTTTGCCGATTTTTTTAATAAGATTTTCTTCGTACTGGGCGTCAACCGTTGCCGCCTTATGTGAAAACTTACCGCTTCCGCCGTTGCATGATTTGCATTGCTTATGAACATTAAACAAAATAAATCTAAGTTGTTTTTTTGCTCCACGAGTTTTGAAATGTCCAGCATCCCAGCAACCGCCAACCTTCCAACCTTGACCTCCCTCAATTTCTTCCTTTGATTTTCCGCAGCTTATGCAGGGTTCGTAATAGTCGCGTAACCGAACGTATTTATTGAATGCTGTCTGAGCCTCAGACTTTAGCTTTGATAACGGCTTGATGGCCTCCTTGGCCTTCCTGTGAGCTGATCTCGCTGCCTGCTCTGATTTTTTCTTATCTGCTATAATTTTTCGCGTTCCCTTATCCTGAATCTTCTTTAGATTAACCATGGCTAACCGACTCTGGCATTCAGCAGAAGCAAACCCCATTTTCTCCAGACGTTCCGAATAGTCGGTGCATTGTCTAGCCGGTTTAATTTCGCTTCTGCAGCCGCACTTGCAACGTCTAGCCATAATTCACTCCTCTCTAATAATAGTGGCACTTACAATCAGTCATCTATGTTAGCTGACCATATATTGGCGATAATTAATAGCGCCCAAGGCGCTATGTGGTCTACTCCGACTGTGGCAAATGCTGCCACCGACACAGCAAAGAAACTAACCGCTGGAATAATACTCATTAATAAACCCTCCGCTTACCTTGCATTTTTCGTTGAATGAATTTTTGGTTATTTTCAGGATTACATAAGTCGGGCTTGGGCGATTCAAGAGCTCTTAATAACCCGAGTGATTTAATAAGTCGACTATTTTCACTTTGCCACGCCCCCACCCCTTCAAAAACTTTACCAAATTCTTTAAGGCTGCACTCCATTTTTTCAGCGGCCGCCTTCATTCGCAAGGCTGCAGATGCTTTAAACGCATCATCCTCGGCTGCTTGGCTAGCCCTTCCGCACATGCGGCCACCGATAACCATAAGCATCGGCCCAGCATAGTCATTAATCTTTGCCTTATCCACGCAGCGAGAAAAGACGGTCGATCCAGTCGGAGCAGTGTTATTATCACTCCGAGAAGATGATGAGAATTCTTCTTCATCAAGAACCGATGAATCAGCAGTGGCGGCCATTCTCGCGCAAACCCTAGCGAATTCCGAAGGAGTAAAGTTTTCTAAATTACTAAGCTCTCTTTTTATTAAATCTTCAAAATAGCTTGTGTCTAATCCGTACCGATTAATCATGATTTTTCCTCCAGATATTCTGGGCTATTAAATACGTCGCCTAAGCAGTCGCCAAGATGATTTTTATCTATTGCCTTAATTAGTGCTGGTATATCTCTAACCCCATCAACACAAAAAGCTCCATATCCAGCAACATAATAAACGTCACCATACCAAATATCAGAACCCATATTATCCGTTAGGCCGGTTGCCTGCATCATAAGACCCTTGCCGTTAGGGTGTTCGTCAGCAAGAAGCAAGCAGATGTGGCGAGCAACAAAGCCATCGTGGAAAGACTGTCCTAAGTCAAAGTAGTGCATTTTCTTTGACTTAGGATTCCAAGCCCTTAGCTGAATCATTATTCGCCACCCTTTGGAGTGCGAGCGCCTGCAAACATTAGGTTTGTCATATACTGCTCAATAATATCAATCTGACTCATGGAGCTATCGGCTGACGGTTGATGCTGTAGAAGAAAATCTTTTAGTTCGTCGCGCTCTTTTTCTTCCTTGGTTTTTATTGGGCGGAATTCACAAGTCTCAACATGGCCGAACCTTTCTTCGCATGAATCCGTGGTATAAACAAAAACATAAGATCCAATAAAATTTATAACACAATTTTCGTATGCGGCATTATGGAGCTGAGTATTAAGAATTTGGCATTCTCCGCCAGCAACCAGATCCCATTCTGCCACTTCGGTGGTTATAGTTTTTAATGGTAGGTTGCTGTGATTCGCAGGGCGGCGATGGACTGTAAAAAGCTTGCCTTCATCTTTTTTAAGATACTGAGAATAGCCATCGAAAACCTTGTATGAATTACCGTCATCCGATAGCTCAAACCACCAGTCAGCAAACCCTTTGACTTTTGTGCAAATCCAAACAGCCGAGTCGGTAGGCGCTCTTGACCAGTTTATTTCTGGCACATCTGGCTTTTCATCCGGCAGCTTTGATCCGCTGATTTTAATAGTTTCAACGCTATAGCAAGAATAATTCACCGGCTTTCCTTCTCCTGCGCAGATAGTAGGGCTGGTTCCTGAAATATTATAAAAATTTCCGTTCATGTAATACGTGAAACCCTCTGGAACTTTGACCCCGCCCCATTCTTTTACTATAGCCATAACACTCACCTCTCAATTAATAAAACCTATGCGTCTTTGCACTGCTTTAAATGATCTTCAACTTCTCTAAATAAGCAAGATTCCTTACGCTTTACCGGCATCGATCCGGTGTGCAAATTATGAATCCATATTTTTCCATCGTACTCAGCTATCACTCTGCATAAACACCAATTCAAGCCGCCTCTCTCTTTATAGAACATAGTTTTCATGATAGTACTTTCATGGTCGGATAATTCTTATTACTTATTTCTTTGAGCGTCGTGGAGAATTCAGAAAATCTATCAGACTTTATGGCTTTCAATACGATAATTAAATCATCCTTAATAGCTGATACGTCTTGAAATGAATAAGCATAGAATGTTTCGTTTAAACCATTGTGGTCATCAAAAACAGTAATATGAAAGTCAAACGTATCTCTAAAGCTGGCTGTGATATCTGCCTGAAGACCTATCAATTTCATTTTTGAAAGATGCAATAGCGCCGAGCGATATAAAGAAAGCATTTCCTTGCGCTTTTGGCTATTTAAAATACTTTGTTCTCTATCTGTTTTAAGCATAACATTCACCTTTCAAATCAATAACTAGAGTATAGCGAAATTCCAACTAATAGCAAATCTATTTTGCGGCATATTTCAGTTACGTTTCAATTACCCGAGAACAATAAAACAAGATAGGATTACCCTTGCCATCAACCGCCTCAAGTATTCCGCCTTTCTCGCAAACCTCCGCAAGGTGACGCTGAAATCCCTTTATATAATTTTCGAGCTTATTGTTTTTGCTCGCACATGGGGATAGATAAATCACCGCATTAAGCAAGTCTTGCTCGGCTTTTGAAATATGGCCGGTGGGGTCTGCCGCATATACCAAGCAGCACCCAAAAACAAATAAGATCATAACTACCATTGAGATAGAATTTGAAATTTTACTTTTTAATAATTCTTTCATAAGTCGATACCATTTTTTAGTATTTCAATATTTCGCAAAGCGCGTCGTGTAACATCGTTATAATACTTACTGTCTTTAATATGATTACCTGCCCCCCGATAATTCTTAGCGCACATCGAGGCCAAAAAATCTTTGAATTTAAGCATGCCTCTAATGCCCATGTGGTAAGCCATATCAAGAATAACTATTTTCCCTTTTTCCGGAAGCATTCTATAGCAGCTATATCGAACACTTAGCCGTTTATTTATACGCCTTACGTCACCAGATAGCTGATTGAAAGCTTCGGCCTTTGTCCATATCAAGCATTCATAATCAGCACAAGGAGGGTTTGGCATGTGAGCCTCTAAATTATACCCGTACCCAATGTGCCACACATCGTCGATCTTATACGGCTGCGCTTCAAAGCCTTCATTGGCTATCAGCATTCTCATTACAAGATAGAAAAATAAGTCAGTCATAAAGTTACCCCATCTGTATTAGGCAGTTAATTGCGTTATCCGCTTCGGATTCTTGCGTAAAGGTTCTGCTTAAAATAAAGCGCCAGCAAACAGAGAAGGCCGCCTTATAAAATTCTTCAAATTCCTCCTTGGGCATTGCGTTAAAGTTTATCGATTTTGCTATCTTTCTGATTCCTCTTGGCGTTTGCTCCAGTTCGCACCAGCCCGCTTCAATTTTAACCCATTCATGCAGCGCCTCTTTGGACTTCTCAGGGGCTTGTATCTTGCCTGCTCGTGATTGTGTCAGCTGCTCTGTAAATACGTTTCTAGCATTGGTCAGTGCGTCCTCATTGCCACCAAACCCACATAGGAACTTGTTGTACTTATCAAGCGTTGCTAATTCGCTTGGGGTTAGCAATCCTCCCTCGGGCTCCCAATAATCAAACGCCAACTTCAGCAAGCCGCCAAAATAAAGGCGGTGATGCTGCAAGCTTCGGTCACTCTGCTGGGTCGCTTTGAATTTAACAGCTTTTCCGACCCTCCACTTTTTAGACAATTCTTGGTCGTCTTCGGTGGCGGGTAGAAAACTGCCGTCCATTCTTTTGACCAAGATCATATCCATTAGTCGGCCGCCTTTGGTGCTGCGAATTCTGCTCGGAATAGTCGAGACGCAATAGATTCGATAGTTCGCCTGTCAAACTCACCATCTAAAAACTCACCAGCAACCGCATTAATAAACGCCTCTCGTTTTTTCTCTTGCTGGGTTTTTAGGGGGCGGAATTTAAGACTATTATCAATGTGTATAATTGCAATCCCATGAGTATCACTCCACATTTCTTCATTACTTTTTAGGACTATTTTATTATCAAGATGATAAATAACCTCGCCATACTGCCAGCTACTAATACCAGAGTGAATGAACTCACAAACCGTACTAACAGGCGGCAACCCTTCGCCGTTCCACTTAACCGGCTCAGACTGGCTTGTTGTTGGTTGATAGTGCACCTCCATATTTTCAGAGCTGGCAGGCCACCACGTTCCGCTGCCATCACAAGCCATAAACACCTCTCTTTTCTTATCATACTCAAACCAGCCAGCTCTTATTCTTGAATCATTCGCAGTAATCCAAACCGCTACATCACTTGGTGCAGCGCTCCAGTCTAACTCTTGCCGCGCTTCTGGTAGTGGTATTAAATCCTTCCTTTGTGATAATGTTTTCATCCATTGGTTAACAACAAATACCTTAGAGCCGGAATCCTTATAAAAACAATTTTGTGGGAAAAAGTCATTCTTCTCACCAAAGCTATCTGCCCCTTCTGGCACTTGATGCCCTTTGTATTCTTTAACGTACTTTTTCATAAATCACCTGTTAAATCTCAATGCAATTTCCTGTGTTTTAAGCATAGGCTAACTTGGGCAAAATGCAAGAAACTTTTGCAGATCACCCCTTTATTTATAGCCTTTGCGCCCCGTAGAGCGCGGTTAATAGTTATGTATTTACTGAAAGATAATTAAGCGGCTTGAGATTCCTTTAGCGCAGCAAAGTAAACCTTCATGCAAGCGTCCGTGTCTGCCATTGCATTGTGAGCGCCCACCATATCTTCGCCAGTAAAATGTTTGTAGGCATCAATAAGCTTCACGCTCTTAACCTTCATGGCCGCCTTGGCCATACGCATAGCGCAGTGGTGGTCATCTTTAACCGCCCATTTTTCCTGTTCTGCTTCGGAGAAATAGCGCTTTAAGCCGATGCGAATAATTCGCTGATCAAAAGTTTTATTATAGGCTACCCGCTCAGCGTCACCGCGCATTTCCAAGAGCATGCTGATTGCTTCTTTTTCAGGAATTCCGAATTCTAAAGCGTATTCGTTTGTAATGCCGTGAATGTCGATGGTTTCTTGAAGGATAACCCAACCGTCGGGCTTTATGATAACGTCAAACTTATCAAGAACCTCTCCCGTTTCATCGTTACAAAGAGATCCGGCAAGCTGTACCAAATGCGGCTGCTGCTCATCACCGGAAGGAACTGACCATACTGGTAAGCCTGTTGTTTCCGTGTCATAACCAAATATTTTTTTCATTTTAAATCTCCGAGGCGCTTCTTAATGGCGGCTTTCACCGCCCGTAGTTAAATTATTAATGCAGCTAAATTATTGGCGCTGCTTTCCGTATTGCTGCTGGCCTTGCTGCTGCGGGTTCTGTTGCTGCGGCTGGCTTTGCTGCGGCTGTTGGCCTTGCGGCTGCTGTCCATATTGTTGCTGGGTCTGCGGCTGCTGGGCTGGGTTTTCAGAATCCCAATATTCACGCTGCTCATATCTGCCAAACACTCTGGGCTCGCAATAAATAGTGCGGGTAATATACTCGCCGTTATCACCAACCCATTTGGTGCACTCTCCAATAGGCCACCACTTAGGTTTCATTTTTGGCGAATTGTCTGGGTTAAATAATAGATTACCGTTTTCTTTTGCTTGGTAGTAATCCACTGCCGCCATGATGCGGCCCTTGTCGATTGGTTGGTTGCTCATTCTATGCTCTCTTTTGGTTGGTTTGGTTAATGATTATATTTGATCAAAATATTTGATAGCTGCTCGAAAGCATACGCTCCGTTCGGCCCCGCCAAGAATTTAGAGGCCCAGCCTGCAACGTCACTACGCAGGGTTGCCGGTTCAGGTTCAACCGGTGCTACCGTCTGCTCTTGCGGTGCAATTACCGGCTCAATTACAGATTCAATTACCGGTGCAATAGCTAGTTCTTCTACAGGTTCGATAACTGGCTCTTCGATTGGCGTTAGCGCTTCGATCTGTTCGGCTTGATGCAACATTCCTTCAAGCTGCTCCAAGACCGTGGCGCATGCTGTAATTGCTTCTTCGGTATGGGTTAAGAATGAATCTGCGTCAATATCAACTCTCTTTATTGATTCGATTTTTTTCTTAATTACCAAGGAGCCTTTCCCCATTACTTCCATTGGGATCATTCTAAGATTACCAATGCGCTCTTTTATTGCGTTTTCCTGTTCGGCGGCATGCTCGCGGGCTTCGGTTTCAAGCCGTACTTTTTCCGCTTTGGCTTCGTTTTCTTCTTTGATAGCGCTGGCTTTATCCTCCGCCTCCTTCGTGACTTTTGCCAATGCTTCCTCCGCTGCCTTGGCTTTTTCTTCTGCGATAATCGCCTCTTCCTGCAGGCGCTCCGAATCGATTTGCTTTAGAAGCATATCAGCAAGGGTTGATTTAACGTCATCAATAACCCCTATGGCTTCATGAACAAGCTCCTTATGAAAGTCCTTCGCGTCAATATTACCAACCGCGTCAACCATTCCGCTAATCTGCTCCGATGTTGCAGAGATTGCGTCTGTCAAAAATTGGCGGATGCCTGCTATTTGAGTTCGCTGCTCGGCCAGTAGCTTATCAAGCTTTAGCTTTTCCGCCAATGCTACCTCCTTGCGGCGCTTGTCTTCTTCTTCAAAAGGATCTACTTGAACGGAATAAATATCAGTTACCGTATCGCTCAAATTGTCGCCAAAATCCTTTAACTGCTTAGTAACTTCTAACCGTCTATCCTTGATAGAATCGATCAGCTTGTTTCGCTCGGTGCGAACCTTTCGACCTGCTTTAAACACAAGGTCATTGTTCATATCGAAAACCAAATCAGAAGGGTATTTTTTGCGTAAATCAGAAAGCCCTTTTTCTGTCAGCTCGTTCTCGAATACTAGCTCGGTCAGAGCCGTTGATGCTTTTGAAGATTCTGATGGTTTCATTTTATTTCTCTCTGGTTGATGTTATGCGGGCTTTTACTTCTGCCTTTAGCTTAGCAAAAAACTCTTGCGAATCAAAGTACTGTCCAGCACATTTATCGGTTAATTGTTGCCCTATTCGAGCGCCTAATGTTTGTACTGCTCCATTATCAGGAACCTTGTCAAGATTCAATATTTGCTTATCAAGCCATTCTGAAACAAAGCCGTATCGCTCAGCCACCGCGTCCTTCGCTTCGTCGGCTAATCGATTAGCGGTGCCGTCGCGCTCTTCTTCAAATTGCTTAACCTTATCAAGCTGCCCAAACGAACTGGCCCAGCGATAAGCGTCAGCATGCGCAGCATTAAGCTCCTGCAAATCTTTAGACTTGAGAATTGCGTTGCTGAATCTTGAGCATTCAAGCCCCGGTAATGCCCATGCTGGAAGCTTTGGAGGCATCCAATCAACACCAAAAAACTGGCCTGTCTTTTTGTCTTTAATTTTCGAGAAGTTATTGAAGGCAGAAGATGCTTTATCGCATAGCGCGCAAGTAGCGAAGCCAGACTCCAAGTGGTAAAGATATCGGCCTATTCCCCACATCGCACCAGCTCGCTTTAGTGCGCCGGATGCAGCGCCCTTAAGTGGTTCTATCGTAGTTCTTGGCGAAACCTCTTGCTTTGTCACCCATCGATCGTTGTGCAAAATGGACAAGCTACAAAGAAAGCCATCCTGAAGGGCTGTTTCTTCCTGTTTAACTTCCCAGCCAAACGGCCCAAACACCTCATCTAATCGCTGCTGAATTGCTCGACTGGTAATGTAAGGAAGTACCACCATCCAAGGCTTGCCATTACTTAGGCCGCTCTGCTGCGCTCGCCATTCAATGTCGTTAGGATCAAAAGGCTCCTGCAGCTGAAGCATAAAGTCTTTAATCGCATTATCCATGGGTTACTTCTCCGAAGCTAGTTGCTAAATCTTCTGCCATACTGCGCAATTTTTCGTCAAATGCTTGCTCAAGATCATCACGTTGGATGCCGCGAATTGCGTAAGTAAGCCCTTCGTTTGTGCCGTCGCTGTCATCTTCTTTTAGCGCCACCAGAACAAACCATGTGTCTAGCTGTTCGTTGCCTTGGTGAACTTCGTGGCCATCATTCACGTATTGGATGATATCCTCAACAATCTCCGCGAACTCTTTGTCGCCGTATGCAATTTCGCTTACTTGGTATGTGCCGGTTATAGTCATGATTCTCTCCGTTTATTCAATGTTTGTTCTAGTGGTTGGGACTATATAAAAACTTTTGCACAATGGCAAGTAAATATTAAATAATTTTATATTGTATTTGCTGCCCTATTGGCATAGTCTAAGGATCAAACAAGGAGAACGCATGAATATTTCACAATCCATACAGATAGCTCTAGTTAAAAAAGGGCTAAAAAAGAAAGACTTAGCGGCTGGCTTAGGCGTTAGCTCCACCACAATATCAAATCTATGCAATAACAAGCACTGTTCCAGTAGCATGCTAAAGCGGCTGGCGGAGTTTTTTAACATGCCAACTTCCAAATTTATAGCACTAGGCGAGGGAGATTAGTTATGCAATGGATTAAACACGATACTAACGCCAATCAGGACGCAAAGCTTAAACGTATGCGGATGAAGTACGGCTTAGAGGGTTATGGCTTGTACTGGTATTGCTTGGAGCTGGTGGGTGCGGAAGTCAGCCAAACCAAGCTAACATTTGAACTTGAGCATGATGCGGAGATTATCGCCTTCGACACCGGCATTCACCATGAGCGCGTTAACGAAATGATGGCTTACATGGTTAATCTTGGTTTATTTGAAGAAAATAATGGGGTTCTGTATTGCCTAACCCTAGCAAAAAGACTAGATAAATCAATGACTTCCAATCCTGCAATGAGAAAAATAATAGGTGAATTAAGAACAGGGGGTCATGATCAAGTCATGACGGAATCAGATAGCGTCATGACGGAATCTGATAATGTCATGCAAGATAAGATAAGAATAGATAAGAATAACAACCTTAGTGCTTCTGCAGAGCCGAAGCCTAGTAAGTATAAATTTGAAGATATTGATTTAGATTTCTCAAAGCAGATGTATCAAAGGATTTTAGGATTAAACGCGACATACAAAGAACCTAACTATGAAGCGTGGGCAAATGCAATCCGTCTAGCCAGAGATCAAGATAAACGATCAATCGACGATTTGTGGGACGTTTTCGATTGGGCGAACAGAGATAGCTTCTGGCAAACCAATATCTTGAGCCCTAAAAAACTAAGAGATAAGTTTGACGATTTAGTTATTAAAATGAATTCAGCAAAAAATTCTCCCCCGCCAATTCAATCGGCAGGTCAGGGAAGCACGGACTGGGCTGAAGATATCGGGCAACCATACCTACCCAACGAACCAAAGCAGGGGTTAATTGACCATGACTAGCAACAGTATCTCAACCGAAGCTGCCAATCTGATTAACTATGTTTTTCAAGGCCTATGCGGAGCAAAGCCATCTTGGAGGGCCGGATTCAAAACAGAGCAGGACGTTTCGATTTACAAACAAGCGCTGGCTCTGGCATTCGTGGAGAATTGCATAACCGACCCTTCAATGGTACTCAAAGGGATAGCGGAGGCGCGACGGGATACGACCAGCCCATTCATGCCATCGACGGGTTTATTTTTGCAATGGTGTAAGCCGGAAATAGTTAGGGAGTACCACATTTCAAAAATACCGCGCGAACTATCCGAAGAAGATAAGAAAAGAGCGAACAATGAATTTAAAAAAATAATGGATCTACTACCATGATTTATTCACTAGAAGCAGAGCAGTCCGTACTTGGAGCGTTATTGCTTGATCCAGATAAGCTTTCTGCCGTATCCGCCATAATAACGGCCGCTGATTTTTATGACGCGACAAATAAGCTGGTGTGGAATGCCATTGAGAAATGCGATAAGGCCGACACCTCAATCGATATGGTGACAGTAGCGACCGAGATTGGTATGCAATATCTCTCATATCTTGGTGACTGTGCCGATATGGTGCCGACTACAGCCAATGTCTTGTCATACGCAAAGATCGTCGCGGATAAATCAAAAAAGAGAAAGCTGCATGCAATTAGCTTCGGCATACAAAACATGGTTGAGGACGATGCTGGCAGCGATGAACTAGCAGATTATATTAGCTCGGAGGTCATGAACGCCACAGAGGGCCGTGAAAGCAATACTCAGACAACCATGGGCAAAGCCATCAAGAAGCTGCTAGAGCGCACCGACGACCGGTTAAACGGGCAGGAAGAGCTATATTCTACCGGCTTCAAAGATTTAGACGACGTAATGAAGCTTGAGGGCGGGCGTTTAATGGTTTTGGCAGGAAGACCGAGCATGGGTAAGTCCACCTTCGGACAAAATATAATGGAGAATAACGCCAAAGATGGTATTCCGGGATACTTCGCGACAATGGAAATGCCAGAGGAGGAAATTGCAGCCCGAACTATGTGTTCTCAGGGCGGGGTTGATAATGATTTCTTACAAGACCCTAAGGGATTTACCAGCAAACATACAGATAGCGACGACCAATGGCCCAAGCTATCATCGGCGGTAAATATCGCCAAGGACTGGCCTATGGAGATAGATTATTCACCGGGGCTTAGAATTGCGGATCTAAAAAACAGAGCGCGAGCATGGTTTAGGAAGCAGAAAGGGTATATCGAAAACGGAAAAGGGATATTGCTTATTGATTATCTCGGCTTAATGAAAATGGCAGGGAAAGACAGGGTTAAAGAATACGGGGAGGTTTGTAAAGAGTTAAAGCGATTTGCTGGAGAAATGGGGATACCTATTATTTTGATCTGCCAATTAAATCGAAGCCTAGAGCAGAGACCAGATAAGCGCCCGCTAATGTCTGATTTACGGGATTCTGGCGAGATCGAAGAAGATGCAGACATTATCGCCTTCGTATACCGTGACGAGGTTTATCATGAAGACTCGCCCGACAAAGGAATAGCCGAGATCATATTGCGAAAGAGCCGTAACGGGAAGATAACCACGGTTCGCCTAATGACTGAGCTTAAGCACTACAGATTCCGAAATCTAGCAAGGGGTGATTACAGCTAAATAGGAGCTTGCAATGCAAAATAAATTTGCTATAGTCTAGTTATACCGAAACAACGACAAGGAATAAGCAAATGAATTTACTAAGAGCAACCCTATCAGCCGCTACAGGCGACCAAGAAAATATGATATTAGAGCGCGCAAGCGAGATCCTACAAGCGCGTTATGTATCCGAAGTATCTTTCACCAGCCCTCAACTTGTAGTTAAGTATCTAACAGCCCGCCTAGAGCATTTAGAACACGAAGAATTCCACGCATTATTTATGGATACCCAGCACAAGCTAATCAAAACAGAAGTTTTAGCCAAAGGAACAATCGACGGCGCTGCGGTATATCCTCGGGAAGTATTGAAAGCGGCCCTAAAATGTAACGCGGCGGCTGTAGTATTCGCCCACAATCATCCGAGCGGAATGGCAGAAGCAAGCCAAACAGACAAGGCAATTACCGAAAAACTAATGCAGGCGCTAAAACTTGTCGATATACGCACCCTTGACCATATAATTATCGGCCACGGTGAATTCCAATCATTTGCTGAGAAGGGGTGGATCTAATGGATATTGAGAATTTTAAAAGCGAGCTATATATAAATATAGCTCACATGACTTCTGGTGAATTAAAGCAATTATCTTACCTTATGGAAAAATGGGAGAGAGCCAGCGCTCAGCTAGGTAATAACGCACAAATTGAGGCTCAAGATAATCTTCATGATTTCGTTGAAGGCATTGTTAATAGATTTTGCAAAAGAGGCTGGGTTAAATAATGAAATCAATAGAGCTGGAAAATATTATTCATAACTGCATAAGCGGCAACTTTGCTTTGGCAATAGAAGCAATATCGAAGGGCTGCAAATCAAAGCCCGCAAAATATGCAGCCCGAACGCTTTATGTTTATCGAGAGCTTATCGGAATGGGAAAAGACGGAGTTGCGGGAAGACTTCATACAAGAATCGAAATTGAAGGAGAGAGGTAATGAGGTCTATAAATCAGCGCCAGCGCCTTGGTAATTCAATTATTAAAATGCGTCGAACTTACGGTCGAATGGTAATAGCAACAAGCAATTTTAATAAAGCCAAGGATCAAAAGAACGCGGCGCACTGCATGACGGAAGCAAATCGAATTCACCGTTTATTAACTAGCTTTGAAGAGGCTTATTATGAAAATTAAGCCTTTTGAATTAGTTGAGATTAATAATAAAATTGTACTGTTTAGTGAGAGCGGGTATCAATTAAAGCCTTACGGTAAAGGAAAGTGGTTCGCTTTTTATGGATTCAAAAATAAAAAATGCGAGTTCGGTTGGCAGTTTGGCTACCACGTAAATAAGCAAACCCCAACATACAAAACCGAAGCCGAAGCAGCTGATGCTTGCATAGAGCACTTTGAAACCAAGCAACAAAGGACAAGATTATGAAAATTAAAATTTCAGGCTTTGAAGAATGGGCCAAGAATATGAGGCTTGATTATAGCGAATCAAACCCAAAAGTCGAATGTCCTACCTGCGGAGGCGACGGTGAGATTGAGTGCGATTGCTGCGGTCACGAGAGCGATTGCGATGATTGTGACGGAAACGGAAAATTGAGATTTAACGAAGTCAGCGAGTTTAAGTTTAAATATTCTGCTTTCCTAAAGACGGTTTATGCTGATCTTAAAAAACTTTGTATTTATACGGGCAAGGATTTTTTAGGCGCAGCCGGTGAATTCATCAAGACCGAGCAACCAGAAAAGAAAATGCACCTAACCAGTAAGGGAGAATTATTATGACCATAGATGCAAAGCAAGTCGCTAGAATTGACGACGATCGATTAAAGGGCTACACCAAGCGAACAAGAAGCGGCCGAACGCAAGTTTTCTATATCGGCTCCGATAGTCGAGATTTTGACCACTACAACAAAGATGGAGGCGGAAGTAAGCATGGCGTTAAAATGCACGACAAACCAGACACAATTAATTTAGAGCCGCCCGAAATTCATTACTATGCAGAATTAATTGAGGGGGAATGGTGGTGGGTTAATGGCTGCGCAGAATGCAACGGCCAACCACGGGATTGGATGACTTATATTGAATGCGAAAAGCATAACGTCTGCCGAACTTGTAAAATCACAAGATCAGAATTAACAGAGCCCCCTTGGGGTGGAAAACATGGCTGGCAATGTGTGCCGTGCAGCTCTAGAGAGCACGAAGAAAAAAAATCAGAAGCGCTTGCAGCGATGCCAGAAGAATATGATAAATGGGATTATTATAATCTAGATACGGTTTGTTGCCCGCATTGTAATCTTGAAGTTGAAGATTCTGGCGACGGTGAATTATACAAAGATGGCGGCCAAGAAATTGATTGCGGCCGATGCGATAACACATTCACCCTAACAACCGAATTCACCCCAACCTATACAATGACCCGTAAGGGAGAAGATGATGAGTGATACGAGTATTAAGAACGGCGATTTGCCAGCTATACCACAACCTTGTGCAACGAACGAAAACGGGGACATGGTTTCTATTAGTGAATGGACTGGCGAAGTAGGATTAACTAAGCGCGAGACCTTCGCAATGAACGCGCCAACTATGCCGGACTGGTTCAAGTCTCAATATGAATTTGCAGGACTAGACGCAGCCAGTGTGCTATCACCAAAAGAAATGGAAGATTTTGGAGAGTATTGCGCTGATAACTATGGATATAGTCGATATAATGAAGGGGAAGACGCCTCCAATAAGTTTGGTGTTTTATTCAGAAATGCAGCCAGCAGCCATAATAAAGATCTATTTTTTAAATGGCAGGTGTTCTACGCAGACGCACTACTAACTCAGCTAGAGGATAAGGGCGAATGAGCAAAGTTCACTTAAGAATTGATGGTGTTGATTGTCGCACCCAAGGACAAACCGAGCATGAATATACACATCAAGCCGCATGTGGATATGTGAGAGATAACATTACGACTAAATTCTTTGAGGTTACTTGCTTTTACTGCAAGAGAACCGAGGAATTTGACGAACAAGAAAATGGAAGCTATGAAGGTGACCTATGAACGCGCTAACATTTGCACAAAGCCTGCTGTCAAAATCAAAGCCAGCCGGAAGAAAAAAATATTCTCGAATTGATTACAAGGACGCGGATGGGGTTAGCATTGAAAAGGAAGAGCTTGCTGATAAATACGGCATCGGTAAGCAAAGCGTTACTCGGGCATTTTCTAAATTTAACGGGGATCATGTAGAGGCTAATGAATATCTAAACGAGAGACACCTTGTTCCTATTGCCGACCAATGCCCAGAAACATACATTAAAAAGGATTATCGGGACAAGCAGGGCCATTCCATAGAAAGGAAAGAATGCGCAGCCATAATGGGACTAGGTGCGCCCAAGGTGGGTAAACTGTATGAGAAGTATGATAATGACTGGAGGTATATTTATGATAACTTTGGAAAGACCAAGATTTTAGATATCTAAAAAACCAAAACTGTCAGAGGATTTATTATGAAAGTATGTCAAAAAACTTGCTTTGAAAGTAAGGAAGAAGCCCGAAAGGAAAAAAAACGGATTAGCGCCACCAGAATTTTTAGGTCGAAAAAAGCAGGATCGTCCCGCGACTCCTCAAAGAGCAATGGAAAAACAACGCTTTATTTTTGCGAGTGCTGCCAGTCTTGGCACCTTTCTACAATGGCGGCAAATGTAAGTCGTATCATTAAAAACAAAATAAAGAAGAGAAATAACCAGTAATGACCTCGGGCTATCAATCGCCGCTACATGGCAAAATAATTTTACAAAGCAAACATAGTTTGCTAGTATTTGGTGATTGATTCCATAAGATAAAATTAGAGGCAGTTATGACAAAAAAAGCAGAAGTATCACGACAGACGGCGGCACACCGAGCCAAGACTTGGACTTTGGTATTATATAATGCCAAGGGCAAAGCCTATGACGTTTCACCAAAGCATTGTGTGCTTAATCCAAGCAAAGACAAAATTGCAAAGAGCCCAAGCAAAAAGAAGAGCGGTGGCTAGATGCGGCTATCTATTCACGCCATGAGAATTCTTGCTGTATTATTTGTGTTGAGCGGCCAGATTAGCCAAAAGCTATCAATCGAGCCTGCTCAAAAAATAACACCCGAACTAGGCCAGTACCATGACCAGACATATTGCATACGACATATTAATAGTTAGCTTGGTTATATCTGGCCTTCTGATTGATGGCCTACAGCATAGCGACTTCTTCTTTGCCATAGCAACCGTGCTTTGGGTCTTCCAGAACGAAATAGAGAAAAAACTCTAAAAAGGCAGAAGCTCCCCTTGCAATGCAAAATAAATTTGCTATAGTTTAGTTATACCAACCAAGCAGAGGCAATCACCATGAACGCAACCCCACTACAGATGGCTGATCGAATTGCACCAGACGCACCAATCGTTCCAATTTTGGCGGTATGTGATGGCCTAGACCGCTCCCGTACCAACTCGGTCGATTCGGTAGTTGAAGAGATTAAGCGCCTAATGACTCTCGCTGGCCTCGAATGCAAAGCCCAGCCTTGCGAAATTCTATCGGCCCTAGTCAATGACACTCTGCTTTCTGATGATACCGATCCTTGCCACGTTTACGGCTTGGATTTTATCAAAGCTTGCGATAAAGCAATGTGCCAGTCTCATGAGTAATCCAAAGGAGGAAGAGAACGAATTACCGATAAAGAAGCTGGTGGTTGATGCCAGCTCATTTAATGATCTTGTTACGGCGCTGGTTATGCTCATTGAGGAGGGGGCAGATTCAGCGGAGGTTTGCATTGATGAAAGAAGTTTAGAATGTGGAAAAAAACGACAAATAACACTGAAGGTTGAAGCATCAAATTTGCTTGGCGAGTTCGATAATGAATTAAGTCCAAGCTCCATTTATTCCTGCATACATCTAGAGCACTAGACTGGAGTATTACCATGGCTAAGCGCAATCAATATTCACGCGGAAAATCAGAGTCTAAAGCAAATCGAAACGCATTTGAAAAGGAAAAGGCGGTAAAGCAGCACACTAATAAGGTTCACGAGGCATGTGCGCCGGTAGTGGGCCTTACTGACGGTCATTGCGAATTAATCAGGGCCATTGAGCGCTCCACGGTGGTAATTGTAACCGGCCCTCCCGGAACCGGTAAAACCTATATTTCAACGGCACTAACTGCGGATGCGCTAGAGCAAGGATATATCGATAACATTGTATGCACCCGCCCGCTTATTAGCTGCGGTAACGACCTTGGCATACTACCGGGCGATGTTGCTGAGAAGTTTGGCCCATACATGGCTCCAATCATGGACGTATTCAACAAGCGAATTGGCAAGTCTGGAGTTGAAAGCTACATTAAAAACGGTCGAATAAAGCAGATCCCTCTTCAGCTGTTGCGCGGCTCATCGATTGATAACGCCACAATACTTCTCGACGAGGCCCAGAATTGCGACTCGGAGCAGTTGATTATGCTACTGACTCGAATTGGTAAAAACAGCACCTTGATTATTAACGGCGACCTGCGCCAGAAAGATATCAAGAATTCTGGGCTGCAACATGTTTTAGATAAGGTTTCTCATATCAATGGCGTTGAGCATATCCACTTAACGACTGACGACATTGTAAGATCCGATATCGTAAAAGAATTCGTTATTGCATTCTATGGCGATGATGATTAACGGGAGCTAGGCAATGGCAACCATATTCCTAACGTCGGGAATATGGTTAGAGCGCTGCATTGAATGGAGCCACATAATGAAAACACCCAAGCAGCTCAACGCAGAATATGACGCACTAGCAATACCAATAAGCAAGCACATGATGAAAAACCACTACAAGCACTGGGGAAACTTCCCTCACGAACTTAGCAGAATGACCCCTGAATGGATTTCTAAGTGCGAGGCGCTGGGTTACTGCATGGATGGAATAAAGGCGCTTAGGTCCAAGATGCCAACCGAAACCATAAAGGATATCAAATGAATATTAATATCAGAACCGGCCCAATAGCCAAGAAGCCCTCGGCGGGTGATACAAAAATCTGTAAGGACGGTGTGTTCGTCCGTAGACAGCAAAAACACAAGGGCTGCTATATTGTATCAAGTGGTCGGCCTGTATGGCACTGGGAGCGCGTCAATGATGCTCCAGAGGGCTTTAAAGGTCGGGCGGTTATCAAGTACGCCAAGTAAAGGGTTTATTTTCTATTTATCTTACATAAAGGCTTGATTATGTAAGATTAAAGGCGCATTGTTAGTTTATCGAAACAACAACGCAAAAGAGAACGCCATGAAATTATCAGCTAAAACAGCCCCAGCGATACTAGATCACATGACCATTAACATTATTGAGTCAATATATTTAGACAACCCAAAATTTAACGGAATCAACGAAGATGTATTTTACAGCATCTATCCTTTTTCTATTCAATCCGGCGAGACTCATCTTGGCGCATTTAGAACATACGATGAAGCGAAGAAAACGCTTGATATCGTAATCGAATCTCATAAATTATTAGCCGCTTAATTGCGGCGCGACCATTAATTCAGATAAGCAAAGGTAGAAGATTATGAAATTATCAACAGAGAAAAAATCAACAGAGACAACGTCTTGCTATGAATGTGCAAGATTTGCTGAAATAAACAACCATGCTCCTCCTATTGTTGACGCAAGTGAAATAAACCAAGAAACTGGTTTGTGCTGGGAAGTCTGCGATATGGAACGAGAGAACGCAGAAATTGAGGCCGACGAAGATTCTTACTATGCGGAAGATTATTAATCATTAAATAATCAGCCCTCATTCAGAGGGCTTGATTAACAATCTATTGGAGATATTGAAATGAAAATGACGGCATCAATACGAGCAAAACAAGGTGGAATGAACCTAAACGAAATGGCCAGACTTAGCGGCTGTACTCGCCAAACTTTGCATGCATGGTTTAACGACTATCCCTTTAAGTTCGACGAAGCACTTATAAACGCTATGCGTTTAAAATGTGAAAATACCATTAAAAAAATCAGAGGCGCAAGATGAAGACCAAAAACCATGAATCAGAAGAAAATAAATCAGTTCGTATGTGCGGGTTCCGCGCTCAATTCTTAAAACCATTATCTAAAATTATGGGAAAGAATGACGTTCGGCATTATCTTAACGGGATTAATGTACAATCGAACCCGATTGGTGATGGCGTTATAATCACAGCAACAGACGGCCATCGCCTTCTAAGTATTCTAGACCCTTTTGGATACACAAACGGAGATTGGATTTGCGAAGTATCACCAAGCCTTATTTCTGCATCTGTAAAATCTGTAAAAAATAAAGCCACTAAGATATCGGAGCATGACGCAATAGTTACATTTAATGATAACGGTGCTTATGTTTACGGCGGGTTTCATGATCCAGAAAAATCAAAGTTAGGCGAAATGCAAGAAGGGTTATTTTTATCGGAATACTCGGATTCCATTGACGGCAAGTATCCAAGTTTTGGTCGGGTGTTTGGAAAGGTTGACGATTCGATAAAGCAAGAAAATTTATTAATGAACGCCGACTATTTAAAAGAATGCGGAGAAGTATTTCTAATGCTTGGGAATCCAAAATTTCAAGGGATATCAATATTAGGCCAATGCAACAAAGCAAATGTATTCGGATTACTTTATAACTCAAGCAGGGACTTCGATGCAAGAATGGTCATTATGCCAATGCAGAATGACGGGGATAGTGTGGTCGCAGTTCCTGATTGGATAAATGGAATCAAAGAACGCGACATAGAAAGGTCTAAAAAAGAGGATGAGATTAATAATTCCACAGAAGGGAAGAAATAATGACAAAACACAAAAACCACCGGCTGGGTGTAGACTTCCCCAACAAGTGCCACAATGATATCAAACATATTTCTGCCGCAGCTAAAAAGTCTGGAATAGCCAGTCATAGCTTCCCTAAAGTAGCTGTAAAAGCCATGCGTATCGGTCTGGCGTCAATAATGGCGATGAATGCGGAAGAGCTGAAGGAGGTGATGAAGTGAAAATTAAATATCTAGCAGAGGCGCACAAGGATTATTCAGAAACAGAATACTATTGCACAGCAAGAAAGGTATTTGACACAAGAAAAGAGGCTGAAGAGTTTCTTAAAGATAAATGTAAAGACTTGCAGTATATAAAAGAAATACCATCCGGCTAACCCCACCCATTCCTTTAATTAGGGCTTTTATAAAACTAATTACTGGTATACTAACAACCCACAGCGGATAAAGCTGAATTTACCAATAACCAAGTCAATAAGGAAGGTGTACCATGCTAAAAATCTTACTTCCATTACTGATCCTATTTTCTATGTCGTCGCTTGCTGGCCTGCCTTTAGAGCCAAGCTATGCAGCCCCAGACTACCTAGAATCAGAATCGGTGATGATAGCGCGAGCTGATACCTCGCGCCCTTGCCTATCTGAAAACGAACCCTTTGAACGAATGTATATTGTGACGGGAGCGGCCACTCAATATAAAGAAACCACCTACACTTCCAATGGTGATTTAATTGTAATGCGCTCACTGCCGTCAGAGATTGGCTGGCGAAGCGCTTAAATCATTTAATTGTTGCTGCACACTACCGAAAGCCGACTCTAACCAAGTCGGCTTTTTTATGCCTGTTTATAATTTCGTGTTATAGTCGTTCTTTGCAAGATCATGAACTCAAGGGAACTTAGTATGTCAGATCAGATAGCACAGGCAGCCAAAGGCATTACAGCAACCACAGCAGCCACAGCGCCCACAGTTGGCCCAGTATACGGCAGTTACTTAACGACTAATGGAATAGGGCTATTGTCTTTTAGCGAGATCATACAGGTGCTAGGTGCGGTTTACGTGTCTTTTTTATTAATAAAAGCGCTGCTAAATACAAGCATAGGAAAGAAAATAAGTAGTAAGATTTCAGGCTGGTTTAAATGACAGATTAATATAATTAAGTCCTAGACGTGGCATGCTTCAAACCAAGAAGCAGCCAGCAGGCCACTCCTTCAATGCTCTATTTTTCCGTGAAATTTACTTAAATAAATAGTCAATGTTTTATTGGTTGGAATAGCAGATATCTGATACTGCAATATTTGCGCGGCTTACTGCATCAAGCACCGCGCGGTGAGTTAGGTAATTGTCGAACATAAAATCATATACCGCCCAAGGATCTCCCATATTAGCACCGTCAAAAGTAAGTTCGACGCACTCGACCCACAAATCTTTCGGCATTTTTTTTATTGCTGACTGAATAAGGCATTGATCTATATTTCTTACAGATACGAACTGCATATCAACCCAGAACACTCGGTAATCAATCCAAGCTAATCTGGCATAGGATTTTGGTGCAATCATAACAAGTCCTTATTATGGCTTTCAAGATACAGTCTGGCCTTTTTCATGCAGTCTTCGTGGTTATGTATATGCTCCATACACTTAGCCAAACTATAATAACAAGCAAAGGCAAGCCCCCGCTCCCGCACATCATATATATTGCACACTTCGTCAACCCAAGACGGCGGCACGTTATGGTCTTTGGCTGCCTTTATGATTTCCTTGCTAATCATTAGAATATCCTTTATTTGCGAGATAATGCCTCGACTTATTCGTCATCATCTTCTTGAATTTTGCTGGCTAAATGAGCGTCAATCATTTCGTCTATAATGCACTTCGGCCAGAAAAGTGAGTTGATAATTCCGAACAGAGCCAGTTGAAAAATATCCCCTAGCAGCCAGTATTCTGAGTCATCATCATACTCGACCAGCGCTTCTTCTTTGCGGTGTTGGATCTCAACAACTATTGCATAGGCAACGCCAGTAAGAAGATAATAAATAAAATAATCACACATTGTGTTTTGCTCCAGCTTTATTTTTTAGTTCGATATCTTTGTCGTTGAAACCACCAAGCCAAAATGATCTTCTGCGCATTCGACGCTCGCCAAATGGGCAGCAATTTTTAAGAAGCCCCTTGCCTCTGGCCTTATAGCCGTTCATAAAATCAGCGTTATCTTCTTCATTCATAACAAGCTCCAATGATTTGTCATTGCTTAATATGAACAGAGAGCCCATAAGAAAGCAAATTATTCAGCAAGCCTCGAATTGACGGCAGGGTTCAATATAAGATACAAGCAGCCATTATGCAATAAACTTTTGCCACATTATCCCTTACCTGTATAACCTCCATAGTAATGCAAAATAAATTTGCAATAAGAGGAGTTATCCCATATAGTCTAAATACACACAACGAAACACAACCCAAAGGCGAATATCATGAAATTATATCAAGCACTTGCACTAATGGCTTTGGCATCACCTACCATTGCAGTTGCGGATGATGTTGAATACAGGCTTAATATTGGCCTATTCACCGAGCACTACCTTGGCCGTGGCTCTGAGCTAAACGAAAAAAACCAATTGGTTCAAGTATCGGCCGAGAAGAATGGAAACGTGGGAGTATTGGCATCATTTGTCAATAGTCATTTTACGCAATCTTACCTAGTTGGAATCGGCAGAGAAGTGATGCTTATTGATGACCTAAGAATTGGCGGATATGCCGCAGTCGTGAAAGGCTATGAAGGGCATCTTGAAACTCATTTTAAGGGATTAATGGCCGCCCCCATTGTAAAGCTGGATGCTTACGGATTCACGCTAAACATACTGCCTGCGGTTTATGTTTTAGGGTATGAGTTCGAGTTTTAATAAATTCTAAATATAGAATATGACTTACAATAATTTAATTATGACAGAAAGAGGCGGTGATTTATGAGCGACCAAAAACAATACAAGGCAGGCGATCCGGTAACAAACCCAAAGCACGGGGCTGGACGGGTTCACTTAGTAACCAATGACAAGGATTTTCCAGTCGCGGTTAAGTTCAATCAATACCCTGTTGTTAATTACTACTACTCACAAGACGGCGCTGGCTTGGATTCGGCAAGCGGCGATATTCAGAGGACTTAGCTATGAACAATTACCTACCAAGAGTCATGATAGAAGCTTGGGCCGACCTGCATGGCGTGGCCCTCATAGAGGGAGAGACAGATGCCCAGCTTAAGGGAAGAATTATCAAGAGATTCATAAAGCCTAATCTTGTTATTAATAAGGCAATTAACCTCCCTGAAGATGAGTCAATATTTGCAACTGATCGTTGGCAGGCACCCTTTAAATATCCTCAAGCACTAGAAATGTCTCATAAAGAACGTCTAGATTTTCTATGCGGAGCATGGGTTACAGATCCAGCAGAAGACAGGTTGCTTGATGAAATCAAAAATTCTCACCATAAGCTATACGGCGAAGTACTCACCTACCGCGAGGCTTATGCAAAGTTAGAAAAAATGCGGATTGGCATTGAGCGCCACATGGCCACGGGGAAAAAATAATGAGAAGTGGTTATGTTTTAGACGGGCCTGCTAAGGGAGAATATCGTGAATGCTCAAGTGAGATCATGGAGCTTGACGCAGATTATGGTAAAGATATTGACCTTTCTTGCTTGGATAAAGACGCTTCGACCAGAATGGAAATGGTTACATTTATTTTATACAGAAAAATTTGGGATCTATCGGGTGAAGGTAAATTTTACTGCTGGGAGTTAACATGATCTATTTAATTGCATTTAGCGAAGAGCCAGAATGTAACCTAAGCGCAAAAGCCAATGACGAAGACAGCGCAGAGATTATCGCCAATTTATTCTCCGCATGCGCTGACAAGGTTTATCGGGTGGGCTTATTTACCTACCTGCTGCACAAAATCACATTCTACAATACTTCTTCTTTCTTGGCTGATCAGCTCGGGCAGGAATGGGTTAATGATTTTGGGGATTAATATGCTTAAAGATTTCTTTTACTTATGGTTCTGGGTTGGTACAAAAGGCACTAGCCAAGTGTTTATTAATCATAAAAAGGCAAAGGAGTATTACCACAGACTTGGTGATGTTAATAAATCTTATGGCGGCCTTCATCTTTGGAATGGCGTGAAGAGTTTTCATATCACCGCGATAGATCCAACGGTTACTTTTAATCCTAAATACGCGACTGACGAATTAATTAAATTAAATATTCAGTATAATGTTGATGGTGAACTATGATGCAAATAAAAGAAACGGTAACATGCAAAGGAATTGATCAGGCTGTTGTCCTAGGCATAAGTCTTTATCAGGGCAGTTATCTCCCTAAAGATAAAATCATAAGGGCCGCAGCGGTTAATGGTGATTTAATGTTTGTTAGTAACAACCCTTGCGGCTTCGTAGTGCCAAGAAGCAAGAGCGATACAATTGTTATTTCGTATGAAGATATGACGCCGCCACCGCCACCAGAGCCGCCACGCATGAGAATAGTAAATGAAGATGTGGCACCGACAACTAGTGAAGATTTATTTTCTGAATCAGATATGATTAAGGTGGATTTTTTAAGAACAGCTGTTATTGGTTTTTTTATTGGTTTTGTTATTGGTATTATATTTTAAGGGGCTGGCTATGGAAATTCTATTGGATTCACCATGTATAGAATTAAAAGAAGTATTAGAATCCCATGCGGATATGCTCAAAACTGTTGGGGAGGCTTGCGCACTATCTTCAATAGTATTATCACAACCTGTATCAGTATATGGAATAAATATAAAGGCATTCAAAATCATAGGGGGTAACATGGCTTATTGCGATACCACTGTAACTTTTCAATTTTTAAAAGACGCCTACGCAATAGATAAATATCTCATTCGTCATTTCAACAAGCGGTTTGATTTTATAAAAGGGATAGTATGAACATGCTAACAGTCAATGGTTTATCGGATTACAACCCAAGACCTTGCTCTAATTGCAGAGCAAGTGACTGGGCCGCGAAGAATGACCGATACTGTACCAGCTGCGAAAAAGAATACACAGAGGCTTACAAACAAACAATTTGCCAAAGCCCTAACCCTATGCAATTTTTAGCTGACGTTATTTTTGATAACTATGGCAAAGACAGCTCCGGCCCTTGGGGCTGTCATTTCTGCGGTAAGAATGATTGTAATGAAGTCGAATGCTGGAGCAAGAAACCATGAAGAATAAAATAATGGGTCACGATTATTCGCACATCATATTTGATGATCCTCTTGGGAAGCCAGTTGTAGAAAATAAAACCTACACCTTGACCTTCTGGGCAAAGACTAATCCAGAAGATTGCTGGACTAAACATGAATTCATTCTTGCGGACGACCCAGTGCTGAGTGGGCTGGTGGCTGATGCTCAGAAAGGCCACGTAGGTCTCAATAAGTTTATATATGACCATATCGAGAGCGGGCTGGGCGAAGGTGGTTTGTATACCGCTGCTCAGATAGAATTGCACCCTCTGCCAGTGGTATTAGAAGACCCCAAAGAAGATATTATTAAGAGCGTAAACTATTATGATCGATTCAGAAAGAACGGGGTATTTAGTGGATAAAACCCCCTTAGACCTGTATAATAACTTTTTACTGGAGAGAGTAATATGACTGTTATTGTCGGAATTAAACACAAAGGCATTATTTATATCGGGTGTGATTCTCAGGGTAGTGGAGGTTGGGAAAAAAGAAACCGCCAAGATTCTAAAATATTTATTTCTCATGGTATCGGCTATGGGTTCACCAGCTCATACCGCATGGGCCAGATCATTAAATTCCACAGCGAAGAAGTACACAGCCCTATCAGCCGTAAAGCAGATGTTTATGGATACGTGGTTAGATCCCTCGTTCCAATGTATCGCAGGATTTTAGGTGAGCATGGCTACAAGCAGACGGTAAATGGTGAGGAGACTGGCGGCACGTTCTTAGTCGCTATCGACGGCCGGTTATTCTGTATCGAGCCTGATTTTCAGGTTGGGGAGGTTGTCGAAGAATATGATTCGGTCGGGTGTGGCGCACAATACGCATTAGGCTCTTTATTTTCTTATAGCAATGTAGATCCTGTGAAAAGAATCAACAAGGCCATTGATGCAGCCAACGCTTTCTCCAATGGGTGCGGCGGCGAAACTAAAACAATCAAGGTGGGTTGATATGAAATCTCCAGAGTGGGACGTTTAGCATGGTTAACAAGAAAACATGGGAAGAATTCAGAAGCAGCAAGATGCTCTGGGTTACTAACAGAGTTCTACACATGTTCGGTTGGGCTATTGTGACCGAGATTGATATGGACTCAGGAAAGGTTTTTAATTGCTATCCTGCTCGCGTAAAATTTCGCGGGTTTACTGAGAGGTCGGAGACTGAGGGGTTTATTGGATTGTCAGAATACATGGCTGAGAATGCCGAAACCTTACTGAAAGAGGCTAAAGAATAACACTATGACTAAACCAACTAATTACGAACACAAGATAATCAAAACTGCAGACCTGATACCGTATGCAAATAACTCTCGAACGCATAGCGAGGAGCAGATCAAGCAAATAGCCAGCTCCATAAAAGAGTTCGGTTTTACTTCGCCTGTATTGATCGACGAGCAAGGCGGTATCATCGCCGGTCATGGTCGCGTAATGGCTTCCGCGCTATTGGATCTAAAAGAGATTCCTGCCATTGTTCTGGCCGGACTAACCGAGGCCCAGAAGAAAGCCTATATCATTGCCGACAACCAATTGCCATTAAACGCCGGTTGGGATTTAGATATGCTTCGCCTAGAAGTGGAAACTCTGCAGGAGCTAGACTTCGATCTAACCCTATTGGGCTTTGATACCGATATCATAACCAAACTGCTAGACGTGGAATCAGAAATGCCAGTTCTACCGGATGGCGAACGCGACCCATTCCAGCAAAAGACATTCACGCTCCATGACGAGCAAGCCGCCCTGATTGATGATGCAATGACCAAAGCAAGGACCAACCCCTGTATCGATACCGGCCTCAATGAAAACTCTAACGGCAATGCTATTGCTTGGATATGCGAACAATATCTGAATGGTGAATCTGATGCGTAGTGCTAAAGACATAGTGGTAAAGCCAATCAATGCCAGATCAGCCGCAGCGCTGGTTAAAAAGATTCACTATAGCGGCAAGGTAGTGCAGAACAGCAGCTTGCATTTTGGCGTATTCCTAGACGGGAAGCTCGAAGGTGCAATGCAATTCGGCACACCTATGGATAAGCGGAAGTCATTAGGGCTGGTGGAAGGCACAACATGGAACGAAATGATCGAGCTCAACCGCATGGCATTCAGCGACAAGCTACCGCGTTTCAGTGAGAGTCGGGCTATCGGCATAGCCATGAGAATGATGAGAAAGCATTACCCTCAATTAAAATGGGTTCAATCTTTCAGTGATGGCACTATGTGCGGAGACGGCACAATATATCGTGCAAGCGGCTTCGTCCTAACCGGTATCAACCAAAACTCAACAATCTACGTTTTCCCTGATGGCGCACGTATAGCATCCCTAACCCTAACCAATGGCGGCGACCTAGCAGGCAGACGCAAGGTTTGTGAGAAATACGGGGCAGAGTTTACGTCTAAGGCTAGTATGAAGCCATTTATCGATATAGGGGCTAAGAAGGCCACTGGGTTCATGCTTCGGTATATGTATTTCTTAGATAAATCGTATATAGATAAACTAACCGTTCCAATTCTACCGTTCAGCGACATTGACAAGATGGGCGCAGGAATGTATAAAGGAGAGACAGTAACCCTCCAAGAAAGAAAATTGCGTGATACAAGGGCCAGCTCTAGCGACCAGTTAGAAGGCGGCGGTTCGATTCCGACCATCACGCTCCAATCCCCCAAAGATAAGAAATAGCCGTATGCAATATAATACTTGTATACTAGTCGTGCGTGATCTATTAAAACAAATCATTAAGCACAGGGAGAATATAGCCATGCCACCTACTGCCAGAGTACTAACGGAAGAAGAGAAAGCACAAGTCGAAGCATTGGCTAGTGTATTGAATACTGAGCAATTAGCCGATTACTTCGGAATAGGGAGAACTACTTTTTACGAGATAATGGAAAGAGATCCTTCCGTTTCCGTACGCTACAAAAAGGGTAGAGCAAAAGCAGTCGGTAATATCGCAGGTAATTTAATCAAACGCGCCCAAGATGGAAACATAACGGCGGCAATCTTTTATCTGAAAACACAGGCAGGCTGGCACGAGACTCAAATCATCGAAGCGTCCAAGGGTGTGTCAATCGTAATTGATAACCAAGATGACGATGCTTGATGGCCTTACCCCTAAAGTTTGTCAAAACAGAACGACAGATACAGGCTTGTGGGATATTAAACGCTCACACCCATTCTATGATGTATGGAGGCAGCCGGTCGGGTAAGACCACCATCATAATTAGAAACATCATACTAAGGGCCATTAAGAAGCCATCAAGGCACCTAGTTGGCCGTTTCCGCTTCAATCACGCTAAAATGTCACTATGGCATGACACAATCCCGAAAGTCCTTAAGATGTGCTTTCCTGAGATCGTATGCGAATTTAATAAGCAAGATTGGTATATCAAAGTACCCACCTCGGTTGAAGGTGAATTCTCAGAGATATGGCTGGCCGGTGTTGATGATAAAGATAGGGTAGAAAAAATACTCGGTAATGAGTACAGCACCATATTTTTAAATGAGTGCTCGCAGATATCTCACGAAACCGTATCGATGCTTAGAACCCGATTAGCTGAAAACTCGGGTTTAGATTTAAAATTTTATTATGACTGCAATCCTCCCGGTAAGAAGCACTGGACTTATAAGGAATTTATTGAGGGTTACATAATAGGATCAAGGGAAAAGCACACTCTTGATTGCGGCCACTTAATTATCAACCCTCATGATAATTCCACCAATCTTCCAGCGGGTTATATTGAGAACACTCTTGAAAACCTACCCAAGAAGCAAAGACAGAGATTTTTAGACGGCAAGTTCCTAAGCGAGATTGATGGCGCTTTATGGGACTTAGAAATGATTGAGGCCGCGCATAATGTTGAGTATGGGGAAACTATAAGAACTGTAGTGGCCGTTGATCCCGCGGTTACTGAGAACCCTGATTCAGATGACACCGGTATTATCGTTGCCTCTACCGATGGGGAGAACGCACTTGTCGAGGCTGACTATACTTTGAAGGCATCACCTAACAAGTGGGCGCACAAGGTCGTTTGGGCTTATGATAAGCATGAGGCCGACGCTATTGTGGTGGAAACAAACCAAGGTGGTGATATGATAGAGACTATCATTCGTTCTCTTGTTGGCAAGGACGGGAAAAAATTATTTAATGGCAAGATAATTAAAATTCATGCTAAAAAAGGTAAGGCGCTAAGAGCCGAGCCGGTGCAGGGGCTTTATGAGCAGAAAAGGGTTGCCCATGTTGCCGAAGGATTGACCGAACTAGAAGACGAGTGCCAAGAGTGGGTTCCCGGGGTATCAAAAGATTCACCTAACCGCATTGACGCGCTAGTATATGCAGTAACCGAACTAATACTTTCAAAACCACCCCGCGAACGTCGGGTCGTAGTCATTTAGGAGCACAATCTATGGAAAACGCATCTTTGATATTAGCAGCCACTATATGGCGTCTAGCGAGCTATTCATTCCGAGCCGCAGTATTAGGGCTAAGCGTCTTGTATGGCGACTCCATGCTACATGACGCCCTATTGCTGACCTCCGTTATTACCTTCTCTTTCCTGATTGGTAGCACGTTAAAAATATCAGAATTAAATGCAATGGGGGAACCGGCGCATGAGTATTTATTGTATATGTGCACTCTGCTAGATAGAATGTTATGGGTACTTGCCGTATTAACGCTAAGCTCAGGAATATTCCATGTTACAGGTATTTAATAAATCAGCTCCAATAGAGCAGGCTAATACTAAGTCGTTCTCAAACCCTAACATTTCATTTATTGAACATTTGCAGGGGGGCGGTCATTACGATCTGGCCGTTCACCTATCGATTGAAATGTATAAGAAAACCAGCCCATTATTTAACGCTATCGATATCCGTGCGCGTAATTTCTCGCGGGTTCCGATTCAGATTTGGAGCAATAAGGAATCTGACTGGGTTCAAGACCACCCCGCTCTTGATTTACTTAAGCGCCCCAATGCCGACCAAACCAGTCTAGAATTCTTTGAGGCGTTATCTAGTTACTTTGATATTACCGGTAACGCGTTCTTGATGATTACTGGCCGACTATCGAAAGCGCCGTTAGAGATTTTCAACATACGTCCCCAAGACATTCAATTCGGCACCGAGCGGTCAACCATTTTCCCAACATTGCCGCGTGATATTAAAATTAGTGATTCAGATGGTGATATAAATACTTTCGTCATTGATGAGATCAAAGGTCTCGGCATCCGCTATGTTTCCAGTGATCAAATGAAGGAAATCTGGCACATACGCAAATTCAACCCTACTCGCTCCCGACAATCTCCATGGGGATTATCAAGAGCCCAGCCTCTATGGATGGAGATACAGCAATACCTATCCGGTAATACTAATAACTTAAACCAGCTAAAGCGCGGCACAAGGCTTTCGATGGCATGGGTTAATAACCGTACCGAAGAATTAACCGAAACCCAGTGGGCTCGCATGCAGGAAGAGGCTAATAAGTATCGGGGTGAAAATAACGCTGGTGGAACTCCAATTCTTGACGGCATGGACGTTAAGACTATTCAGGCCACTAACCGAGATATGGAATTCAAGGAGCTGCAGGCGTCAACCGTTTCAACTATTTCTATGATTTACGGCATACCATTGCCAATGATTACGAACGCAGCCGCCACTATGAACAATCTGGGAACTTCTAATGTCCAACTATGGGACAACGGCGTTACTCCATTGACGGGCTACCTATACGCGGAACTAACCGCATTCTTACTTCCTCGTTATGATAATTCGGAAGACTTAGAATTTCGATTTAATGAAATGAACATACCGGCCCTAAGAAGTAGATTGCTTGCTTCGACTAAAGAACAAGCGGAGATAGGCGTAAATTCTAAAAATGAATTAAGGGGAGAAATCGGTTATGAAGACTTACCTGAAGGTGATGGTTTACTGTCTGGAAGCGGCAGCAATGATAGCGGTGGTTCTGATATTCCTGATGGTGGTGACGATTCTGGTGCTGCGAAATTTGTGCAAATGATGGAGCGCGTCAAAAACCTAGATGGAACCAGAACCTATACCGACGAGTATATTATGGGTATTGCGAGAGAGAAGGGATTATGCCCTTAAATAATACTTTAGCAGAGAGGGAGCTGGAGGCTAACAAGCAACTAGCCGATAAAATCAAGCTAGAACAGGCTCCCGCATCCGCATTCAGGCGTTTATTTAAGCAGATGGGCAGAGACCTAGAATCATTGTATTCGGTCGCTGGTCGCGTTCCTAGCGCCAATGACTACGAGGATGATATCAAGGCAATTCTGATACCACACTACCAGAAGGTAACTAATCAGTTTGCCGGTACAGTATCTAATTTTGTCAATGAATCATCATCAAGCGAACCATTGGTCGAAGCACTGGAAACCATAGCCACCGAATCGGATCAGGATTTTGCTGCGGTAGTTCTTGAGATTCAGGCAAGGGTTAATATTCAGGTTAGAGAATTCATAACCGATTCAATCAATGCCCAAGTACAGCAGATAACCGCAACCAATCAGATCCAATTAAATAAAGCCGTTGCTGATTCGATAGCGTCGGCATCCGAACAGGCCGTCATGCCGTCTAATGCTGAAATAGCTAAGCAGGCCAATCAAGCGTTCGTAAAGGCATCAAAGGCCCGTGCAGATACCATAGCGACGGTTACTACCCAAGCGGCCGCAGAAGGTGCAAAATCCATCGAGATTGGTGTACTTAACGAAACATTAGCGGTTGTAGGATTCACACAAGCGGCAACAAAAACATGGGTTACAGTGGGTGACGATAAGGTAAGGGTTGCACATAGCGTCGCAAACGGTCAAAATAGACCAATAGATGAACCTTTTTCAGTCATGGGCCAGTTATTAAAACACCCCGGTGATTCTTCTTTGGGTGCTACTGCGGCGAATATTATTAACTGCCGTTGCGTAAGCCTGATAGTTATTGGCTCAAGCATCGCAAGAAACTCATTTAATATAGGTTTACGAGGATAGTATGCGTCGTATTAAAAAATCAAACCAAAGAATTAAGAACGACCCCAAGACCAAGTCGGTTCTGGAGTGTGATTTTAAAATTAAGGCAATCGAAGAAGAAGACGAAGGATTCTTTATCTTTGAAGGCTTCGCTTCTACGTTTGGCAATGTTGATAGTGATGGGGATATAATCCATAAGGGCGCATTCTTAGAATCATTGAAAAAAAGAATGCCGGTTGTATTGTGGCAGCACAATCGCCAAGAACCTATCGGAATGCCTGTAACGCTAGAAGAAACCGACGAAGGCTTATTTATTAGAGCCCGTCTCCCTAAGGCCGATACCTTTGTCTCTGGCCGCGTGATCCCGCAAATGAAAGTCGGATCAATAACCAAAATGTCAATTGGCTTCTTTATCCTAGAAGCTAATGAGGAAAAAATAGACGACCGCTGGATTTTAAATATTACCAAGGTTGATCTATTAGAATTCTCACTTGTTACCTTTCCTGCAAATGATCAAGCAGACGTTACGGCTTTTAAATCACTAAAAGAAGTTGACGACGCAAAAGCATTGCGCTCCTATCTCACAGAAGAGTTAGGGTTAAGCATTAAGGAACGAGACACATTAATTTCAAAAGTAAAATCTTTATTTGGTTCGGATGGACCAGAAGAGATTGAGCACCTGCAAGATGAGCATACTTCGGATGAAGCTATCTCAATGGAAAAACTGGACGCTGCTATTTTAGCAATCAAAAGTCCTCAACCTGATGTATTTTCTACATTGGATAAAGCTATTCTGGAGATTAAGAAACATGGCAAATGAATTCAACCAAGCAGCCTTTGATGAAAAGATGGGTGAGCTGGTAGGTGCGGTAACTGCTGCACAAGAACAAGCAACGGCCGGTAAGGCTGATTATGACGCTAACATTGTTGCCGCTGGAGAGCTTGCCGCTAAAGCCGGTGAAGCAATGCAGCAAATGCAGCAAAAGCAAAAGGGTCTAGAGGAATCTCAAGCATTCCTTGAGAAGCAAATTGCCCGCGTTGGTGACGGTGAAGCTGGTGGCGAAAAAGCCAACCAAATCGCACTACATTCAAAAATGGATCAGGAAATTTCGCGCTATCTTCGTACAGGTACAGAAGTAACATCGGAAATTCTGGACGAAATGCACAAAGATATGACCGAGCGCTCATTGTTTGGTGCAAGCCAGCAAGAGAAAGAAGCTCACGCTAAAGCACTTTCTGCGGGCTCTAATGTTGATGGTGGTTACTGGATCATGCCTCAACGTGCGGCAATGACCATTCAGCGCATTTTTGAAACCTCCCCTATGCGTTTAATCGCTAACATCATGAACACCACTTCTGACTCGGTAGAAATCATTATCGACGATGACGAAATGACTTCTGGTGGCTGGGTTGGTGAAACAAGTTCTCGCTCTGAAACTGGCACCGCTAAAATCGGTAAGCTAACAATTCCAGTGCATGAGCAATTCTCGCAGCCTAAAGCAACTCAGAAGATGCTTGATGATGCCGGTTTCGACGTTGAATCTTGGGTGGCCCGCAAGGTTGCTGATAAGATGACCCGTACAGAAAACACAGCATTCATTGCTGGTGATGGTTCACAGAAGCCTCGTGGCATCTTGGATCTAGCTGCATGGGATACGGCAGGCACTTACCAGCGCAATGCTTTGGAACGTGTTAACTCTGGTACTAGTGGCGCATTCACTGGCGACGGCTTAAAGACTCTTCAGAATTCAGTTATTGAAGCGTATCAAGCAAACGCAGTGTGGGCTATGAAACGCGCTTCTTTCACCGGCATTACTACGCTGAAAGACGGTAACGGCGCTTATCTATTAAACCCTCGCTCTCTTGCTGAAGGCGACGAACTACGCTTGCTTGGTAAGCGCGTTATGTTTATGGATGATATCCCTGCGGTAGGTGCTGGTTCTGAATCATTGATTTATGGCGACTTCAATCAGGGCTACTCGATTGTAGACCGTATTGGTTTCCGCGTTATCCGTGACAACGTAACACTTAAGCCTTATATCTTGTTCTACACGACCAAGCGTACTGGTGGCGATGTTACCAACTTTGAAGCCTTAAAAGTTCAAAAACTTTCTGCATAGGAGATAGTCAAAAATGGCTGTTAATGATATCCGTTCAAACCTTAGTGTGCGCCTAGCGCTCGCTTCGGTCGCAATTTCAACCAATACCACGACCACTGGGTCGGCAATCGATACGTCCGGCCATGAACTTGGCTTGATGTTTGCGGTTGATGTTAGTGCTTATACTGACGGTACTTATACGTTATCAATTGAGACTGCGGATGATTCCGGTTTCTCGGTAAACCTAGAAGAGATCGTCACTGGTGACGCTAACTTCCTTGAAGGTGCTGATGGCGTCGCATTGACTGCGGTTACTGCGGTTGGTGCTAAGTGCTTAACCGTTGGCGCATTTGGGAATCGAAAGTTTGCCCGAATCAAAATTGTATCAACCGCGGTTACTACCGGCGCTACCGTAAGCGCTCGCGTCGTACAAGCTGCTGAATATTCACCTGTAGATTAACCACTGTGTCGGTTATTGCCAAGGATGGCATTTTTAGGAGCTTGATATGAAATCAGTTGATGTGAAAAAGAAGGGAATGTATTACAACCCCGAAAATAAAGTAACTACCCATCTTAACGAAGAGGCTTACACCCTTAACGACAAGTTCGCGGATTTGGTAGTCAATGAAGGCGGCGGTGATTATGCCGAAAAAGAAGTAACGGTTTTAGTAAAAGACGACACAAAAGGTTTAGATTATTCTGAATACGATTTAACTAACGGCGCTCTTGAATTAGCAGAGCAAGAAAATGTGCAATATGATTTTCTTGATACTGTAGAAGGTTCTGGCGCAAATGGTCGCATCACCAAAGATGATTTGGAAGATGCTTTATTAATTGCATTGGATGGTAGTGAAGCGTAATGGCTTGCTTTGGTAGCACTACCTAACGATAGAATTATCGAAACTTAACAATGGGTAGATCATGACGTTCTCAAATAACTCCCTAAGCCCTACCTTCGCAGATAGGGCTTACACGTATAAGGTAACCGCTTCTCCCGCCACGACCCCAATTAGTCTGGCGGAAGTTAAAGCGTTTGCAAAGATAACCACGACGGCCGATGACGCACTTATTACAATGATGATTGAGTCTGCAACCGATTACGCAGAGAAGTTTACTCGCAGAGATTTTATAACCCGAACATACAAGACCTTTAGGGATAACTTCCCCAATACCTTTCTGGGTAGCCCTTCATCTAATTTACAAAACAGCCCGTTTAATGATTCTGGCAATTTCGGCTTTGAACTTAGACGCTCGCCTCTGCAATCGATAGAATCAGTTCAATACACGGATACAGCAGGCGCAACGATAGTAATACCCACCACGGTCTACTATGCGCCGCTAGAAGATGATTATTCTTCTCTACTGACACAGATTGCCCAGTCATGGCCCAGCGATGCCCTAGAGCAGCTACAGGCCATCACAATAGAATTTAAAACCGGCTTCGGTGACAACGCCGCAGACGTTCCAAGCGGTATTAGACAAGCGTTACTTATGCACACCTTGTTTCTTTATGATAATAGAGGCGATTGTGGCTGCGATGATGAAAGCATCCCGCAATCTGTAAGGCGCATTTACCTGCAGAACAGAATCGAGAATTTATGACCGTCTTATTCGATAATATTAGCGCAAACGCTACGTCGTCCGTGGTAATCGGAAGAGGAGGCCCGAAGATTATTTTTATCAGAGCCGATAGCATTGGTGGAGGAAAGTTAATCATACAAGTCGCCCCTCCTAGTGATACGCTTGGAAGGTTTGAGACTTTAAAAGATGGCTCTTTTGTTGGGAGTTCTGACATTCACATAGATTACTTGCCCACAGGAACTAAAATCAGAGCCAAGCTATCGGGCGCTACTGGTGCATCAAATGTTTTTGTGGAGATTTTATAATGTCTCAGGGTAATTTAATTAGAGGCCTCAGCTTAGGGAAAGGCGGCAACTCGGGTGATTATTTTATTGAGGCCGCCTCGGGTAATATACCGGGAACCTTAGATGATCGAATGGTTGGTCGTCGAATTAATGTAGCCTCTACGGTAATGACAACCCTTTGGGATCACAGCACTAATCTGGTTTATCTTACCGCTGATACGCAGTTATACGCCAGCTCCACCAGCGCGCTAGATACCGACGTGACTATTCTCGTACAGGGCTTAGATTCTAATTATATTCAGATATCAAGGTTGGTTACAGTAACGGGGCAGACTCAGGTGGCGCTTAGTGGTCTTATGTTTCGGGTTCATACTGCCATTGTGCTTGATACCTCCCCTGTAGGAACTATTTATATAGCGGAGAGTGACACCTTATCCGTCGGGATTCCTACAACAGCTTCTAAAATTAAGAGCAGAATAAGATTGGCTCCTAATGATAGTGGTGCTTATGCCAGCTACAACATAACTCATAACGGATTCTTTACCGTGCCTGCTGGCAAGCAATTAAATATCTTAGGAATATTTAACACTGTGGCTAGAGCAGATAACATTCAGATTGATATACGGGCGCGCTCTGAAGGCGGCGCTTGGCTTAGCTTGAATATGATATGGGCCTATGAATCACCCGCCCCGCTCCCTTATATGCAAAGGCCCAGAATAGATGAGAAATCAGATATCGAGATACGAGTTCTGGCCAGCGCTCCCAATCAGGTGATTGAAGTTAATGCTCAATTCATGCTCATAGATAAGGTTCAATAGTATTATGCCTAAGTGTCAGAAAATGCAGCGTAAGAAAAGATCAGCATGCGTCGGTGATCTAAGGGACGAAGTTATTTTGTGGGATAGAGACATTAAGGCACCTGCATTTGGTAGCGCTCAGCAAACCCAAACATACAGCAATAATCTAACTGTCTGGGCATCGATAAGCACGGTACGCGGTAAAGAAATATTTAACGGAACTCAATTAGTTGGAGTAAAAACCCACAACATTATCATCCGCTTCGATAGTGGCCGAGATATAACCGAAGAGAACGTCGTGGAATTCAAAGGCAACTATTACGATGTGCTCGAAGTTCAAAACCTAGAAGAGCGCGACGAATGGCTAGAGCTGGGTTGTGGTATCCTAGGTGATAAGACACAGGAGAATAACCAGTAATGGCTATGTCGGGCTTTAGATTGATGACCAGAGGTGAATTAAACAGGATATCAAAAGCCCGTGGCTTCTTTTCGTCTGGCATTCAGTCTGCGTTAACCGATATTGGCCGCAAGAATGTGAAAACAGCAAGAGAGCTAATCAGGGACAAGAAAAAGACCGGTCGTATTTACACGAGAACCCGAAACGGTCGCCGCGTTCGCCATCAAGCATCTGCCCCCGGTGAAGCGCCTGCAAATTTTACCGGCTTCTTAATTAAGCAAACTGCTTTTGAGGTGTCCGGTCATAGGTTTATGAAATTCGGAAACCGTGCACCATATTCGGCTTTCTTAGAATTGGGAACCAAAAACATGGCAGCAAGACCATTCTTAATTAAAGCAATTAAAGAAAATGAGGGTTATGCTTTATCTTCCTTATCATCCGGCCCTGCCAGCGTTATGAGAATTAAATAAATGAGCCCTAGCGAGATAGTCAATCAACTAAAAGCGATTCTGCCAAGGTATACGGATCTTTTCACGGATAATATAGCTAATACAGCAATAGTCGTGTCATCCGGCACAGCGACCGCCACAACCCCAGCAGCGCACGGTTTGACGACTGGCGACGCTATCACCATAGCCGACGCAGTGACGCCCAACCCTATAGCCTCATTCACCAAGGACGGGCTTAATTTTACCTTTACCACTTCTGCCCCGCATGATTTAACACTTGGCGAACAAAGCACGGTTACGCTATCAGGGTTCACGGATGGTGACTGGAACGCTACTTTTGATTTAAAGGCAGTGCCTAATCGCAACGAATTTACAGTGCAGTCGGTAAATGCTGACCCTGCCCTAAATACGAACGAACTTTTAAATGAAATATTAGTTACCGGCATAAATGGAATCTTTGGAATTACGGTAACTGCTCCAACCACTTTTACATTTACGACCACTTCGCGTGATACCACCAGCACCGTGACTATTAAATCAAACCCGAGAGTTACTGCGGTTCCCGATATCGACGAGCTGACCCGACAATATACTGATCAGTCGGCCCCTAGTGATTTCTGGGCGTTTGTCATATTTAACGCGGTAGTTGCATCTAAGGACCGGTCAGTTAGAAGCGATCGAACCAACTCTAAGACTGCTGCCGATGACCAGCGGTCAAATTATTCACAAAGCTTTTCTGTGTTTGTTGTTGCTCCAACTACAAATCAATTCTCCGCACTGGCGGCAATGGATATTTGTTATCAGCAACTATTATTCCCGTTTGCCAAATCAATGGTCGGCTTTAAACCTACCTCTCCCCTGTCAGAATCGGGAGTTTATACCGTGACCTTGCTGGGAAGTGCTAACGCCGGATATAATCGAGCGTACTACATTCACCAATATGATTTTGAGTTCGCCTTTGATCTAACTAATGACGATAGGGTCGAACCAATATCAAACCAAGCTTACAGGGATGCCGAAACCTCGCTTTTAGCAGGATCAGACACCCCACTTACTGCAGATATTAATTTAGACGAGGACGCGTAATGAAAAGAGACAAGATAGAAAATAAACGGCTAAAACTTAATGCTGATTTAAACGGCTGCAAGTCCGGTCAGGTAATCGTTATTAAGTGCAAAAACGGAGTGCCGATTGAGAAGTATTGGCGCGACCGTATTAAGGATTCTGCCACCGATAATTGCGTTGAGGTTTTAACCAATAGACCTCAGACCAGTTCAAGTGATAAAATAGCTGAGAAATCAGAAGATAACCCAAACCCAAAATTTAAAGGGAAGGTGTAACAAATGCCAAGTTTTCCTAGTGTAACTTTTAATATCGTAGCTCCCCAGCAATTAGCTGGAGTAACTGCGCATAAAGTTTTAATTGTTGGTCAACAGCTTTCAGGAACCGCAGTCGCTGGAGAACTACAGCAGAATGTGAATACCGTAGGTGGGGAAGATGCTTTGTTTGGCATTCGTTCTCACATTGCCGGTATGATCCGAGAATTCCGTCGAATCAATAAAGATACGCGGGTCGATGCTATCGGTTTGGCCGATGGTGCCGGAACCGCTGCGACCGCAGTTATTACAATTGTTGGTACTGCAACCGAAGATAATACCTTGGTTGTGAATATTGGCTCTGCCCGTCAGCATAGTTTCTCAATCGATGTTTTGACTGGTGATACCGAAACAGAGGTTGCGGATGCCATTACGGCGGCTGCTGCTCTTGATTTAGATTCGCCGTTTACGGTTGCTAACGTGGCGGGTGTTGTTACTGCTACTGCTTCAAACCTCGGGACGCTGGCCAATTCATGGGCTGTTCAAGTGGTGGGCGCGGTTGCTGGTATTGTACCAACCCTAACCGCTGGCTGGACTGGTGGCGCGACTGATCCTACGTTAACTACCCTATTCGATCCAGTAGCGAACATTCGTTATAATACCGTAGTTTGGCCGCAGTCTTGGACTATTACCAATCTAACGGACTTCTTAGATCCTCGTTTCAATACAAATAACGACGTACTAGACGGCGTTGGGATCTTCCATAAGAATGATACTTTATCAAACTTAAAGTCGGCCGTATCTGCGCTGAATAGTCAATCTATTCGCATGGGCGGAACCAAGACAGTTGCAACCGCTACCCTAGACGGTGGCTCTGTGGTTGAAATGGATGACGTGTTAGCCTCTAGAATGGCCGCTGTTCGATCTTTGCGACTTACTGCCGATGCTAGTATCAATGACATTCTTTCTATCTCTGGCGCTCCGCTTGATTCGTTTGGTGGTGTTTCAATTTCAACGCTGCCTTATGCTAATACGCTGATTCAGTACACTGCGTTGCCTAATGCCGTTGATATGTTTACGCTTGCGGAAGAAGCGGAACTAGAAATCAATGGTGTTTCAACGGTTGGTTTAAACCGCGCCGGTAACTCTTTAATCCTAGGTCAGCAGGTTACTACTCGCCTAACCGATACGGCAGGGAATCCAGATACCACGTTTAAGTTTTTAAACACGGTGGATTCAAGCTCAATCATCCGCGAATACTTCTTCGAGAATAACAAGAAGCGTTATGCTCAAACACGTTTAACCGATGGCGACTTGATTGCAGGTCGAGCGATTCAGAACGAGGCTTCTATTCGAGCTTTTCAGAAAGAGCTTTATGCGCTTCTGGCTGATCTTGCTATTACTCAATCAGGTGGTGCCGCAGTTAAAGATTTCGACGCAAATCTAGTGGTCTCGCTCGTAGTATCAACAGGCAAGGTAACGATTACTTCTGCCCCCTTACAAGTCGGCCAGTTACGAATCGTACTTGGCACAATCGAAGTTAATTTCGGAGGATAGTTAAATGGCTGGTGCTCAAGCAATAGCAACCCCCACCATTCAGGTGAACAATGAGACAATCTCTATTATCCCTAACTCCTTTAAATACAAAGGCGGGCGGGGTGAGCGATCGATTAGAACTCAATCATCTGGTGGTAGTGCGGTAGATGTAGTTATGACGGAGAACGCCGAGACTAAAAAGTCTATGGTGACCTTTGAAATGCTCAACACTGCAAAAAATATCGGATTGGCCGAAGACTGGCAAGACGCGTTAAACGCCAATGCAATCACGGCCTCTGATAATAACCAGAACTTCACAAAAGCATTTGCTAACATGACCGTTATTAACGACCCCGAGGTTACGCTATCTCAGGACGGTAATTTAACGATTGAATTTGAAGGCAGTGCAGCAGTTTAATATTATTATAATTTCATGATTTATTCATGGCGCTTTACCCTAGGGGCTCTCCCCTCTAGGGTCTTTTTTTGGAGAGAAAAATGGAAACAATTAATTTTAAGTTATCTTCAGCAATCGTATTCGACAAAGATGGCACACCGGGTCAAGAGTCGTTCGAGCTGATTTTAAAAGCCCCGTCTTACAATGAGCGCAAGTTTGCCCGTAAGCTAAAGCAGCGTTTGACAGAGGCCATGATGTATGTGACCCGCCAAGCCAGCGCCCAAGCAGCGCAAGCCGCTCCTACTGCTAACGAAGTAGAAAAAGAAGATGACAAGATGGACGGCCAGTCTATTTTATTCATGCTTCAATCCGTTCCTGAAAATATTCTAGATTGGTCTGAATTTGCGGAATGGTTCGTTAGTAATTGTTCAACCGTTATTTCAGTCGATGAAGGCGTGGGATTGACTACCGCATTAGTTTCTCAAATGTCTATCGATGACGCCGACTCAATGGTGGGTAACTACTTGGCAAATTTTACTTGGCCTTCCCTGATGAAGGGTACTGGTTCACAGTAATCTGCCGACTATTAAAATTTTATGAAGGGGGAGTAGGTCTTGAAGAAGCCAAGAACTGCTCTTTTAAAGAATTAATCCAGCTAGATAAAAACGCAAATATGATTGCGACAAGTATCAAGCGGGCTTTAGAGGCTAAATAATGTCATTTCAGATTGCTTATACTTACGAAATTATTGACAAGTTTTCTGCGCCTCTTCGTCGAATCGAGAGAGCAGCTAAACAAGTCGATAAAAGGCTTGGCAAGACTACTGCCCAGACTCGCAATCTGATAAAAGCGTCGGCCCAGTTCGGCAACGTAACCAAGGGCCAGCGTAATGACATTGACCGATATGGAAAAGCGCTGAGTAAGGCTTCGCAGGAGGCTAAAGGACTTTCAAGCAACTTAAAAAATATGCCGAAGAAGTTCCCTAAAGTGCCTAGTGGTGGCCTCGGTCGTGATCCATCTAAGCAATTGCCAATACCTAGAAATGGTCGCGGCTTTGGTCGTGATCCATCCAGACAGTTACCGATACCTAGAGGCGGTCGCGGTCGCGGTGGTATTGGTGGCGGCGGTGGAGGAACTCCTGTCGCTCCTTCTGGGCTATCAGCTTCTCTTGAAAGAGCAAAGAATCAGGCCGCCGGTCTTCGTGGCCAGTTAATGGATACTGCCGCAACCGCTGCATTGTTCGCGCTACCTATTCGCCAAGCAATACGGTTCGAGTCTTCAATGGCAAGCGTCACCAAGGTTCTTGGAGATATCCCGACTGCCAAACTTGAAGAATTAGAAGCGACCATTAAATCATTGGCTGTTAGTACTGGCTTAGGTGCTGGTGGGATAGCTGATATTGTGGCCGCTGGTGGCCGTTTAGGTATTAATGTTGATGACCTACCGGACTTTACAAAAACAGTAGCTAAAGCCTCTGTGGCGTTTGATATGCTGCCGGAATCAGCGGGTGATGCACTAGCCTCTATTTCCAATAAAATGCAGATCCCCATTAATCAAATTGGCAACGTGGCCGATGCAATTAACCACCTATCTGATACCACCGCAGCTAAAGCCCCTAACATGATTGAGATTCTAGGGCGAACGGCCGGAACAATGGCCCTTCTTAAAATGCCTCCAGAAGTCGCGGCAGGCTTTGCATCGTTCGCGGATCAGGTTGAAGTATCTGCGCAGCTTGGTGCTTCCGGCTTAAACATGATGATTAGCCGCATGCAGAAAGTGCCATCATTGCAGAAAAAATTATTAGAAAATCCTAAGCAAGCCATAATCGATGTGCTTTCTGGGCTTAAGAAAATGGACAAAGCATCACAATTTAACGTCATAAATAAAATATTTGGTGATGAGGCCGGTCGCTTTGTGCAAAAGGCCGTCGGCAATTTCGACCTACTAGAAAGCACACTGGGCAAGGTCGCAGATAAAACCAAGTTCGCCGGATCTATGACCAGAGAATTTGAGGTTAAAATGAAAACCACCCAAGGCGGTCTGGATAGAATGTCTAGTTCTCTAGGGGTTGCTGCGGTCAATATTGGCGCTGGGCTATTGCCTGCCATCAATCAAATTGCCGATGTTTTAGTCTCCGTAACCGCCGGAATAGCTTCCTTTGCTCAAGAATTCCCATTGCTTACGACTATGATAATGGGTTCTCTTGCTTCGCTGCTTGCCTTACGCCTTGCGTTTTTAGCGGGTAGCTTCATAGTAACCCAGTTTAAAATAATTATGATTGGTGCGAGATTATCCATGGTTGCCTTTAGGGCTGCCGCGGTTGCAATGAACGTGATCCCTGTAATTATGGGAATGATCAGAGCCGCTGCGCTTACCATGGCAATTACTCTCAAGGCTGCAACGCTAGGAGCCAATCTGTTCAAGTTTGCATTGAAAGGGATTATGGCCGCTTCTGGCATCGGGCTATTAGTGCTGGCTGTTGCTGCTATCGTTGAATACTGGGACGAAATTGTAGCCGCGGTCAAAGAAGCTGTATCATGGATGGGTAGTTTGTTTGGTGACTCGGAAATCGATGTTAATAAAACCCAGCAAACCGAAGTGACCGCCGTAACTGAAGAAGCAAAGGCTAAGGCTCAGAATAACCGACTCGACGGTCAGATTACGGTTGCTGCTTCTCCGGGTTCTGAGGTCGTATCGACTAATTCTGAAACAGCTGGGCCTGCAAATCTTGGCTTTAACATGATGAGCGTACTGTAATGTCTACTTTTGATAAGTTATTATCTGCGGAATTTAGAGGGGTTAGTTTCTTAGTTGAATCGGAAGAAACTAACGAGGGCCGCAAGATTTCTATTCACGACTATGTGAATAACAATAAGCGATTTGTTGAAGATTTGGGCGATATGCCTTCAACCTTTACCGTTAGCGCTTTTGTTCATGGTGACGATGCCATAGAACAGTCGCGTAATTTAAGAAATGCGCTTAGTGGTAAAGACAAGGGCTCATTAACTCTTCCTCATTTTGGGACTTTCGACGTTAAGGCTGGACCTTATTCCGCAAGCACCAAGATGACTAAAGTTGGTCGGGTTGATTTCAAGCTAACTTTCTACCTATCGGAAGCCGGAATTTTTCCAGTTTCTCAAGATAGCACAGCTGCAAATCTTGGGGTTCAGGCGGATTCAACCAGAGCCGGTGTTTCTGCGAACCTAGGCGACAACATGAATGTGCCAGCATCGGCAACCACACAAGCCCTAACAGAAGCAAAGGTTCTTGATGCTACTACGCTATGGGACGACATAGTTTCAACCGCTACCGGCGCTACAGACCTAATAGCACAAGCCGGAAGAATTATAGGCGAAATAAAAAGCAATATAGCTACGCTGGTGAGGGGGCCGGAATTACTAGCGGCAAGAATTAACGATCTCTATAACAACTTTTCATCCCTTACGCTTCAGCTTGATTCATTATCTTTAGGTTTGTTTTTTGGTGACAATGATATCGACATACCACAGACCACACCGGATAGGGTTGAGCGCAAGCAGAATGTTGATTTATTTAATGATTTCATTAAGGTCAATGCGATAGTATCAATACTTGAGCAATCTTCCGCGCAGGAATTTGAAACAAGCGATCAGCTGAATGTTGTTCTTGATAGAATTCAAACCGCTTACAGCAGCGTAAGAGAATCAGATATTTTATTGATTGAACCGGTAGTAGTGGGCGCTATCGTTCAAGATAACTTTAATCAAGATTCAATAAGTACGGCAGTATCGACCTTGGTTATTGACACCTTCAATTCGGTTCGTGATATTGGCGTTAGGATTCTCGAAGAGAAAGAGCAGTCCACCAGCAAGGTGGCAGATTTAGATATCATTGACACCTCTATTTCTATTTTGGCTTATCAGCTTTACGGCAACATAGATAGAGTTGATTCACTGGCCCGTCTTAATTTAGATCAGGATCTTTCTAACATGGCAGTATCAGCAAGGGTGCTTTCAGATTGATTACCATAAAAGTTAACGGCGTAGAGCTCTCGGGCTTTGAATCATCATCTGTATCTTCTAGCATGGAGACCGCATCAAGCTCTTTTACATTTAACGCAACCGCGCAGCCCGATTCTAGCTACCCGATAAAAGCAGGCGATAGCGTTACGGTGGACATTGACGGAACAACCAGAGTTACTGGGTTTGTTGATAAAGTGGTCGTATCTTATGACTCTGGAAGTCATACCATTTCAATTAGTGGCCGTGACAAACTAGCTGACCTTATCGATAGCACGGTTGGCGACACCAAGCAGATAGTCGCACCGATATCATTCACCTCTGTATGCAGATTAATACTTGACGGCATCGGATTAACCGACGTTAAAGTTATTAACAATATTACCGGAATCGAAGATTTCAAAGAAGGCGAGCTGGTAAGCGCTTCGGTTGGTGAAAAAGCATTCCAGTTCCTAGAAAAATTTGCTCGGGTAAGGCAGGCTTTATTAACTACCGATGGCCTTGGTAATTTAGTTATTGAACGCGGAAGCTCTAAAAAATTAAAGACGCAGCTAATTAATATACCTAACAATCAGCTAAGTAATATCTCCCAAGGAAGCAGTACGGTCGATATTTCTAACCGGTACAATAAATATTCATGCGCTGGCGACCAAAATATAAGCTCCGGCTTATCAGAAGAGGCGTTTGCTGACGTATCGGCTCAAGGCGGCGATGCTGTCGATAGCGACATAAGAACTAGCAGAGTGTTAGAATTCAACTCAGAAGAGAACGCCACTAGCGAGACCTGCGCCAATAGGGCGGCATGGGAGGCCAATGTTAGAAGGGCCAGATCAATAACCGCGTCAATCACCGTACCGGGTAACTCTGCTAACAATGAATTATGGATTCCTAATCGTCTGGTTGATATTAACGACGTGTTTTTAAATATAAATGCACAAATGCTAATAAAATCAGTTACATACTCCAGTACCCTAAGCGGTGGCTCGACCACTAAATTGGAACTAATTTCTCCTGACGCGTATAGTTTAGAAGCAAGCCAGTCCTCTTTATCTAAAAAGAGAAATGATTTAAGCGATGAATTTTTAGCGAGCGTCTAATGTTGTGGATTAAGCAAGCAGTTATTAAAACCGTAGGAAAGGATGATAAAAAATATCCTTCGCAAGTGGTTTCTTATAAGGGCAAGACCTCTGACTGCTTGGCCTTTACTCCTTATGGTCTTTATAATAACTCTCCAGAGGGCTCGGGCGGTTTGGTGTTTGCTCCTTCTGGTATCGAGTCTAATTTATGGGGGATATTTCAGGACTTCGAGACCCGCTTTAAAGATTTAAAAGCAGGCGAGGTAATTGTTGGAAGTCCGGTCTATGTTAATAATATCGAATTCAAAGCAGACGGCGCAGTTAATATACTGACCGAAGCAGGCGCCTTAAACTTAGCAGCAGATAGCACATTAACTTTGACCAATGATACCGGCGACACCGTATTTAATCCCGACGGGTCGGTCGCGTTCGCTAATGGCGCGACAATAGATGCCACTGGGGACTATATATCAGCCACCGGAATAAGCCTTAATTTTCATACACACATAGGCAACTTAGGCAACCCAACCGGCCCCTCCCTACCATAAGGAAGCATCATGGCTTTAAACCCAAGTACGGGCGCGACCCCTTCCGAAACCACCGTGCAAGACCAAATACAGCGTGGGATTGATCTTGTTACCTTGCTTACTCCCGCACAAATCGGCAGCGAATTAGCGCAGGCTTATTTTGATTACTCCAAAGCAGGGATACTTCTGGGCGCAGATTTAACCGTTGGCGGAACCAAGTCTTTGCTAGACGCTGCATTCACCACCGACAACACAGCGGCCTCTATCGACGCTATGGCGGCTGGAATCTGCAATTATTGGGATACTAACAACGCAGTAGGAACGCCAGCCCACGGAGGAACTGTTGTTGTTTCGGTGGCAATTAACGCAGCTGCAAAAATACCCGCTATGAAATCAGCCATAGAATCGTTTATAATTAGTCAAAGCCCTGCTGGTTTCTTGGGTTTATATCAAGCAACGGAGGCGGTAGTTAAGACGTTTGCTTGTGTAATAACCGAAACGATAGTCGTGCCGCCGCCAGTAGACACCCCTTTTCCGGAGACCATTTCATGAACATAGACTTGCTACTAGAGCAGTCAAAGGGATATTTCGATATTGCTTTTGGTGAAAGCGAGATAACTCCAACCGAGGGTTTTGATACTGCTTTGTGGGTTTCGTTATTTAGCGACCAAAGAGCGTCTGCCTCCGAACAATCTAACCCGCTTAAACGCAGAGGGTGGATAGGCGATATAAATCAGGTGGACGAAATAGGCTCAAAGCTTTGGTTTTTAGATCAGGCCAGAATTTCAAGCTCTACCTTAAATAAAGCAATCGACTTTGCTGAGAAATCGCTGGCTTGGTTTATTGATGACGACCTAGCTAAGAAAGTAGCAATTACAGGGAATCTTGAGCCCAATACTGTTATATTAAAGATAGTAATCACAACGCCCGACGATAGAGTTATTAACTTTAGCGTTGATATTTGGAGAAAGACCATTGATCAGCTTTCCTAGTTTAGACCAGATTAAAAACAGAACGCGCTCGGACTTAAGCCAAACGACAGAATTAGACGCAACTATTCGCCGTTCTTTTCTGCGCTCTCTGGCGGATGCTTTAGCGTCTAGATCCTTTGATCTGAATAAAACCATTCAGCAATTAGTCGGACAATTATTCCCGCAAACCTCTTCGGGGGCTTTCTTACGCCGTTATGGTGACTACCAAGGGCTTCCTCCTTTGGAAGCAACCGGCTCTCGCGGAAAGACGACTATTACGGGGACTATCGGAACTTCATTAGTGGCGGGTGATAAATTCACTTCTGGCGATGTTATCTTATCTTTAGTTAGCGCGGTCACCATATCGAATATCTCCGTTTCTGTTTCTACCATTACTCGAATCGGAACCACTGCCACCGTAACGACTACAGGTAACCATAACCTAGCAACGGGAACCACAGCTACAATTTCAGGGGCCGCAGAGACTACCTACAATGGCGACTTTGTTGTTACCGTTATTAACCTAACCTCATTTACCTACAAAGTTACTGGCTCCCCAAGCACTCCGGCTACCGGAACAATCTTGTCGGATTTTGATGGCGCTCTTGCAGATTTGATATCTGATGACTTTGGAAGTTCTCAGAATTTAGCATCTGGCGGAAAGGTTACTCTAGCCACTCCAGTTATTGGAATAGACACCACTTCCTTTGTTGGGCCGGTCGGTATTACTGGCGGCACAGATGCCGAGCTAGACGAAGACTACAGCTCTAGAATTTTAGACGCCAGAGCCAACCCTGCTTCGTTGTTTAACGTAGGGCAAATTAAACTAGAAGCAAAGAAAATAAATGGTGTAACCCGAGTTTTTGTAAAAGAAGCAACGCCATTGGCCGGTCAGGTTGAGGTTTATTTCTTGCGAGATAACGACGACCCAATTAACCCCGATGCCAACGAGATACTAGATGTTAAAACACAACTGCTAACTATCAAGCCAGCGTTCATGGCTGATGCTGATTTATTTGTTTTATCGCCAGCTCTGATATCAACCGCATTTACTTTCTCTGCAATACTGCCAGACACCTCATCAATGCAGGATGCAATTACCGCAAGCCTGAATGCTTTCTTTGCTGAAGACGTAAAATTTGAAACTGCGGTTACTGAAGATGCTTATCGAGCAGCCATTCAAACCTCGATAGATAGCTCTGGCAATGCTCTGGAAAGCTTTACCCTGACAACTCCTTCAGTAGATATCTCGGTCTCTGTGGGCCAGATAGCGGCCTTGGGTACGGTGACATTTACATGAGTATCTTAAACTTTTTCAGGGATAATGAAGATAAAAGCATTAGGATACTATCTCAGCATATTCCTTCCGGCCCAGCATGGGAGGCCAAGACTCGGCCAGAATCAAATTTTTATAAGGTCTTGCGCGGCTTAGTTAAAGAATTGTCTCGGGTAGAAGCACAGATACAAAATGTTGCCGACGAGCATGATATTAATAAGACGGTGGATTTACTCCCAGAGTGGGAAGCATCCGTCGGCATTCCTGATTCATGCTTTACCACCACCGGTAGCTTAGAACAAAGACGAACAAATGTTATATTGAAGCTTGGAAGATTAAACGGAACCGCTACCAACCAGGATTTTGTTGATATAGCAGAGATTCTGGGGTTTGAAGTTGAAGTTATACCCGGTTCATCTTTTTCACTCTTCCCGTTGGCGTTCCCTTTGCCTTTTGTAGTGAGCCCAACCGTGGCAAGATTTACAATGAGAGTTCAAATTAATAACGCTCCTCCACCGGGAGTGTTCCCAATACCTTTCCCTTTAATATTTACAGGAACTAATTCCAATATTTTAGAATGTGTTTTTAATATATTAAAGCCAGCAGTTACCGTAATTGATTTCGTTTATATAGGTTAATCCTAGGAGCCACGATGCTAAACATTCCAACTAAGGCTGATGGGGTCGATACCCTAAGCGCCACAGAATTTAACTCGCTAAACAATGAGTTGAAAAACATTATTGAAAGCACAGGGCAAGTGCTTGCTGGCGGAGACCTGTTTCAAATGGCTAAGTCTGCGGCTGCCTATGCTGGCTCCGGTACTTTTCATATTGACTCTGGTACAACCAACAGTTATGTGCTGTCTGCGATTGATAGCTTCAAAGCCATCGATGCTTATACCGACGGGCTAATAATTCGCTTTGTAGCCACCACTGAAAACACTGGTGCCGCTACAGTAAACGTCAACAGTCTAGGTGCTAAAAGTATTGTTACCTCAAGCGGAGTAGGGTTGCCCTCTGGCGATATTGTGATTGGTGATTATATTACTGCTCGCTATGATGCTGGCAACGACAATTTCTTGGTTGAGCCTGCCTTCAGTAAAGTTTCCGCTAACTCTGGAAGAAGCCTTATTATTAATGGGGATTTTTCAATCTGGCAGCGAGCGGTTAGCCAAACGACCAGTGATTATGGTTCTGATGATCGCTGGTTAAATGGTAATGCAGGATCTACTAAAGTCCATTCTCAACAGACTTTCACTGTAGGGCAAACCGATGTACCTAATAACCCCATTTTTTATTCTCGCACTGTCGTTACCACGGTAGCTGGGGCGAGCAACTTGGTGTCTAAAGAGTACCGTATGGAGGGCGTACAAAAGACCTCTGGGGAAACATTAACTTTTTCATTCTATGGTAAGGCTGATTCAGCTAAAGATTTAGCTGTAGAGTTTGTTCAAGTCTTCGGTACTGGAGGCTCTCCCTCGGCAGCGGTTGTCAGTATTGGAGTGACAACCTTTTCTCTAACCACTAGCTGGGCAAAGCACACAGTAACCGTAGATATACCATCGGTTACTGGCAAGACTTTAGGAACCGCCGGAGATGATTATCTTTCTTTCAGATTTTGGTTTGATGCTGGATCTGACTTTAATGCTCGAACCAATACTCTTGGTCAGCAGAATGGAACCTTCGATATTTCTAACGTGCAATTAGAGTTTGGAACGGTTGCCACTGATTTTGAATTTATTTCTCCAACTGATCAGGAGTTAGAATGCAAAAGATTTTTTGAGAGATTATCTTTTGATAGTGGTGATTTTTTATCAGTAGGTTATGCGTTTGCGACCACTGGAGCCGATGCAATGTTGTACTATTCTCAGAAACGATCAGCAACTCCAACGTTCTCTAATTCTGGAACTTGGCAAGTTACTTATCCGGGTGGCTCATCAGCGGGAGTTATCGGAATTAACCGCCCTACGGCACAAGGCCAAGGAGTAATAACTATATCAGGAGCTTCAGGGCTAACGCTAGGGGACTCAGTGCCAATATCCGCAACCAGCTCAGCAACCGTAGACATTGACGCAGAACTTTAAAAAGAGGAGCGCATTATGATAGGTTTAATTACTAAGTACTTAACTTGGGGATTGGTAAGATGACCTATCAATATGGCAGAACCTCAAGCGCACGTTTAAATACGTGCCACAAGGACTTGCAGAGGGTCGCTAGGCTGGCTTTATCGCTTGGGCTAATGGATATCTCTGTAATATGCGGCAATAGGTCTGAGGATGAGCAGAACGCTTTATACCCAAAATATACCTCGGTAAAATTCCCCAGCAGCAAGCATAATGCTATGCCTTCGCTTGCGGTTGATTTGGCTCCCTACCATTC
>TARA_R110000772_G_scaffold268320_1_pt1 | contig 55385 bp, 52 predicted proteins | sample TARA_R110000772 | Tara Oceans TARA_R110000772 (sample SAMEA4397948) | marine metagenome | biome: Polar Biome; feature: [SRF] surface water layer (ENVO:00010504); material: water (ENVO:00002006), including particulate matter (ENVO:01000060) such as... | depth 5 m | reverse complement strand
TTGTTTTCACTGAAAACCTCTGGCTAGAGAAAATAAAATTAAATATACCTATGATTCAATACGTTAGTAAATCTCTTAACTAGAGTTCAGGTTAAATATTAATTTTGGAACGATCTTTGTATAGTATTTAATAGGTTTATTTTTATAAGTGATAAAGATGCAGTTACTTTTTAGTCATTCAGTTTTGTTATTACCATTAATGACACTCTCTTTATTGATGAGCAGCAATAGCTTAGCAGAAGAAACGGCAGCAGCAGTGCCACTGTATACTGAGACTGAGTTAATTTCGCTAATTAATAAAAACACCCATTTAGCCCGGGTTAAGGCAGATGATTGCCAGTTAGTACAAGATATAGAAGCGCGAGCCAATAAAATGGCATTACCATCGTATCAGTTTTTATATGGCGATATGCTAGCCTATAACGTATGTGTTGATCGCGATGTAGAGTTAGGTGTGTACTATATGCAAAAAGCGGCTGAGCAGGGCTTAGCAGCGGCTTTAGAGCAGTTAGGGCGTTACTACGACATTGGGCGTTTGGTACAACAAGATAAAGCAATGGCAATCACTTATTTGCGTGAAGCGTCATCGCAGGGAAATTTAAAAGCGCAGTTTCGCTTAGTTAAGTTATTTAACCAAGGCTACGGCAGTCCACGCGACTTTGAAGATATGTATCGTTGGTTATTTTATGCCAAGGTTGCAGATGCCAATACACATAAAAAAATTGAGCGCTTATTAGCTCAGTTAGCCGAAAAAATGCCAGCCAGCGTTGTGGCTCGTGCTCGCCTACCTATGTAAGCATATTGATATACCAAAAATACACTAAAAAGGCCTAACTCTTGCGAGTTAGGCCTTTTTATTAAAAACTAATAAAAGTGTTAACTTTCTTCTTTAGCTTTTGCTTGTGAATCTTTTAGTAGTGATATTTTAGCCGGTTGCAAAGCAACAATGCGCTCACCTTCTTGCGGTGGTTTTTCCATATCACTGGTAAAGGGTCTAAGTTTAACTGGCGCATCGTCATCGCCATCTTTATCCCCTTTGAGAATAAACAGTGGAATTGCTTCTGGGTTCATTTCTTGATATTGCTCCCAGCTAAACTCATCAGAAATACGGGTAGCACTTACTTTTCCGCCTTTCGCTATCACACTGCTTAAGCGTGCATAAGAGCCATTTTCACCAAATAAAATTTGGCGCGATAAGAAAGTAGCACTGTCTTTATTCGCTTTAGCATGCGATGAAGATGAACGTAGTGAAAACACATTTTTATCATTAAGTAAGTGAGAAAAATACTGTACACCTAGCGCATTGTGATGGCGATTTGGTGACAGTGCCAACACACTACGAATAGTGGTTAAAGGCAAGTAACGCTCAGCATGTTCAGATTGTGGATTACCGTAGTAGCAAGGCAAGCCATCCATACGGGCCATTTTACAGTTTTCCCATGCAGGGTCAGATAAATGCACAGGAATATTTTGATCTTTTAAGCCACGCGCAATAGCACGCGATACATGGTTTGCACCAATAATTAAAATGGTACTTGGTGATGGTTGACGTACACCAAGCAGTTTAGCTAAAGGGATGGCAGTTAGGCTTTGCAGCACCACGGTAATAATAATAACGGTAAATATGAGCGGTACCATTTTTTCTGCATCAGCAACACCAGCTTCCATCATGCTCAGCGCAAATACAGAACCAACAGCTGCGGCAACAATACCGCGTGGCGCAATCCAAGCGAGTACTAAGCGTGACTTCATTGGTAGGTCAGTACCAAAAGTCGATATTGCAATACACACAGGGCGAGCTATAAATAGCACGATAGCTAAAAATATAAAAACGTCACTATCTAGCATCATTAAATCAGAGAGTTCTAACCTTGCTGCAAGTAAAATAAACAGTGTTGAGATTAAAATCATCGATAGATCTTCTTTAAACTCAAGCACCGAATCAATTTCTAAATCATCTTGGTTTGCAAGCCAAATACCAAATACAGTCACCGCTAATAAACCTGATTCATGGCTTAAGTGATTAGACACTGAAAAACTTATAAGCACTAGGGCTAAAATGCCAAACTTATGCAACTCAAATGGTAGCCACTCTCGGCGCATAAGTTGTGTAGTAAGCCAACCTGCAACAACACCAATTGTTAAGCCTACACCTAAGGTTTTAACTAGCGCGATAATGGTATGGCTAAATATTTGACCTTCGCCAACTAACATCACGGCTTCGAAAACTAATACGGCAAAAAGAGCACCAATAGGGTCTATAACAATGCCTTCCCAGCGTAGTATTCGGTCGATGTCTTGAGTTGGTCGCATAGAGTTTAGCAAAGGGGCAATAACAGTAGGACCCGTTACAACAAGTACAGCGCCGAGCACAGCAGCTACCCGCCAGTTAAGCTCTAATAGCCAATAGGCACTAAAGCTAATAATTATACACGTAGTGAGCATACCAATAGAGCACAGGTTTCTGACTACTTTACTGATGCCTTTTAATTCTCTGAAGTGCAGGGTGAGAGAGCCTTCAAATAAAATAATAGCAACGCTGAGTGACACAACAGGAAAGAGTAAATCGCCTAAAAGCGCGTCAGGATCTAGTACGCCAGTAAATGGCCCTAATAATAGTCCTGTAAGCAATAAAAACAGAATAGCAGGGACTCTAAACGCCCATGCGACCCACTGGGCAAGCACGGAGCAAAGTGCGATACCGGCTATATAAATTGCTGACATAGAATAAGAATTCCTTGTGAATATGATAGATAAAAGTATAACTTATGTTAATTATAATACAGGGGTATACACGGATAAGTTAAATTTTGCTAATAGAATTTTAGCTGTTTATCAGATATTACGGGTTTTAAAGTCTGTTATTTTATCAGTAATTTTAATAAATACCCTACAAAAAGGATTTAACTTTTTGATAATAAATATAAAAATAGTTCGAAAAACAAGCTGCATTTTACTTAGTTTGAATTTTAACCTTGATTTTACCTGCAGTTTTAGCGTATTATGCTTCGTGTTCAAACAATTAGTTGTCTAATTAAGTGGTTATTTTAAAATAATAACTTATTAATATTAGAGTCACATTAAAGCGGTATAATACTGTTTTGTAGTGATTTAAGGGTTTGAGCAGTATAAATATCATTTACCGAACTCTTTGGTATGATTTTGCTAAACAAGTTTATTTAACTATTTAAATAAATAAAGGTTTGAGTTGAATTATTACCTTTCAATATTTAGCCCCCATCGTGGCGGTTAAATCTCGGTCCTTAAGTCATCACCCTATCTGTTGGTGTATCTGACTTAAGAGGCTCTATGTATGTTGTTAATAAAAAAGCCACACACAGCTTTTACAGCGATACATAAACAACACTTTTTAAATTTTTTGTTAGTACTATTCAACACCGTTGAGTTGTTGCTATTTAGTACTTGCGCTTAAATCTATAACAACAGTTTTAGATAGAGTCGCTTTGCGTGTGTAAAAAAGTGTTTTTAAATGATAAACCAAATTCGAAGCTATGTTTTAAACCTAGCTAACTAGTTTTAGCTCATCACATTGTATGAGCGCAAATAAAATGGAAAGTTGAACATTTATGAATAAGTTAAATTGGCGACGTATAGTACTTAAAGTAGGTAGTGCTTTAATTGCACCGGATCAAGATGGCTGCCGTTCACGTTACATATTAACCATTGCACAGTTTATTGTTCGCTGTCGTGCTCGTGGTATTGAAGTTATTTTAGTTTCGTCAGGCTCAGTTGCTGCGGGGGCACATTTGTTCCCATCAGATACAGCACGTTCAGTCGTGATGAAAAAAGCAATGGCTGCCGCAGGTCAAACAGAAATGATAGCAATGTGGGATAGGTTTTTTGACTTTCCATCAGCTCAATTATTATTAACCCACGGTGACTTACGTGATCATGAACGCTATCAAAGTATTCGCGAAACTGTATTTACTTTACTTGAGCACGGCGTGTTACCTATTATTAATGAAAATGATGCAGTAACAACCGATGATCTAAAAGTAGGTGATAACGATAACTTATCTGCTATGGTTGCAGCAGCAGCTGATGCAGACGCACTGCTTATATTTTCAGATGTGGATGGGTTATATGATAAAAACCCTAACTTGCATGACGATGCTATTTTACTGCCTGAAATAAAATCAATTGATGACTCTATTTATGCTATGGCAGGATGTGCAACTAGCGCAGTTGGTACAGGCGGTATGAAAACCAAAATTGAAGCGGCTGAAAAAGCAACCTCACATGGGATTTCAACTTATATTATTAACGGCTTTAAAGAAGAGACATTTACGCGTTTACTTGCAGGTGAAAACCCTGGGACTATTTTCTTACCATACGAAAAACCAATGCAAGATTCTGTACATTGGATGACGCACACTGCAAATGAGCAGGGTGAAGTTGTTGTAGATGGCTCGTTTGATAAGTCACTCGAAGGCGAAACAGGCTGTATTCGTGGCGATGAAATAATGGCCGTGCATGGCGAGTTCGCAATTGGTGACACTATTTTAGTACGCAGTGAAGATGGTACGCGTTTAGCCAAAGCAACCGCAAATTATAGTAGCTGTTTGTTGAGCTTTATTGCTGACAACGAACAGAGTGAATTCAGCGAAAAAATGCAGGACTCAATTGGACCTGTTATATCTGAAAAACATATCGCATTATTGGAGAAGTCATGAGTTTAATTACGGATATTTCACGCCAGGCAGCAAAAGCTGCTCATCAGTTAGCGTTACTCGATACCGAGACAAAAAATAAAGTGCTATTGGACATGGCTGCAGCACTACGTGCAGAAAAAGCATTTATTATTAAAGAAAACGAAAGCGATTTAGCCGCGGCACGCGACAATAACTTAGCAGCAGCAATGGTTGACCGTTTAACGCTTAACGATGAACGTGTTGAAGCAATGGCTGAAGGCATCGAAGTGATAGTAAGCTTAGATGATCCGGTTGGTCAGCTACGCGATATTACCGAGCGTCCAAATGGCATTAAAATTCGTAAAATGCGCGTACCACTAGGCGTAGTTTGTATGATTTACGAAGCGCGCCCAAATGTAACCGCAGATGCGGGTGCATTGTGTTTTAAATCGGGTAATAGCGTTATTTTACGCGGCGGTAAAGAAGCACTAAAAAGCTCACAAGCAATTGCTAGCGTAATGCACAGCGTGCTAGCAAAGCATAATTTACCAGAAGCACTTATTTCGGTAATTCCTGACCCCGATCGTGGCTTATTAATGGAATTAATGCAGCAACGTGACAGCATTGATTTAATTATACCGCGTGGTGGTGAAGGGTTAATAAACTTTGTAACCGAAAACAGCACAATTCCAGTGATCCAACACTTTAAAGGTGTATGTCATTTATATGTTGATAAAGACGCCGACCTTGAAGTGGCAATTAACCTACTGCTTAATGGTAAAACGCAACGCACCGGCGTGTGTAATGCTTTAGAAGGCTTAGTTGTACATCAAGATATTGCCGATGAGTTTTTAAACTTGTGTGCGGTAGTGTTACGTCAAGAAGGCGTTAAAATTAATGCCGATAGCCAAGCAGCTACGTATTTTGACAATGCAACAGTACTGGGCGACGATGAATTTGGTGAAGAGTATTTAGATTTAGAAATAGCCATTCGCGTGGTTCCAAGTTTTGCGGCAGCTGTAGAGCACATAGCGCAATTTGGTTCGCATCATACAGAAGTAATTTGTACTAAAAACGCTGCTACGGCAGAGTTATTCCAACGTAGTGTTGATGCTTCGGTAGTAACTGTTAACGCTTCATCGCGCTTTTCAGACGGTTCACAACTGGGCTTAGGTGCCGAGATTGGTATTGCAACGTCTAAGCTACATGCCTACGGACCTATGGGCCTTGAGTCACTAACTACTGAAAAGTATTTAGTTAATGGCGACGGTCAGATCCGCGAATAAACTTAGTTTATTTCAGGACAAAACATATTATGAATTTCAAAAGCCGAGCTGCAGCTCGGCTTTTTTGTGCAATAAACTAACTTAGGCTCTACTTCGCTAGCCAGTAAAATTAAAAAGCGTGCAATAGCGTTAGCTATATGGCGTATATTTTGGGGTTTAAATACAGAGTGAAACTTAAGATAAAATAGCGAATAAATTGATGGCTTTGAGACAATACTAAAGAGGGAGTAGGAAAGTGGTGGAGCTAAGCAGGATCGAACTGCTGACCTCCTGCGTGCAAGGCAGGCGCTCTCCCAGCTGAGCTATAGCCCCACATTCCTAAATTTTACATATTACGTAAAAGCTTGATTGCTGATTCTCAAGCGGGACGAACTTTAAGATTTTTTATAAAATAGGTCAAGTATTTTTTCACTAATTTTACCGTTTAGATGAAATTTTGGTAGACTCAACAACAATATTCAGTAAAAAGACAATTAAAAATGAAAAAGTATGCCTTAGTACTGATGGTTTTGCTTGTTGGCTGTGCTAACTCAAGTGACGAGCAACCTTATGAAATAAATAATAAACAGTTTCATGAAAAACAAGATGAACAAGGAAATAAGCTATTTGCCTACGTAGTATCGGTAAAGGCTAAAAGCCGCCAGAACATTAATTTAGATAAAAAGTTTACCCGCAGTGACTTTGAGCGTTTTGCAGCGCAAGAGCATTTTGAAGAGTCGAGTATTTTAAAATTGCAGTTAGAAGATCAAGCTGTTGAATTGTTAAATAAAGAGCTTGAAACACGCAACTATTGCCCCGCTAAGCATGAAATTAATGAGGTACTGTGGCGTGATTTAAGTGTGCAATTAAGAGGACGTTGTTTGTAGTATGTTAGCTGATAAAACAAAGTTAGCAGCGCTATTAGCGCAGTTAAATATTAATTATGAGGTGATAGAGCACCCACCATTACATGGCAGTTTAGATGCCGATGCCTTTATGGTGGAGCGCCCAGGTACACGACTTAAAAATTTATTTTTACGTGATAATGAAGGTAAGCGGCACTTTTTAGTTATAACCGCCCATGACAAGCAACTTGATTTAAAAGTATTGTCAAAACAACAAGGGTTATCGCGGTTAGGATTTGCCTCAAGCGAGCGTTTAGCGCGCTATTTAAAAGTAGCACCTGGGTGTGTATCTATGCTTAGCCTAATGAACGACAAGCAAAACGAAGTAAGCGTTTGGCTAGATCAAGATATTTGGCAAGGTGAGCTATTTCATTGTCATCCGTTTGAAAACACCCAAACCTGGTTACTTAATAAAGCAGACTTAGAGCAGTTTTTTAACTTTACTGAGCATCAGCCTCGCGTAGTATTTTTACCTTCAAGGTAAGCCCATATAACCAGCATCAAGCCGCATAGGCAAACAGCCAATAAAGCTGCCATAAATGCGGTTTGCCCATGATGCTGGTATATCACCCCTGGTAATAACGACCCAAGTGCACCGCCGCTGTAATAAAACGATACATACCCGCCATTAGTAACACTTGGTGGTGCTTTACTTATTTTATTAACTAAGGGAGCGGCAGTTGAGTGAATCACAAACATAGACCCGCAAAATAATGTAAATGCGGCTAAAAACACTATTAGCTGGTGGCTCATTAACATGACAATGCTAATACTGTAAAACAAAAATATAGCCGTTAATAAATGCCATGCAGAGGGCACTTTTTTAAGTAACCAAGGTGTTGTAATAGACGCTAAAGCGCCGATTAAATAACCACTGTAAACCAAGCCAATGTCGCGAGTATTAGTGATTAAAAAAGTATTTTGCAAAATAAAAGGTAAATAATTAAGTAAAGCGGCAAAGCAAAAAAACATACAAAATACCGCACCATACACTTTTAGCAGCGGCCCTTCACGCAGTTGTTTAATATAGTCTAGTGGTGAAAGTATTGATTTAACGTTATTACTTTTAAAGCGGGTATGGGGAATACTCCACGCAAGCAAAATGAGCATGGTGGCAATAAAATAATAAAAACTTTGCCAGTGCCATATATCGCTAAAAATAGCTGCCAGAACACGCCCAAAATAGCCGCCTACTATGGTGCTGCCAATGTAGATTGTCATATTTTTTTGCAGTGTATCGGCACTAAAACTCATGCCAATATAACTGGTCATGGCTGTTAATGCCGCTGGTAATATTAGGCCTTGTAAAAAGCGTACCAATAACAGCAGCTCAAAGGTGGGGGCGTAAACAAATAATAAACAGCATCCTCCCAATAACAACATAGCAATGCGTAATATAAATAAAGGATTACGTTTAGTTAAAAACAACCCATACACTAAAGGCGCAATAGCCAGTGGCAGCATAGCCGCAGTCATTAAGCTGCCAGCAACGGCGGGGGCAACACCAAACTCAACTGCAAATAGGCCAAGCAGTGGTTGTGGAGCGTAAAGTACAAAAAAAATAAATACAGAGCAAAGCAACAAGTGAGGTAGGCGCATTATTATAGCTTGGCGAGTAACTAATAGTTAAGTGGCAGTATATTAAAAATCCCTTGTGTTTGATAATCTAAAAACGAATACTTTAAGCGACTATTTGGTATGCCCATAAACAGTAATAAGTAATTGTTTACTAAAAGAGTCGCTATCTTTGCGCTAAATCATGGTGTTTTTATCGTCGTTTGTTAGATTAATGATGATAGCGCTGTTATTTGCCGGCATTGGTGATTAAAATAGTCTTAATATTAGTTTTTAGTGGAATAGAGCCATGGGGTCACTTCAAGAGCAATTGCTCCAAGCAGGATTAACAACATCGCATAAAGCTAAAGTTGCTAAATCAGAAAAGCGTAAGCAGCAAAAAAAGCAAAAAAAGGGTGCAACCAGTAACCCTAGCGATTTACAAAAGCATATTCAACAAACAAAACTTGAGCAGCAACAAAAAGCAGAAGAGCTTAACCAGGCACGCCAAGGTAGTTTAAAGCAGCGCGAGCAAAGTGCCCGTGTTAAACAAATTTTAGAACACCATAACCAAGAAGCAATACGTGGTGAGCGTACTTTTAACTTTACTTACGAAAACAAAGTAAAGAGCATTGAAGTAAACGAAAGAACGCAAAAAGCGTTATCGGGTGGTCGCTTAGCTATTTGTGTGCTCGAAGGCCGATTTTACGTATTAGAAGACGAACCGGCACGTAAAGTAGCTGAAGTAGATGAACATTATATTGTTTTTCATGTTGAGCCAGAAAGCAAAGTAAAAGATGAAGACGATCCATACGCCGATTTTGAAATACCAGATGATTTAACGTGGTAAATTTTAGTTAAGTGTAGACTCATTTAATTTTTGCTAAAGTTAACTTAAATGAGCTGTACATGTATTTGTTCTGATTGATCGTCAAATGCTATTAGTTACGTATGCTTTTTATAGTGTTGTTGACTACAATCACCAGAACAGTTTTTTAACCGTCAAAAAAGAAGAGTAAATACAATGAGCAAAATTAAAACACTTTTATTAGGCGCGGGTATTAGTTTAGCCGCAAGCTTGTCATTTAATGCAGCTGCTGCAGATGGTGCTGCACTTTACACTGCTAAAAACTGCCAAACGTGTCACGGCGCAGAAGGTAAGGCACCTATTATGGGCATGTACCCTAAATTAAATGGTCAAAATAAAGACTATTTAGTTGCACAAATGAAAGACATTAAATCAGGTGCGCGCAGTAATGGTATGTCTATGGCTATGAAAGCTATGGTAGCAACCGTAACAGATGAAGAGTTTGCTGCAATTGCTGATTACCTTGCAAACGTAAAATAATAAACGCAGTTAATTATTTTTATTAAAAAACAGCCACACCTAGTGTGGCTGTTTTATTTCCTGATTGCTATAACCTAAATACTAATTTAGACTTCTAAACATCTATTGCGCAATTGATCTTATGTGTATTTAAAGGCTTATTATGTTTGATTTACCCCAGCTCGATTTAAAAAATAAAGTATCAGCACAAGAATGGCAGCTACGAGTTGATCTAGCAGCCTGTTATAGGTTGGTGGATCATTTTCGTTGGGGCGATTTAATTTACACGCATTTATCGGCGCGGATACCGGGCAGTGATCATTACTTAGTGAACGCCTTTGGTTTAACCTTTGATGAAATCAGCGCTTCTAACTTAGTTAAAGTAGATTTAAGCGGCAATATTATTGACGACACGCCATTTAATATTAATCCAGCTGGCTTTACTATTCATAGCGCAATTCACGAAGTACGCGACGATGCGCATTGTGTGATTCATTTACACACGAAAGAAACCATAGCTGTTGCTACACAAAAAAATGGCTTATTGCCACTAAGTCAGTATTCCATGTTCTCTTTGCCGTCGCTTTCGTATCATGGTTACGAAGGGTTAGCGGTTAACGATGATGAACGAAAACGCTTACAAGATGATTTAGGCAATACTAACCATATGTTGTTAGTTAACCACGGTGGCTTAACAGTGGGGCCAACGGTGGGCGATGCTTTTATGCGCTTTTATGATTTACAGCGCGCCTGTGAAATACAGCTCGCTATTCAAGCCAGTTCGCAGCAGGCTATTAGCGTCCCGCAGCCTATAATCGACAATATTTATAATCAAGCAAATGTAGTGCACAGTGGTAGTACTGGCGGGCAGTTAGCGTGGCCAGCTATGCTGCGCAAAGCGTACCGACTTGATCCTAGTTTTGCAAAATAACCATTTAAAGGTTAATAAGGAATATTCATGAAAGTAAATCGCGTTGAAGTGTTTGATATTCATTGCCCAGATCGTCCTGCTTGGACTCCAGTATTTGTACGTATTCATACTGATGAAGGCATTAGTGGTGTGGGTGAAGCGGGCCTTGCATACGATTTAGGCCACAGCGCTGCTGCCGCTATGATCAAAGAAATGGCCGATGCATTTTTAATTGGCCACGACCCATTTCAAACCGAAAAGCTTTGGTCGCGTATGTTACGTGAAAGCTTTTGGGGTTTAGGTGGTGGGCCTGTTGTATATGCTGCAATGAGTGCGATTGATACTGCTCTGTGGGATATTAAAGGTAAAGCACTGGGTGTACCTGTGTATCAACTACTTGGTGGTAAGGTTAACGATAAATTACGCACTTATGCATCGCAACTACAGTTTGACTGGGATAGCGAGTTTAAAGCATTAGTGCAGCCACAAGAATACGCCGAAGCGGCTTTAAAAGCGGTTGCCGAAGGTTACGATGCAGTAAAAGTAGACCCAATTCAGTACGATAAAGACGGCAATACTTACTACGATCGCACTAATATTATTTCCCGTGCTGAAATGAAGTTGTACCGTGCGCGTATGCAAGCGATTCGTGAAGCGGTAGGCGACGAAGTTGATATTATTTTTGAATGCCATAGCTTACCAGGGGTGACTTCGGCAATTCAATTGGGCGAAATAGCGAAAGAATTCGATTGCATGTTTTTTGAAGAACCCGTTAACTATTTAAACCATTCATTGCATGCCAAAGTGGCTGATAAAGTAGCCGTGCCAATTGCTGGTGGTGAACGCTTGTATAACCGCTGGGGTGTACGCCCATACTTAGAAGATCAAAGTATTAATGTATTGCAACCCGATATTGGTTTATGTGGTGGTTTTACCGAAACGAAAAAAGTGTGTGACTACGCCGATATTTTTGATGTGCGCATTCAAGCGCATGTATGCGGCGGGCCAGTAGCGACTGCAGCTTCACTGCATTTAGAAACAGCCATTCCTAACTTTTTAATTCATGAGCATCATACTTATGCGATTAAAAAATGGAACCGTGAGTTGTGTCTGCAAGATCCTCAACCTAAAAATGGCTTTTTTCAAGTGTCGGAAGAGCCAGGTATTGGTATTGAATTAAACGATGAGATTGTAATGCGCTCGCAGCGTGTAGAAATTAAATAGTTTTAGCATACAGATTAAAAAGCCGCGTAGTGATAGCTCACTACGCGGCTTTTGCTATTTGGCGTTATTGTTATAGCTGATTAATTTTACACTGCACGCCTTTTAACTGCTGCGTTGCTTTGCTATCAAGATGGCGAACAAAGCATTGCTTGCCTTTAATCATTAACTCAAACTGGTCGGGCATATTAAGCTGCTTACCCATAATAGGATTACCCATAGAGTCTTTATGGTTGAGTTTATCGAGCGTCACAGTACTGTTAGTAGTAAATACATCATCGGCTAATTGCACTTGTGAGCTATGCAGTAAGCTGGCAATAGCATTAGCTACTGCTATGCTATTAGGTGTTACTAATAGCGCATGCTGCAGCTTAGGAGTTGGCTCAGCGCTTTGTGCTAAGCAGCCGCTGAGTGCGGTTGTTATAAATGCGATTACTGTAAGTCGGCGTACTTTCATGGTTTATCTCATGTTATCGCTAAGAATAGTATTTTGCTCAAGCAAGGTTTGAATTCGCGTATCTTTTACTTCAGGCGAATCAGTTGTAATAGCAGGTGCAAAACCTTGTTTACTGTTTATGGAGCTTGGCGCAGGGCAACTACCGGTATTTCGATAGTTAAGCGCTGTTTTAAGCAGTGCTTCATTGGCATTACCTAATGGCTGAGAAAAGTCATCGGCAAGCGCACAACCATTTAATAATACGGGTTGAAAAGCGTTATCAATAGTGTTTTTTGGCGCAAAGCCATCAGCATACTCGCCAAAACCTTTATTATTTATACCGCTAAACTGAATGGTAAAATAGGTGGTTGCGCAGTTATCGGTAGGATAAAAGCCATAAGGCTTGCCACAGGTACCAGAGCCTATCTGGATCACTTCAATGTCGGCGCCGCGCAGACCATTAATAATGGCTTCGCTTGCTGAACAGGTGCTGCTAGTCGTGAGAACAAATACGCGGTTTAGGTTTAATGTTGGCAGTGCGCTACCGGGCACAGTTGCAGGGTTATCAGCAAATCCCACAAACTGATTAGTAAACGGCATTGGGCTAAGTGTTTGCCCAGTTACCGGGTTGGTATTTGGATTTTTATCGTTAAAAACAGTACGCTCAAACACTTTTCCTTGGGTGTTCGCGCGGCCCGCAATCATATAGGCTACTTGGCTGGCCATTTGTAAAAAGCCGCCGCCGTTATAGCGTACGTCAATCACTAAGTCTTTAATGTTACTTGCTGCAAATTGGTTAAATGCATTGTAGAGCTGATCTTCAGCAATCGCATTATGGCTATTAAACTGAAAATAACCCACATCGCCATCGGCTAAGTCGGTACGCACATTGACTACCGGTTGCGAGGTAATATTTTGCGAGGTGAGTGTTACGGTACGGTTTTGGTTAGTATTTATGTCTTTAAATACAAACTCGGTCGTTTTACCTGTTTGCTCAGGAAACAAACTTGCACTAATAAGAGCAACTTCACTGCTGGAAGTCGTATTTACAAAATCAATGCCATCTACTGCAACAAGTTCAAAGCCACGAGCAAGGTTTTGATTACTCGCAGGTGTATTTGGCTCGGTATAGCTAATAACGGCTTGGCGTGGCGCGCTGCGAGCAAGTATTTTTATATTAAAGCCATAGCCATAGGTTACCCCTGATTGACTTTGGCGCTGCCACTCATCGGTAGGTAAGTTAAAGTGGTAGTTATCTTTTTTAGCGCCCGAATCGGTCAGTTCATTGGTTTTTAAGGTGTTAAAATAAGCAACTACGCCGCTTGTAAGCGCTGGATCGGTATCTATTATCTCATCGTACCAAAGGTAGGTTTCGTTACTCCACGAACGCAGCCAGTTTTTTTCATTACTTGCTTGGCATTGTCCTTTAAATTGGCTGGCACTGGCAAATACCCCTGCGCTCCAGCTATTGGTATTGCTATTAGGAGTAAGGCCCTCGCTATCGCTACCGCCACCACACCCAGATAAAACGCTAAGCAGTGCTAAGGAAGCGAGTGTTGTTGTTTTTTTGTCACGAATTTTAGAGTGCATATAAGAAGCTCTATTTTTAAACGATTAATTTAAATATAGCGGCTTTTATTTAGAGTTGATAGCAGTGTTTAGCGTTTTTATAGCTTAATTGCTGCCAAAGCGCTTGGTTACTACATAAGTTAAAGTGTGCCTGCCATAAGTCGTTATATTGGGTATTAATTTGGCAAACGGGGAAGTTACTCGCAAACATTATTCTTTGCTCGCCAAAGTGTTGCAAAATAATATTAAAGCACTGTGCTTGCTGCCCGCTATTGAGCTTAAGTAACTCAAATCCCGAAAACTTAATTGCAATGTTATGGTACTTGGCGAGTAATTTAATGCCTTGCTGCCACGCTGGCATATTGTGGGGTAAACCTGCGTGATTAAGTATAATTTGTAACTGTGGAAACTGTTTGGCGTATTGAGCAATTTGCTTAACTATAATATGGTTTTCAAGCTCAAACTGGGCTTCAAAATGTAATTTTAACTGCTGTAACGTTTCAAAGTTATTGTAGCAATTACTGCTGAGCAAACGTTTGGCGTCATCACCTTGGGTAATATCTCTAATGCCCGCTAAGCTTGGATGGGAAAGGTTACTGAGCGCATGGCTAAATAGCTGATTGCTTTGATCAATCTGGGAAAAACTAACGGCTTTGTAAGTAATACCAGCCAAGTGCTTGGTGAGCCAGTTAAGCTCGTTTATAGGTGCGCTGTTATCAAATCCCGCTTCAATATGCACTAAGCCTGCAAGTTTAAAGTCGCAATCTTGCATTAATTGCGCAGCACTGATCGGCTGCTTTATTTTGTCTAAGTTAGGCCATGGCGGCGGGTTAGCGCCTTGTAACCAAGTATATTGCCCCTCAAGTAGATTAAAAAAATGCACATGGGGGTCAATAATAGCACTACTCATTGCGCTGTATAACCACCGTCAATACTTTGCAAGCTACCGGTGATAAAGCTTGCATCATCGCTGACTAAAAAATTCACTAAAGCGGCTACTTCATCAGCTTGGCCTAAACGGTTAAGTGGCTGCAATGCCGCCTCTTCGGCTACTGTTTGTGCTTTATTGGCACCACTGTTTTTACAGTAAGCGTCTATGGCGTTATGAAATAACGGTGTTTCTATAGTGCCAGGGCACACGGCATTAGCCCTAATATTAAAACTCGCGTAATCAAGCGCGGTGGTTTTTGCCATAGAAGCAAGGGCGTGTTTAGTCAGGTTATAAGCAAATGAATTTTGTTTACCTATAATTGCCTGATCTGAGGCTATAAGCACAATAGCGCCGTTGTTTTGGGTTTTCATTATTGGTAATACACTTTGCACTGCCGCATACGCGCCTTTTACATTAAGCGCAAATAGTGCATCGAGAGTTTGCTCATCGGTACTTTCTATGTTGGCGCTTAAATGTTTTCCTGCATTAGAAACAAGTACATCAATGCGCTGCGTTTGCTCAACTATGGCATTAATACAACGACGTACAACAGTGACATCGCTTACATCACAATGATGAAACTCACCAAAGTTACTTGGTGTTATATCAAGGTTATGTACTTCATAGCCGCTTGCTAGTAAGCGTTGTACTACCGCTAAACCAATACCTTTGGTGCCGCCGGTAACAATAGCCACTTTTGACATACTTGCTCCTTTATTTGTTATTACTTTTTAATTAGTGAGAGTGACCACATCCGCCTGCTGCATGCACATGGCCATGCGATACTTCTTCGCTGGTGGCTTCACGTACCGACACTACTTCAACATCAAAAGTCAGTGTTTTACCTGCAAATGGATGATTTAAATCACAATCGGCATTAAAGCGGCCTACTTTAATAATAGTTACCTGATGACGACCTTGATCCGAGCTTACCATTGCGGTCATGCCTGGTTTCCATACTTTAACTTTGCTTTGTGTTTGTAAATGCTTTAACGGAATGCGTTGTACTAAGTTATCAACACGTTCGCCGTATGACTCGCTTGGCGCTAATGTAACGCTAAACTTTTCGCCAGCGGCTTTGCCTTCCAGCGCATTTTCTAAACCAGGAAGCATGCCTTCGCTGCCATGAATATAAGTAAGAGGCGCTTCGTTAGTGCTGGTTTCTATTTGCTCACCGGCTTCGCTAAGGGTGTAATGAAATTCAACGGCTGAATTTTTACTAATTTGCATGCTTATCTCTTTAAATTTTGACTGTATTAGTTAGAGCGTAATTTTACGCGAAATATGTTTTTTTAGAAACTTAACGTGGCTGATTTAATGTTTTTTGTAGATCTAACAATAAATCTTTTTTAATAGTTGTTACTTGAGGCTTTTCGGCCTGAGGAATAAATAACACTAATTGAATACCTGGTTTGAGCATACTCGACGCTGACAGTTTATTCCATTTAGCTAGGTCACTATGCGGCACATTGTAAAGCTGGCTAATGCTCCACAAGGTATCGCCTGGTTGCACTTCATAGTCTATTTCGAGTGTTGCAATTACCACTTCTTGATGCTCAAGGTAGGGGCTAATTTTATAATCAATAGTCAATGATTCCGGAAGTGTTTTGGGCTGGCCAACAAGTAATTTTTCACCAACGCCAATTAAGTTGTTTTGTTTATTATTAAGTTGCTTTAAGGTACTTAAAGGCATGCCAAAGCGCCTAGCAATACTGTAAAGCGTATCGTTTTGTTTAACTATGTACTCTCCAGCAAAGTTAGTTTTAAAAAACGAGCTGTTTAATAGTGCCTGTTGCTCAATTGGCAGTAATAACGTATGCGGACCATTGGGTGAACTTTGATTTTTTAAATACCCTTGATTAAGTGCATGTAGCTGCTTAGAGCCTACTCCAGAGAGCTTGGCAATGATTGAAAAATCAAATTGTTGGCCTACATTCATATGGGTGGTCAATGCTTTGTAAGCGAGCTTTGGGCGTTTAAAACCTTGTTGCGGATGTTTAACTAAGTAGCTTAGTGCCAGTAACTTGGGTACATAATCGGCGGTTTCTTGAGGTAATTTTAGCGACCAGTAATCAGTGCTTTTACCGTGCTTTTTATTTTGTTTAATCGCGCGTTTAACTCGCCCTTCACCGCTATTATAAGCGGCGAGAGCGTGCAGCCAATTGCCATCAAAGCGTTTATATAAGTAACTTAAATACGCCAGTGCTGCGTCGGTGGCGGCAAGTACATCTTGGCGGCCGTCATACCATTGATCAGACTTAACCCCAAAATGATGTGCAGTTGCTCCTACCAGTTGCCATACGCCAACGGCTTGCTGCGATGAGTGTGCAGTGGGTCTAAATCCGCTCTCTACAAAAGGCAGCAGTGCTAACTCTATTGGTAGTTGCTGTTGTTCTACCTTTTTTACAATATGGTATAAATACGGAGCAGCTCGTTTGCTCATAACTTGCAGGTAATCGGGTTGCTGCAAATACCAATTAATACGCTTTTTCAGCGCTTTATTTTGCTCAATAGGAAAATGCAGATTATTAGCGATATGCTGCCATAAGTCAGTTGTTTTGGCCGGTGGCGTTATTATCTTATTTTTTGTATTTTTAGGCGGCGTTATGCGTAAGTTAGTTTTTGTGCTTTGCGGTGTTTTTAATTCACTAGGGGCGCTGTAACTTGGCTTAAAGTGAGTAAATATTTGCGGGGCTTCTATAGGCTCTGGCTTGGTGGTTTCACAGCCAAATAAAAAAACACCTAAACAAGCTAAAACCAAACTGCGCATAACATTCACTTCTATTAAAATCCTTTTACTATTTTAACACAGTCCGTTGTGTTGAGTTATTTTGCGTTTATCGCGCGAATTAATCCTGCTTGTAAAAATAAATTACTCGACTTGGCATTAAGCGACTCTTGCATGTAGGGTTTAATCGCGACATCAGGAAATGACAGCATTAACTGCTCTATTGTTTGCCCACTATTATTAGCTACATGCTCTGTAATGGCGGTTAAAAATGCGTGCGACTGCTGCAGTTGCGACTTATTAGTTAGTTCACCATGACCAGGAATTATAGTTTTTAGCACTGAGTCATTAATATATTGTTGTAGCAGTGCGCGCCAGCTGCTTAGCTCGCCGTGGCCAGGGTAGGGAAGCCAGTCAACAATATCTCCACCAATCAAAGTGCTGCCACTGTTAGTTGTAATGGTTAAATCGCCATTGGTATGTGCTTGGTGGGCGTTTAAAGTAATTTCAAAATTGCCTAAGTCTAATGTTTTATTGGTGTTTATGCTTATTTCAGGTGCATTGAGTTGATATTTTTGCCAGCGGAATAGGCGCTGTTTAGCGCGTTCTAACTTTGTACGCCACTGCGCTTGCTCATTTTCGGGGAGTGTTGCTAAGCGTTGGTAGCTAAGCTCAATGCTTTTTTCGAATCCTTCTAGCTTATCGTTAAATGCTTGCTGATAAAGGGCAAAGTCAGTTTTTACTTGCTGATGGGTAATTAATTGCGCATCGGGGTAAAAGTGCTGCATTACAGCCATCCCCAGCAAATGATCGTCATGAAAATGAGTGGCGACTAAGTAACACAAAGGTGTTGTTAAGTGCTTTTTTAAATCGCTAGCAAGTTGTTCTACTGCAGCAAAGTTGCCGCTGGTATCTACTAACAGTGCGCATTTACTACCTTCAATTAATACTTGGTTTGAGTCGTAAAAACGTAGTTTATGCTGTTGTTTTAAAAATTGAATATTGGGACTTATTTTCTCCCACGTAACATCGGCGTTAGCATTGGCTGCAAAATAAAAAGAGTTAAGCAGTAGTAGGTACTTACTTAATTTAAATAAACGCAGGGCTGACTTCATATAACGCTCTCTATTATGGTTTAAAAGCTGCGTAATAAATAAAAGCGCTCTAGGCGCTTTTATTTATTATGTTTAGAGTCATTTGATAAGTGCTGACTCAACTTATCAATGAGTTGATCTTGGTGTTGCAGATCAACGGCTTTTATAGTCTTTGCTTCTAGCAATTCGTGGCTTAAATTTAAGGCTGCCATAAGTAGGGCATTTTGCTCATTTTTAACAGTAGAGCGTTGTTTCATTTGCTCAACCAAATCATTGAGATTTTTAGCTGCCGCTTTAAGTGCCTCTTCTTGCCCAGGTGGGCAAGCAAATTGCTGCTCTTTACCAAGCAATTCAACAGTGACTCGCTGGTTTTGCAGCTCAGACATTAGCTAGCCTGTTGTGCGCTTTGTAACTTATCAAGCAGGCCAGATAAAGTAGTGCTGGCATCTTTTTGCTTTTCTTCGTTTTCAAGGGCTTCTAATTGCAAAAGCTCGTTGTCGTCAGCGAGTTTACTATTTTGTTCTTTTAAATTAGAAACATCAGCTTGTAATTGATTATTACGCTGAATTAATTGGTCGATCAGTTGTTCGAGTTGTTGAAGAGTGTTGTTATTCATAAAGGCGCTCATATAACTGTAATTAAGGTAATGCAAATGTAAAGCAAAGTTTGTTTATTTACCAGCATTTACGCTGGTTTTAGCTGATTTTTATTCTCTGTTAAGGGATAATTCAGTGTATTGGCTTTTTCATTCAGAAATGGTTCATTTTAATGGCCGCTTATCAGGGGATAGGTTGTCAAAGTACAGTGCTTATGGTTCACTGTTTTTATTAAATAGCGTATGGCGAAAATAAATAATGCTTAGTTACAGACACTCATTTCATGCCGGAAACCCTGCCGATGTACTTAAACATTTAGTGTTAGCACAAGTGTTAGGTTACCAAACTTTAAAAGATAAGCCACTGGATTATATAGACACTCATTCGGGTGCGGGCTTTTTCGAATTAGCAGCGGCCGATGCACAAAAAACACAAGAGTATCAAGACGGCATTGAAAAACTGTGGCAACACACTAGTAAACACTCAGCTTTAAACGACTATATTGCACTGATCAAATCGTTTAACCAAACAGCCAATTTAGAGTTTTATCCGGGTTCGCCAAAAATTGCGGAACACTTTTTACGCCGCCAAGATAAAGGCTGGTTTTTTGAGCTGCACCCACGTGATTTGTTATTACTAGAGGAGAACATGCAAGGGAAGCGTTCGATTCGAGTACGTGGCGAAAATGGTTTTGCTGGTTTGGTTGGCTTATTACCCCCTGCATCGCGTAGAGCCTGCGTGTTAATAGACCCACCTTATGAAGTCAAAGACGATTACGACACTGTTATTACTACGTTGATGCAAGCGTACCAGCGCTTTGCTACCGGCACATACATGATTTGGTATCCTGTTGTTGACCGCAGCCGCATTGACAACATGGAGCAAGACCTAATTGACTCTGGCATGCGTAATATTCAATTATTTGAGCTAGCTACCAAAGCCGATACCGACGTGCATGGCATGACTGCCTCGGGGATGATAGTAATTAATCCACCGTGGAAATTAAAACAGGTTATGGATGAGGTGTTGCCAGAGCTGGTGAGTATATTGAGTGAATCAAGTGGTTTTTATCGCAGCGAGCAGTTAGTCGCAGAGTAACCCACATAGCAAAATGCCCAGTTAAACTGGGCATTTTAATTATTACTGCAGTTATTTTAGTTAAAGTAAACGGCTTTAAAGGTAGCTAGTTGCTCACCTTTTTCATCTTTTAAGCTCAACGATTCGCCATTAACTTGCCACTGCGCAGCTTTACTTAGCATGCTAGACATTGCAGCCTCTTGATCCATGTTTTCATGACACATTTTTTGCGTTGCCGCTATGTGATCAAAAGTCACCGTTTGCTCATTAACTTCATAACCACCGTTAAAGTTATTGCAGCCTAAAAACCCATGCACTTTGCCATCATTACTAAATTGAATGAAAGGTTCTTTTGTTGTAACCGTAACATTATCGCCAGCTAAAGTGATTGCTTTCCAATATGTATTTGCTAAATCAACATCTGGTTTTTGATCTACTTTTGTAACCACAATTTTGTACGGGCTGGTTTGTGCATCTGCTGCGAATGGGTTGTTATTGCTTGTGCTGGTGTAGAGTAGCTCACCATTATTTTCAATACGTGCACTAACGCTGTAGCTAAGTGCTTTATTAATTTTGTTAGTGTCGTAGGCAAGCTCTACTGTATAAGGAGGACCACCATTTAAATCAATAACCTGCTGGCTAATAACGGTTGCTTTAATATCCATTTTAGATACATCGGCAAGTGTTACTGTTAGCTGTGAATTAGGCGCCAACATGCTGCGATCAAGGTAACTAACTTCAGTTGTTAGCGTTGCTGTTGACTCTGCCTGTGTTGCCTGTGCAGTGTTCTTAGCATCATCACATCCAGATAATACCAATGCGCCACTGGCTAAGAAGCTGATCCCTGCTACCGATTTTAAAATTGAACTTGGCTTACGTTTAAACATCGTTGTTCCTTTAATACTAAATTAGATGATTTTAAATGATGATAGTGCTTAGTTACTTAATCAAGGCTTAATTGAGGAGTAAAAGTTTGGCTTAGTGATTGTTACAACGCGTAAAAAAGGGCGCTTATGCGCCCTAAATAAATATTTTTACTTTTTAACAAACTTGGTCAGAATTACAATACGTTGACCATCAACACGCCCTTCTATATGTTCAGGATTGCTGGTTAAGCCAATATTACGTACCGCAGTACCGCGCTTAGCGGTTAGGCTGCTGCCTTTTACATCTAAATCTTTAATTAGCGTTACGGTATCACCGGCTTTAAGTACTACGCCATTGCTATCAAGATGTTTTAAGTCGTCATCTTCAGCAAGTACTTGTTGAGCCCATGCTAATGTATCTTCTTCTAGATAAATCATGTCTAGGGCGTCTTGTGCCCAGCCATTGTCGGCAGCTAAGCGGCTCAACATACGATAAGCCACTACCTGAACTGCAGGAGTTTGGCTCCACATGCTGTCGTTTAAACAATGCCAATGGGTAGGGGTTAGCTCAGCGGTGTCTTCAATTTGATCTTTACATACTTGGCAAGTGTAAATGCATTTATCTGAGTGGGCTTCTTTAACTGGCGGAACTTCGTACACAGATAAAGTATCTGTTGCTGCACATAATTCACATTGGTTATTACTACGTTCTACTAAGGCTTGTTCAATGCTCATATAGGAGGCTCTTATGCTGTTTTTACAAAAATATTATGTGGTTATTATACCTCCATCTGGGCTCTTTGTGTACATTTGCACTAAGGATTAGCGCATATCCATATAAAAAGTATGGTTATATCTTGTTTGTAACTGCAAATTACAATAATTAAATACAGCAAACTCGGTTTAGCATTGAGCAAGACGCAGCGTTTAAGTTTGCGTATGATAAGCGCATGATGGTTTATTTTTTTGATATGTTATGCGCTTACTTCTCCCTATAGTTAGTACTTTAATTGCTTTAGCTTTATTGGTTCCCGGTGTTACCCAGCCTGTATTATCCCTAGAGGGGAAAATAGATAAGTCTAAATTAGCGCAAACAGGTATTGAGATGATTGCCGATGAAGGCGACCGCAACACTCGAAACATGCTGATGATGGCATCAAGCATGTTTGGGTTAGATAAGCTTGAAGGTGAGATAAGTGCTTATCAAAAAACACGCAGCATTTGGGGAACGGTTAACGAACTGGCTCATAATAAAAATTATTTAGTAGCGGTGTTGGTGGCTTTTTTCTCAATTGTAATACCGACTATTAAGTTACTAATGCAATTAGTCTTTTGCTTATTGCCAGCGAGTAAGTTTAAGCAAAATCTGGGAGTAACTATTTGCGCTTTGAGTAAGTGGAGTATGGTAGATGTGTTTGTTATTGCACTTATTGTTACTTACCTTGCAGGCAATGCCGAGGGTGAAACCGGTGGGCTAATTAAAATGCACGCCGAACTGGGGAATGGCTTTTGGTATTTTACCGGTTATTGCTTATTTGCCATTGCCGCGAGTAGTTTTATTAAAACCGATGCAAAAAATATATAAAGATTTGTATTAACTATTCAGTTATCATAAACTTCGCTAGAACCTAGAACCTAGAACCTAGAACCTAGAACCTAGAACCTAGAACCTCAATAAGGCAACTTTTTGCAACGCATTTACTCTAGTTTACTGATCATCGCTATGTTACTCACGCTTGTGGGTCAGGCTGTTGCGTCTGTTGCTATGCTATGTGAAATGCCGCACATGAGCCAAACACAGCATGCTGCAACTAATGTTGCAACTGAAAAAGTACATCAGCAAATGTCAGTCAGTATGATGAATATGGACTGTTGCGATGATGCAGCAACCGAACAAGAATGTAATTGCCCAATTAATGCTTGTTCAGCGTATTCAATGTTGAGTGTTGATGGTTTATTTAGCACCCCACTGATTATTTCTGAAAAAATACAGCTCTATCCCTCACAAAACCAACACCATTTAGTCAGCTCGCTATACCGCCCCCCTATGTCTGCTTAATTGCAGGATAGGTGTACCTAAAATTAGGTCAAGTCGTTTAATTCACCTTTTCTGCCTCTAAATTAATCTTTTAATTTTAGTGGAGTAAGTGATGAATCACTTTGCAGTATTTAAAGTCAGTTTTTTAGCGCTAATGCTAGGAACTGCAATCTCAGCACACAGCAATGAACTTAGCCTAGATGAGGCGCTTTCGTATGCGCTAAACCATGAGCCTTGGCTAAAGGCAAGCCAGTACCAACAAGCCTCAGAGCAAGCACAAAGTATAGCCGCAGGTAGTTTGCCTGATCCGGTATTAACTTTGGGTTTAATGGGCGTGCCAACCGATGGTTTTGCTTTAGATCAAGAAGGTATGACGCAGCTAAGTATTGGTGTAAGCCAAATGTTTAGTCGTGGCGACAGCCTAGCATTAAAACAGCAAGCCTTAGCACAATCTGCGCAGCAACATCCTTGGTTGCGAGCCGATCGCCTTGCACAAGTAAAAACAATTGTTATTGAATCATGGCTTAATGCGTACAGAGCTCAGCGCAGCATTGCGCTTATCGAACAAGATAAAGCCTTATTTTCGCAACTGATTGATATAACCGAATCAAGTTATGCCAGCTCGCTAGGCAAAACTCGTCAGCAAGATATTATTCGCGCTCAGTTAGAGCTCACTCGCCTAGAAGATAAATTAGTAATGCTAGCGCAGCAACTTGAAAGTGCTAAAAAACGGCTGTCGCAATGGTTGCCAATGAGCATGCTAACTCAACCAGTAAGTACTAAAAACACAGCTATTGAGCCGTTAATTAGTTTTACCACGCTGGAATTTGAGGCGCTAATGTCGTTACTTATGGCGCATCCCGCGATTGTTGCTATTGATCAAACAGTAACAGCTAAGCAAACAGAAATAGCGCTCGCAAAGCAAAGTTATAAGCCGCAGTTTGGAGTAAATATGGGCTATAGCCATCGAGGTGATACGCCTATGGGAGACTCACGAGCCGATTTACTCTCTGTTGGGGTAAGTATTGATTTGCCGTTATTTACTAGTAACCGCCAAGATCAGCAAGTTAACGCTGCAATAGCGACAGCTGAAGCAGTTAAAACTCAAAAGTTAATAGCGCTACAAAAGTTAAAAGGGATGTATTTCAAAGAGTTTAGCCAATTAATGCAGCTACAAAAACGCGATACGCTTTATCAAACTAAGTTATTACCGCAAATGGCAGAGCAAGCCCAAGCCACACTCAATGCATACACGCGGGACGACGGTGATTTTTCAGAAGTTATGCGTGCTCGTATTAGTGAGCTTAATGCCAAAATTGACGGCTTAAATATTCAAATAGACCAACAAATTATTATTGCTCGTCTAAATTATTATGCCAGTAGCCAAGACGCTGCTGTGATGCTTGAGCAATTAGGAGAGCAAAATCGTGAATACTAATTTAAAACTATTAATAGCTGCTGTAGTGGGTGGTGGAGTAACGGCATTAGTGTTATCGCTTATGCCCGCGAGCAATACTGATATTAAAGCAAGCACAGAAAAACAACCACTGTACTGGGTAGCACCCATGGATAGTAATTATCGACGTGATGAACCCGGGCTTTCGCCAATGGGCATGGATTTAGTGCCTGTTTACGATGAAGCACCAGGCAGTAGTAGCAATTTAGATGGCCCAGGTGCTGTGACTATTTCGCCAGCGGTGGTTAATAATCTCGGGGTAAGAATCGCCAAAGTACAGTACAAAGCGTTACAAAATGAAGTTAAAACGGTTGGCTATGTGCAATATAATCAAGATCAACTTATTCATATTCACCCTCGTGTAGAGGGTTGGTTAGAAACGCTTTATATCAAAGCAGCCGGTGACAGTGTTGAGCAAGGTGAGCCACTTTATACCTTGTACTCACCGCAATTAGTGAATGCCCAAGAAGAGTTTCTATTAGCGCTCAATCGTAACAACCAGGTGCTTATTCGCGCAGCTAAAGCACGCTTAAAGTCACTTAATATATCGGATGATTTTGTAGAGCGGCTGCAAAAAAGTAAACAAGTAATGCAAAACATTACCTTTTATGCCATTCAAAGTGGCGTAGTTGAAGAGCTAAATGTGCGCGAAGGTTTTTATGTTAACCCCGGCACCACTATGATGAGTATTGGTAAGCTTGATGAGGTATGGGTTGAAGCGCAAGTGTTTGAGCGCCAAGCTGAGCTAATTAAGATTGGCCAGCCAGTAAGCATGACGCTTGATTATTTAAGTGGTCAAAGCTGGCAGGGTAAAGTGGATTATATTTACCCAACACTCGATGCTAAAAACCGGACCTTACGAGTGCGCCTGCGCTTTAATAACGAAGGCCATAAACTTAAGCCTAATATGTTTGCCCAAGTAAATATTCATACTCAAGCCAATAAAGCGCAATTAGTAGTCCCTAAAGAAGCGGTGATCCGCACCGGTAACCAAAACCGTGTAGTGGTTGCCTTGGGCGAGGGGCGCTTTAAATCTGTGGCTGTAGAAATGGGCAGAAGTGACAGTAAAAACACCGCAATATTATCAGGAATAATGGCAGATGATGACGTGGTGGTTTCGGCGCAATTTTTATTAGATTCAGAATCAAGTAAAAGCTCAGACTTTAAACGCATGCAAGCCCCTCAAGCTGTTAGCTCTGTATGGAGCGAGGGCATTGTTAATAGCATTATGGCGGAACATCGTATGGTTAATATTAGCCATGAGCCGATAGCTGAACTTGATTGGCCTAGTATGACAATGGACTTTACGGTTGCTGATGATGTTGACTTTACTGCTTTTGAAAATGGCCAAACATTACATTTTGAGCTGACTAAGCAAGCTGATGGCAGTTATGTATTAACGGCTATTCATATAATGAAAAGCACAGTAACAAATAGCGAAAAAAATACAGCAACTGTTTTGGGCACAATTAACAGTATTGATAAAGCACAGCGCATAGCAAATATTAGCCGTGGTGCAATAGAAAAATGGGGACGCGAACCTGCAAGGCTCGATTTTACCTTTGCAGATGATATAGATTTAACCGCACTTGCAGCGCAGCAACAAATAAACTTTACCTTTAGTTTGCAGCAAGGGGAGTTTGTGATTAGCCACATAAATGGTGAGCACTCTACAAGCGCATCAGGTAATCACACTATGCAATTGCATAACGCGCATTAGGAGGCAATATGATAGCTGCAATTATACGTTGGTCCGTTCTTAATCGCTTTTTTGTGTTGTTACTGACCGTTATTTTAATTGGCGGGGGCTTATTTGCTGTTAAAAATACCCCAGTTGATGCCTTGCCCGACTTATCAGATGTGCAAGTAATTATTAAAACCTCGTATCCGGGGCAAGCGCCGCAAGTAGTGCAAGATCAGGTTACTTTTCCACTTACCACTGCAATGTTATCGGTGCCAGGAGCGCAAACAGTAAGGGGCTTTTCATTTTTTGGAGACTCTTACGTATATGTAATATTTGATGAAAAAACCGATTTGTACTGGGCACGTAGCCGAGTACAAGAATATTTAAGCCAAGTAGCCAGCCGCTTGCCAGCTACAGCCAGTGCAGAGCTTGGCCCCGATGCCACCGGTGTTGGTTGGGTATACTTATATGCATTAGTAGATAAAACTAATCAGCACGATATTAGCCAATTACGCAGCTTACAAGATTGGTTTTTAAAATTTGAATTGCAAACCGTACCTGGCGTATCTGAGGTTGCCTCAGTAGGGGGCATGGTTAAACAGTACCAAGTGACGGTTGACCCCGATAAGTTACGAGCTTATGGCATTCCACTGAGCTTAATTCAAACTGCCATTGCCCAAGGTAATCAAGAAATGGGCGCATCGGTAGTCGAAATGGCCGAGGCTGAATACATGGTTACTAGCACCGGCTATATTAAAAGTGTCGCCGATTTAGAAGCCATTCCTTTAGGTGTTAATACTAATGCCACACCACTGCAATTGCGTGATGTGGCCGATATTCGTTTAGGGCCGCAAATGCGCCGTGGTATTGTAGAGCTTAATGGTGAAGGCGAAGTGGCTGGTGGCGTAGTGGTAATGCGCTACGGTGAAAACGCGCAAAAAACCATTGAGCTGGTAAAAGCAAAGCTCGAATCATTAAAAAATGGCCTGCCCGAAGGGGTTGAAATTGTACCGGTTTATGACAGGTCAAATTTGATTAATAATGCGGTTGATAACTTAACCAATAAACTACTCGAAGAGCTGGTTGTGGTTGCTTTGGTTTGCATTGTATTTTTGTTTCATGTGCGCTCATCTTTAGTAGCGATTATTACTCTACCACTGGGTATTTTAACAGCATTTTTAATTATGTACTGGCAAGGTATTAATGCCAATATTATGTCGCTTGGCGGTATTGCCATTGCAATTGGCGCCATGACCGATGGCGCCATAGTGATGATTGAAAATATGCACAAACATATGGAAAAAACCCCACTAACCGATGAAAACCGCTGGCAAGTGGTGATCGATTCGGCCAGTGAAGTCGGCCCCGCATTATTTTTTAGCTTAATGATAATTACGGTAAGTTTTATGCCGGTATTTATTTTAGAGGCGCAAGAAGGGCGCATGTTTGCCCCGCTGGCGTACACTAAAACTTATGCTATGGCCGCCTCTGCTGGGCTTGCAATTACTTTAGTACCGGTGCTTATGGGTTACTTTATTCGCGGCAAAGTAATTTCAGAGCAAAAAAATCCGGTTAACCGTATGCTGGTAAATGCTTATAAACCATTACTAAATGCAGTACTTAAGTTTCCTAAAGCAACCTTGGTATTAGCTATGCTGGTTGCAGTGATTGGCTTTTATCCTGTAAATAAAATAGGGAGCGAATTTATTCCACCCCTTGATGAGGGCGATTTAATGTATATGCCAACTACTTATCCAGGCATTTCGATTGGTAAAGCGCGGGAGCTGTTACAGCAAACCGATAAATTAATTGCCACTGTGCCAGAGGTACAAACTGTATTTGGTAAAGTAGGGCGAGCAGAAACCGCCACAGATCCAGCGCCGCTTACCATGATAGAAACCTTTATTCAGCTCAAGCCTAAAGATCAATGGCGCGAAGGTATGACCCTAGATAAACTCAAAAAAGAGCTAGATAGTTTAGTGAAGTTTCCTGGGGTAACTAACGCATGGGTTATGCCAATAAAAACCCGTATTGATATGTTAGCAACCGGCATTAAAACCCCGGTGGGGATTAAAGTTGCTGGCCCTAAATTGAGTGAAATTCAAAAAATAGGTCAACAAATTGAAAGCATTTTAAAAGATGTACCGGGTACGGCATCCGTTTATTCTGAGCGAGTTGCTGGTGGGCGTTATATTAAGGTAGATATAAACCGTGAAAAAGCGGCGCGCTATAGTTTAAATATTGCCGATATACAGCAAGTTGTAGCTACTGCTATTGGCGGCACAAATGTCACCCAAACCGTAGAAGGGCAAGAGCGCTATCCGGTAAATTTACGATACCCGCAAGGTTACCGCGATTCACCTGAGGAGCTAATGTTACTTCCTATTGTAACTCCAGCCGGGCAGCGTATAGCTTTAGCAGATGTTGCTAAAGTATTAATTGAAGATGGCCCAGCCGGAATAAAAAGTGAAAATGCCCGCTTAAATGGTTGGAGCTTTATTGATATAGAAAATATTGATATTGGTACATATGTAGAAAACGCCCAGCAAATTTTGCATGAGCAATTGATACTACCAGCAGGATATTCAATTACCTGGGCTGGGCAATATGAATATATGCAGCGTGCTAAAGATAAGCTTGCTTACGTATTACCACTAACGTTAGCCATTATTGTAGTGCTGCTGTATCTGAACTTTAGAAGCTTTGCGGAGGTATTGATTATTATCGTTACTTTACCGTTGGCGATGATTGGCGGAATATGGCTAATGTACCTAGAAGGCTTTAACTTTTCGGTGGCTGTTGGGGTGGGCTTTATTGCACTTGCAGGGGTGGCCGTAGAAATTGGGGTGATCATGCTGGTGTATTTAAATCAGGCCTACCAAGAAAAAATTACCCAAGCACAACAAACTGGTGTGCCGCTTAATTATGAGCAGCTTAAGCAAGCAATAACAGAGGGCGCAGGGCTAAGAGTACGCCCCGTAATGATGACAGTAGCTACTATAGTGATAGGTTTATTACCGGTACTTTATGGCACTGGCACGGGCAGTGAAATAATGAGCCGCATAGCAGCGCCTATGGTAGGGGGTATGTTTAGTGCGGTTGTTTTAACCTTATTAGTAATACCGGCAACGTATTTATTGTGGCGCAAACGCGACCTATAATATTTACATTGGTTATGTAACTTATACTGAAAAACAGTATTAAGTTACATAGCCTGCAACTTTGCTATTGATATTGCTCACTTTTTTATATGGCACGATTTACGCATTACTATGTTTACTCAGCTTAAGTAAGGAATGCAGATGCAAGTTAAAACAATTCAACAAATGTATGACTGGACTATTTTGTTTCATACACAAATGGCGGCCAACTTTTTTAGTGTGCGGGAACTATTAGGTGAGCATAATACTCAATTAGTTGATTACTGTACTAAATACGAAAAAAAACTCGCTGAAGATTTAATTGGCTTTAAAGCAATCACCACCATAAATACGTTAGATACCTACTGCTATGAGTATTTTGCAGAAAATCCAGAGCTACTGAATTTTACTGATTTAGATCGAAGTACCCAATTAGATGAGCAAGCTATTCAGGGCTATTTGTCTGATCAGCATCAAAAAGTAATAAATGCTTATGAGTACTTAGAGGGAAAAACACAAACTGCAGACGGCAAAGAAAAACTCGGACAAATACTGCAGCTTGAGTACCAAGGATTAAAACAAATGGTACAAAGCATAAACCGACATATAGATATGTAACCTGATCTCCGGATAATAAACTTATCTTAAGCAGCTATTTTCAGCGCTAACTGCGTTGAATTTTCTTGCAATAGGCCAGCTATTGACGCGTAAATTCGCCTTATTTTCACTGAAAATCTCTAGCTAGAGAAAATACAGTTAAATATAACTATGATTCAATACGTTAGTAAATCTCTTAACCAGAGTTCAGGTTATGTAAATTTATATACAGTTAAAACTAATAAAAATAACGGCGCTACACTATGGTGTGTAGCGCCGTTATTTTGTTAAACCTTTTCTACATCAACAATTAAGTCGCTTGTTATCGACTCTAATGCATTAATTACTTCTTCTTTATTCAACCCATTAGGTAGTGTTACTGTAGCAACAGCACTAAAAATAGGCACGCCCCAATTAGGTGCGCTTTGTTGCCTTGAGTTTAAGTGAGTAATATTGGCTCCTTTATGACGAATTACACTTGCAAGCTCTTGCACAATACCCGGGCGATCGTTACCGGTAATAACAAAGTTAAGTTGCTCACGTGTGGCGGGTTCTATTTCTGTATTGCCTGTTTCAATACGTACATCAAGTTTAGGCAGAGCATTGAGCGCATTTTGCAGTGCCTGAAAATGCTCTTCGCTAACTTCAATCTGAATAATTCCTGCAAAGTGACCGAGCAAATGGCTCAAGTTGCTGCTTAGCCAGTTGCCATGATTTTCTAAAATAACGGATGAAATGCTCTCTACTAAACCAGGACGATCTTGTCCTAAAATGGTTATAACCAACTGCTTCATAAATAGTTCTCTTCTTTAAAGCCCAAATAAGGTAATGCATAGGCATTAAGTGTTGTTTAACTCTATTCAGAGTTCAGGTTAAATATTATGATTTAGCTGCTAAAGTTAGACCTTTAATCCTACAGTGCAGCCCTTGCAACAAACCATAATTATTAACTAAATGCTTCCTGAGTATTGACCTCGATAAATACTTTGTCCAATAAATATAATATTTAGTTCATCAATACTGCATAAACACGGCTGCTATTTGATCTTAAAGATATTTAAATTACACGGTAAATAATTATTACCGCTGTAACATTACTGTCACTTTGATGAAATATAATCACTGCAACGTTAAGATTAAAGGATGTTTTGATGACTTCCAATCCGAATAAGCCGACTTTTAATACGGATCGAAGCCGTCTATTTAAAGACCGACTTGCCCAGTTTGGCATAACCGTAGGTGGAGTAATGGTATTAATAGCGCTGCTATTAATTTTTTTCTACCTTCTTTATATAGTACAGCCAATTTTTGAATCAGCTAAAGTTGAAAAGCGCGACAGTTTTAATCTTACAAACGCAGAGCAAATAGTGGGAGTAGGCGTTGAGGAACAAACTGAAGTTGCTTATTTATTAAGCCAGCAAGGGAGTGTTGACTTTTATAGTGTTGAAAAAGCTAACTTTGGTAAAAAGCTAAAAACGCTAGAGGTAACCCTGCCTAGCGATGTGAGTAGCTTTGCTACCAGTGCACCGTTTCAGGGGCAATATGCTTATGGTTTAGAAAATGGCAGTGTAAAAATTGTTATTCCTAAATTTATGGTGACGTTTCCAAATAACGAACGTAAATTAACTCCGCGTTTAGATTATCCGCTAGGCGAACTTGCTTTAGAGGTAGACGAGCAAGGTGCTGCTATAAAGCGTTTTGCATTTAGCCACTTTGAAGACAAAACAGCCGTTGTTGCGCTAACAGCCGACAAGCGCGTTTTATTTAGTAGCTTTGTTGCTGAAGAAAACATGTTTAGCGGTGAAGTTGAATGGCTTGTGGAACGCACCGAGCTAGATGTTGCTGGGCGAGTAGATGAGTTACTTATGTCGCCAGATACTACCCGAGTATTTGTGCGCTCAGCTAATCAAATTTATGTTTACGATACGCGTGACCCAAGCGAAGTAGAGCAAATTCAATTACTGTCTGCCAATGAAGAAAACGCTAATATTGTTGCGGCGCAATTACTTGCGGGCGCTAACTCTCTTATGTTGGCAAACGATAATGGAAAGGTATCGCAGTGGTTTGAAATAAATACCGATAGTGGCCGTGAATATCAAAAAATCCGCTCATTTGAAACAACAAAGCAAAGTAAGTTAAACGTATTTACTGAGTTTTACCGCCGTACCTTTTTTACTACCAGTAGTAATGGTGAGTTAGGTGTTTATTACACCACAAGCCAAGCAAAATTGTGGCAAGGCAAAGTAAGCGAAGGAGCAATTAAAAACTTTGCTATAGCACCGCGTGCAAATGCAGCGCTAATTGTTGCTGACAACAAACTAACCGTATTAGAAATTCATAACGAACACCCAGAAGTTACTTGGTCTGCACTTTGGCAAGAAGTGTGGTACGAAGGTTACCCAGAGCCAGGTTATATTTGGCAATCAACCTCAGCCAGTGACGACTTTGAGTCTAAGTTTTCGTTAGTGCCTATTTCGTTTGGTACTTTAAAGGCTGCATTTTACGCCATGCTATTTGCCGTACCTATCGCGATTTCTGCTGCTATTTATACCGCTTACTTTATGTCGAGTGAACTGCGTAAAGTGGTTAAGCCAACGGTAGAAATAATGGAAGCACTTCCTACCGTTATTTTGGGGTTTTTAGCGGGCCTATGGTTAGCGCCTTTAATAGAGCAGCACTTACCAGCCATAGTTGGCTTACTGGTGTTATTACCTTTAGGTATTTTGGCCACTGCGCTTGGTTGGACTAAATTACCAGCCAGTATTCGCCATAAAATTCCTGAAGGATCGCATGCCATTATACTTATACCGGTAGTGTTATTTATTGGTTGGTTTTCGTTTGCGATGAGCGAAACTGTTGAGCTGTGGATGTTTGATGGTAACGTGCGCCAATATTTAACTAACGAGCTTGGCATGACCTTCGATCAGCGTAATGCCTTGGTAGTGGGTATTGCGATGGGCTTTGCTGTAATTCCTACTATATTTTCGATTGCGGAAGACGCGGTATTTAGCGTGCCTAAGCATTTGTCTAATGGCTCACTGGCACTGGGTGCAACACAGTGGCAAACACTGATACGCGTGGTATTACTTACCGCCAGCCCTGGAATATTTTCTGCGGTAATGATGGGCCTTGGCCGCGCAGTAGGCGAAACCATGATAGTGCTTATGGCAACCGGTAATACCCCGATTATGGATTGGAGTGTGTTTCAGGGAATGCGTACGCTTGCGGCAAATATTGCGGTTGAAATGCCAGAGTCGGAAGTGGGTAGTTCGCATTACAGAATATTGTTTTTAGCAGCATTTGTATTATTTATATTTACCTTTGTTTTTAACACCATTGCTGAGTTTGTTCGTCAGCAACTGCGTGAAAAATACAGCTCAATGTAAGTGGAGAACACGACATGGTAAAGCAGTGGTTTAGGTCTGGTTCTCCTTGGATTTGGATGACCGGTGGTGCGGTGAGCATCAGCTTAATTTCAGTAATTGGTTTATTAGCTATGATAGCGTGGAAAGGGTTAAGCTTTTTCTGGCCTTCTGAAGTAGTGCAATTTGAGCTGGAAGGCTCAATTGCAAAACAAACTATTATTGGTGAAATTTACGATCGAGAATTAGTACCCAAAGCGCGTTTAGCGGCAACCGGTGTTGATGTTTCGGCATATGATAGGGAAGAATTTGAGCGGTTATTAATTAAAACCGGTAACCGTGAATATGTAGATTTAGATTTTCGTTGGATATTAAACACCGACATAAAAAACCAATCAACGCCTACCACCCTTGCCGTGTTTGAGCGTAGCAAAAATGGTAATTTTTATGGCTACGTAGAAGGCGTAATTGAAGACGGACAACCTGTTACCGGCGATAAGGTAGCCTATTTACATAAGCTGGTTGAACGGGCAGTTGATTTAAACGACGAAGCACTTGATTTACAAAACGGTGATATTGGTCATATTAACTATGAACTGGAACGTCTAAGGCTAAAAGAAAAATCCTACTTACTTGATAATGAACTTACAGACGAACGTGTTGCTGAGCTTGCAGAGGCGCGTGCAGAACTACGTGCCGAGTATGCGGTGCTCGAAAAGCAACTGTTTGCACTGCGTAAACAAGCACAGCGCGACCAAGTTATGGTTAAAGATATGCGCGGCGAAATAGTCACCATTCCATTGTATCAAGTATTAGATGTGTGGTTTCCAAACGACATGAGCTTTTTAACCAAACTGGGCCATTACTTTATCCAATTAGGTAAGTTTGTATCAGATGACCCTCGCGAAGCAAATACCGAAGGTGGCGTATTTCCGGCCATATTTGGTACCGTGTTTATGGTTATGCTAATGGCTGTTATTGTGACGCCATTTGGGGTGGTTGCTGCAATTTACTTGCATGAATACGCGGCTAAAAATGCGGTAACTAAGATGATCCGTATTGCGGTAATTAACCTAGCCGGTGTACCTTCTATTGTATATGGTGTATTTGGCTTAGGCTTTTTTGTTTATATGCTAGGTGGCAGCCTTGACCAATTATTTTATCCTGAGTCATCACCTACTCCGGTATTTGGTACACCAGGTGTTATGTGGTCGGCTTTAACACTGGCAATACTTACCTTGCCTGTGGTTATTGTTTCCACTGAAGAGGGACTATCGCGTATTCCAAGTACGGTACGCCACGGATCATTAGCGCTTGGTGCCACACAAGCAGAAACCTTATGGCGTATTGTTATACCTATGGCAAGCCCAGCAATTATGACAGGTTTAATACTGGCTGTTGCGCGTGCAGCAGGTGAAGTAGCGCCATTAATGCTGGTGGGTGTAGTAAAAATGGCACCTACGTTACCGCTTGATGGTAACTTTCCATACTTTCACTTAGACAGAAAGTTTATGCACTTAGGTTTTCATATTTACGATGTTGGCTTTCAAAGCCCGAATGTTGAAGCGGCGCGACCGCTGGTATATGCAACGGCATTTTTATTAGTGTCGGTAATTATTACCCTCAACATAACCGCTATTGGTATACGTAATCATTTACGTGAAAAATTCAGATCGCTTGAGCTTTAATAAGATTTAATAGGTAACAAACATGATTTCAGTCGCTCCAAAAGTAAATCAAGCCAATACCAGCTTGAAGTTAGACTTAGATAATTTAACCACAGAGCAAACAGCGTTAGAGATTAAAGATCTCGATCTTTACTACGGCGATAAACAAGCGCTGAGTAAAGTAAATATGAATATTCCAAAGGGCCAGGTAACAGCCTTTATTGGCCCGTCGGGGTGTGGTAAATCAACCTTATTACGGTGTATTAACCGCATGAACGACTTAGTTGATATTTGCCGCATAGAAGGTGAAATACTGCTACATGGACAAAACATTTACGATAAAAACGTTGATGTAGCGGCGCTGCGTCGTAACGTAGGCATGGTATTTCAGCGACCTAACCCTTTTCCTAAATCAATTTATGAAAATGTGGTTTATGGTTTGCGCTTACAAGGCATTAAAGACAAACGTAAATTAGATGAAGTAGTTGAGCAATCATTGCGTGGTGCAGCGCTGTGGGATGAAGTAAAAGACAGGCTACACGACAGCGCTTTTGGGTTGTCGGGTGGACAGCAGCAACGTTTAGTTATTGCGCGCTCAATTGCTATTTCGCCAGAAGTATTATTGCTTGATGAACCTACCTCGGCACTAGACCCTATTTCTACTTTAGTAATAGAGGAGCTAATTAACGATTTAAAGAGCAAGTTTACAGTGGTAATTGTTACCCATAATATGCAACAGGCCGCCAGGGTTTCTGACCAAACGGCGTTTATGTATATGGGGGAGCTAATTGAATACTCAGACACCAATACCTTATTTACAACGCCTAATAAGAAAAAAACAGAAGACTATATAACCGGTCGTTACGGCTAATTCAGCCGATATTATGTGTACAATATTGATAGGATAATAACGATGGAACATAACATTAATAAGCATATTTCTGGCCGTTTTAATCAAGAATTAGAAAACGTACGCAACCTTGTGCTTAGTATGGGCGGGCTGGTTGAGCAACAGCTTAACAGTGCATTAGATGCAGTGAGCCAAAATGATGCTATGCTTGCGCAAAAAGTGCGAGAGAATGATTATAAAGTTAATGCAATGGAAGTAAGCATTGACGAAGAATGTACGCGAATTATTGCCAGGCGTCAGCCTGCTGCAAGCGATTTGCGTTTAGTAGTGGCTATTGCAAAAACTATTGCAGATTTAGAGCGTATAGGCGATGAAGCTAAGCGAATTGCTAAAGTTGCACTAGACTCATTTACTAAAGACCAACAGGCTTTGTTAGTAAATATTGAAAATATGGGGCGCCAAGTATCAAAAATGTTGCACGATGTACTCGATGCATTTGCGCGTATGGACGTACAACGTGCATTTGAAGTACACAAAGAGGATGCTAAAGTTGATAGAGAGTACGAAGCCATTATTCGTCAAATTATGACCTATATGATGGAAGACCCGCGCTCAATCCCGAAAATTATGGATTTAGTGTGGTCAGTTCGTTCATTAGAACGCATTGGTGATCGGTGTCAAAATATTGCTGAATATATTATTTATTTTGTTAATGGAAAAGATATTCGCCATACATCTCAAGAAGATATAGAAAAGTCTTTATAATTTTTTTAATTAGTTTTTTTTATTACAACGACGAATTATAATTTTTTTTTAGTTTGCTGGCGGTTGAGCAATAAAAAGCGTTCACAATCGAGCTTAATACTGTAAAATTCATGCCGCACAGCATACTAAATTGATTTAAGGGTCAGTTATGCAAACTAACGCGTTTCTAGGAGTATTTGCAAAATCTCCTATCAAACCAATGGAAGAACATATTCGAAAGGTTCATCAAGCTAGTAAAGCTTTGATTCCTTTTTTTAATCACGTATTTAAAGAAGAATGGCAACAAGCTGAAGAGCTACGTTTAACCATTCGTAATTTAGAACGTGAAGCCGATGAAATGAAAAGAAATATACGTTTACAACTACCGCGTGGATTATTTATGCCGGTAGAGCGTACAGATCTGCTCGAATTAGTAACCCAGCAAGATAAAATTGCCAATAAAGCAAAAGACATTGCAGGGCGTGTAATTGGTCGTGAGATGATCATACCAAAAGTAATTCAAATCGACTTTTTAGCTTATTTAACACGTTGTGTTGATGCTACTAAACAAGCATCTAATGCGATAAATGAGTTAGAAGAGTTATTAGAAACAGGTTTTAAAGGTCGCGAAGTGGCCTTGGTTGAAAAAATGCTCGTTGAATTGGATGCCATAGAACAAGACACGGATGAAATGCAAATTAAAATACGCCGCCAACTACGCGCAGTAGAAGGTGAGTTAAACCCGGTTGATGTGATGTTTTTATATAAGATCATTGAATGGGTTGGCGAGCTTGCAGATATTGCAGAGCGCGTAGGATCACGTCTTGAGCTGATGTTAGCTCGTTAATTTAAAATCAGTTCAAAAACGATAGATTAAGGTTACACAATGGATATCATTGCATCTTACGGCACGGTATTAATTTTAATTGCCGCAGCAGTTGGCTTTTTTATGGCTTATGGTATTGGCGCAAATGATGTTGCCAATGCAATGGGCACATCAGTAGGCTCTAAAGCGCTAACGATTAAACAAGCGATTTTTATCGCGATGATCTTTGAGTTTGCAGGTGCTTACTTGGCCGGCGGCGAAGTTACATCGACAATTCGTAATGGCATTATTGATTCAACGCCATTTATGGATATTCCTGAATTAATGATATTAGGTATGATTTCTGCGCTTTTTGCAGCAGGCGCCTGGCTATTAATGGCATCATTCTTAGGATGGCCAGTATCAACTACTCACTCTATTATTGGCGCTATTATAGGTTTTGCTTTAGTTGCAGTAGGCAGTGAAGCGATTCATTGGAACAAGGTTGCAGGAATTGTTGGTAGTTGGATAGTAACGCCTGCTATATCGGGTTTTATTGCCTACTTAATATTTATGAGCGCACAAAAGCTTATTTTTGATACGGCTACTCCGCTTAAAAATGCTAAACGTTTCGTGCCTATTTATATGGGCTTAGCTGGCTTTATTATGTCACTTGTGACAATTAAAAAAGGCTTAAAACATATTGGTATTAACTTAGGCACCATAGAAGGTTTTGGGCTATCTATTGCGATTGCAGTAGTAGTAGGCTTTATTGGTAAAATTGCAATTTCACGTTTAAAAATCGACCCTCAGGCCGATAAAAAAATGCAATTTAATAACGTTGAAAAAGTCTTTGCTGTGCTTATGGTCTTAACGGCTTGTAGTATGGCATTTGCTCATGGTTCTAACGACGTTGCTAATGCTATTGGTCCTCTTGCGGCTGTGGTAAGTATTGTTGAAAACAACGGTGAAATTGCAAAACAAGCGGCTATTGCTTGGTGGATATTACCACTAGGTGGTTTTGGTATTGTGGCCGGTTTAGCTATTTTAGGTAAAAAAGTAATTAAAACGATTGGCGAAGGGATCACACATTTAACCCCTAGCCGTGGTTTTGCTGCTGAATTAGCTGCTGCTTCAACAGTTGTAATTGCATCTGGCACAGGCTTACCAATTTCAACTACGCAAACCTTAGTGGGTGCGGTGTTGGGTGTAGGTATGGCACGCGGTATTGCCGCACTGAACATGGGTGTTATTAGAAACATTGTAGTTTCTTGGGTAATTACATTGCCAGTGGGCGCAGGCCTTGCTATTGTTATTTTCTACGTACTAAGAACCGCATTTGGGGTTTAATAAAAAAGTACTTAAAGACTTTTAGCTTGAAAAGATCTCAATGCCCTAGGTGTTGGGGTCTTTTTATCGATTACTTAGCGAGAAAACCCTGTGATCTTTAGTCGCTGGGATGAATCGCTAGCCTTGCTCTCGAATATATTTTCTGATTTTGTTGATAATTCGACAATAGAATTTTTAACGAATTTCCCTAGGTGTCCTACCAATAACTGTTTTCTGTATTTCACAACCAATATTAAATGTAATTCTATTAAATATTGACAATACGATTTATTGTCATATTGCATCTTGACAACCTGAGCTTATACAGTAGTCTATACAGTGTATGAAAAAGACGCTTAGATACAACTACAGGCTAAATCCAACGCCAGAGCAAGAAGTTAAACTCTTTGAGTTTGGCGCGACTTCGCGAGGCATTTGGAATATGTTGTTATCTGAAAACATGCGGCGATATGAGTATGATAAAACGTTTTTGTTTTACAAAGACATGGCCTCGGTTCTTAAAGAGCTAAAGCCTTTTGAAGAGTTTAATTGGATAAAAGCGTTTGATTCTGCTGCGGCTCAGCAAGTTGCTCGCGACTTGGAAACCGCGTTGAAAAATGCATTCTCTAAAGGTCGTTTGCAACGCTTTCCAAAACATAAAATCACTTACAAAAAGAAAAAACTTCACAATGACTCGTTTCGGGCGGTTAACAACTCCAACTGTATTCGCATTGAAAATGGTGCTATTAGTGTCCCTAAAATCGGCAGAGTTCCGATTATTTTACATCGCAAATTAGCAAGTAAAATCAAGACCGTGACTGTTCAGTATCGTCACGGAAAATGGGAATGTAGTATAACTCAAGAAGTGGAATGTAAGGCCGCGCTTCGCGTGTTAAAAACAATTACAGGCTTTGATATTAACTCAAAGCAGACGGTTGTTGGCTCAAACGGTTATGTTGCCGATAATCCAAAGTTTTTAAAGCAATCAAAAGAGAAGCTGAATCAATTGCAACGCCAGCTTGCACGCCGTAAAAAAGGTTCTAATCGCTGGCACAAAACAAAACAACGCATCAATAAATTACATGGTAAAATCTCAAGGCAAAGGCTCGACTTTGCGCATAAAATTTCACGACAGATAACCAATGAAAATGATATTTTAATTTTTGAAAATTTAAATGTAAAAGCAATGCAGAAATTTAATGGCAGTATGGTGGCCGACAACGTAATGGGGCTCATCACTCAGCTTTCAAAGTATAAAACTGAGCTTGAAGGTAAGATCTATCATGAAATTGGCAGATTTGAAAAATCCACAGGGATTTGCAGTGAATGCGGCCAGCATCATGTTTTGACACTGAAAGATAGAAATTTCACTTGTTTGGCTTGCAGGACATATCAAGGTCGCGACTTATCTGCGGCAAAAAGTATAGCTAAAACAGGTGAATTAGATTTAATTGCGGCTGGAATTGTCGCAAGGGTTAACCCCATATCTCAGCAGAAATCAGCTATTAAAACGAAAGTCTTCGAGCTATCGAAGTTTGCTGTTGGATCTGAGAAAAAAGTAGCAGCCTAGCCCAAAAGCTAGATTGTAGAAGCCCAGTGATCTTTAGTCGCTGAGTAGTTCACTTGTGGAAAGAAAAAATGACTAATCTTCCGAGTATAAAACAGCTGCAGTATTTACTTGCAGTACATCAATATCAACATTTTGGCCGCGCTGCTAGTGCGTGCTTTATTGGCCAATCAACATTAAGTACAGCCATTCAAAACTTAGAAGAAACACTAGGCTGCCAACTTATTGAACGTGAAAACCGCAGTTTAATGTTTACCACCATTGGTGAGGAAGTAGTTGAACGTTCGCGCAAAATTATTCACGACACAATCAGTTTAAAAGAGCTCACTAAAAGCTTTTTAACGCCGCTGAGTGGTAAGTTAACCGTAGGGGTTATTCCTACTATTGCGAGCTTTATTGCCGCGCCTTTGTATCATTTTTGTAAGCAAGAATTTTGCGATTTAGAACTGGTATTAGTAGAAGATACTAGCGATAAGTTACTCGATAAATTAGAGCATGGTCAGATAGATTTAGCCTTATTAGCACTGCCGTATCAAACCGATAAGTTTCATACTCAGGTGTTAGCTAGAGATCATTTTAGTTTGGTACATCACAAAGATTACACGCCAGCAAAGAACGTGCAAGACTTTAACTTATTACCCGACGCCAGCGTGTTCTTACTAGAACGTGAGCACTGTATGACCGGGCACGCGCTTAGTGCATGTCATTTAAACCGTGTCAGCTGTATAAACCCGTTTGAAGCAGCCAGCTTGCATACTTTATTGAGCATGGTGGAGTATCAGTTGGGGGTGACCTTTTTACCGCAAATGGCGATTAATGCCGGCATTTTAGATAATAAAAATATGCTAGCAACCCCATCGGCGAATGAGGCATACCGTGAAATTGGTATTTTGTGGCGTAAAACAACCGGACGAATTCGCGACTTTAAATTGTTCTGCCAGCAATTAGAGGTGTTTTTAAAACACCAGTGTAGTTTAGACTTTGCTAAAGAGGCAGCAACAAGCAGCTAAGATAGCTGCTTGTTTTCATGGTTATGGCTTTCATATGGTTCTAGTTTAGGTAAAAAAAGCAAATAAACCCAAACAACCAGATTAAAGTAAGGCACTAGCCCTAATACAGTAAATACCCGAACCGGATAACCTTTAATGTGTGCATATCGGTAACACTGAAACGCAATTGCAAAATGCATAAGTAGTAATAAAACAACTAGCTGTGTCATATTTACCTCCTTAAACTCTAATAACATCCAACATCCAACATCCAAAAAATTGTCGTCTTATTTAGGCTGATTTATAATGTCATGTTTTTTTGCGCTTATCGTATAAATTGCGCGACATTTGCTGATTTGTAAGTAAAGTATAGCCGAGAAAGATAATTATGATAGTAGTAAAGAGCTTAATTTTGTTTACAGCTGTTTATTTTTTGCTAGGTAGTTGTTGGTAAAACGTTTTATTTTTTAAAATCTTTTCAAGTTCACTTTTAACACCTTTAATAGGCATAGGGCGAGCTATAAAATAGCCTTGGCCGTAGTCAACGCCAATTTCTTTTAATGCAAAAAATACTTCTTCGGTTTCTACATACTCAGCCACAGAGCGCTTATCGAGTGAATGACTAATGTCGTTAATGGCCTTTACTAGTGCTAAATCAATAGGGTCGTTGAGCATATCGCAAACAAACGAGCCATCAATTTTTACATGCTGTGCTGGCAGTTGTTTCAAGTAGTTAAAAGTACTGAAGCCGGTGCCAAAATCGTCAATCGAAAAGTGGCAGCCTAAAATATTGAGTTTTTCAATCATTTTACGCGTAGCTGCTAAGTTGTTAATGCTGGCAGATTCGGTAATTTCAAAAATTATTTGTGTTGGTAAAACCTGATACTTTGCTAAATTTGACTCTATTAATGGCACTAAACGCTCATCTAAAAATGACTGCGCAGATAGATTTATAGCTACTTGGTTAAGTTCTGGGTAGAGGGCAACATTAGCAATGGTGTTACGAATAACGCATTGATCCATTAAAAAAGTATCGTTTAGCATTTCTAATGAAGGAATAAATTGATTAGGAAAAACTAGTTCATCATTTATTTTTAAGCGCAGCAGCACCTCAAAGTAAGCAACTTCATTGCGCCTAAAATCCCAAATTGGTTGGTAATGCAGTTCAATGCTGTCTTGTTGTAGCGCTTGGCGAATACCATGACCCCACTCTAAACCCGTTTGTAGCGTATTGTTATGGGCATCTTGTTTTGCATAGCAATGTACTAAATTACGACCTAAATTTTTAGCGATATACAGGGCAATATCAGCTTGTTTTAAACATTCGCTTGGGTCGCAATTCTTTTCGGTAATTTGAGTTAAACCAATTGAGCAACTGATTGAGTATATTTGCTCCTCAGATTTAAATTGATTTTGTTCAATCGCGTTACATATACCTTCGGCAATTAAATGCGCGTCAAGCAAGTTAGTATGTTTGAGGATCACTGCAAATTCGTCGCCGCCAACTCTACACACTAAATGCTCGGTACTTATGTTTGTTATAAATAATTGCGCTACTTCTTTTAAAACAATATCGCCTTGTTGATGGCCTTTACTGTCGTTAATTATTTTAAAGTGATCTAAATCGATATAAATAAGCGCGTGTTCAATATCAGAATGCGTGTGCTGAGGTTGGCAAATACGATTCAGCTGTTGGTCAAAGTAATAGCGATTATGCAGGCCAGTAAGCGTATCGTGAAGTGCTAAATGGCGCAGCTGCAGTTCCGCTTGTTTTCGTTCATGAATATTGTCGATTGTGGCGGTAATAGTGGCGTTATTATGGCTGTTTTGTATGAGCTGCAGCCGACATTCAACCCAAATTTGGCTGCCATTTTTATGTTGTAGCCTTATTTCAACTTGTTGTTTGTACTCACCACCACAAAGAATGTCGTCTATTGTTGCTTGTAGTTTTACTTGGCATTCAGCAATACAAAAATTAGTTAATTGCTGTTGTAGTGTCGATTTAACACCAAAGCCACTTAATGCTTCCCACGCTGGGTTGATAAAGCGAATAAGCCCTTGCTGATCAAGTTCTAGAACGACAGTATTTAAATGCAATAAAATACGTTGATGCGCAGAAAATAAATCTCGGTATCGCACTTCGCTTATGCTCAGTTGCTCTACTTTGTTAGCAAATTCAGCGTAGCTCACCATAAAGTCTTCGCGACGCGCTGCATGGTCGCATACTTTATTTAAAAATGGCGGATCGTATGGGGCACGTATAAAGTCGGTGACACCCGAAAGTAAAAGCTGCTCCGCATAATCTGCATCATCACTATCTATAATAGTTACAATTGCTTGCATAGGATTATGTTGTAAAATTTCAGATACTAGCACGCTCGACTCTTCTGCTCTTGCAGCGGTTGCATCAAGTAAAACAATTGCAAATTGTTGCTGGTTATAAGCATTAAGCGCGGCTTGGCTCGAGGTAACATGGGTAATCGAAAAGTTTAGCAGTAACGGCTTGCTGATTTCATTGGCTTTAGTGTTAGTCGGCTCTAACAGTAAGAGGTTTAAACGACTGCTTTTTTCTAAATGGTTAGCGAGCACACTTGCCAGCACTTGCGGCAGCATGTCTTGGCGCTCAAAAGGTAATACTGCATCAATACCGTAGCTGCGGGCAGTAGTTTCAGCTATTCGTTCACAATAAATAGGGGGAATAAGTAAGATTGGGGTATTTTTAGGGGTGTTTAATAAGCCCGAGCGGATCATTCTTGAGAAGCGCCAGCCATCAATTTTACCTACATCAAGGCCAGTAATAATTATATTAACGGCTTGTTTTTTTAATATTTTTAAAGCTTGTTGGCTATCAGATACTTCTATAAATTCAAAAACATTTAATTTCTCTAAAGTGGCTCGAATAGTGCCACGCTCAGCACTGCTGGCGTTTAATATTAGCAATTTAAGCTGATTTACCACGTTTAGAGTACCCCTAAAAAATCACGATTATTCAAAAGAGTAAGAGTAATGATATTTACCGCTTAGGACAAGCGTATTTACGGCATGATAATAAATGCAGTAAAACAAGTGTAATTTAATGAGAATTTACCTGATTTCTTGAGCTTCATAAGCGATAGATATACACTTGGCGCGACTTTAAATGATGTGGATTACCAACTATGCGCGTGGCTGATTTTAGCTTTGACCTTCCCGACGAATTAATTGCTCGTTTTCCTAAGCAAGACAGAACAAGTAGCCGCTTATTGAGCCTAGATGGCCCAAGTGGTGTAGTTGAGCACAAAGTATTTAGTGATTTGCTTGAATTAGTTAACGAAAATGACTTGTTGGTGTTTAATAACACGCGAGTAATACCTGCCCGTATGTTTGGTCAAAAAGCGTCAGGCGGAAAAGTTGAAGTATTAGTAGAGCGTGTGCTTGATGAGCATAGAGTGCTGGCACATGTACGTGCGAGTAAATCGCTAAAGCCTGGCAACGAAGTAATTCTTGAAGGCAAGGCAAAAGCAACCATGGTTGCGCGTCACGATACCTTATTTGAGCTGGAGTTTGAGCATAGCCAAAACGTACTCGATATATTAAATGATATTGGCCATATGCCATTACCGCCGTATATAGATCGCCCTGATAACGAAGCCGATCGTGAGCGTTATCAAACCGTGTACGGCGAAAAGCCTGGAGCGGTTGCGGCTCCTACCGCCGGTTTGCATTTTGACGATAAGTTAATGACCGCGCTAAAAAATAAAGGCGTACAAATGGCTTTTGTTACACTGCATGTGGGAGCGGGGACGTTTCAACCGGTGCGTGTTGCCACGGTAGATGAGCACATTATGCACTCAGAATACATAGAAGTGCCAGATGATGTGGTTGCTGCTGTAGCAAACACTAAAGCCAATGGTGGGCGTGTTATTGCCATAGGTACAACGTCTGTACGCTCTCTAGAATCGGCAGCAAAAGTACACGGTGGTAAGTTAGATACTTACTTTGGTGATACCGATATATTTATTTATCCGGGTTATCAATTTAATGTGGTTGATGCCATGATCACGAACTTTCACTTACCAGAGTCAACGCTTATCATGCTGGTAAGTGCCTTTGCCGGACAAAACAATATTATGGGCGCATATAACACCGCCATAGAGCAGCAGTATCGTTTTTTTAGTTATGGCGATGCGATGTTTTTAACCCGTAAATAAACACCACAAAATTTACTTGTTTAAGCTGGCTATTTGCTTTTAAATCAGCATTGAATTTACCGCAGTTAATAGTATTAACGCAGTAAAAAGGGTAGAATCGAGCGGTTAAATTATAGCTTGTTGGACTGTTTTTCCGACATTGAGGACAATATGAAATTTGAATTAGACACTACAGACGGTAAAGCGCGCCGCGGCCGCTTGATTTTTGACCGTGGTGTAATAGAAACTCCAGCATTTATGCCTGTAGGTACTTACGGTACTGTTAAAGGCATGACACCGGATGAAGTAAAAGCAACAGGCGCGCAAGTTTGTTTAGGTAATACGTTTCACCTAATGCTGCGCCCAGGTACTGAAATCATTAAGCAACACGGTGGTTTACATAAGTTTATGAATTGGGATTTCCCGATTCTAACTGACTCAGGTGGCTTCCAGGTGTTCAGCCTAGGTGCTATGCGTAAAATTACCGAAGAAGGCGTATTATTTAGCTCCCCAGTAAATGGCGAGAAAATTATGATGACGCCAGAATCATCAATGCAAGTACAGCGCGACTTGGGTTCAGATATCGTGATGATTTTTGACGAATGTACACCATACCCTGCTACCGAAAAAGAAGCTAAAGATTCAATGGAATTGTCACTTCGCTGGGCTAAACGCTCAAAAGAAGGCCATGGCGACAACCCATCCGCACTGTTTGGTATTATTCAAGGTGGTATGTACCCAGAGTTACGTGCACAATCGCAAGCCGGACTTGAAGAAATAGGCTTTGATGGCTATGCATTAGGTGGTTTATCGGTAGGTGAGCCGAAAAACGAAATGATCAATATTCTTGATCATTGCGCGTACAAAATGCCAGCAGACAAACCACGTTATTTAATGGGTGTAGGTAAGCCAGAAGACTTAGTTGAGTCGGTACGCCGTGGTATTGATATGTTTGACTGTGTTATGCCAACCCGTAACGCTCGTAATGGTCATTTATTTATAACCACAGGTGTGGTTAAAATACGTAACGCAGTACATAAAACAGATACTGGCCCGCTTGACCCTGAGTGTGATTGCCATACCTGTGGAAACTACTCACGTGCCTATTTACATCACCTTGATAAATGTAACGAAATTTTAGGCGCACGATTAAACACTATTCATAACTTACGTTATTATCAACGTGTTATGGAAGGCTTACGTAACGCAATTAGCGCAGGTAAGTTAGATGAGTTCGTTCAGGATTTTTATGCTCGCCGTGGCCAAGACGTGCCAGAGCTTGCAGATATAACAAATTAAATTTTAAAAATTAAAGAGGAAGTATCATGAGTTTATTTATTTCGAATGCCCACGCAAGTACTGGTTCTGCAGCTGCCGGTGGCGGAATGGAAATGCTAATAATGTTAGCTATTTTCGGTTTGGTTTTTTACTTTTTGATTTATCGCCCGCAAGCTAAGCGTGTTAAAGAGCATAAAAGCTTAATGAGCGCGATGGCTAAAGGTGATGAAGTACTTACCCAAGGCGGTTTAGTGGGTAAAATAGTAAAAATTGCAGATGATAAAGATTTTGTTGTTATCTCATTAAACGAGCAAGCAGAAGTAACAGTACAAAAATCAGCCGTAACTGCGGTATTGCCAAAAGGCACAATGAAGTCGCTATAAAAATAATAAGGACGACCCCGTGTTAAACAAGTTTCCACTTTGGAAGTATTTACTTGTTTTAGCTGTGGTAGCCGTTGGCCTTTTATACGCCTCTCCAAACTTGTATGGTCGCGATCCGGCTATACAAGTTTCTGGCGCTAAAGGTGCTGATGTTGATCTCAGTGTAATAGACAAAGTAAACGCAACCCTCAAAAAACATAACGTTAGTGTTAAATCAACGAAACTCGAAGATGGGCAAATACTCGTTCGCTTTAGAAACGTTGAAGAGCAGCTAAAAGCGCAAGATTTATTGCGTAACTCTCTTAGCGATGATTACATTTCTGCTATAAACATGGCTCCAGCGCAACCAACTTGGTTAAAAGCGGTTGGCGGCAACCCAATGAAGCTAGGCCTAGACTTAAGTGGTGGTGTGCATTTCACCATGGAAATTGACATGGCGACAGCCGTTGATAACCAGCTTGAGCAAATGGAAGAAGACTTTCGTAGCGACCTACGTGAAGAAAAACTTCGTTATCGCAGTGTTCGCCGTGTAGCGGGCTCTGATCGTATGCGTGTAGAAATGCGCAGCGAAGAAGATAAAGACGCTGCAGAGCGCTTCTTAAAAACGCAGTATCCATTAAATGTATACATAGATGATAGCAGTAACGATAACGCATTTTATGCGACTATGAGTGAGCAAAAACTCAAAGAAATTCGTGATTACGCTATCAAGCAAAACGAAACGATTATTCGTAACCGTATTAACCAAATTGGTGTTGCTGAGCCAAACGTACAGCGCCAAGGTGCTGAGCGAATTATTGTGCAACTACCCGGCATTCAAGATACTGCTCGTGCTAAAGAGATTTTAGGCGCAACGGCCACACTTGAGTTTCGCGAAGTAGAAGAAAACGCCGATATTAGCGCTGCTGCTCAAGGTCGTATCCCACCGGGTACTGAAATGATCATGAGCCGTGACGGTTACCCTGTGGTACTTAAAAAACGTATTATTCTTGAAGGTAGCCATATTACTGGCGCGCAATCAGGTAGCGATGAATACCAACGCCCGCAAGTAAGTATTACGCTAGATAGCAAAGGTGGGGCAAAAATGAATGCCTTTACCAAGCGAGCTATTGGTAAGCGCATGGCCACGGTATTTATTGAATACAAACCATCAGGTAAAAAAGATGCCGACGGTAAAGCGCTTCCGCCTATTAAGGTTGAAGAAGTTATTAACGTAGCAACTATTCAAGCACGCCTTGATCGCTCGTTCCGTATTACCGGTATTGATAACCCAGCAGAAGCACATAACTTAAGCTTATTACTACGTGCTGGTGCACTTGTAGCGCCAATTCAAATAGTTGAAGAGCGCACCGTAGGGCCAAGCTTAGGGCAAGAAAACATTGAAGCAGGTATGACCGCGGTAGCACTTGGTTTTGCATTCGTACTTGCATTTATGCTTATTTACTACAAAGGCTTTGGCATGGTTGCTAACCTTGCGCTTGCTGCTAACTTAGTACTTATTATTGGTGTTATGTCGTTAATTCCAGGCGCAACGCTTACTTTGCCTGGTATTGCCGGTATTGTACTAACTGTAGGTATGGCGGTTGATGCCAACGTACTTATTTTTGAACGTATTCGTGAAGAGCTGGCCGATGGCCGTAGCCCTCAACAAGCCGTTCATTTTGGTTATGACAGTGCATTTAGCACTATTTTCGATGCCAATATTACCACCTTAATTGCTGCCGTTATTTTGTTTGCTGTGGGCACTGGCCCAATTGCAGGCTTTGCGGTTACGTTAGCAATTGGTATTTTAACGTCAATGTTTACAGCTATTGTTGGTACACGTGCGATTATCAACTTATTTATCGGCGGTAAACGTGTTGATAAACTTTCAATTTAAGGAGTAGCCATGCAAATTTTAAAATTGGGTAGCAAAACCCTACGTTTCATGTCTCTTCGTAAAGTGGCAATGGGTTTTTCAACGTTATTAATTTTAGCGGCATTTATATCGGTTTTCACTAAAGGCTTAAACTTTGGTTTAGACTTTACCGGTGGTACTGCCGTAGAAGTTGGCTTTTCGCAACCTGCAGATCTTAAAAAGGTGCGTAATGTACTTGCCGAAAATGGCTTTGCAGATGCATCGGTACAATTGTTTGGTTCAAGCCAAGAAATTTTAGTTCGTTTAGCGCCGCGCGGCGATGACGTAAAAGCTGAAGTTATTGGTAACCAAGTTATTGCTGCATTAAAGCTAGCAGACGAAAGCGTAGTAATGCGCCGTATTGAGTTTGTTGGCCCAAGCGTAGGTGAAGACCTAAAAGAGCAGGGTGGCCTGGCCATGTTAACTGCGCTTATTTGTATCTTGATTTATGTAGCGTTTCGCTTTGAATGGCGTTTTGCAGTAGGCGCAGTAAGCGGCTTAATTCACGATGTTATTATTACCGTTGGCTTATTTTCGGTATTAGGTTTAGAGTTCGATTTAACCATATTAGCGGCTATATTAGCGGTAATAGGTTACTCGCTAAACGATACCATTGTAGTATCTGACCGTATTCGTGAAAACTTCCGCAAAGTACGTATTGATGACACGATAGAAATTATCGATATTTCTTTAACACAAACGCTTAATCGTACCTTAGTAACGTCAATTACCACTATTTTAGTATTAATTGCCTTGTTTATTTGGGGCGGTCAAACCATTCATGGCTTTGCTACAGCATTGTTATTTGGTGTGTTTATTGGTACTTATTCATCTATTTACGTTGCCAGCTCAGTTGCTATTGCGCTTGGCGTAAGTAAAGAAGATTTAATACCAGAAGTGATTGAAAAAGAAGGTGCTGATCTAGACGCTATGCCGTAATAGATTTGTAAGCCGATATTAACCGCCCATCTGGGCGGTTTTTTATTGCCTGCAGATTGCCATAAAAATGTCATATTCGCTTGCTACTTTACCTTGAGTAAATCGTAATAGAGCTTAGCAATAATGAAGCAGCGTAAATTATTAAATGAAATTTTAGAAAATGGCACAATTACCACCTTGTTTCAGCCGCTTTTTGATATTAGCAGGCAGACCATTCTCGGTTATGAAGCACTCAGCAGAGGGCCTAAAAATAGCTGTTTAGAAATGCCTAATACACTGTTTCAGGTGGCTCATCAATATGGTCTGATTTCAGAGCTTGAGCTACTGTGTCGCTCTAAAGCTATTGAGAACTTTGTGCATTTGAAGCTGCAGGGCAAACTATTTTTAAATGTTAGTCCTAAAACGTTACTCGACCCAAGTCATCCTAAAGGCGAAACACTGCATCTCATTAAGCAGTTTGGTTTAGCAGCTCATCGGGTGGTGATAGAGGTAACAGAGCAAGAAAGGGTCGAGGATGAGTTTTTACTACAAAAAACCATGGCACATTACCGCTCTTTAGGCTTCACTATTGCAATTGATGACTTAGGTACGGGGTATTCTGGGTTAAAGCAATGGTCGGAGTTATGCCCAGACTTTGTCAAAATCGATCGTTATTTTATCGATCATTGCGATAAAAGTGTGGTTAAAAAAGAGTTTTTAAAGTTAATAACAGCTCTGGCAAAAGTAACCAATACGACAGTGATTGCAGAGGGAATTGAGCGAGCAGAAGAGCTAACTGTGTTAGAAGGAATGGGTATCAACTATGTGCAAGGGTTTTTACTTGAACGACCAAGTAATAAACCAAGTTATGTGCTTTCAGCAAGGCAAATTCAAGCACTGAGCTTTGCCGCAAATACAAACCAGTTAAATAACTCTATGGCTATTGGTTGGCTTGCAGTAGCGCAGCAAACTATTGATAGCGAAACCAGTTGTAAAGACGCCCATGCGCTATTTGAACGAGATAAATCAATTGCCAGCCTAGTGGTAATTAATTCGCAGTGTCAGCCAATTGGCTTGCTCCACAAAGAGCAACTTAGTGAAGTGTTTGCAGCGGCCTATGGCCATGCTTTGTATGACAAGCGTGCGGCCACTGTAGTAATGGACAGGCAACCGCTAGTGGTAGATGAAAACCAGCTGCTAGATAACGTTAGTCAGCAAATTACCGAATGCGACTTTGATATTCGCCGCCATATAGTGATCACCCGAGGGCAGCAGTATTTAGGCATTGTGCCAGTACGCGACATATTAAAACATATAACAGATGAAAAAATTCGTCATGCGCAGCACGCTAACCCATTAACTATGTTACCCGGTAATCTAGCTCTTAACGATGCCATAGAGCGGCGTTTAGCTACACAAAAGGTGTTTTCATTGGCGTATTTAGATTTGAACCATTTTAAACAGTTTAATGATTTGTTTGGTTATGCTAGCGGCGATAGTGTAATTAAACTATTAGCAAATATTACGATGCAGGCGTGTAGTAATACAAACAGTTTTGTTGGCCATATTGGCGGCGATGACTTTATGGTGCTATTTGATGATAATAATGCTGTCGCAGTGTGCGAGCATATTATTCGCCAATTTGAAATAGAATCACAGGTGTTTTTTAGTTCCGAACATATTAAAAATAAGGGATATTGGAGTGCAAATAGAGAAGGGAAGCCACAATTTGTGCCATTAGTAACACTGGCAATAGGCTTAGTTACTCCCGATTTACACCATTATAAGAATAGCCATCAGGTTGCAGCATTGGCAAGTAATGCTAAAAAATCAGCAAAGCGCTTTGCTCATAGCCATTTGTTTTTATGTCAGCGTAGTAAGCCAAGTAGTGTAGTTGCTAGGTTAGAAAAACAAGCAGTTTAATCGTCATAAATAATTTTTTGCAGACAACAAAAAAGGAGCCTAAGCTCCTTTTTTAAACCATGCAGTTTTTATTAACGAAGTAATGACTCAGTTAATACAGGGCGAATTTCGCGAATTATTGCTTGAGTTAGCTTAGGTGCGCCACAGATAATGTTACCACTATTGTTATAGTTTACGCCGCCAGCAAAATCTACAACCATGCCGCCTGCTTCTTTTACTAATAGCTCGCCTGCAGCAGTATCCCAAGGTTTTAAACCAATTTCGAAAAAGCCATCAACGCGTCCAGCAGCAACATAAGCCATGTCTAGCGCAGCAGAGCCCGCACGACGGATATCAGCTGTATGTATGAATAAAGCTTTAAACGCTTCTGTGTATGCATCTAGGTGTTGTTTTTGCTTGAAAGGGAAGCCAGTAGCTAAGATTGAACCGCCTAAATCAACTGTTTTAGAAACGCGTAAACGTTTGCTATTAAGTTGTGCGCCTTGACCACGAGAGGCAGTGAAAAGCTCACCACGAATTGGATCATAAATAACGGCTTGGTCTAAACGACCTTTTACTTTAAGTGCGATAGAAACCGCAAAATGAGGAATACCCTTGATGAAGTTAGTTGTGCCATCAAGCGGGTCAACAATCCATTGGTAATCTGCATCCTTACCTTTATGCTCGCCTAATTCTTCACCAACAATGCAGTGATCAGGGTAAGAGCGTAAAATGGTGTCGCGAATTATAGCTTCAGCTTCTTTATCAATGTTAGTCACTAAATCGTTAGTGCCTTTTTGTTGAACTTCAACTTTTGATAAATCTTCACTTGCACGAAGTATAATTTTGCCTGCGTTACGCGCAGCGCGAACCGCAATGTTTAACATTGGATGCATGGTATTACCTTTGGGTTGTAAAAGAACGTTTATATATTTTAGCTGGCGTATTTTAGCGACTTTTGCCATAAAGTAAACAACAAAGCCTAAATACTTTTGTTTGTTTTTTGTACTTACTTGATGTGCAGGGCATTTTATACAAATTCAGCATTGATGAATCTGCAAAGCACTTTTTAAATGTGTTCTAGTGCTTTAAAAATTTAGCATGTTTTTTACTCTTTAACCTGGGCCCAAGTTAAAAGCTATGAACATGCTTTTATAGGTAGTTCATCACATTGGAGTACCACTTTTACCACCAAGTTGGGTTTTTAATTGGTTAGCAAAGCTAATAAATTTTTCTTTAATGGTGCGCTTAATCTTTATTTCTACCGAGCCCATAATAGCCTTTCCCTCAATATGGATGGTCGGGCCTTGATGCTTGTTAAGTGCCACTGTTTTATTTTCAACACTACTAATAATGCTAAACATTTTTGATACTACATTAACGTGTTCTGGTACGTATATTTCATCACTGCCAAAAATACAGTTAACATGAATCGTTATCTCTTGGTGGGTAAAAATAGCATCGGTAAAATCAAGTACTACCGAGCCCATAAAGTTAGCCAGGTAAATATTTTTAGGCACAATCCACTGGCCACTTCTTTCATTGGAGCCTAAAATACTGCGTAATGTAAAGTCACTCTGGCTAAATTGCTGAGCGCTGTAATTGGGTGAAAATTGCGAATGTTTTTGGGCATTATATTGCTGATCAGTATTAAGGGTTAAATCCTCAACTAAGCTAACAAGGACTTCATTATTATTTGTAGCCATTGCCTCATCTAAACGCCTTTCAAATGCTTCTACAGAAATAACTCCGTGGCTGTAATTATAAATTAGTTGATCAATCACTTCTTCGCGCACTTGCTCTTGCGGGCGGTCTGTTATTTTTACGCTCATTAGGGTATTCCTTTTATTTTACTATTGTCACTATATAAGCAAAGCATATACCAAAAATATTATTGTTATTAATCAGCTTGTTATGTTTTTAGCCTATTTGTGACTTTGTTATATTAACGATCCATTAACCAAAATGGTAATTATCTAGTTATTTTCACTACTGAGAACTTTTTACCGATAAGTCGGTAAAAAAGTGATGTATACAAAGTAAAGTTATTTTATATCCCGCCTTAACTATCTGATTTTACTTATTTATTAAATTTGGCCTAAAGCTGGCATTAGTTAAAGTGTCTTTAATCAAAAGGAGAAAGATTATGAAAACATTTAACAAATCTATCATTGCGGCGTTAGTTTTAGGTACTACGGCTATGGGTGCTCAAGCGAGCAGCTGGGAAAATGAAAGTAAAGATGCTTGGATTGATGGTAAGGCTGAAACAGTGCTTCTTATGAACACTAACCTCAATAACTTTGACATCAACACTGATGTAAAAAATGGCAAAGTTATACTAACAGGTAAAGTTAATAGCGAACTCGACAAAGAGCTAGCAGAAGAACTTGTACTGAGTTTAGATGGCGTAACCGATGTTGATAACCAGCTTACTGTTGTGAAAAGCATGAACAGTAAAAGCCATGACAACATGAAAGATGATGATGGTAGCGGCTTAACCGACGCTAAAATTACCACAGTCATCACAACGCGTTATTTATTTAACTCAGAAGTTGGTGGTACAAACATTGATGTAGATACTGACAACGGTGTAGTTACTCTTACCGGTACAGTGAACTCAGATGCTGAAAAACAGCTTGCAGTAAAAATTGCTAAAAATGCTGAAGATGTTCGCGACGTAGTAGATAAACTAACGATAGTTGCAAAGTAATATAGTATTTATAAAACCCAGCTCTGCTGGGTTTTTGCTTATAAATTTTTTATTTATAAATAAGGAGAATATTTATGGATATTATACGTATTATTTTTTCAATCTTACTGCCACCACTGGGAGTATTTTTACAGGTGGGTTTAGGCTTACATTTTTGGATAAATATTTTACTTACGTTGTTTGGTTACTTCCCTGGAGTAATACATGCAATATACATTATCGCAAAAAAATAATTCATTTCTGTTTGTCGCGTAATATAAACTGTGAGTTGCTTGTTTAAAGCCCAATTTTTAAATTACGCGATATACAGCCTTCCATTTCACTTTTACTTAGCTGCCAGTATTAACCCTAAATTCTGCAAATTTTAATATTACACCCATAAAAAGATTACTATTTAAGCAGTTAGACCATTGATTGTTAAAATAAAGACTTTTGCTAGTGACAAGCCCCTAAAAACTTTTTATACTGCACCCCGCTTTAGTCGCTATGTAACTAAACGCTTCTTAAAAAATTAACTGTTTACAGTTATACAAAAAGTTGGCCCCTTAGCTCAGTTGGTTAGAGCACACGACTCATAATCGTTAGGTCCCCAGTTCGAGTCTGGGAGGGGCCACCACTTTTCAAAGCTTTCCAAGTAAATATCTACTAACCGAAATTACCCTGTGCTACCTCTGTGCTACTTTTCACTATAGCAGATGGATTGTTTATCTTGAATCTTAAGTTTTATCGAAATTTTCCGAGAAAACCCATTGATCGACGCGAAGCGGCG
>TARA_R110000772_G_scaffold264947_1_pt1 | contig 55915 bp, 53 predicted proteins | sample TARA_R110000772 | Tara Oceans TARA_R110000772 (sample SAMEA4397948) | marine metagenome | biome: Polar Biome; feature: [SRF] surface water layer (ENVO:00010504); material: water (ENVO:00002006), including particulate matter (ENVO:01000060) such as... | depth 5 m | reverse complement strand
TTTTGGAAGATTTAAAACCGAAGTTTTATTTAACTCTCTGAGTAGTTGCTGCCTTGCTATGCTTTGGCGTTTCCCTTCTCAGTGGGGTCGCATTATAGGGATAAACGAGTGAGGGTCAACACTTTATTTCCGCTTTATGACAATTAAATGAATATTGTATAAAAGACATACAAACAAAGGCTTGCAATGAAGTTTAAGCTTAAAAAAGCACCAAATAAATGGCAGTAATAGGGAAGTTATAGTTACGCTAGGTAGAAGGTAGGTTGTTTAGTTTAAATGTTATGTTTAAATAATTAAATGCGGCTTAGTTATAGTACTTTACTGAGTAGCTCTAAATAAATTAAGAGCCGGTACTTTGCACCTTTTAAGGTTTAGCAAAATACTCAGTTAAATATCTGATGTAGAGTAGGGGGCTCATATCGTTCAGACAATAAAAAAGCGAGTTAATAACTCGCTTCTATCTACTTATACTTTTTAACTAAATATAAGTCGTTATTTTTTAACTGGGCGTTTCCAGCCATCTAAATTACGCTGTTTGCCTCGAGCAATAGCTAGTTGCTCATCTGCTACTGTATTCGTAATAACAGAGCCTGCACCAATTGTTGCCATTGCACCAATATTTACGGGTGCAACAAGCGATGAGTTAGAACCAATAAAGGCATTGTTGCCAATAATGGTTTTTGCTTTATTAACGCCGTCATAGTTACAGGTAATAGTACCCGCGCCAATATTAACCTTTTCGCCAATTTCAGCATCACCTAGGTAACTTAAGTGATTAGCTTTAGAGCCTTTACCTAAACGGGTTTTTTTCATTTCGACGAAGTTACCAACATGTGAGTCTTCTTCCATAATTGCACCTGGGCGAAGGCGGGCATAGGGACCAAGCGTACATTTAGCAGCAACTGTTGCATCTTCTATGAGTGTATTAGCTTTTATTATAACGTTATCGCCAATGCTGCAGTTTTTGAGCACACAGTTTGGTCCAATTTCAACGTTATGACCTATAGTCACTTTGCCTTCAAAAATCACGTTTATATCTATTAGTACATCTTCACCGGTGGTGACTGTTCCGCGAACATCTATACGGGCAGGATCGGCAAGTGTTGCCCCATTAAGCATTAATTCTTGTGCTTGCCATGCTTGGTACGCACGTTCAAGGCCAGCTAGTTGTATACGATTATTAGCGCCTTCTACTTCCATTGGGTGATCTGGCTGAGCTGATGTAATTTCGACACCTTCGCTATGCGCCATTGCCACTATGTCGGTTAGGTAATATTCGCCTTGTGCATTATTGTTAGATAAGTTGCCTAACCAGCTTTTTAGCAATCGACCATTAACGGCCATAATACCGGTATTTACTTCGCTAATAAGTAATTGCTCTGGGCTGGCATCTTTTTGCTCAACAATACCCACTAACTTGCCATCAACACGTAGCATACGTCCGTAACCATTTGGATTGGCTAAATTTACGGTTAATACCGCTAAACCATGTTTAGGTGTCGCAGCTAATAAACGTTCAAGCGTTGATTGCTTAGTTAAAGGCACGTCACCGTATAAAATCAGCACTGTATCATCGTCATTAACATGAGAGTTGGCTTGCGCTACTGCATGACCCGTACCTAACTGCTCAGCTTGGAGTACCCAATTTACGTTGTTGTTGGCCAGTTGTTGTTGTAATAGTTCGCCACCATGACCGTAAACTAAGTTAGTAGTAGTTGCACCTAGTGCTTTTGCGTTATCAATAACGTGCTGCACCATAGGTTTGCCAGCCACTTTATGAAGAACTTTAGGTAGCGCTGAGCGCATGCGAGTACCTTTACCCGCTGCAAGAATAACCGTTGTTAGAGACATTAAAACAATTTCCTTTTTTCGTTGTTTTAGCTAAATAAGCGCGTACTGGTGCACAGTAGATTATGTAAATCACATCATGTGCAAATACTCAGTAGCTTAATTACTGACTACTGAATCTTGGCTGAAACACTCAGACACTTCAATGGCGTTATTGTAACGGGGATTAGTGATGGATATAAGTAACAAGGGATAAATAGTGAGCACAAAAAGTAAATTTATAATTTTTATAACATTGCTGATTTATATTACAGGCACAAAAAAGCCCACGTTATGTGGGCTTTTAAAAACCAGATAGGCTTACTTTTTACGTAATTGCTGAATAATGCGTAGCTGAGCAATTGCTTCAGCTAGTTGCACTGCGGCTTGATTATAATCAAGTTCAGCAGATGCACCTTTCGCCATTTGAGCTTCAGCGTCACGTTTAGCAGCTTCTGCAGCTTGCTCGTCAAGGTCTTCACCACGAACAGCTGTATCAGCAAGAACAGTCACTAGATTAGGTTGTACTTCTAATGTACCGCCAGCAATGTAGATGAACTCTTCTTCACCAAATTGCTTAACTAAACGTACCATACCAGGTTTAAGGGCAGTAAGTAGTGGAGCGTGACCAGCATTAACGCCTAACTCACCTTCACTACCAGTAACTTGAATCGATTCAACACGGCCAGAGAACAAACTCTGCTCTGCGCTTACTACATCAAGATGTACAGTCATAGCTGCCATACTCCCCTCCTAAGTTACATGCTTTTGGCTTTTTCTTGAGCTTCTTCGATAGAGCCAACCATGTAGAACGCTTGCTCTGGCATGTCATCAAATTCACCGTTTAAGATGCCTTTAAAGCCAGAAATTGTATCTTTTAGTGATACGTATTTACCAGACGCGCCTGTAAACACCTCTGCCACGAAGAATGGCTGAGATAGGAAACGTTGGATTTTACGTGCACGAGATACAAGTTGCTTATCTTCGTCAGAAAGCTCGTCCATACCTAGGATTGCAATGATGTCTTTAAGTTCTTTATAACGCTGAAGAACTGTTTGAACGCCACGTGCTGTATCGTAGTGCTCTTGACCAATTACTTGTGGGTCAAGTTGACGTGAAGATGAATCAAGTGGGTCTACCGCTGGGTAGATACCAAGTGACGCGATATCACGCGAAAGTACTACAGTTGCGTCTAAGTGAGCAAAGGTAGTTGCTGGAGATGGATCCGTTAAATCATCCGCAGGTACGTATACCGCTTGGATTGAAGTGATTGAACCCGTCTTAGTAGAAGCAATACGCTCTTGTAATACACCCATTTCTTCAGCAAGTGTAGGCTGGTAGCCTACCGCTGATGGCATACGACCAAGAAGTGCAGATACTTCTGTACCAGCAAGTGTGTAACGGTAGATGTTATCTACGAAGAAAAGTACATCGCGACCTTCGTCACGGAACTTTTCAGCCATAGTAAGACCTGTTAACGCTACGCGTAAACGGTTACCTGGAGGCTCGTTCATCTGACCGTATACAAGCGATACTTTATCAAGTACGTTTGAATCGTTCATCTCATGGTAGAAATCGTTACCTTCACGTGTACGCTCACCAACACCGGCGAATACTGAGTAGCCGCTGTGCTCGATTGCGATGTTACGGATAAGTTCCATCATGTTTACGGTTTTACCAACACCGGCACCACCGAATAAACCAACTTTACCACCTTTAGCGAATGGACATACAAGGTCGATAACCTTGATACCAGTTTCTAAAAGCTCAACTGAACTTGATTGCTCTTCGTAAGTAGGCGCTGCACGGTGAATAGACATACGGTCTTCTTCGCCGATTGGGCCAGCTTCATCGATTGGCTCACCAAGTACGTTCATGATACGACCAAGTGTTGCTTTACCAACTGGAACTTGAATCGACTCACCTGTATTCATTACCGAAGCACCACGACGCAAACCGTCTGTAGTACCCATAGCGATAGTACGTACCACACCGCCACCTAACTGTTGTTGAACTTCTAGAGTCAACCCAGTTAAATCGCCATCTGTTACTCTTAGCGCGTCATATACGGCTGGCACGTTGTTTTGTGGAAATTCAATATCCACAACGGCACCGATAATTTGGACGACCTTACCTAAACTCATGTCTATTCCTCTCGTTAATCTTTGCCTGAAGCATTAAACTGCTGCTGAACCAGAACAAATCTCACTAATTTCTTGTGTGATTGCTGCTTGGCGAGCTTTGTTATAAATAAGCTGTAACTCATCCATAAGGTCGCCGGCATTGTCTGTTGCAGCTTTCATTGCAACCATGCGGGCAGCCTGCTCAGATGCAGCATTTTCAACTACACCTTGGTATACTTGAGACTCAACAAACCGTACTAACAACGCTTCTAAAATAGCGTCTGGGTTTGGCTCATACAAGTAATCCCATGTGTGGGCAGATACTTCTTCTTCAGCTTTTGGCAAAGGGAGTAACTGATCTACTGTTGGCTCTTGCTTCATGGTATTTACAAACTTGTTGTATACCAAGAATAAACGGTCAATTTTACCTTCAGAGAATGCATCAAGCATTACTTTTACAGGACCAATTATATCCTGAATTGAAGGTTTATCTCCTAAGCCTGCTTTTTTAGCAAGGACTTGACCACCAAAGCGTTGGAAGAAACCAGCAGCTTTACTGCCTAAAGTTGCAAACTCTGCGCTTACACCTTTTTCTTTCCATGCTTTAATATCTAGTGCAACTTTTTTAAACTCATTTGAGTTTAAACCGCCACACAGACCACGGTCTGTAGAGATAACAATATAACCAACTCGTTTTACTTCACGCTCTTCTAAAAAAGGGTGGGTAAAATCAAGATTTGCCTGAGCAACACGACCAATCACTGTGCGTAATTTTGCAGCGTATGGACGGCTTGTAGCAACGCGTTCTTGCGCCCTTTTCATTTTAGACGCAGCAACCATTTCCATTGCGCTAGTGATCTTTTGAGTATTTTTAATACTACCGATCTTGCTTTTAATCTCTTTTCCGCTGGCCATGACTCTCTCTCCGAATCAAGGTGTGCTTTAGTTTCCTAAAGCGCACCATTAATAACTATATTACCAAGTTTGCGTAGACTTGAACTTCGTTAGAAGTTCTTTAAGTTGCGCTTCGATCTCGGCGTTGTAGTTACCAGTTTCATTGATTTGAGCCACAAGCTCTGCGTATGTGCTATTTGCATACGAAAGTAAAGCCGCTTCAAAATCCATGATCTTAGCGATCTCGATATCTTGAAGGAAACCTTTTTCAGCAGCAAATAACGACAAAGACATTTCAGCAACAGACATTGGCGCGTACTGTTTCTGCTTCATTAGCTCTGTTACACGCTCACCATGCTCAAGTTGAGCACGAGTTGCATCATCAAGGTCAGACGCGAACTGCGAGAACGCAGCTAATTCACGGTACTGAGCTAGGGCTAGACGAATACCGCCACCTAGTTTCTTAACGATTTTAGTTTGTGCAGCACCACCAACACGCGATACCGAAATACCAGCGTTTACTGCCGGACGGATACCTGAGTTGAATAGGTCAGTTTCTAAGAAAATTTGACCATCGGTGATAGAGATAACGTTAGTCGGTACGAACGCAGAAACGTCGCCGCCTTGAGTTTCAATGATTGGCAATGCCGTCAATGAACCAGTTGTACCTTTCACTTCACCATTAGTGAACTTTTCAACGTATTCAGCGTTTACACGCGAAGCACGTTCTAAAAGACGAGAGTGAAGATAGAATACGTCACCTGGGTATGCTTCACGACCTGGTGGGCGCTTAAGTAGTAATGAAATTTGACGATAAGCAACTGCTTGCTTAGACAAATCATCATATACGATTAAAGCGTTTTCACCGCGGTCACGGAAGTATTCACCCATAGTACAGCCCGCGAACGGTGCTAAGTACTGAAGTGCCGCTGATTCAGAAGCAGATGCAACAACTACGATAGTATTTGCTAATGCACCGTGCTCTTCTAATTTGCGAACTACGTTAGCAATAGTAGATGCTTTTTGACCAATCGCAACGTACACACACTTAACGCCTGTGCCTTTTTGATTGATGATTGCATCGATTGCTAGTGCAGTTTTACCTGTTTGGCGGTCACCAATGATAAGTTCACGTTGACCACGACCAACTGGAATCATCGCATCGATAGATTTATAACCAGTTTGTACTGGCTCATCTACAGATTTACGCTCGATTACACCTGGTGCAATTTTTTCTACAGGTTCAAACCCGTCATTATCTAGCGCGCCTTTACCATCGATCGGAGCACCTAGTGTGTTAACAACACGACCAAGTAGACCAGGACCAACAGGCACTTCTAAAATACGACCAGTTGTATATACTTTTACGCCTTCAGTAAGATCCGCGTACGGACCCATTACTACTGCACCAATTGAGTCGCGCTCAAGGTTTAGTGCGATAGCATAACGGTTGCCTGGAAGCTCAATCATCTCACCTTGCATACAGTCAGCTAGACCGTGGATGCGGATGATACCGTCTGTAACAGATACAATAGTACCTTCGTTACGAGCTTCACTTACAACTTCGAACTGCTCAATACGTTGTTTGATCAGATCTGAAATTTCAGTGGAATTAAGTTGCATGCTCTTTTTCCCAATTACGATTGTAGTGTTGTGGCTAAGCGGTTTAATTTACCGCGAATAGAGCCGTCGATTACAGTGTCACCCGCCTTAATAATAAGGCCTCCAACTACTGCTGCGTCTTCACTACAATTCAGCTTAACTTTGCGTGCGAAACGTTTTTCAAGTGCCGCTACCAATGACTCTTGTTGCGCTGCAACAAGAGGGGTTGCCGAAATCACATCAACGTCGATTTCTTTGTCGTATTCTGCTTTAAATTTAGCAAATAACTGTGCAACTGCTGGTAGTGCGATCAAACGTCCATTTTCAGCCATCACCTTAACTAGGTTCTGACCTTGTTCGTTGAGCTGCTCAGCACAAATTTGAATAAATAATTCAGCTTGTGTAGTAGCAGTAGGCATACCCGCTAGAAGCGCAGATGCTTTTTCATTGCTAGCAACGTGGCCAGCAAAAAATAACATCTCGTTCCAACTTTCAATAGTGCCTTTTTCAACGGCAAGTTCAAAAGCCGCTTTAGCGTATGGGCGAGCGATAGTAGTCAATTCAGACATGCTCATACCCTCCTAGTTACAGCTCAGCGACAAGTTTTTCAACGATGTCACTATGTGCAGCTTGATTAATTTCACGCTCTAAAATTCTCTGTGCGCCAACCACTGCCAGAGTTGCTACTTGCTTACGTAGCTCTTCTGTCACACGGTTACGCTCTGATTCAATTTCAGAGTGCCCTTGAGCAATGATTTTTTCACGCTCTTGTTGACCACGAACTGTCTCTTCGTCAACAATTAGCACAGCACGCTTTTTAGCTTGGTCTATGATATCAGCCGCTTGAACTTTGGCATCTTTAAGCTGTTCTGCAGCTTTCTTTTGCGCTAGTTCTAAGTCTTTTTCGGCTCTATCAGAGGCAGCTAAACCATCTTCGATTTTTTTCTGGCGAGCTTCAATTGCACCGTTTAGTGGTGGCCATACGAACTTCATACAAAAAAGTACGAACACCGTAAACGCAATCAATTCACCGATAAGAGTGGCGTTTAAATTCACAACCGCTCCTCCTTAAATAGTAAGCTGTTCAAAAAATAAAATTAAAGTACGAACAACAATACCATAGCGATACCAACACCAATCATTGCTACAGCATCGATTAGACCAGCAAGGATAAACATTTTAACTTGTAGCGAAGGTGCAAGCTCAGGTTGACGCGCACATGCTTCAAGGAATTTACCGCCCATGTTACCAAAACCAACTGCTGTACCGATTGCACCGAAGCCAATTAGTAAAGCTACTGCGATGTACTTAAGACCTAATACTAGTTCCATTTTTTTCTCCAAAGTTTCAATTGTAATTAAAGTTAAATATTAAAGGTAAAGATTATAAATTAGTGATTATCTGAACTTGCCATGCTTAGGTAAACAATGGTCAGCATCATAAATAAGAATGCTTGCAGTGTAATAACTAAGATATGGAATACTGCCCATACAAAGTGCAGTGGTAACTGCATAAAACCAATTGCGCCAATCAAGATGAAAATCAATTCACCTGCATACAAGTTACCAAATAAACGTAGTGCTAACGAAAATGGCTTAGAAACCAATGCGATAAGCTCAAGTAACAAGTTGAAAGGAATCAATAAAATTTGCACAAACACGTTATTAGAGCTAAACGGGTGAAGCGTTAGTTCTTTAATAAAGCCGCCAATGCCTTTGATTTTTATTGCAAAACCAACCATTAAAATAAATACACCCAGCGCAAGTGCAGAGGTCATATTAATATCGGTAGTCGGTACAATTTTCATGTACACGTCGTGTGAGTCCATACCGAATGCTGTTTCACCAACGAAACCTGCAAATGATGGTAAAAAGTCAACCGGGATTAAGTCCATTAAGTTCATTAAGAACACCCAAACGAATATCGTTAGGGCTAATGGCGCAATAAGCTTACTTTTACCGTGGAAGGTATCGCGTACGTTGTCGCCAACGAACTCAACGATAATTTCAATAAAACACTGAAATTTTCCTGGTACACCAAGTGTTGATTTTTTTGCGGCACTACGGAAGATCCATAAAAATATTAGACCTAATCCGATAGACCATGCGAGGGTATCCACATGCCATGTCCAGAATCCACTATCCGCACATGCTTTATTGAAGGCTAAACCGGCATCGGTCGAACACATCTTCGCATTGGTCAAGTGGTGCTGAATATGGCTAGATAGAGTAACTTCTTCTGCAGCCATGTTATATCCCAAAGTTAATGTTTAAAAAAAACGGGTGCAAACAATCCAGTAAACAACACCAACACATAAGCACTAAAAAAAGGCAGTAACACTACCGGGTAAAGCTTTAGTATTAGCGCGAACAATATGATTGTTAGCATAAATTTTAGTCCGTTGCCGCGTTTTAACGAGGCATACGCTTGATTTGCTTTACTCGCACCCATATATCTGAATGCGTAGAGGGCAAATACTAAGTGGGGGAGTACTGCTACGGTGCCTCCAGCAAATGCTGATAGCCCGGCATTTATTCCCCAACCTAAAAAAATAATTACTGTAGTAACTAACGCTACTACTCCCTGCAGAAGAATTAATTTCAATGCGGCAAGCCTATACGGTCTTGCTAACTTATTCGTCACGTTTAGTTAACCTTAATGGCGTTCTAATTGTCAGGGTATGAAAACTGGCGAAATTATACTTAATCCTGCCAGTTTTGCAACTTGAGTAGCTGTATTGTGGTGTAAAATAACGACAATTGTCTCATTTTAGACATGTTATTTATTAATGCTGGGAATAGTCTTGGTTGATACGATTTAAAATGCCATCTAATTCATCAAGGTTTGTGTAAGAAATAACCAACTTACCTTTGCCTTTTTTGTTATAGTTTATTTCTACTTTGGCACCTATGTTTTCAGCGAGTTGTTGCTCTAACTGTTTAACATCTGGATCTTTTTCTGTTGCTTCTTTAGCGGCTACAGGCTCTAAAATTGAACGTACAAGCTTTTCGGTTTCTCGCACTGTAAGTGCTTTAGCCACAGCTAAACGCGCCGCATCAGATTGCGTATCTCCCTCAAGCGCTAATAAACAACGAGCGTGGCCCATTTCAATATCGCCGTGTTCTAACAATGTTTTTACGTCATTATTTAAATTATTTAAACGCAATAAATTAGTCACTGTAGTACGAGATTTACCAACGGCATCGGCTACTTGTTGATGGGTTAATTCAAACTCATTTAGTAAACGGTTTAAAGCAACCGCTTCTTCCATGGCATTTAAATCTTCACGCTGAATATTTTCTATTAAAGCAATAGCAACCGCAGCTTCATCGGGTACATCTTTAATAATACAAGGTACAGTATCAAGCTTAGCTATTTGTGCTGCACGCCAACGACGTTCACCGGCAATAATTTCATAGCTATTTTGAGCAATAGGGCGCACTACAATTGGCTGAATAATGCCTTGTGCACGAATTGAACTTGCTAACTCTTCTAATGCTTCTTCCGACATATCTTTACGCGGTTGATATTTACCCGAGTGTAAAAATTCGATCGGTAATTTTTGTAATTCGCTTTGTTGAGATTGCGTTACATTGTGCATAATGTCAGTTGTATTTGACGAATTTTGCTCATTGCTACTTGTTGGTGCAGGTTTTGATGAACTTAACAGCGCATCGAGTCCTCGGCCTAAACCTCTTTTTTTAGCAGACATATTATTTTTTTACCTCAAAGTTAGGCGACAACTGGCGTTGTTTTTTCTTTTCTGCGTAACATTTCACCAGCCAGTGCTAAATATGCTTTAGCACCACTTGATGCCCGGTCATAATACATCGCTGGTGCACCAAAACTTGGTGCCTCGGCTAAGCGAACATTACGCGGGATCACTGTGCGGTAAACTTTATCGCCAAAATGTTGTTTTAATTGTTCTGATACATCATTAGCTAATCGATTACGCGGGTCGTACATAGTACGAAGTATGCCTTCAATTTGTAGCTTAGGATTAACTAACTTGGCAAGTTGCGTAATGGTGTCCATTAATGCGGTTAAACCTTCTAACGCATAATATTCACATTGCATAGGGACTAAAATAGAGTCGGCTGCAGCCATGGCATTTACTGTTAACATATTTAAAGAAGGAGGGCAGTCGATAAAAATGAATTCATATTGGTCTTGAATTTTTTCCAGCGCATTACGCAAACGTACTTCGCGGGCAAATAATTCCATTAATTTTACTTCTGCAGCGGTTACATCACCATTTGCAGCAATCATATGATATTCACCAGAGGTTTCTTTAATTATAACCTCTTCAATTGGCTTGTTTTCTATCAGCAAATCGTAAATAGTTGGCACGTCGCCATACTTATCTACGCCACTACCCATAGTGGCATTACCTTGCGGATCGAGATCAATTAACAACACTTTTCGTTTTGTTGCAGCCATAGATGCAGCGAGGTTAACAGCGGTTGTAGTTTTACCTACACCACCTTTTTGATTTGCTAATGCGATGACTTTTGCCACAGTGTCTCTGATCCCTAGTCTTTAGAAAGAATAATTAAATGTCGTTGTGCATCTAAATTAGGTACTTCTAATGCAATTTTTTGCTCAAACTTAACGCCAGTCGGTAATGACTCTAGCTCTTCGCTAGGGAACACACCTTTAAGGGCAATAAATTTTCCTGAATGATCAATTAAGTGTCCACACCAGTCAACCATATCTTGCAATGAAGCAAATGCGCGACTGAGTACACCATCTAATTTAACACTTGGCTGATATTCTTCAACTCTTGACTGCACCGGAGTGACGTTATCAAGTCCTAGCTCATGTTTAACATGCATTAAAAAACGTACACGTTTACCTAAACTATCAAGTAACACAAAATGAGTGTTAGGTAATGCAATCGCTAATACAATACCAGGTAAGCCAGGGCCAGTTCCTACATCAATATAATGATGACCGGGTAAATGAGGTGCAACAACTAAGCTGTCCATTATGTGCTTAACCATCATTTCTTCAGGTAAGCGTACTGAGGTTAAATTATAAGCTTTGTTCCACTTAGTTAATAACTCAACGTAACGAACCAGCTGTTGCTGTTGTTTTTCGGTTAGCGCAATATTAGTTTGCGCTAACAATGTAGTTAATTGTTGCTGTAACACTAGGTACCCTCGCCGTTATGCTGATTTGCGTAACAAGCCTTGCTTCTTCAGATACACCAATAATAACGAAATCGCCGCTGGGGTGATACCAGAAATACGCGAAGCTTGACCAATAGTGTCTGGACGAGCATCAATCAGCTTAGCAACAACCTCATTTGATAAACCCGATACGGTTTTATAATCAAACTCTTTTGGTAAAATTGTTTGCTCATGGCGTAACTGTTTATTGATCTCATCTTGCTGGCGCACAATATAACCTGCGTACTTTGTATGGATCTCAACTTGTTCAAGCGCGGCTTGATTAGTAAATTCAGATCCTAAGCCGTCAATTGCCATTAGATCGTTATAACGAATTTCAGGACGACGTAATAATTCCTCTAAACTAGCTTCACGCGTTAATGGCGTTTTTAGCAATGCATTAACTTGATCTATCATAGTATGATCTTTGTGGATCCAGGTATCTTTAATACGCTGTTTCTCTTTAGCGATCACTTCCATTTTTTCGTTATATGCCTGCCAACGTTCGTCATTCACTAAGCCTAATTCGCGGCCTTTTTCAGTTAAACGAATATCGGCATTATCTTCACGTAATAATAAACGGTATTCAGCACGGCTAGTAAACATACGATAAGGTTCTTTCGTTCCCAAAGTAGTTAAGTCGTCAATAAGTACACCCACATAAGCTTCGTCACGACGTGGAGTCCAAGACTCTTTACCCTGAACTTTTAAAGCAGCATTCATACCTGCAATTAAACCTTGAGCACCCGCTTCTTCATAACCGGTAGTACCATTTATTTGGCCCGCAAAAAATAAGCCATCAATAAATTTAGTTTCTAATGAACGTTTTAAATCGCGCGGATCAAAAAAGTCATATTCAATAGCATAACCAGGACGACAAATATGAGCGTTTTCAAAGCCAGTAATAGATTGCACAATTTCAATTTGCACATCAAACGGTAAACTGGTCGAAATACCATTTGGGTATAACTCATATGATGTTAAACCTTCTGGCTCAACAAAAATTTGATGTTTGTCTTTATCAGCAAAACGAACAATTTTATCTTCAATAGAAGGGCAGTAGCGCGGGCCTATGCCTTCAATAACACCACCATACATTGGCGAGCGATGTAAGTTTTTACGAATAACATCATGGGTCTTTTCATTAGTAAAGGTGATGTAACACGGTATTTGTTGTGGGTGATCACTTGGTTTACCCATAAATGAAAATACCGGTATAGGCGTATCACCTGCTTGTTCTTGCATTTTACTAAAATCAACAGTACGGGCATCAATACGTGGTGGAGTACCGGTTTTTAAACGATCCACTCTAAAAGGTAATTCACGTAAACGATCAGCCAATGCAATTGAAGGAGGATCGCCTGCACGACCACCTTTAAAGTTTTCTAAACCTATATGTATTTGGCCACCTAAAAAAGTACCTACGGTTAGCACAACACTTGGAGCACTAAAACGTAAACCCATTTGGGTAACCACACCAGTAACACGATCGTTTTCAACAATAAGATCATCACACGATTGTTGAAAAATCTTTAAGTTATCTTGGTTTTGCAATGTTGTTTGAATTGCCGCTTTGTACAAAGCGCGATCAGCCTGTGCTCGGGTTGCACGAACGGCTGGGCCTTTTGAAGAATTAAGTGTGCGAAATTGGATCCCGCCTTTGTCAATGGCCTGTGCCATTGCACCACCTAGAGCGTCAATTTCTTTAACTAAGTGACCTTTGCCAATGCCACCAATTGCTGGGTTACATGACATTTGACCAAGGGTATCCATATTGTGAGTTAGCAGCAGGGTATTCATCCCCATACGTGCGGCTGCCAATGCGGCTTCAGTGCCAGCATGTCCACCACCTACTACGATAACGTCAAAATTTTCGTGAAAAATCATTAATGGGATCCTACTTAAATCAAACCAGTAAACTTCAAAAGGGAGCGTATTCTACCTAGAATTTAGCAGAAGATAAATGATTAACAGCGGTCAAGATCTAAGTGTGTGATCTCTAATAATATAAAGGATCTTTTAAAGAGATCTTTTATTACTATTACTACTACTGAAGCACTTTTCTGTTGATAAGGTTTAGATCTTTATTTAAAACATGCGATTAGATCAGATCTAAAGTTGTGAACATGATCGGATCATCCAGCGAATAAGCTCTGATCAAAAAGGCACTTTATGCACAGGGCAATATCAACCGGATCTTATCCAATGGATAAGCATAGCTATAAATGCAGTTTAATCAGTGTTTATCCACAAAAACTATTAAATTATTAGTAAATTGTGGGTAACTTTAATTTGGTTTTTTAGCTTGATCTATTAATTTAAGCCTGTTTTAGCTAGCCAAGAGTCAAGCCAGGCCAGTGCAGTATCCTCTGGTAGCGCTTCATCAAGAATATTAAGCTCTAAGCGTTCGGCTACTCTAAGTGCACCTTTTTGTGCTAATAACTCATCTATATTGCGCCCAGCAAGGTTATAAGTATCGTAACTGGTATCGCCTAAACCAATGACTGAGTATTTTATATTAGATAAATCATCAGCTTGTGTTAAATCGTCAATAAAGCTAATCAGATTTTCAGGGTAATCCCCTGCACCATAAGTAGATGTACATATTAACCAAATAGTATTTTGCTGATCTATATCGTTAAATACAGGCTGTTCATGTAGTTGCGTACTAATACCTTGAGCATTAAGTTGATCAGCTAATTGTTCTGCAACATATTCAGCGGATCCCATTTGGCTGCCAATAATAATATTTACTGCACTCATTAATTTTTGTGATCACATAGCTTTTAATTACCGCTCATAATAACTGAGTTTGTATAACAGTAAAGTTAAGAGTGCTTTTTTGTATAACTATTTTAGCTGTAATTTTAGCCTTGGTTATTTATAACGACTCAAGTTGTTGATTAAATAGGGTTTAACAAATAATCTTTAAATGTAATCTTCTGATCAAGTTGTTGATAACAGTGGGGAAAGCTCTGTTTAAAGCCACTTTTTTATTTATGATTGATCGCTAAGTTATTGATTTAAAGAATATGAAAATGCTTAAATAGAGCTTATTAAGCAATAATATATACCCTGATCATAATGTGGATAGAATGCCTGTTGATAAGTGCTATTTAGATCATAAAATAAATTTAAATGAGATCAAATAAAGCTGATCTTTTTATTAAATGAGTCAATTAACAGTAAATAGTTAGTTTTAATGGCGGATCTAGGATATTTACTTAGTTAAATACGGAAATTTAAGTCTCTATAAAAGGTAATAAAGGCTAATTGTGGATAACTGATCTGAGATTATTTATTTTTTCAGCGCAGATCATCATTAATTTTAGCTAACTTGGCCGACCAAAAATATAATTCATGCTTACTTGGTGTTGTGTTGCTCTACTCAATTTTATAAATATGCGTAATTTAGAGTCAATAAAAGCCTAAAATAGGCTCCTATATTGAATGAATTATAAACATATATTGCAGTTCTTAAGCTTAATTAAGGCTATTTTAATAGGAAGTATTACCATAATAGCCACCGTAAAATTGATCCACTGCAGTTAAAATAGCAGTCTGTTTTGTAAAAAACAGACTGCATTAATGCTATAAATTAGCCGTTTTATAGCTATTAAAGTGGCATTATTTTTAGTTAATAACGACATTACTCTAACAAATAAAGACTGGCCAGCTCTTATCAGGCATTAATATTAGCGCAATAAAGCTGTTTTTAGGGAGGAAATAGGTAGTGAAAGCAGGGGATTTTGACAATAAAAAAGAGCCTCTAGGGCTCTTTAAAATATATTTGGCAACTTATTTACCAATACAAAACGAGCTAAATATTTTTCCAAGTAGGTCATCTGAGGTGAATTCACCGGTAATTTCGTTTAGATATTGCTGGGTTAAACGCAATTCTTCGGCGAGTATTTCGCCCGCTATATGCATTTCTAACTGAGCTTTACCTGTATCTAAGTGGTACGCTGCATGCTCAAGCGCATCAAGGTGGCGACGACGTGCCATAAAGCCGCCTTCTGTTGCACCATCAAAACCAATACAGGCTTTTAAATGCTCGCGAACCAGCTCAATACCGTCGGCATTTTTAGCACTTAAACTGATGACCGGGTATTGCTGATTTTGCTCCATACCAACAACATCGCCCGATAAATCGGCTTTATTTCTAATCACTGTAACCCCTAATCCAACGGGTAATTTAGCCATAAATTCTGGCCAAATTTTATGGGGATCAGTATCAATAGTGTCGGTTCCATCAAGCATAAACAGCACTCGGTCGGCTTGGTTTATTTCATCCCATGCGCGCTCAATACCTATTTGTTCTACTAAATCAGGGCTTTCACGCAGACCTGCTGTGTCTATAATATGCAGTGGCATGCCATCTATATGTATATGTTCACGTAGTACGTCACGTGTAGTGCCGGCAATTTCGGTTACAATAGCGGCTTCGCGCCCAGCAAGGGCATTTAATAAGCTTGATTTACCCGCATTAGGGCGACCGGCAATAACAACCCGCATACCTTCGCGCATTATGCTGCCTTGCTTAGCTTGATCGGTTACCGTATTGAGCTGGGCAATAATGGCATCTAAATCGCCAGAAACTTTACCGTCAGATAAAAAATCGATTTCTTCATCGGGAAAATCAATTGCGGCTTCTACGTACATACGCAAGTGAATTACTTTTTCTACAAGTGTTTCTATGTGCTTAGAAAATTCACCTTGGAGAGACTGTAGGGCGCTTTTAGCGGCTTGCTCGCTTGTAGCATTAATTAAATCGGCGATGGCTTCTGCTTGTGTTAAATCAAGCTTGTCATTCATAAATGCACGTTCAGAAAACTCCCCAGGCTTTGCTAAACGAACGCCCTCTATTTTACTAATTTCTTTAAGTAACATATCCAGTACTACAGGACCGCCGTGGCCTTGTAGTTCAAGTACATCTTCACCAGTGAATGAGTTAGGGCCGGCAAAGTAAATGGCAATACCTTGATCAAGTTGCTCGCCAGCAAGGCTTTTAAATGGCACATAATCGGCGTAGCGAACTTTAGGTATTTTACCTACTACTTTTTCGGCAACACTTTTAGCAAGGCTGCCTGAAACGCGAATAATACCAACACCACCACGTCCGGGGGCTGTTGCTTGTGCTGCAATTGTGTCTTGATTGATCATGCTATTAATTTGCCAACAATGAGTAACTTTATGGCGGTATTGTAACCTATGGATTTATTTGTAGCGAATAGCTGTGGTGAAAAACAGGTAATAAAAAAGGCGACCGAAGTCGCCTTTATATAAGTAGGAGCTTAATTAGCCTCTTACTTTAATACCTTTCTTTTCCATGCCGCGGTAGATGATGAGCATCTGGACAATAGAAATAAGGTTAGACACTAACCAGTAAAGAACTAAACCAGATGGGAACCATAAGAAGAACACAGAGAAGATAACCGGCATAAAGGTCATCATTTTTTGCTGCATTGGATCGGTAACCGTCATAGGCTGTAATTTTTGCGTAATAAACATACTGGCGCCAAATAAGATTGGTAACACGTAGTATGGGTCTTTCGCAGAAAGGTCAGTTAGCCAAAAAATAAATTCAGCGTGGCGAAGTTCTGTTGATTCTAAGAACACGTAGAACAAGGCTAAGAAAATAGGCATTTGTAGCAAAATAGGGAAACAGCCACCCATAGGGTTCACTTTTTCTTTTTTGTACATTTCCATTGTGGCTTGGCCGAATTTTTGACGGTCGTCACCAAATTTTTCTTTAAGCGCTGCCATTTTAGGCTGAAGGGCACGCATTTTAGCCATTGAAGTATATTGCGCTTTAGTCAGTGGGTACATTAACGACTTAACGATAATAGTAATGGCAATAATAGCCACACCCCAGTTACCTAAAATACTGTGTAACCACTTTAACAATACAAATAAAGGTTGTGAGATAAACCATAACCAACCGTAATCTACGGTTAAATCTAAATCTGGGTGAATAGCTTCAAGTACATCAGACTCTTTAGGGCCCATATAATAAGTCGCAGTAAGTGTTTGCTCACTACCAGCTTGAATATTAACCGCTTCGTCTTTAACACCAATGATGGCAGCATTACTCTTAGTAATTAAACTATAAAGTGTATTTGACTGATCCTGCATTGGAACCCAAGCACTTACAAAGTAATGTTGAATAAACGCAACATAGCCACCAAGTGTAATTTTATTTAGGTTTTTGTCAGCCATATCTGAAAAACTGTACTTTTCGTACGGGTCATCATCAGTACCGTATGCTGCACCTAAATAGTTTTGATCAACCATGCTGCCTTTGTCTTGTACAGTGCGCTTAACTTGTGTGTAAAGCTGTACTTGAAGTGGCGTGCTAGTGGTGTTGTTAATTGTGTATTCTAAAGCAACATCATATTGACCTTTTTTGAATACATAGGTTTTTGTAAAGTTAACACCATTACTATCAGTAAACTGTAGCGGCACTCTAAGCTCATCACCCGTTAAAGTGTATGACTTTTGCTCTACGTGGTAAGTTGGGCGACCTTGTGCAGAAGCATCAGGACCATTTAAGCCAATTAAACCACTTTGTGAAAAGTATTGTTTACCATCAAACTCACCAAGCAGCATATAAGGTGTTTCACTGCCTTTAGTTTCTTCATATTGAAGTAAGTAAGTTTCAACAATATCACCGCCTCGGGTATCAATTTTAACTTTGAAAACATCTGTTGTAATTTCAATTACAGAGCGTTTTGCTAAAGTTGCTGAGGCAGGTAACGCAGAGTCAGATGAAGTTGGTACATAATCTTCTGATTCTGATGATGTTGGGTTTAATGTTTGTGTGGTGGCACTCGGATCGGCTTTTGGCGTGTTGTAATCAGTATTCCATTCTTGAAATAATAAAAACGACACCAGCATCAGGCCAATGAATAAAAACGTGCGTTGCGATTCCATAACAGCTCTTATTTCTCGTGTTGGTGGTTAATATGGGTTAATTTTTCAGGAACGGGGTCGTTCCCACCTGAATGTAAAGGATGGCATTTTAATATGCGTTTAACTGCTAACCAACTGCCTTTTACTGATCCATGCAAATTAATTGCTTGAATAGCGTAACTAGAGCACGTTGGATTAAAACGACAATGCGGACCTAATAGCGGGCTAATCCACTTTTGATAACCGCGGATAAATAAAACTAAACAATACGTTGGCAAAGCAACAAGTGGTTTAAGTAACCTCATGATATATATGCTCCTACGTAAGTTTAGTAAATAGATACCATGTATTTAAAGACTCAATATGAGATTTCAAATGCATGATTAAAAGGTGAGCTAAAGATACCTTAATTAACCCTGTAATTCTATTGCTATTAGGTCTGTTTATTTGATTTAACTGATTTATTAGGGCGCTTTTTAAAAGGTGGTGGTTTGGGCGCACCCGGTTTGCAGCGCTCATTAATTTTACGCCACAACTTGGTCAGTTGTTTGGTTAATTCTTCATTAGACTGCTCATCAATACCACTTTTAACCATAAGCACAATATCTATATTGTCGATGTTGTGTTTATTTAAACGAAAGCATTCGCGAGCTAAACGTTTAATACGGTTACGTTGACATGCCTTTTTAACTCGTTTTTTAGCAACAGTAAGTCCTAACCGAGGTTGATCTTGGTCATTAGGTTTAGCTAAAAGAGTAAAGAAAGGAGTTGCAGCCCGGGCGGGTTCATTAAATATGCGAGAGTAATGCGAGGGAGTTAACAGACGTAACTCCCTGCCAAAGTTAAAGTCTTCCACTTATAAATTAAGCAGAAAGAACTTTACGGCCTTTAGCGCGGCGACGAGCTAATACTTTACGGCCATTTACAGTTGCCATGCGAGCACGGAAACCGTGAGCACGTTTGCGTTTTAAAACGCTTGGTTGAAAAGTTCTTTTCATAACAATCTCTTCCGATCGGTTAAAGTTAAAACATCCTATGCAGGTCGCGATCCTGGCACAGGTGCCATTGCGAGCGCGAGATATTATAGATGAAGTGTATTAAAGTCAATCATAATTACGCACTACCCTTAGAGTATACCAGCTATTTAATGTAGATCATAAAGAGTGATCTATTAGGATCATCATTAATAAGAAGTTTTCCACAGCCCCTGTATAAAAAGTGAATAAAAGCAGGGGAAAACTAAATTAGATCGCAGATTTGTTTCGCGATCCAGAGCTAATTTTGTTATGATCTATGCTCAGGCTTTAAAATTAAACTTGTATTAAATCATTGTGTTAAGTGTTTTATACCGTGATATCAACAATTTTATAAAAATCAGTCTTTTACTTGTGGATAAAGTGTCTTCATAATAGCCGGTCTTGGGTCGCTTATTGGGCCATTTAAACGCATTACAGAGGTGATTTTTAATCATTAATGATGTGCGGGAATAAAAATTATATCTCTGGGAGTTTGACTGTGTATCTGTCGGTTTGGCAAAGTTGTTTATATGTATTGCAAGATGAATTGCCTTCGCAGCAGTTCAGTATGTGGGTGCGACCACTACAAGCAGAAAGTACCGAAGATACCTTGACGATTTATGCACCTAATCGCTTTGTACTAGATTGGGTAAGAGAAAAATACCTAAATAGAATTAATGAATTATTAGTAGAGATTTGTGGTGTTGAAGCTCCAGAGCTACGGTTTGATGTAGGCAGTAAGCCTTTATTAAATGCACAGCCTGTATCTGTTGCTGGAACGCAATCGGCGCCAACTACACAAGCCAAACAACAATCACGACAACCAAAACCTGTTGTAGAGCCAGCGCCAAAATCTGAATATAAATCGAATATAAAAGAAAATTATACCTTTGACAGTTTTGTTGAAGGTAAATCAAACCAGTTAGCAAAAGCAGCAGCAACACAAGTTGCAGATAATCCAGGTGCCGCTTTTAACCCTGTATTTATATACGGTGGTACAGGTTTAGGTAAAACGCATTTATTGCATGCTGTAGGTAATGGTATTTTGGCTAATAAGCCAGATGCAAAAATAGTTTATATGCATTCAGAGCGCTTTGTACAAGATATGGTAAAAGCACTGCAAAATAACGCGATTGAAGAATTTAAGCGTTACTATCGTAGTGTTGATGCGCTAATGATTGATGACATTCAATTTTTTGCTAACAAAGAGCGCTCACAAGAAGAGTTTTTTCATACCTTTAATGCGTTATTAGAAGGCAATCAGCAAATAATTTTAACCTCTGATCGTTATCCAAAAGAGATAGAAGGCGTTGAAGACAGACTTAAATCGCGTTTTGGTTGGGGTTTAACTATTGCAATTGAGCCTCCTGAGCTTGAAACACGCGTTGCTATATTGATGAAAAAAGCGCAGCAGAGTAAAATTAATTTACCGCACGAAGTCGCCTTTTTTATTGCTAAAAAATTACGATCTAATGTACGCGAACTAGAAGGTGCGCTTAATCGTGTTATTGCCAATGCTAACTTTACCGGTCGTCCTATATCTATCGACTTTGTAAAAGAAGCGCTACGCGATTTACTTGCCTTACAAGATAAGCTAGTTACCATAGATAACATACAGCGCACTGTGGCAGAGTATTACAGAATTCGTATTTCTGATCTGCTGTCTAAACGCCGTAGTCGCTCTATAGCAAGGCCTCGACAAGTTGCTATGGCATTATCTAAAGAGTTAACCAATCACAGTTTACCTGAGATTGGAGACGCCTTTGGTGGCCGCGATCATACAACTGTATTGCATGCGTGTCGTAAGGTTAAATCACTACGTGATGAAAGCCACGAAATTAAAGAAGATTACCAAAATTTAATAAGAACATTGTCATCTTAAGGCTGACTTTATTATGCAAATAACAATATCAAGACAACAGTTTTTAAAGCCATTAGTGCAAGTATCGGGCGCTATTGAGCGTAAGCATACATTGCCAATTTTATCTAACGTATTGTTAGCAGTAGAAAACGGGCAACTTTCAATGACAGGTACCGACCTTGAAATTGAACTCGTTGCAAGCGTGTTTGTAGGTGATGATATTGCCGATACTAAGTTAACATTACCGGCTAAAAAATTACTCGATATTTGTAAAAGCCTACCAGATGGTTCAGACCTAACGTTAAGCTTACAAGAGCATCAGTTATTACTAACCAGCGGTAAAAGTCGTTTTTCGTTAACGACCTTAGCCGCCGAAGACTTTCCTAATTTAGAACAGTGGGATGGCGAAGTTGAGTTTCAACTAACGCGTTTAGAGCTGCGAAAATTACTAGAAAGCACGCATTTTTCGATGGCGAATCAAGACGTACGTTACTATTTAAATGGTATGTCGTTTGAAGTAGACAATACTGACATTAAAACAGTGGCCACTGATGGACATCGCTTAGCTATTGCACAAAAGCAATTAAAGCAATCGCTTAATACGCAGCGTCAGCTAATTATACCTCGTAAAGGGGTGCAAGAAATTATGCGCCTTATGGTAGCCGACGAAGAACTAGTCACTATTCAGTTTGGTGCTAATCATATTCGTATTATCGATATAGAGTTTACCTTTACTAGTAAGTTAGTTGATGGACGCTTTCCTGATTACCGCCGTGTGTTACCTCGTGGTGGCGATAAAGTCATTACTGCTAATCGCGAATGGTTACGTAGTGCGTTTCAGCGAGTCTCTATTTTATCTAACGAAAAGTTTAGAGGTGTGCGTTTAAACTTATCTAATGGTTTGTTAAAAATCACTGCTAATAACCCTGAGCAAGAACAAGCTGAGGAAGTAGTAGAGGTTGGTTACGAAGGCGCCGACCTAGAAATAGGCTTTAACGTTTCTTATGTACTTGATGTATTAAACACATTAAAAACAGAAGATGTACTGTTTACATTGGCCGATTCAAACAGCAGCGCACTAATTGAAGGTGCAGGCGATGAAGAAGCAATGTACGTAGTTATGCCTATGCGTTTATAAGACTATAAGTACCCAATGAGCTTAAGTCATTTGAGCCTCAAATATTTTCGTAATATTGAGGCGCTGACGCTAGAACCAGTTAACGGCGTTAATATAATTTATGGTGAAAACGGCAGCGGAAAAACCAGCCTTTTAGAAGCTATTTATTACCTTTCACACGGCAAATCTTTTAGAACATCAAAGCATAAAAGTATTATTGCGCATCAGCAAGAGCAGTTTGTAATTCATGGCCGCAAAGCTATACACGACTTATCTATTCCTATTGGTATTAGTAAAACCCAAGCGGGCGAAACGAATTTAAAAATTCAAGGTAAGGCGAGCCGAAAAATATCAGAACTTGCACAGCTTATGCCGGTACAAATAATTACTCCAGAGAGTTACTCGTTATTTTTTGGTGGGCCTAAAGAGCGCAGAAAGTTTTTAGATTTAGGTTTGTTCCACGTGGAACATGAGTTTTTCTTTTTATGGCAATCGTTCAATAAAGTGTTAAAACAACGAAATGCGCTACTAAAAAGTAAGCCAAAGAATTATTTTGACCAAATTAAGTTTTGGGACAAAGAATTTGTTAGACTGGCTGAGCAAATAAATAAATTAAGAATGGCGTATATAAGTAGGTTTAAGCAGCAGTTTTTTGATAAAATGTGTGCAGAATTAACGCTAATACGCGATTTAGAAATAAGCTTTAATGCCGGCTGGAAAGAGAGCGAATCTCTTAGCGATGCATTAGAGTTAAACTTTGAGCGAGATGCTCGCCAAGGTTTTACTAGTAAAGGGCCTCATAAGGCTGATTTTAGTTTTAGTGTCGCTGGCAGTAGCGTTGAGAATATTTTCTCTCGTGGACAATTAAAGCTATTACTTTATGCGTTAAAAGTAACGCAAAATAGTTTAATTGAGTCAGAGACAGATAAGCAATCTATATTGCTAATAGATGATTTACCTTCAGAGTTAAGCGAAGATACAAAAGAGAAAGTGGGGCAACTATTAGCTCACTGCAGTTCTCAAATTTTTATATCTTCAATTTTGTCTGAAAGTATTTCTGCTGTGGTGGAACCCATGCAACGAGAACTGCAAATGTTCCACGTGAAACATGGCAACCTAATAACAAGATAAGTGGGATTAACCATGTCTGAGAATTATGACTCGTCGAGTATAAAAGTACTTAAAGGATTAGACGCAGTAAGAAAGCGTCCTGGAATGTATATAGGGGACACCGATGATGGCACGGGCTTACACCATATGGTGTTTGAGGTCGTCGATAACTCTATAGATGAAGCCTTAGCAGGTCATTGTGATGATATTTTTGTAACGATTCACTTAGATGGTTCGGTATCTGTACGAGATAACGGCCGTGGTATCCCAACTTCAATTCATGAAGAAGAAGGTGTATCTGCAGCCGAAGTAATCATGACGGTACTGCATGCCGGTGGTAAGTTTGATGATAACTCTTATAAAGTTTCAGGTGGCTTACACGGTGTTGGTGTATCGGTTGTTAACGCATTATCAGAAAAGCTTAAATTAACAATTCGCCGTGAAGGTAAACTTCATGAGCAAACATACTCTCATGGTGTACCAGATGCGCCATTAGCCGTAATTGGCGACGCAGACACAACTGGTACAGAGTTACGTTTTTGGCCAAGTGATCAAACATTTACTAACTTAGATTTTCATTACGACATTTTAGCTAAGCGCTTACGCGAGCTTTCATTTTTAAACTCTGGCGTAAGCATTATTTTAAATGATGAGCGTGAAGAGAATAAAAGTGATCACTTTAAATACGAAGGCGGTATCAGAGCGTTTGTAGAGTATTTAAACCGTAATAAAACACCTATACATAAAGGTGTATTTCACTTTACGCATACGCGTGAAGAAGATGGTATTGTTGTTGAAGTGTCAATGCAGTGGAATGATGCTTATCAAGAAAACATATACTGTTTTACAAATAACATCCCACAACGTGATGGTGGTACTCACTTAGCCGGTTTTAGATCTGCGCTAACACGTACACTTAACAACTATATGGAAAAAGAAGGCTTTAACAAAAAAGCTAAAACAACCAGTAATGCAACGGGTGATGACGCTCGTGAAGGCTTAACTGCTGTTGTAAGTGTTAAAGTACCAGATCCTAAGTTTTCATCACAAACTAAAGACAAGCTAGTTTCGAGCGAAGTTAAGTCTGCGGTTGAACAAGCAATGGCTGAAAAATTCACTGAGTTTTTATTAGAACACCCAACAGATGCCAAAATTGTTGTAGGTAAGATAATAGATGCGTCACGTGCGCGTGAAGCTGCACGTAAAGCACGTGAAATGACACGTCGTAAAGGTGCAATGGACTTAGCCGGTTTACCTGGTAAGTTAGCCGATTGCCAAGAAAAAGATCCAGCACAATCAGAACTATACATAGTGGAAGGAGACTCTGCTGGCGGATCAGCCAAGCAGGGACGTAACCGTAAAAACCAAGCTATTCTTCCGCTTAAAGGTAAAATATTAAACGTAGAAAAAGCACGTTTTGATAAAATGCTTTCATCACAAGAAGTAGCAACACTCATTACGGCATTAGGTTGTGGTATTGGTCGTGATGAATATAATCCTGAAAAACTGCGCTATCACCGTATCATTATCATGACGGATGCTGACGTGGATGGTTCGCACATTCGTACCTTATTACTTACGTTCTTTTATCGCCAAATGCCTGAAATTGTTGAGCGCGGATATATTTATATTGCACAACCACCACTTTATAAAGTGAAAAAAGGTAAGCAAGAGCGTTATATTAAAGATGATCCAGCACTAGTTGAATACCTAACAACACTTGCTTTAAATAATGCAACTTTGTACACCAGTACAGATGCAAGCGGTATTGAAGGCGAAGCACTAGAAAAAATTGTTCACGATTATCAAAATACCGTTAAGGTAATTGAGCGTCTAAAACGTAAGTTTCCTAATACTGTAATGAACCGTCTTATTTACCAAAGTGAACTGAAAAAAGAAGATCTTTCAGATGAAGCTAAAGTAATAGCATGGACTAAAGAATTAGTTGATGACTTAATTGATCGTGATGAAGATGCTACTATTTTCCAAGCTGCAACAGAGCACGATACTGAGCGCAATTTATACTACCCAGTAGTGAAAATTCGTCAGCACGGTGTAGATAAAGCGCACGTACTTCATTATGATTTTATAGCTTCACGCGATTATCAGCGCATTGCTGTTACTGGTGTAAACATTGCAAATATCATTACTGAAGGCGCTTATATTCAACGCGGTGAGAAAACACAACCTGTTGATAACTTTGTGGATGCTTTAGAGTGGCTAATTGCTGAATCTAAGCGTGGCCTCTATATACAGCGCTATAAAGGGTTGGGCGAAATGAACCCAAGTCAGCTGTGGGAAACTACAATGGATCCCGATGCACGTCGTATGCTACAAGTAACCGTTGAAGATGCAGTAGCTGCTGATCAGTTATTTGCAACGCTAATGGGTGACCAAGTAGAACCTCGTCGCGAGTTTATAGAACAGAACGCGCTACGCGTAGTTAACCTAGACGTATAATTAGTAATACTACTCACAAAAAAGGAGCCAATGGCTCCTTTTTTATTTTTTCAATTGCACAAACTGCTTAAAACCTGCGTGTGCACAAGGTATACTGAGGGTAATTTTCACGCTACTTCTCAGATAGTAAAAAGCCAAATATGCAAAAATATGACGTTAAAACCTTTCAAGGTTTGATCCTGGCTTTACAGGATTATTGGGCGCAGCAAGGCTGCGTTATTATTCAACCACTTGATATGGAAGTGGGCGCTGGGACATTCCACCCGCAAACATTTTTAAAATCGATTGGCCCAGAGCCAATGTCGAGTGCATACGTACAACCGTGTCGACGACCTACCGATGGCCGTTACGGCGAAAACCCAAACCGCTTACAGCATTATTACCAGTTTCAGGTTGTGCTAAAGCCTTCGCCAGATAATATTCAAGAGCTTTATTTAGGCTCTTTAGCGGCCGTAGGCATAGATACCTTAACAGACGAAGTGCGCTTTGTTGAAGACAACTGGGAATCACCTACCTTAGGTGCGTGGGGCCTAGGTTGGGAAATTTGGTTAAACGGCATGGAAGTAACCCAGTTTACCTACTTTCAACAAGTGGGCGGCATTGAGTGCTCACCGGTAACTGGCGAAATCACTTACGGCCTAGAGCGTTTAGCCATGTATATTCAGGGCGTAGACAGTATTTACGACCTAGTTTGGGCTGATGGCCCGCTTGGGCGAGTAACTTACGGCGATGTGTTTCATCAAAATGAAGTAGAACAATCTACTTATAACTTTGAGCACGCCAACGTAGAAGATCTATTTGCTCAGTTTGATAAATGTGAAGCAGAGAGCCAAAAGTTAATTGAAGCAAATTTACCGTTACCGGCTTATGAGCAAGTAATGAAGGCATCGCATGCATTTAACTTATTAGACGCGCGCCACGCCATTTCGGTAACCGAACGCCAACGTTACATACTACGCGTTCGTGCTTTATCAAAAGCGTGTGCACAAAGTTATTATGATAAACGTGAAGCGCTTGGTTTCCCGCTGTGTAAGGATAAGTAGGCATGTCAGCACAAAACTTATTAGTAGAAATTGGCACCGAAGAGTTGCCACCAAAAGCGCTGCGTAAATTAGCAGAAGCATTTGCTGCAAACTTAACTGCAGAACTAGAGACATTAGAATTAGCGCATCAAGGCGTAAGCTGGTATGCATCACCACGTCGTTTAGGCCTTCGCGTAATAGCGCTTGATGCAAAACAACAAGATAAAGAAGTAGAAAAACGCGGCCCAGCAATTAAGGCAGCGTTTGATGCAGACGGCAATCCTACTAAAGCTGCAATGGGTTGGGCACGTGGTTGTGGTATTGAAGTAAAAGATGCGCAAACACTTGAAACCGACAAAGGCGCGTGGTTGCTGCACCTTGCTAAAGTAGCAGGGCAAGAAACTAAAACGCTGATGGTTGACGTTATTAATAAAGCGCTGGCTAAATTACCTATTCCTAAGCCAATGCGTTGGGGCGCGAATAAAACACAATTTATTCGTCCAGTGCATACGGTAACTATTTTATTGGGTGATGAGTTAGTAACAGGTGAAGTGCTGGGTAAGCAGGTAAGTAACCAGCTTCAAGGACATCGCTTTCATCATCCTGAAAAAATTACCATTAACCATGCTGATGATATTTTTGATGTTTTAAAATCAGCCTACGTTATTGCCGATTACGAGCAGCGTAAAGCGCAAATTCGAGCGCAAATAGAAGCTGCAGCAAAAGCAATAAATGCGGTTGTAGCCATGGATGAAGATTTACTTGAAGAAGTAACATCACTGGTAGAATGGCCAGTAACATTAACGGCTACATTTGAAGAAGAGTTTTTGGCAGTACCGGCCGAAGCGCTTATTTACACGATGAAAGACGATCAAAAATACTTTCCGCTTTTAGATCAAAACGGCAAACTTTTAAATAAGTTTTTGTTTGTGTCTAACATAGAAAGTAAAGATCCTAGCGTAGTGATTTCGGGTAACGAAAAAGTAGTGCGTCCTCGATTAGCCGATGCGCAATTCTTTTTTGAAAGCGATAAAAAGAAAACACTAGAAAGCCGTTTAGAATCTCTCGATAGCGTATTGTTCCAAAAACAGTTAGGTACACTTAAAGACAAGTCTGCGCGTATTAGCGAGCTTGCCGGTTATATTGCCCAGCAACTTGGTGCAGATAAAGAGCTAGCACAACGTGCTGGTTTATTGAGTAAAACTGACTTAATGACCGAAATGGTGATGGAATTTACCGACATCCAAGGTGTTATGGGAATGCATTACGCACGTTTTGACGGCGAAGCTGAAGATGTAGCACTAGCGCAGAATGAGCAATATATGCCACGCTTTGCAGGCGACAGCTTACCTACCAACTTAATTAGTTGCGCAGTAGCGATTGCCGATAAGTTTGATACCTTAGTGGGTATCTTTGGCATAGGGCAAGCGCCAAAAGGCGACAAAGACCCATTTGCTTTACGCCGTGCTGCTATTGGCGCATTGCGCATCATGGTAGAAAAAGAGCTACCGCTTGATATTTTAGACCTAGTTGCTAAATCGCAAACCTTGTTTGGCGATAAGCTAACTAATCTTAATGTATCAACCGATGTGTTTGAGTTTATGCTAGGGCGTTTCCGTGCTTGGTATCAAGACGAAGGAATAGAAGTAGATGTGATTCAAGCTGTGCTTGCACGTCGTCCGACTAAACCTGTTGATTTTGATCGCCGTGTTAAAGCCGTAAGCCATTTTCGCACATTAGACGCAGCAGAAGCGCTTGCAGCCGCTAATAAGCGCGTAAGTAATATACTTGCTAAAAATGACATTACCAGCGAAGGTAATGTAGATGAAAGTTTACTAACCGACGACGCTGAAAAAGTACTTGCGGCACAAGTAGCAAAATTTGCTACTGAACTTGCACCACTTTACGCCAGTGGCAATTACCAAGAAGCATTAAGCCAATTGGCTGGTATTCGTCAAAGTGTTGATAGCTTTTTTGATAACGTGATGGTTATGGCCGACGACGAAGCAGTTAAGCAAAATCGTCTGGCGCTTTTAAGTCAGTTAAGCGGATTGTTTTTAGGTATTGCAGACATTTCTGTACTACAAAAATAACATTATTCGATAATGTAAAAAGCCAGCGTTTTGCTGGCTTTTTAGTTTTAATTTTGGTGTATTATTAACCTGCATATATAAAGTAAGGATCTCGAATGAAAAGCCCAATAAAACGTATTTTAACCTTAGCACTTGTTAGTTTTTTAACTGCTTGTTCTACGCAAATAACGCTTGATGATGTATTGCCACAACAAAAATTAGATCGTACCGTGTATTTAAGGGGCGACTTTACCTTATGGGATGCAGAGCCACAGTACCAATTTACCCAAGTAGCGCGATCGCTGTATCAAGCAGAAGTTAAATTTTCAACGCCTGGTAAAGTATACGAATTTAAAATTGCCGATGCCGACTTTAGTGAAGGTTACAACTGTGGCTACAGCGATACTCAGCCAGCAGGGCAAAAACTAACACTAGGCCAACCTGCAGTTGCCGACTGTAATACTATTTATAATTACTTTAGCTATACGCCCGCAATAAAAGGCACCTACATAGTAAGTATTGATTACAGTAATTACGACAAGCCACAAGTGACGATAACTAAAAAATAAAGGTTTTAGGTAATAGGTTTTAGGCTCTAGGATTGAGCCTAGGATCAAGAAGGTAGTTTATTATGCAACTTGAGTATGCAACACGAAGTGAGTTTCAAAGAGTTCTTAACGAGGCTGTTTTCTTATTCCAAGAGACATTCAACTCATATTACCAAGACTCGGAGGAGGGGAAGCTACAATACCTTTCTATAAAAAAGTTACTTAATCATTGTCAGAGTATTTCAGTAATTCTAAATGGAACATCATTTGAAGCTATAGAGAATAGCACTCAAATTGACCATGCCTCAGCAAAGGTGCTGCTGAGAAGTGTAATTGAAATATACACAACTCTAACGTCATTATTTTGGTTTGAAGGGAAAGAAGATTTAAGAGAGCTAAAGTTTAGGTTTTTGGTTTATAAATACTCTGGTTTGAAAAGCAGGCAAAAACTAAATCATGATAAAATTACTAGTGACAGATTAAGAAAAAAATTAGCAAAGAAGAAGTGGATGAAATTGAAAGTCTAAAGAGAATGATAGAATGTAAAGGGTTAGAGTTAGGTAAGGATAAAGTTTATATAAAGAATGTCATAGCAAAAGGCTGGCAGGCTAAACCCATAAATAGAAGACTAGAAGAAACGACATTGCCTAAATGTATTAAAATACAATATTCATATTTATGTGGCTATTCACATTCTGGCTTTGATTCATACATGCAGTTAGCCGAAGATGAAAGTAGTGACATAAGAAAGAAAGCTAGTAAAGAAATGCTCTACTTCTTCACCTCACTTCTGCTAGCTAAGTTAAACCAAACCTTGTTGTTTAATTTAGCTGAAAATGTAGAAGTCAAAACAGATTTAAATGAAACTTATAGGTTATTAAATAAATATGGTACAAATAATTTTGATTAGACCTAGTACTTATTCTTAAAGCCCTTTCTTAACTACATATCTATACGGTGCTGCTTCTGCATCTTTAGCCACCAGCGTGTGATCCATAAACGTACAAAAGCTCGGAATGTCGCGAGTTGTTGATGGGTCATCAGCGGTTATTAATAACGTTTCACCATCATTCATTTTACGAATAGCAGCGCGTACCATCATCACTGGCTCTGGGCAGCGAAGGCCTATGGCATCTAATTGGTGATCGGGGTTATTAAAGCTCATAATAAATTTGCCTGTTTAGTTAAAGCGATTGCTGCACATTAGGGTTTTACATTTTATAAGTTGTAGAGTTTAGCGCAATTTAAAGTGTTATTTAACTATTTTACTCATATCTAAATTACACACCATATTTAATCAAAGGGTTTAATCAATAGAGCGTGGCAATAACAGATAATACACCCGATCACAGTATTCCAGTTTTTCAATATAACCATATAAAACAACTAAAAATAAACCAATAAAAAAAGGCGAACTGCATAAAATCAGTTCGCCTTTTTAATCACCAAGATGGTTTTACATGTTTAAACTAATTAGTCTTGAACACGTTCAAATACAGTGGCAATGCCTTGGCCTAAACCAATACACATAGTTGCTAAACCGTATCGTACATTTTTGTCTTCCATTAAGTGAATAAGCGATGTGCTAATACGCGAACCCGAACAGCCTAGTGGGTGTCCAAGTGCGATTGCGCCGCCGTTTAAATTCACTTTTTCGTCAACTACATCCATTAACCCTAAATCTTTCATTACAGGTAATGATTGTGCTGCAAAGGCTTCGTTAAGCTCAACTACGCCTAAGTCATCAATTGTAATACCTGCTTGTGCAAGTGCTTTTTTGCTTGCTGGTACTGGGCCGTAACCCATGATTGATGGATCGCAACCCGCTACTGCCATTGCTTTAATGCGTGCGCGAATTGGTAAGCCAAGTTCTTTTGCTTTTGCTTCGCTCATTACTAACATTGCAGATGCGCCGTCAGAAAGTGCAGAAGAAGTTCCGGCTGTTACCGTACCCGATGCAGGATTAAACACTGGGCGCAGCTTTGATAGGCCTTCTACCGTTGTTTCTGGACGAATTACTTCGTCGTCTTCAACTAAGATAAGTGAACCATCTGCTGCGTGACCTTCCATTGCTAAAATTTCGCGGCGAAAACGTCCCTCAACAGTTGCAGCTTGAGCACGTTGATGTGAGCGGTACGCAAATTCATCTTGCTGCTCACGGCTAATGCCATGCAGTGTTGCTAGGTATTCAGCTGTTAAGCCCATAGAGCCAGCAGCTTGTGCAATGCTTGTTGCTAAACCTGGGTGAAAGTCGTTACCGTGAGTCATAGGTACGTGGCCCATGTGCTCAACACCACCAATTAGGTAAGTGTCGCCAGCGCCAGTCATTATTGCGCGTGCTGCGTCATGCAATGCTTGCATTGACGAGCCACATAAACGGTTAACTGTTACTGCTGGTACGCTATGCGGAATACCGGCAAGTAATGCAGCGTTACGTGCAACGTTAAAGCCTTGCTCTAATGTTTGCTGTACACAACCCCAATAAATATCGTCAATTGATGCTGGATCAACTGCTGGGTTGCGATCGAGTAAGCCTTTCATTAAATGTGCGCTTAAGTCTTCGGCACGTTTATTTTTGAATACGCCACCTTTAGAACGACCCATAGGTGTGCGGATACAATCTACAATTACTGGATTATTCATGATATTAACCTTCCACCTTATAGAAAACACGACCTTCTTCGGCCCATTGACGAGTTTGCTCTGATACTTGATAAATCGCACCTAAGTGAGCATATTTGTCGGCAGTTGCCACAAAGTTAGCTAAACCGGTTTGATCTAAGTAACGGAACGCGCCGCCTCTAAATGGAGGGAAACCAACACCGTAAACAAGTGCCATATCAGCTTCTTGTGGTGATGCAACAATGCCTTCTTGTAAACAAAGTAGCACTTCGTTAAGCATTGGGATCATACAACGGTCAATGATTTCTTGTTTATCGAATGCTTTTTCTGCTTCAGTAATTGGCTTAAGTAGCTCAATTGCAGTTTCGTCATGCGATTTTTTAAGACGACCGCGACGATCTGTTTCGTACTTATAAAAACCAGCTTTGTTCTTTTGGCCAAAACGTTTTTCGTTAGCAAAAATAGTCACTGGGTCTTTATCTGCACGCGCCATGCGCTCAGGGAAGCCATCGGCCATTACGCCAGTACAATGAAAAGCAGTATCAATACCTACAACATCAAGTAGGTAAGCCGGACCCATAGGCCAGCCAAATACGTTTTCCATTACTTTATCTACTTTTGCAAAGTTAGCACCTTCAACTACTAATTTACTAAAACCTGCAAAGTAAGGGAATAAAACACGGTTTACAAAAAAGCCAGGGCAATCGTTAACAACAATAGGAGACTTGCCTAATTTAAGCGCGTAATCAACTACGGCGTTAATGGTTTTATCAGAGGTTTTTGCACCACGGATAATTTCTACTAACGGCATTTTTGGTACTGGGTTAAAAAAGTGCATACCACAGAAGTTTTCTGGTTTATCTAACGCTTCTGCTAGCAAATCAATACAAATAGTCGAAGTGTTTGAGGTAAGTACCGTGCCCTCTGGCATGGTCTTCTCAAGCTCTGCAAGTACTGCTTGCTTAACTTTAGGGTTCTCTACTACGGCTTCAACAATAATATCGGCACTTTGTAGATCAGAATCATTAAGGGTCGGTTTAATTTTGCTTAGCGTACCAAGCATTTTTTCCATCGACATATGGCCACGTTTAACTTTTTGGCCAAGTAACTTAGAGGCTTCGCCCATACCTAAGTCAAGTGCATCCTGTTGGATATCTTTCATTATAATAGGTGTACCTTTATAAGCAGACTGGTATGCAATACCGCCGCCCATAATGCCAGCACCTAACACTGCAGCTTGTTTAATTTCTACATCGCTTTGTTTAGCAAGTTTACGTGATTTACCTTTAATGTACTGGTCGGCTAGAAATATACCAATTTGCGCGGCAACTTCTGGCGTGCCTGCTAATTTAGCAAAGTTGGCATTTTCGATTGCCATTGCTTCATCACGAGTACAGTTAGCAGCTGCTTTAATGGTTTTTACAGCCATTACAGGTGCAGGATAGTGGCCTTTAGTTTTAGCCATTACCATGCCTTCAGCCATTGCAAAGCTCATGCCTTGCTCAACACGATTTAATTTAAGTGGTTGTAGCTTTACATTGCGTTTTGCTTGCCAATCGAGCTTGCCAGCAATTGCTAATTCAAGTGTTGATACACTTGACTCTATAAGTTTGTCAGCACTAACTACTGCGTCAAAAGCACCTACTTTAAGGGCATCTGCTGCGCGGTTAGTAGAACCTGAGGTAATCCACATCATGGCGTTATCGGCACCAATAATGCGCGGTAAGCGTACTGTGCCACCAAAACCAGGCATTATGCCAAGGGTTACTTCTGGAAGACCCATTTGTGCAGTTTCGCTTGCTACACGATAATCGGTAGCAAGTACCCACTCACAGCCACCGCCAAGTGCTAAGCCATTTACAGCGCTTAGAGTTGGGAATGGTAAGTCTTCGATAGCGTCAAAAACGTCAGTGGCTTCTTTTATCCAAGTTACTAGTTCTGCTTCAGATCTAGTAAATATAGGTAAAAATTCGAATACGTCGGCACCAATAATAAAGTGTTCTTTATCACTGGTAAAAATCATGCCTTTTATATCAGTATTTGCAGCTAATTGTTTTAATGCTGTTGCGCAATCTGAAAGGGTTTGCTGAGATAGTGTGTTTACAGAACCTGTAGCACAAAACTTAAACTCGGCGATGTTTTCCTTTATGAAGCTAACTTCAAAGGAATCGCTTTTATATAACATTATTATTCTCCCTAGTTGACGAACTAAGACTGGTACGATGAGTTGCGATTTAATCAGTGTGCTTGCTTTGAATTAAAAATGCAACGAAAAATTTAACCTGGTTACAAAACAGTTGGTTAAAATATAGCTTGTTTGGTGCTATGGTGGAACAAAAGTTTTTGCTTATTATTTTAATTTTATTATGAAGGCATTATGAAAAAATATTTATTAAATGCTATGGCAGCGGTTTTTATTTTCCCTCTTCACTGCGTTGAGGCAAACATCGATAACGATGCATTTTTAGACGCTGAAAAAAAAGTTCGCTATGGTGATTACCAAGACTTTAAAATGGCTATAAGTAATCTTGATCATCCATTAAAGCCTTATGTTGAAAAAGTATATTGGCAACGACATCCCGATATAAAACACCAAGCAGAAATAGAGGATTACCTCACTATTTATCAGCATACGCCGCTAGAGTGGCCAGTGCGTAAAGCATGGTTAAGCTATTTAGAAAAGCATAATAAAAAAGCAGCGTATATTCGCAATTACCGTAAAACCTCTGATACTGAACTGACTTGTACATATTTAGATTATCAACTTGATTTAGGTGCGCCAGAAAAAGCGATATTTAACCAAGTAACTGATTTATGGACGGTAGGAAAGTCGCAACCTAAAGCGTGCGATGGGCTTTTTTCGTTATGGCGTAAAAAAGGCTATATGAGTAAAGAAGCTGTTTGGCAGCGGGTGACTATGGCGGCAGAAGGCGGTACTCAAAGCCTATTACCTTATTTAAAAACATTACTACCCAGTAATGAAGGTTACTTAGCTGATTTATACTTAAAAGTACGCCGCGATCCAAGTGCTGCAGCCGGATTATACAGATACAAAAATAAGTCGGTTAAAGAAGGGCAAATTGCTCTTTATGGTGTAAAGCGTTTAATTTGGCGCGATAAAGAGCTTGCTTTAAAAGCATGGGAAAAGCTAGAGCAAATATTTACTTACAGCGATGCAGCTAAAGCAGATGTGTATTATACCTTTGCACTGTCGCTTGCTTCCAGCGGACATAAACAAGCAAGCTTTTGGCTAAACAAAGTGCCAAAAGATCGCCAAGACAGCAAACTAATTCAGTGGCAACTCGGTAATATGCTTAAAACCCAAGACTGGGAGGGTATTGCAGCCTTTTTTACTGGTAAAGATAACTTAAGTCTTGGCCAGCAATACTGGTTAGCGTACAGCTACGCAAAACGTGGTGAGCAACAAAAAGCAGACGCTATTTGGAAAACAGTAGCAGCTAATCGCGATTATTATGGTTTTTTAGCCGCGGCACGATTAGGGTTACCGGTTGATTTAAATAACCAACCTTTAGTTGTTGATCAGGCGCTTGTTAATAAAGTAAAAAATGCCCCGGGCTACAAGCGTGCGAAAGCTTTTTATGAGCTTGAGCGCTTTACCTCGGCACGTCGCGAATGGAATTACCTAACAAACACCTCGAGTGACGAAGAAAAGTTAGCTGCTTCAATACTCTCCACAGAGCTGGGTTGGCATGACAGCACTATTTTTACACTGGCAAAAATAAAAGCGTGGGATAACGTAGAGCAGCGTTTTCCGTTTGCGTTTCAAGATGTATTTGAGCGCTACAGTAAGCGCAGTAAAATAGACGTGGCGTGGAGTATTGCCATTGCGCGCCGTGAAAGCTCATTTGCCCCCGATGCACGTTCATCAGCAAATGCGCGAGGGTTAATGCAGTTATTGCCCAGTACTGCCGATTACGTAAATAAAGGCAGTGTGTCGAGCCGCCGCTTATATCAACCACAAACAAATATAAGATTAGGTACGCGCTATTTGCAGTATTTAAAAAAGAAAAACCACGGCAATGAAATATTGGCAACGGCTTCATATAACGCAGGGTATCATCGTATTAAACGCTGGTTACCAGATGAAGCTATTCCAGCAGAGCTATGGATTGAATTGATCCCGTATAGAGAAACTCGCGATTATGTTAAAAACGTATTTGCCTACAGGCAGGTTTATCATACGCGTTTACACCGCGAGGGAAATATACTGGCGCCGCTACTCGAAATGAAAATGGGCGGATAATTAATAAAGGTAAGGGGATGCTAATAAGGTTAGATGCTGCCCTTATTTTGAGCGCTTTGGGTATGGATTATGTGTGTGGTAGACTCAAAGCAAGTTAAATACAACAGATGGGTTTATTATGGATAAATTAGCCGTTTTATACGCCGAACATATTGCAACACTGCAACAACGTACTCGTACAATTTGTGAACGTGAAGGGTTAGAGGGATTAGTTATTCACTCGGGCCAAGCTAAGCGTCAGTTTTTAGATGATATGTATTATCCGTTTAAAGTTAATCCACACTTTAAAGCTTGGTTACCTGTACTAGACAATCCACATTGCTGGATTGTGGTAAATGGTAGCGACAAGCCTAAACTTATTTTTTATCGTCCGGTTGATTTTTGGCATAAAGTGCCAGATGAGCCGCGCGATTTTTGGGCTGAGTATTTTGACATTGAATTGTTATTACAGCCCGATCAGGTTGAAAAGCTATTGCCCTACGATAAAGCTAACTACGCTTATGTGGGCGAATACTTAGAAGTAGCACAAGCACTAGGCTTTAGTGTTATGAATCCTGAGCCGGTACTAAATTACTTTCATTACCACCGCGCTTATAAAACCCAATATGAGCTTGAATGTTTACGCAACGCCAACCGTATTGCAGTAGATGGCCACAAAGCTGCCCGCGATACCTTTTTTAATGGTGGCAGTGAGTTTGATATTCAGCAAGCTTACTTAATGGCAACTCGCCAAAGTGAAAACGAAATGCCTTATGGCAACATTGTGGCGCTAAACGAAAACTGCGCCATTTTGCACTACACGCACTTTGAGGCAAAAGCACCGCAGCAACACAACTCATTTTTAATAGATGCAGGCGCTAATTTTAATGGCTATGCGGCAGATATTACCCGTACGTATGACTTTAAAAAACAAGGCGAATTTGCAGAGCTAGTGCAAGCAATGACTGCAGCGCAAATAGAGTTAGGTACGGGGTTAAAACCCGGCATGCTTTATGGTGATTTACATGTTGAGTGTCACAATAGCGTTGCACAAATACTTAGCGACTTTGATATTGTTAAGCTACCGGCTGAGGAAATAGTTGAACGTAAAATTACCTCTACCTTCTTCCCACATGGTTTAGGGCATCACCTAGGTTTACAAGTGCACGACATGGGTGGTTTTATGGCTGATGAAATGGGCGCACAACAAGCAGCTCCAGAGGGACATCCATTTTTGCGTTGTACTCGCATAATTGAAAAAAACCAAGTGTTTACTATTGAGCCTGGGCTATACTTTATCGACTCTTTGCTAGGCGATTTAGCACAAACCGATAATAAACAGTTTATTAATTGGCAAAAGGTAGAGTCGTTTAAGCCTTATGGTGGTATTCGTATTGAAGATAACATCATAGTACACGAAGATAGCCTTGAGAATATGACACGAAATTTAGCGCTAGATTAATCACGCGTTAGACTAGCTGTATTATAAAGAGGGGCCTGTTGGCCCCATTTTTTGGTTTATAACTTGGTTCATCAACGAATGTCAGAATATAAATACCCAGCAGCAGATGCTTTTCATCAAGAAGAGATTAAAAAAAGCACCTTTATTGTGCATATTGCACATACCCCAGATTTAAGTTCAGCTAAAGCGTTTATAAAAAGTATTGAAACTAAGTATGCCGATGCACGGCATAATTGCTGGGCTCACGTAGCGGGTAAACCAGGAGGAAGCCATGTGTATGGGTTTTCGGATGATGGTGAGCCAAATGGCACCGCCGGTAAACCCATGTTAAATGTGCTTATGGGCTCAGGGCTTGGTGAAGTTACCGCTGTGGTTACGCGTTATTTTGGTGGTATAAAGCTAGGTACAGGCGGTTTAGTACGTGCTTATGGAGGCACATTAAATAATGCATTAGCTAACTTATCAACGATAAATAAAGTGCCAAGTATTGAGCTAATTGGTAGTAGTGAATACAGTATGCAAGGCGTTATTGAGCAACTATTAAAAACGAAGTATCAAGTGCTTAACATCGATAAGCAATTTACTGCTAATATTGAATGGGTTATTACTATTGATAGCCGCCAAGCGACGCAAGCAATTAAAGATATTTTTGATTTAAGCCACGGCGCGGTTGAGTTAACCATTAAAGAGTAAGACAATATCTTACTCGTTAAACTTACTAATAATAAAAGCGATACGCTAAATGCAATTTCGTACCATTATAAAAATCCTTGGGCAACTTGTTGCACTGTTTAGTATTACCATGGTGCCTCCGGCAATCGTGTCTTTAATTTATAAAGACGGTGGTGGTGTTCCTTTTGTTTTGGCTTTTATTTTTAGTGTCACTATTGGCTTAATGGCTTATTACCCTAACCGCCACGAAGATGGCGATTTAAAAGCGCGGGAAGGGTTTTTAATTGTTGTGTTGTTTTGGTTGGTACTTGGCGCGTTTGCATCCTTACCGCTGATATTTTTACAAGAGCCAAACCTATCACTGGCTGATGCGGTATTTGAAGCGTTTTCGGGGTTAACCACCACCGGAGCAACGGTACTAACCGGTATAGAGTACCTGCCTAAATCGGTGTTATTTTATCGCCAACAATTACAGTGGTTTGGCGGTATGGGGATCATTGTATTGGCGGTTGCTATTTTACCTATGCTAGGGGTCGGTGGTATGCAGCTATATCGCGCCGAAATACCAGGGCCGGTAAAAGATTCTAAAATGACCCCGCGAATTGCCGACACCGCAAAGCACCTTTGGTATATATATGTGTCAATTACGCTTGCGTGTACCTTAGCGTATTGGATTGCAGGCATGGATTGGTTTGACGCAATAAGCCATGCATTCTCAACGGTCGCCATTGGTGGGTTTTCTACTTATGATGCCTCTATGGGGCATTTCGATAGCCCCGTAATTAACTTTATTTGTGTGTTCTTTTTAATTATTGCAGCCATTAACTTTTCACTGCATTACGCTGCGGTAGCAAGTAGAAATATCAGTGTTTATATTCGCGACCCTGAGTTTAAAGTGTTTTTATGTATTCAGTTAGCGCTGGTGGTTATTTGCTTTACCGTGCTTTCGTCTCATGAAGTGTATGCCAATGGCGATGAAACACTCGATCAAGCGTTATTTCATGCTGTTTCAATTAGTAGTACGGCTGGGTTTGCCACTGATAACTTTTCGGCTTGGCCATTATTTTTACCAATACTGCTTATATTTTCGAGCTTTATAGGTGGCTGTGCGGGCTCTACCGGTGGCGGTATGAAGGTGGTGCGCGTATTCTTACTATACTTACAAGGCGTGCGAGAGCTTAATAGGCTAGTGCATCCTCGGGCTATATATTCTATTAAGTTAGGCAGCAAGGCGTTGCCAGATAAAGTAGTAGAAGCTGTATGGGGGTTTTTCTCAGCGTACGCATTGGTGTTTATAATTATTATGTTAGCGCTGATGGGAACCGGTATGGATAACATTACAGCGTTTTCTGCTACTGCAGCGTGTTTAAATAACCTTGGCCCGGGCTTAGGAGATGTTGCATCGCACTATGGATCTATTAGTGATGGTGCTAAATGGTTGCTTACTATTGCTATGGTATTTGGCCGTTTAGAAATATTTACTTTATTAGTGCTGTTTACGCCTACATTTTGGCGCGGATAATTTAATTGTTAGTTTATAAAGAGTATTAGGGAAAAGGATATGCCAACAATGCCGACAACAAACTTAGAAAAGCTACACCAAATAATGCCTGGTGCCATGGTTGATCTTGAAATTTTAACACCAACGGCTAGCAAGCGTGTAAAAACAGAGTTTATAGGTTTACTCGAAAATCGATTTATTATTTTAAACTATCCGAGCTCAAAGCGCCTGCCTACAGCAAGCGACTACCTGCACGATGGGGAAATGGTGGTAGTAAGAGCATTAATAGAGGGGAGTGGTGGACAGGTCATCGCATTTCGTCAGCAAATAATGTCTGTTGTATCTCATCCCGCACGATTACTTTTTATTAATTACCCAAAGCAAGTGCAGTTATTCGACTTACGCTCGCAAGCTCGTATACCTACCTTATTATCGGCAAAGCTAAAACTTAGTGATGACAGGATACTCGATGGGGTAATAAAAGATATTTCGCTAACCGGTATAAAGTTTGATCTTAAAGACAAAGCTTTGGCCGAAAACATTAAAGGGATGCAATGCTCAATCATCCTCGATAGCAGTAATAAGCAAGTTAAAGACTTTCAGGGAGAAATTTGTAGCGTGAAAGAACACGCTCAAGGTGCTTACTGTGGAATAAAGCTATTAGCCAGCGAAGAAGAAATGAAAAGCTTTATGGGGGATCACTTTATTGACCCTTCAATACTCGAATCAGAAACCGAGTAACTGTACATTTCGCTATTTTGCAACAAAGTAGCGATTTATTAAATTTAATTTTAAATAACGCATGTCTGTGTTTATAAAAACAAAATAACCAATATAAAACAATTGCTTAGAGGAATTTAAACTATTGGTTATTTTCATATCAAAAATTATTCAGCTATAACCGAGTTGAATACCCCAGCTAAACAGTTTCCTTACAGTGTGAATTTATAATCTGTGGCGTTTTTTCTTTTTATAAGACACTGAATTTATTGGGATTTATTTTTTGGGTTTAAAGTGTGTTGCAAAAGGGCAACAAAAACAGACGGTTAATTATCTCCTTTAAGTACATATTACCTTTAACCAACTGAAATTATTGATATTTTAAATGTTGGCACCGAAGTTGTAATAGTTAAGCTGTATTGCATTAAACGTGATTTAAAGTGAAACACTTAATCGCAGTTAACATAAACTTTGAAGGAAGATTGATTATGAAAACATTAAATAAAACGTTAGCACTTATCGCTCTAGCATCGTCATCAGCCGCTTTTGCAGCAAGTGATTTTGATACCCTTGATGTAGATGGTAATGGCGCAATTAGTCAAAGCGAAGCCGCTGTAGATGCAGAGTTAATGAGTATTTTCTCAGAGCTTGATACTGACCAAAACGGTGAGTTATCAAAAGAAGAATTTTCTAAAGCATAAGCAAAATGCAAGGTTGATAAAATTCTGTGTTGCCAAAGACAACCTAAGTAAGCAAGGGAGCTTATGAAAAAGAATAACAAGGAAAGTATAAACCTTAGCATATCTAATTTTTTGATAAACCATTGAATAACATAGTAAAGGATTAAATTATGAAACAGTTAAATAAAGCACTCGCACTTATCGCTCTAGCATCGTCATCTGCCGCTTTTGCAGCAAGTGATTTTGATACCCTTGATGTAGATGGTAATGGCGCAATTAGCCAAAGTGAAGCGTCGGTAGATTCCGATTTAATCGCACAATTTGCAGAGTTAGATACAGATGGTAACGGTGAGCTTTCTAAAGCAGAGTTTGCTAACTACTAATTACTTTTTTTCGGTTATTTTTCACAGTCAGGGATTTCTGAGAAGGACCTCTCATTTTTAGGAGATTATTATGAAAGTATTAAATACATCACTTGCGATTTTAGTTTTAGCGTCTTCAGCAGCAGCCTATGCAGCAGTGGATTTTGCTTCTTTTGATACCAACGGCGATGGTGTTATTTCACAGCAAGAAGCTGCGACAAATACACAGTTAGTAAAAATATTTGATCAGCTAGATACTGACGGAAATGGCGAGCTTTCTAAAGAAGAGTTTGCCAAAGTACAATAAAGATTTAGTACCTTATATTAAAAAAGCAGCTTAACTAAGCTGCTTTTTTGTGTTTAAAGTAGCAACAATATGCTGCTATAAAAATATAGCGCTCACCTGAAATAGTTTTTCTACAATATTAATGTGCTTTTTATCAATTAAGAACATGATGACATGGTCGCCCGACATAATAATGGTATCGTCGTGGGCAATAAGCACGTCGTCGTTACGTACTACAGCGCCAATAGTAGTACCTGCTGGGAGTTTTATATCTCTTACAGTTCGGCCAACTACTTTAGATGTATTTTCATCACCATGGGCAACAGCTTCAATAGCTTCAGCTGCACCTTTGCGCAGTGAATATACGTTAACAATATCGCCGCGGCGAACATGAGTAAGTAATGCCGAAATAGTGGCTTCTTGTGGTGAAATTGCAATATCAATATCGCCGCCTTGTACTAAGTCAACGTATGCACTGCGTTGAATAAGTACCATGGTTTTTTGTGCGCCCATACGTTTTGCTAGCATGGCCGACATTATATTTACTTCATCATCGTTGGTTACCGCAATAAACACATCAACCTGATCAATATGCTCTTCTGACAATAGCTCTTGGTCTGACGCATCACCGCAAAAAACAATCGTGTTGTCGAGCATTTCAGAGAGTTGCTCGGCGCGCTCTTTGCTGCGCTCAATTAATTTTACACTGTGATTTTTTTCCAGTGAGCGCGCTAGGCCTGCACCTATATTACCGCCACCAGCAATCATAATGTTTTTATATGAACGCTCTAACCTTTGGAGTTCGTTCATAACGGCGCGGATGTGTTTAGTGGCTGCTATAAAAAACACTTCATCATCGGCTTCAATAATTGTTGTGCCTAGAGGTTTTATTGCTTTTCCTTGGCGATAAATAGCGGCTACACGAGTTTCTACATTGGGAATATGCTGTTTAAGCGTAGATAGCGCATAACCTACTAATAAACCGCCATAGTAAGCTTTTACAGCAACCAAAGAGAGCATGCCATCGGCAAACTGCAGCACTTGCAATGCGCCTGGGTAGTCTATTAAGCGGCGAATGTACTTAGTTACTAATGCCTCAGGAGCAATATAGTGATCGACCGGTAAGTCATCGTTATGAAACAGCTTTTCACGATACTTTAAATATTGCTCAGAACGAATTCGGGCTATTTTAGTCGGGGTATTAAAAATACTATACGCGACTTGGCAGGCAACCATGTTTACTTCATCTGAACTGGTTACCGCGATAATCATATCGGCGTCTTCCGCGCCGGCTCTGCGAAGTACATCTGGGTGAGCACCGTGACCAGCAACGCCTTGTAGGTCATACTTATCTTGAAGCTCGCGTAAGCGGTTGCCGTCAATATCAACGACCGTTATTTCGTTTTGTTCACCAACTAAATTTTCAGCTAGCGTGCCGCCTACTTGGCCAGCTCCGAGTATGATTATTTTCATTATTTACCAGTGTTATAAGTACCTATTGCTATGAAGTATTAGCTATCTAAAATAAGATAGATAGCTAATTGTTGTGTGCTGTATAGGTTATATTTTTTTAACTAGTTTAGCGTAATAAAAGCCATCGCTTTCACCAGGTAGCAACTGCAAACCAGGTGTAGTGGGCGTGTCTTTATCATGTAGAGGAATATGCTCAACATCATTGTTATTAGCTAAAAACTTAGCAACTTGTTGTTGGTTTTCTTGGGGGAGTACTGAACAAGTAGCGTATACCAAGGTGCCACCTGGCTTTAGAAGCGGCCAAATACTATCGAGTATATCGCCTTGTAATGCTGCTAAATCGGCAATGTCTGATGCACGACGCAACCACTTTATATCGGGGTGGCGGCGAATAACACCGGTAGCCGAGCAAGGTACGTCGAGTAAAATACGATCAAACTGTTTTTCATCCCACCAAGTGTGTGGTTGTGATGCATCACCACATTGTAGGTCGGCACCTAAACCTATACGAGTTAAGTTTTGCTTAACACGCTCTAGGCGAGTTGCATCGCTATCAAGGGCAAGTACCTCAGCATCAGCCAATTCTAAAATATGGCATGTTTTGCCACCCGGCGCGGCGCAGGCATCTAAAATAGTGTCGTCATCTTTAGGATCTAAAAAACGCGCTGCTAACTGTGCAGCAGCATCTTGTACAGAACAAGCACCGGTATCAAACTCGGGTAATGAAAACACATCTCGTGGCTTGGCTAACTTTATCCCATCTATAAAATCGGGGTTAAGTGTATGCTCAATTTCGTTAGCTGTTAGCATATCGCTGTATTCTTGCGTGCTGTATTGCGCTTGATTTACACGCAGCCACATAGGCGCTTGCTGTTGATTTTCTGCAAGCAGCTCTTCCCAACTATCAGGATAAGCTTCTTTAACTTGTTTGATAAACCAGTTTGGATGATTGTATAAACACACCGGAATAAGTTTGGCTTTTTCTTCAAGCTCAAGTTGTTGGCGCTGAAAACTACGTAGAATAGCATTAATAAGCCCTTTCAAACCCAAAGCACGCAATTGTTGTAGTGCATTTACAGTTTCTGAAATTGCTGCATGTGGCGGAACACGCATGTGTTGTAGTTGGTAAATGCCCACATACAATAAAAATTGAAATATTCTACGCTTACCTTTTAACGGCTCCTCAACTAAATGTTGGCAGTAGTTTTCAAGGCTAGGTAAATAGCGTAAAACGCCATAGCAAATTTGCTGCAGCAGGGCTTTATCTTTAGGTGGCAAGCCTTGGCTGGCAAATGGCAGTTCTTGATTAAGCGAAGCGCCTTTATCAACTACGTTATATAAAGTTTCAGCGGCAAGCGCTCGTACGTTTGGAACATTACTCATTATTTTCGCCTAATATTGTGCCAGGAGTAACCCAGTCACTACGACCATTTAAAAAGTCGTTAATTGCCATTGGTTTTTTACCTTGTGGTTGTAATTGCGTAATACATAAAGCATGTTCGCCACAACCCACAATAACGCCATGCTTGTCGCTCGATAGAACGCGCCCGTTATTATCAGGCTGGTTGCTTGATTGCTCTACAACATGTGCTTGATAAATTTTTACAGGCTGCCCCCCCATTTGGGTGAAGCATACCGGCCACGGATTAAACGCGCGAATGTTACGCTCAATTTGCACCGCGCTCATAGACCAGTCAATATTGGCTTCGTCTTTTGAGAGCTTTTTAGCGTAATTAGCCGCAGCATCATTTTGTGGCTCAGGGGTTATTTTACCATTAGCTAAGTTGTTAATAGTGTCAATAAGTGCACCTGGGCCAAGGTCAGCTAATTTAGTATATAAACTGGCACTGGTTTCGGTGGCACTAATAGGGCAGCGGCTTATATGCAACATGTCGCCGGTATCTAACCCCTCATCCATTTGCATTATGGTGACGCCGGTTTCTTCATCACCTGCCCAAATAGCACGTTGAATTGGGGCAGCACCACGCCAGCGTGGTAAAATAGAACCATGCACATTTAAACAGCCTAATCGCGGCGCATCTAAAATGGCTTTAGGTAAAATTAAGCCATAAGCCACTACAATCATGATGTCGGCATTAAGACTGGTAAGCTCATTTAAGGCGTCTTCTGTTTTCAGTGATTGTGGCTGAAAAACCGGTAAGTTGTGCTCAAGTGCGCGTTCTTTCACTTCACTGGCTTTTAATTTTTTACCACGACCAGCAGGGCGGTCTGGTTGACTATATACACCCACTATTTGGTGTTCGCTTTGTATCAGCGCTTGTAAATGACGTGCGGCAAAGTCCGGCGTACCGGCAAATATAATGCGTAATGGTTGAGTCACTGAGTTTTCCTAAGGTGCTTGTTACGGTGCTAATTACTATTCTGCAAATTTGGCTTCTTTTTCAAGCTTTTTACGAATACGTTGGCGCTTTAATGGCGATAAGTAATCAATGAACAGTTTACCTTGAAGGTGATCTAGTTCGTGTTGAATACAAATAGCGAGTAGTTCATCTGCATCTAGTACAAATTCTTCACCTTGCTCATTAAGCGCGGCAACAGTAACCGTTTCTGCGCGATCAACTTTTGCGTAAGAGTTAGGCACCGAAAGGCAGCCTTCTTCGCTTACGGTTGTACCGGCTTTTTTAATAATTTGTGGATTAATTAATACCAGCGGTTCGTTGCGCTCTTCTGATACGTCAATCACTACAATGCGTTGATGAATATTAACTTGTGTAGCAGCAAGACCAATGCCATTTTCATCATACATAGTTTCTAGCATGTCTTTTATAATCACACGGACTTGGTCGTCAACATGTGCAACTTCTTGTGCTATTGTACGTAAACGTTCATCTGGGAATCTTAAAACTTCTAACGTAGCCATAGTTACCTTTTACACTTATGCTTAATTTAGGGTATTGTATGCTCTTATTTTAGCCATTCGCGTTCCCCTTTAACAGGTTTTGGTCAATAATAATGAAAAAACAATACAAGGAAGCCCAATGAAATCTCCATTAATTGCAATTATAGTTGCATTAGGTGCTGCATTCTCTACTTATGCTGATGTGCTAAAAATAAAAAAAGATGCGCCTAAACAGTATGTTGTGAAAAAAGGCGATACACTTTGGGATATTTCTGGGGTTTATTTAAACGAACCTTGGCTATGGCCTGAGTTGTGGCAAATGAACCCGCAAATTAATAACCCTCATCTTATTTATCCCGGCGATGCCTTAGCATTAATCTACGATGCGCAGGGAAACCCACGTTTAGTGATAAATAAAGCGTACCGAAAGCTGTCTCCTCAGGGGCGAATTACCCCTAAAGGCAAAAATGCAATTACCACCTTGCCACTAGAAATGATCAGACCTTATATAACTTACGAGCAAGCTATAAATAGCGACGATATAAAAGCTAAACCTTATATTTTAGGGGCAAACGAGAACACGAAAACACAAACGTTAGGGCATATTTTATACGTTAAAGGCGATTTAAAATTACACCAAGCTTATGCAATTTATCATAAAGGTAAGCCATATTTAGACCCAGAAACAGGAAGGGTACTTGCTAATCGTGCTGCTTATGTTGGTATGGCTCGTGCCTTTAGAAAAGGTGATGCCGCTAATGGTGAGCCTGCATCGGTCAGAGTTGAGTCGGTGAAGCGCGAAATAAAACAAGGTGACTTTTTACTTCCAGCAATGGAAGGGCAAATGCTACCAGCGTATTTTAATATGCATCGTCCCCCCCAGGCTGTATTGGGCTATGTTATTGCTTCGCCAAGCGATTCTAGAGAATTTAGCACTATGGATGTAGTGGTGCTAAACTTAGGATCAGAGCAGCAAGTAGAAGTGGGTCATGTACTTGATATTGAACGCCAATCACCAAGCGTTATAGATGGTCCTCGTGGCCCTCGCTACACCGAGGACTCAAGTCGCTTTGAAAAGTTAATGTCAAATGCTAACGAGTTTTTTGGTGCTGAACCCGATGATGGAAGTACGGTTTGGAAAATGCCGAAAGAAAAAGTAGGTGAGTTAATTGTATTTAAGGTGTATGACAACGTAAGTTATGCGCTAATAACTAAAAATCAGCACCCAATTCGCGTTGGAGATATTGCAGTTATTCATTAAGTAGCGAGTCGGTGCTCTAGGAGAGAGCATGGATCAGTCATCTGGCAAGCTTGCCCACTGGCTTGCCTTTTATATGTGTAAAGGGTTGGGTATTAAAACCCTTTTAGCACTATCTAAAAACCATTCCCTTGAGTCATTGTTTGGCTTATCTCATCAGCAATTACTGCAATTAGGACTAAGTGCTAATCAAGCTACTAATTTGTTGCACACTAATTGGCAGCAAATTACGCATTATGAACAGTTAATCCTACACAATAATATAACGGTTATTAGTATTTTTGATGCCGCTTACCCCGAAGATTTAAAACAAATAGCCAGTGCGCCTTTATTGCTTTTTTGCAAAGGCGATGTGTCGTTATTAACTAGCCCACAAATAGCCATAGTTGGGAGCCGTAACGCCACCCCCACGGGGCTGGAAATAGCTGCTGAGTTTGCATATCAACTTACCTTAGCTGGAATCACTATTACTTCAGGCATGGCCCGCGGTATAGACGGATCTGCGCATAAAGGGGCCTTAGCTGGCAGCGGAAAAACCATTGCCGTGCTGGGTACCGGTGTTGATATTTACTACCCTAAGCAGCATAAGCTACTTACAAATCAAGTATTAGAGCAGGGCTTGCTTGTAAGTGAGTTTTTACCTGGTACTGCCGCGAATGCGCATAACTTCCCGCGTCGTAATCGTATTATATCGGGGTTATCGCTGGGGGTACTTATTGTTGAGGCTGAAATTAAAAGCGGTTCGCTCATTACCGTACGCTATGCGCTGGAGCAAAATAAAGAAGTATTTGCTGTTCCCGGCTCGATTAAAAACCCACTTGCCCAAGCGAGTCATTTTTTAATTAAGCAAGGTGCTAAGCTCGTGGAAAATGTAAGTGATATTCTTGATGAGGTGAGCTTTACTTATCAAAGTAGTTTTTTAACTACAGAGCAGTCAACCCAAACCAATAAAGACTCCCAGTGTGAGGTATTAAATAGTATTGGCTTTGAGGTAACCAGTGTTGATGACATTGTTCGCCGTGCTCAGTGGCCAATTGATAAAGTGCAAGCCAGATTGCTGGACTTGGAGCTAGATGATCAAATAGAGCGAGTTTTAGATGGTTACATCAGGTTAAGTACTTAAGCTAAATGCGAGGTGGTGATATGTTTGAGGTGCTTATGTATCTTTTTGAAAACTATATTCACAACGACGCTGGGCTCTTCATTGAACCTAATGAATTGACCGATGAATTATTACGAGCTGGTTTTAATCAAGCCGAAATATTTAAAGCACTAGATTGGTTAGAGCAGCTAGCCGAATTACAGCATAGTGACACATCACCATATTTAATCACTGACTCGCCACAAACAATAAGAGTATTTACCGACCATGAATGCAAAATGCTGGATGTGCAGTGTCGTAATTTTTTAATGTTTGTTGAACGCATTGGCGTTACTAATGGTGTTACCCGTGAAATGGTAATGGACCGCTTAGCAGCGCTAGATAAACCTTTTATAGGGTTAGACGATTTAAAGTGGGTAGTGTTAATGGTGCTATTTAATGTACCCGGAGCAGAAGTGGCTTGTGAGCAAATGGAAGATCTTATATTTGACCAGCCCGGCGACTTACTTCACTAATACCTAAATTCAAGATACCTATTAATACCTATTTAATTAAAATATGAGCATACGAGTAAATTAAATTGCTTAAGCACTTTCTTAAAAGTAATTTATACAGCAAGTATATGCCATAATCTTTGCCTTGTTATTACACCACACTTTTTACGCTATAATTGGCCGCTAATTTAATGTAATAGGTATAGCTATTGTATCTTTAAGTGTTTTGGGTATATTAGGCGAAAATTCACCAACTAGGATCACCATGAGTAAAATCGACCATTCGCTTTTCTCGGCGAATAAGCACGCCCTAGAAAAAGAATATGAGATATGCCCACAATGTGGTTCAGAGCTAGTGATCCGCAATAGTAAATCAGGCCCATTTTTAGGCTGTGCCAGCTACCCCAAGTGCGACTTTATTCGACCGCTGGCGCACCACGATAGCAGTGAAATAAAAGTGCTAGAAGATTCCGCATGTCCACAATGTAGTAAGCAGTTGGTGGTAAAAAATGGCCGCTACGGTATGTTTATTGGTTGTACTGGGTATCCAGAGTGTCATTACATCGCCAATGAAAACGAGGCAAAGCAAAATGAAGAGCCATTACCTAGTTGCCCTAAATGTAAAAAAGGCCGTTTAGTTTCACGTAGTAATAAATTTGGTAAAATATTTTATTCATGCGATTGCTACCCAAGCTGTAAATATACGCTGAATAATAAACCGGTTGAGCAATCGTGCCCAAAATGTAACTGGCCACTGCTGATTGAGAGAAAAATGGCTAACAGCACTGTGTTACAATGCCCACAAAAAAGTTGTATGCATAAACTTGCAGCCACTGAATAACGTTTAAAACTCCTGGAGACGATTTTGTCAGATCTATCTACTATATCTGCTGCTATAACGTGCTTAGCGCAAGGCGAAGTGATTTTATACCCTACAGAAGCTGTATATGGCTTAGGTTGCGATCCTGATAATCAACAAGCGGTTGAGCGACTACTGGCTATTAAACAGCGCCCGGTCGAAAAAGGCCTTATTTTAATTGCCGATAACTACGGGCAGTTATTAAAATACGTAGATGATGCCAAAATTCCAATGGATAAACGTGCCGAGATTTTTTCAAGTTGGCCAAATGCCATTACTTGGGTTATGCCCGCATCTAAAAGCACCCCAAAGTGGTTAACTGGGCAGTTTGACACCATTGCAGTTAGGGTGACTAACCATCCAACCGTAAAGCGCTTATGCCAAGAGTTTGGTAAGCCACTGGTATCAACTAGCGCTAATTTAAGCGGTCAAAATACAGTATTAAGCATTGCCGAGGCTAAAAGCCAGTTTGCTGAGCAGGTAGGTTATTATGTTGATGAGCCACTCGGTGGTAACACGCAACCAAGTACAATTAAAGATGCCATGAATGGCAAAGTATTTAGAGGTTAATATGCAAAGTGAATTATTAGAGCAAGTAAAAGCCTACTTTATGGCTTTGCAAGACACTATTAGCCAAGGCCTTGAAGCAGCCGATGGTAAAGCTAAGTTTATAGAAGATAACTGGCAGCGAAGCGAAGGCGGCGGCGGGCGTACACGCGTTATCACTAATGGTAATATTATTGAGCAAGGCGGTGTTAACTACTCGCATGTATTTGGTGCCTCTATGCCGGCATCTGCAACCGCACACAGACCCGAACTTGCAGGGCGCAGCTTTAATGCTTGCGGTGTGTCGTTAGTTATTCATCCAAAAAATCCACATATACCGACCAGCCATGCCAATGTGCGCTTTTTTATTGCCGAAAAAGAAGGCGAACAACCAATATGGTGGTTTGGTGGTGGTTTTGACTTAACCCCTTTTTATCCTGTATTTGATGATGTAGTACATTGGCATCAAGTAGCACATGACTTATGTGCACCATTTGGCGATGAGTTGTATCCAAAGTATAAAACCTGGTGCGATGAATATTTTTATTTGAAGCATCGCGATGAAACACGCGGTGTAGGTGGGTTGTTTTTTGACGACCTAAATGAACTGGGCTTTGAGCAAAGCTTTGCCTTTACGCAAGCAGTCGGTAATGGCTTTTTAGAGGCTTACTTACCTATTATAGAGCGTCGTAAAAAAGATGAATACACAGCGCAGCAACGCGACTTCCAGCTTTATCGTCGTGGCCGCTATGTAGAGTTTAATTTAGTCTGGGACAGAGGCACTCTGTTTGGTTTGCAAACGGGGGGTCGCACCGAATCTATATTAATGTCTATGCCACCGTTAGCGCGTTGGGAGTATAACTACACTCCTAACGCAGAGAGTGCTGAGGCTAAGTTATATGACGAGTTTTTAAAGCCGCAAGATTGGTTATCATTACGCTAATTACCAATCATTTCAACACTAAACAGTAAGGTATAAATTCTTACTGTTTAGTTTGTTAATTTAAAGCTCCTTACTTGTTCATCTAAAGTGCGAGCCAATGTTAATAGCCCTTCACTTACTTTTTGGTTATCGTTAGCGTCTAATAAAGACTGCTCAGCATTATCGCTAATACCAACAACACTTCTATTTATTTCCTCAGCAGCTAAACTTTGTTGTTCTGTTGCTTGTGCTATTTGCACGTTAAGCTGATTTATCTCATTCATCTGCATTGAAATATCTTTTAAAGCAACAGCTACGTTTTTTACTTGTTGCGCTCTTTCATCGGCCTCTTTACACGACTCACCCATTGTTTTTACTGTTTGCGCGGCTTCGGATTGAAGCTTATCAATAGTACGTCGAATTTCATCCGTTGATGCGTGAGTACGGGTGGCTAAAGTGCGCACCTCATCTGCAACTACTGCAAAGCCTCTACCAGCCTCGCCGGCTCGAGCTGCTTCAATTGCAGCATTCAATGCAAGTAAATTTGTTTGTTCGGCAATACTGCTGATCACCTCAAGTACTTTACCTACTTCAAGTGTTTGCGCTTGTAGTTGACTGACTTGATTTGCAGCTTGGCGCACATCGTGTGCTAACTGATTGATGCTCTGCTCTGTATGCTTGGCTATATGCATACTATTTTTGGCAAGTTCGTTACTGCTTTCTGATTTTTCGGAAGCAAACAAGGTCGTGTTTTTTACTTCGTTAGATGAGCTTTCTAGTTCGTTAATGGCAGCAGCAACCGAGTCGGTATTTCTTTTTTGCTCTAAAATAGCGCGCTCTGTGGTATCGGCGGAGGTATAAATAGTTTCAGCAGAGTGAATTAACACTTTTGAAGAATGAGAAACTTGAGCAATATTTTCTTTAAACGTCTCTATCATTTGGTTGAAGCTTTTTGCCAGCCATCCGAGTTCGTCTTCGGCATTATCGTCTACACGTAAGCTTAAATCTTTATTTGTTGTTGCCAAGTGCATGGTATGGCCTAGCTTTTTAAGCCTAACAATAAAAAGCTTTCTAAACATTATACCAAGTAACACAAAGGCAATAATAAAAATGGTTGATAATAATAGCGTATTTATTAAAGTGTTTTTTGTAACGGCGGTATCAATATCAGCTAAAGAATAGCTAATTTTAACGACACCAAGTACGTCGCCTTCTTGTGCTTGATGACAAGCTAAGCAGTTGGTGCCTTTATAATCGCTGCTCGCAAACATGGGGCGTAAATAGGTCATTATCCGTGTATTATTTTGCGGATGAACTTGTAATAGTTCTTCGCCTTGTAGTGCCAAGCGTTCCAGTTCATTACTGGGGGCTTGGTTTTTATTTCCGGGGCCATATAGTTTAGTCACTATTGGGCTGCGGATAATGTGCGCATCTTTTATATTAGGATGTTTTTGGAGTTTATCGCTGAGAATCTCTCTATTGGCCATAGTGCCAGTTAGCATCATGGTATTAACTGAATCAAAGTAGTTATCAGCTAAAATTTTTATATTGTCTTGTACTGTGTCTTGAGCAAGCGAGTGTTGCTGCTTAGCACTACTAAAAATGCTCGCAACCAATACGAGCAAACCAGTTATAGCAAGTAATGCATAAATTTTATGTTGAATGGATTTCACACGCAGGCACTTTTTTTAAACAATGGATGCTTATTATGCGTGTTTAAAAAAAGTGAATTTTGACTTGGCGCAAACAATAGTAATAAAAAGTGGTGCGCTTATTTCTTTAATGCTGGTTAATCATATGGCTCGCTAGCTGTCCAAACGATTGTTTTAGGCCTTCTCGTAGTAATGGATTATCTACTTCAAGGTCTAATGTTTTATTCATGCAGTACATCCATTGGTCGCGCAAGTCTTGATCAATGGCAAAAGGCATATGGCGTTTACGCAGCATAGGGTGGCCATGTTTTGCTACAAATAGGTCTGGACCACCTAACCAGCCAGATAAAAATTCAAAAAACACTTGGCGAATTCTATCTAATGGTAGAGGATGCATATCATATAACGGTTTAGCGTATTCATCTGTGGCCATAATATCGTAGAATCTATTTGCAATAGCGAGTGCACCGGCTTCTCCACCTAGTATTTCATAAGGTGTTTTTTCTGGTGTGGGTGTTTGCTCTATTGTAGCGGGCTTAGATTTTGAAAAAAGTCGTTTAATCATATTATTTATCATCGTTTATAGGCAGTGTTACTACTGCAAAGAGGTTGCTTTAAAATGGACAAATATGCGGTTTTTGGAAATCCAATAAAACATTCAAAATCCCCCGCGATACATAAACAATTTGCTATCTCTTTAGGTGAGCAAATCGACTATCGCGCAATCTTAGCACCTATCGATAACTTTGAAAAAACAGTATCGAATTTTTTTGCTCAAGGCGGTAAGGGAGCTAATATAACTATGCCCTTTAAAGAACAAGCTTTTGCAATGGCAGATGAGCTCACACCATTAGCTAAAATTGTCGGTGCAGTAAATACCTTAAAAAAACAAACAGACGGCACTTTACTAGGTGATAACACCGACGGCATCGGCTTTGTAAACGATCTGCTGGCAAATAATGTCAGCATTACTGGTAAACGTATTTTAATAATAGGCGCAGGCGGGGCAGCAAGAGGGGTTGTTTTACCCTTGTTGGATCATCAGCCACAGGAAGTTGTTATTGTTAATCGTACCGCCGAAAAAGCACAAAATTTAGCAAAGTTGTTTGCGCAACATGGCAAAGTGTCGGGTTATGGTTTTAACAACCTACCAGAAAACGATTATGCGCTTATCATAAACTCCACCTCTAGCAGTATGAATGACGAGCTTCCAGCACTTGATCAAAAACATATTACTAACTGTGAAGTAGCGTATGACATGTTTTATTCATTGCAAAACACCATTTTTATGAATTGGGTAGCGCAGTATAATAGTAATACTAAACTATTGGATGGCAGTGGTATGCTAGTTGGTCAGGCTGCCCAGGCATATTATGTATGGCGTAATAAAATGCCTGCAATATTACCTGTCGTTAATGCACTAAAACAGGGAACACTTACATGAACCAAGCAATACAATTTATAGATAGGCTAGAATTTAGAGAGCCAGCGCACCAATTAGTCTTTTTTGCACAAGTAAATGGCATGCTGGTGGAATGTGTTATTGCAGTAAGTAGTTTAGGTTTGACCGATGAAAGTCATGCAACAAGTTACTTTGAAAAAAATCGTTTTGATTACGAAGAGCGCGCCGAGCAACTTATCGAAGATGAAAGTTACAACTCGGCAGGCCAAATAGAAGTCAGCTTAATTAGCTAAGTGCTCATATAACGTCGTCACTCAAGTACTCATTTTTAAGCAGTACATAGTTATCCGCAGATACTTTTAAAAATGTAAGCTCTTGCTCGGTAAGCGCTCGGGCTTGCTTAACTGGGCTGCCTACATATAAATAACCAGACTCCAAACGCTTATTTGGTGGCACCAATGAACCCCCGCCAATAATCACATTATCTTCAATAATGGCATTGTCCATAATAATTGCGCCCATTCCCACCAATATACGGTTACCTAACTGACAACCATGTAACATAACCTTGTGCCCAACCGTTACATCATCACCAATAATAAGCGGATAACCTTCGGGGTTACTTTTGGTTGCTCGCGATAAATGCAGCACGCTACCATCTTGTATATTAGTACGTTCACCAATGCGTATATAGTTTACATCGCCACGGGCAGCAACTAACGGCCACACGCTGCTATCATCACCCAAAGTAATATCGCCAACCAATACCGATGATTCATCTATATAAACAGACGCATTAAATGAAGGGGTAACACCTTTATAAGAACGGATTGTCATATCTGCACCTTTAACTAACAGTTATATTAAATTATGAGTGTAACAGCAGAGCTTATTTAAGTGCCACAAAAGCAGTAATTGTTTATAAAACTATCAGTTTTAGGCGCTTTAGGTCAGTAACTGAGCGAACGTCATTTTTTTTTAGTTTTTCAGTAAAAAATGCTTGCGTAAAATCTGCGGCTCCCTATAATGCGACCCCACTGAGAAGGGAAACGCCGAAGCATAGC